>Ga0164241_10002491_pt1 | contig 19817 bp, 13 predicted proteins | sample OricomyardsoilBY_FD_108780 | JGI IMG/M metagenome (GOLD analysis project Ga0164241, IMG submission 108780) | Backyard soil microbial communities from Emeryville, California, USA - Original compost - Back yard soil (BY) | ecosystem: Environmental > Terrestrial > Soil > Unclassified | place: USA... | reverse complement strand
CGAGCTTCGGGGTGACGTCGACCAAGCGGACATTGTCGATCGCGCTGCTCGACGTGTCGGAGCTGTTGTCGACGCCCATGGTCACCTGCGTCGCGGTGATCAGGCGGGCAAGGTCTGCGTAGTAGCGCCCGGCGCGCGGGTGTGCGGCGCCGACGCCGGTCCCGGTGGCCAGCCCGGGGGCGGTGCCGGGGGCGGTGCAGGGATTGATCGGCGAGCTGGTGAGCGGGCGGTAGACGCCGGTCTCGAACAGGTAGGGCTGGTAGTCCGGGTGTGCGTTCTCGCAGTTGATCACGGCGGCGTCGAGCGCGACGGTGTAGAAGTGCCCGGAGGTGACGGCGATCGGGCTTGACCCATCGAAGTGGACCAACGAGCTCAGAGCGTGGTTGCCGGATGACGCGAGATGGACGGTGACGAACTGGTCGGCCAGCGCCTCGAAGGTCGCCGACGCGCCGTCCGGGCACAGCCGGCTGGCGCCCGATTTGATGATCACGCCGGTGCACTGCGTCGCGTCGACGAACACGGGGTTCACGCTGTAGGTCATCGCGAGCGGAGCGGCGCCCGTGTAGGCGTTGAGCAGCTGGTCCCCCGAGACGTTCTCGAAGTCCTCGAGAAAGACGGTCGTCGGGGCGGACGGCACACCTGCGGCCGCCTCGGCGTGGGCGGCGCCGAAGAGGACGAGCAGCAGAGCGAGCAGTGCGGCTCGCACGGTCCGGGCGTCGATCACCGGCCGGTCTCCGGGTTGCAGGCACGTCGTGCGACCAGGCGTCCCCGCGGGATGATGCGGATCTTGTTGGCGGCGAGCTTGCGTGTCTTTGCCGACGTACGCTGGTAGAAGCCGCTCAGGCTGGACCTGGCGGTGACCTTCAGGGTGACCGCCTCCTTGCGGGCGACCCCGCGGATGAAGGCGATCGCGCAGTTCGCGCCGCGGCTGACGAGCTGATGGCGGCCGCTGCTGCCGTTCACCACCAGGTCGTAGCCCTCAGCGTTCGTCGCCGGGTTCCACGCGACGAGCAGGCCTCCGCGAATCCGCTTGGCGCGGAGCTTCGAGGGCCGGCCGATCTTCGCCGTGTCCTTCGCCTGGTAGGTCGCGATGGTCTTCTGCGAGATCTGGATGCCGTCACGCTCGGCGACGACCTCGACCGTGCGCGTGCCGTCGACGCCGGCCTGAGGCCGGAAGGGCGCCTCGCCGCAGATCGAGCCCTTCGGCGTACCCGGGGACGCCGGGCACGGCCTCTCATGCGGGTCGCGGAGGGGCTGCATGACGCCGGCGCCACGCTCCATGAACTTCACCGCCACCGTCTTGGACGGCACGTAGCGATACGAGAGAACCTTGCTGGCGCCCTTCGCACGGACCCGAGCGTGGACCTCGGGGGCGGGGTCGTAGGCGCCCTGAAGGACGTCGCCGGTGAGGCGTGACCCGCTCTGGGGCGCGATCTGCCAGTCGCCCGCAGGCGGGTCGAAGACCATCACCGACGTCGTCTTCTGGTCCTCGTCCTTGACCATCCAGTAGTCCCCCTTGACGAGCTTGCCCGGCGCGCCGCGCGGGGTCGTGATGGTCCGACCGTCCGGGCCGCTGAGCACCAGGTCCGGGGCCGCGTCGACGCCGTGGACCTGGACGACGGTCAGGGGCTGCTTGGCGGCAACGCCGAAGGAGCGGGTGTCCTCGCTGCCCGCCGCGCGCGCCGAGCGTGCCTCGGCCGGCGAGGCGATCTTCGCATCACCCACCGAGCAGGAGGCGAACATGACGTTCAGCGTCCGCGAGTCCCAGATGTAGCTGAAGCCGCTCGACACGGTGAAGACCCCGGCGTTCAGCTCGGCACAGGCAGCGACGCCGCGGCTCGACACCGCTCCGGAGAAGCCCAGGCAGACGTTCGATACGCACCCGTTGAGATTGCCGGCGACGCTGAACCTGATGGGCGAGTTCGTATCGAGGAAGCCCTCCAGCCCGCCATGGACGCTCGCCGGCCCGAAGTCCAGCTGGAACTTGCCGCCGAAGTCGAAGACCCGTCCGCCGACCAGCGTCAGGTAGCCGCTGGCGACGTCCTTGTCGAAGAGCTTGAGGTTGCCCTTGACCTCGAGCTGCCACGGCGTGGTCCCGAAGGGGTCGGTGTACTGGAGCGAGCCCTCGACCTGGCCGATCGTGTCGAACTTCTGCTCGGCGGGCTTGGCCCCCGCGCGGGTCTTCGCCCTCGCGGCGCCCTTGAGCGAGCCGATGTTGATCGTCGCCGATCCCTTGATCTTGAACGGCGCCGGCTGAACGCACACGCCGAGGGCGAACCCGTCGAGCTGCACGCTGGGCGCGATCGGGACGCCGAGGCCGGCGGCCTTTCCTGCGAGGTAGGCCAGCCGGCCGTCGCTCAGCCCGCCCGAGACCCCGATCTCGATGTCCTTGGGCAGCTCGACCTCGACGGTGCCCGACCAGCGCTCGGCGCTCATGTCCTCGTGGCAGGTGAGGAACGGCGCGCCCGAGAGATCCTCGAAGGTGTCGCACTTTTTCCCATCCTCCCCGGACACGCCGGGCCCGGTGTAGGAGAAGCACAGGTTGCTGACCTTGACCGCGCCGACGTAGGCGTCCGAGACGCGGACCGCCCCGTCGGTGATCCGGACCCCCTTGGCGTTGGCCTGCACGGTGATGTGGCCGGTGACGGCTGAGGCGCCGCTCTCGGGCCCTGTCTTGAACCCCGGGACCTCGACGTTGAGCTGCACCCGCCAGGTGCGCATCCCGTCCACCTGTCCCAGCCACACCTCCGCGTTCCCGCTGACCGGCAGGCCCCCGAGCTTGTCCCCGTAGGACGGCTCGACCGTCGTGACCCTGGTCCAGTCGTTGCCATCCGAAGCAGCCCAGTCGATCGGCCCATCGGCCACCGGAAAGCCCTGGACCTTCATGTCGGCGCCTGCGGACTGCATCCGCGCGCCGCCCCCGCTGTCCACGAGGACGATCGACTGGCGCGCGTGGGGGTCGATCTCGACCCCGTCGACGATCGCGTCGTTGAACGTCTCCCACCGGGGAGCCTGCGCCGTCCCTCGGTTGAGGATGCAGCCGTCCTCGGCGACGTCCATCGTGAAGCGGCCGGCGGTCACGCTCGTCTTGCAGCGCGCACGGGTGACGATCTCCGTCGAGAGCTTCGGCCCCTCGACGTTGCCGACGTTGTCGACGGCGGAGTAGCGGATCCGCTCGCCGTCCTTCAGCTCGGGCTGGTTGTCGTCCGAGTACACCTGGGCGTGGCTCGACGGATCCCTCGGATCGGCCGGGTCCTTCCCGGTCGTGTAGAGGATGCGCTGCACGCCCGACTCGAGGTCCGTCGAGCTGAGCCGGATCTTCGCCGAGGTCTTGACCACAGTCAGCGGGACGTTGTCCACCGTCTCGGGCGCGTTGGTGTCGACCCTCGCCGCGTTGGAGATCTTCGGGTACTCCCAATTGCCCGCAACGTCGACGGCGGCGTAATAGATCTTCCACCGGTTGTTCAGCACCGGCTTCTCGTCCGGCCGGTACCACTGCGCCGACTTCGCCGTCCGAGGGTCGGGCGGGTTGAGGCCGACCGTGTACTTGATGCCCTCGACACCCGAGAGGGCGTCCGTCGACTCCAGCGAGGCAGGGACGGCCGCGGCGCGCCACTGGGTCGTCACGTCGTCCTTCGTGAACGGCACGACGGCATCGACCCGCTGGACGGTGGACGTGCCGACGGCGCTCTCGTTGCCGGCGTTGTCGACCGCGACGTAGCGGACCCGCCAGCCGTTCTTCATGAACGGCCGGTTGAAGGGGTTGTAGGTCTTCGGGTGGTTGGCCGGGTCCGACGGGTCGCCCGGCGCGGCGCCGATGAGCATCTTGATCGCCGCGATGCCGCTGCCGCCCGGGTTGTCGGTGGCGGTCAGCAACAGCTGGTGGCTGGGGACCCAGTCCCCCAGGACGTCGTCGACCACCGTCGGTGCGATCGTGTCGATCTTGACCCGCGCGGAGAGCTTCGGCGGCTCCTCGTTGCCGTCGGAGTCGGTCGCGTAGTAGCGGATGCGCTGGCCGTCCTGAAGCACCGGCTTGTTCGCCGGGTCGTAGGTCAGCGCGCCGCTGCCCGGCGCGCTGGGGTCCGCGGGGTCGTCGCCGATCAGGTACTTGATCGACGTCACGTCCCGCCCGGCAAACGGCGTGGCGGTCAAGGTGACGGTGACGGGCCCGTTGGCCCACCCCGCCGCAACGTCGTCCCTCGTTCCGGGCGGGGCGTGCGGCGGAGGCGCGGGGATGCTTCCAATCCCCGTGTCGATCTGGGCGAGGTCCCGGTCGGGCGGCGCGCCGACCTTCATCGTGCTCTCCGCCGCCGTCCACCCGGCCACCGCCGTTCCGTGGATCGTGTACGTCACGGTGCCGAGCGCCGGGATCGCGGCGCTCGTGTCGATCGGCCCGGCGCCCGACGCGGCCGTGCACGTCGCCCCGCCATCGGCGGCGCAGGTCCACGTGACGTTCGTGAGATCAGGAGTGTTCGCCGTGATCGGGGCAGCGCCGCCCGTGTCGGTCGAACCGTCGTTCGAGACGACGAACGCGTAGGTCTTCTCCTGGCCGGCGCCGTTGTCGGGCGTCAGATCGGAGCCGGTCACCGACATCTCCAGCGGCTTCTCCGAGATGCGGAGGTCACGGACCTGGCTGGTGGTGGCGTGGCCCGGAATCGGGCCGCCACCGGTCGTCGCCGTGAAGCCGAGCCTCAGCGTGTCGGGCACATTGCCGAGGTCGTAGCCCCGGAGGAAGGTCGTCACCCGGCCGTCGGGCGACTTGACCTGCACGGTGAGCTTGCCGCTCTGCGTGACGGAGACGTAGACGCGACTCGGAGCGTCGGCCGTGGATTGGTAAGGCCCGGCGTCCTGTCCAAATGGGCCGCTCGGGCCCCAGAAGACGTTGCCGTCGATCCACTGCAGGCCCGTGCCGCCGCGAACGCCGACCGACATGGCCATGTCCTCAGGCTCGTCCGCGAACCCAGGCCCGTCGTCGTCCATCCCGCAGGTGCCCGGGCTCTTGAGCGCCGCCGGGTCGCCGGCCCAGCCGCCGGCCTCGTCGAGACCCACGGCCAGGACGACGTTCGGCATGCCAGGGGTGTCGTCCGCAGGGCAGCCGCGCAGGCCGAGGCCCCCCAGAGGGTGGCCTAGGCGCCAGTCGCTCAGCGGCATCGACCCGTCGACGAGGAAGAACCCCAAGGCCCCGCTGAGGCGCGAACCTCCCATCGCGTAGTCGAAGCTCGCCGAGAACCCGTTGCCCGCGTCGAAGGCGGTGTCGCTGATCGCCGCCCCCAGCACGCCCTCGGTCTCAGGGACGAGCTGGAGCCAGCCTTGCCCCGTGGGACCGGTGAACGTCGCCGGCCCGCGCAGGTCCCAGGCGAGCGACCCACCGTCGCCTAACGAGTCGAGGATCGGGAACGTCGTCGCGTGGGCGACGCCGGCTCCGAAGAGGGTGAGCAAGCCGAGGACGAGCGCGCAGACGCGCATCGCCGGCCGGAGGGCGCGGACGAGGGGGACCATGTGCGCCGCGGACCGTAACCACGGCACGAGCCGCGGACCATCCTCAATTGTGGATACACCGCATCGAACATTCGTCCAGAATCCAGACAACGGACTAAAGCCGTGGCGACCCTGCAAAGGCAGTTCTCGCCACCCTGGCGGTGGCAGAGGTGCCTCAGCCACTTCCACTTTCCATGCGAACGAGCGCCGAGTCCGGGGGCTTCGCTTTCGGGGCAAAGCAAGCCAGCGCGCCCGCGCAGACACACACGCTGCGACAGGCTCCTAGGGACGGCGCCTGGATTGGCACTGATGGGGCACTGGAGCCCTCAAGTTGAGCGACGGCGGCTGCGCCGGCACGATCACCGCCCACCTCAAACGGGCGTTCGATCGGCCACATCACCTACGTCGTCAAACCACAGGCGACCGCCCGCTACGACCTCGCCGCGGTGCAAGGCGACGTCGTCGACCTCACGGCCAAGCCGGTCATCGGAGCTGCCTCACCGACACGCAGCCGCATAGCCGTGCGCTAAGACGCGTCCGCTCGCCGAGCCGTCGGCCCTGCCGTGAGCCTCTCAGAGGCCGGCGATCGGCGTCGACTCAGCCCTCGAGGTGGCGAAACCGCTCGGCTGCGTTCTGAAACGCGGCCGCCGCGCCGTCCAGCGCCGCGGCCACACGGCGGTCCACAGCAGGTCGCTCACCGACGATTTGGATCACGGAGGTTGGTGCACTCAGGACGGCTCGGCAGCCCGATCCCGCCCATCCGGGTAAGACGGTAACGAAACCGAAGAACGGCGAACATGGGCAAAACACCATCCTCAGCGCGAGCGTGGGCGACCTGCCCGACCAGAGCACCCGCGAACGCCGGCTGTATCTCTACCAGTGGCGCGGAGATTCCGACTTCGATCCCGGCCTGTTGCAGCAGACCGGCACAGCCCACGGCAACTACCCGTAACGCGCTCGCAGCAGTCTGCATGACGTTACTCGCATGCTTGCTGGGGACACCACTGTCGTTGGCTACCGCCGATGCGGCGGGCTCAGAGGTGGCGTCTGGGGTATCGCCGAACATCGCTGCGTTCCGCGGGGTCGTGGCGTGGCGTGGACACACGACAGGTGCCAACTACGCCCTCTACGTGCGCGAAGATGCTCGAACCCGACGTATTCCCGGTGTCTCCGCGACGCAGGAATTCTCATTTGATGTTGGTCCCGACGGACATGGCGGCGCGACCGTCGTGCTCACCCAATGCCGTGGGGGGCACTGCCGACTGTACGCGGTCGACGGGGATCGGCGAGGCATCCACCCACTCGCTGCGAAGGCGGCTGAACCGTCGAGCCCGTCCGTCTGGGGATCGCGGATCGCGTTCCTAAGCAAGAGCAATCGGATCACCCTCGGCCGCACCGACCGCGGGAGCACTCAGAATGGTCCAGCCGGAACCCTGGGCGACGACACAGGGCCGCTTGCGCTAGCGCTCCGTGGCACCACGCTCGCCTTCGCATGGCGGGGAACGCTCGGTAGCTGCACGACGCAAACCAACCCCGACGGGCAACGCACCGAGATCTTCGTCGCACAGCAAGGCAGCACCCCGAGGCTGGTGACAGTTGGTTGCGAAGCGGGCCCCGTCACCGGTGTGTCGCTCATCGGCTGGGTCGGATCGGACCTGCTTCTGAACGAGACGCTTGCCGACGGCACTTCACGCCTCCGGCTGATCTCGGCTGGCGGCAAGACGCTCAAGACGGGACCGCTACCCGGCGGAGACGTGCAAGACATCGCCGCTGACGGTGGCACGCTCTACTACACGGTCCGCGACGGCTCTCGATCCCGCCTCATGCGGAGCAAGGCTGCCCTCGCTGCCTACACGAGCGGGTCGTGAGGCTCGGGCTCTGGACCGCGAAGGAAACCGACGGTCGACCAGCCCGCAACTGGCGGCATCCGGACGCCAGCCCCGCGGCAGACGAACCCCAAGGAACCCAACGAACTCAAATCGACCTTCGGTTCCGAAGGTATCTCGGGTCGTACCGCCTCGCAGCTGACAGCATGTGGCCTGCATCCCGCCCCGAAGCGGAATGCCATGTGAATCGCGGCCAATCCGGTCCTATCCAAGCCAATCCTCGCGATCTCAGGCACTAGTGCCTGAAACGGAGAACGAAACGCCGCCAGATCCCGCGCCCCGAAGACGAGAAAAGCCCCGCAAACACAGGGCTTTCCCCGAGGGGTGAGCGATGGGGCTCGAACCCACGACCGCCTGGACCACAACCAGGAGCTCTACCAACTGAGCTACGCCCACCAAGGCGGGGACAAGTCTAGAGGGTTCGGTGGCGAGTGCAGCGGGAAGGGCAGGAAGATGGCCAAATCTGAGACACCCGCACGCGATGGCGTGATCGTCAAGTACCTGAACGAGGCGTATGGCAAGGAGAAGCAGCTGGAGACCGCGCTCGAAGCGCAGATCGCGCTCGCGCACCGCCCACAGCTCAAGAAGGGGCTGCAGGACCACCTGAAGGTGACCAAGGCGCAGGCCCGTGGACTCGGCAAGCGGATCCGGGAGCTCGGGGGCAAGCCGGAGATCGCTTCGGTGCCCGGACCCGAGATCGCGACGGAAGCCGCGGGGAAGGTCACGGCGCTCGCGAACAAGGCGGTCGCGGCGGCCAAGGGTCCCGTCCAGGCGCTGCGCGGGACGAGCGAGGCCGACAACGAGCTGCGCAACGTTCGCGACTGCTACTGGAACGAGGCCGAGGAGATCGCGCATTACCAGGTGATCGAGGCGGTCGCGGCCGAGCTCGGTGATCGCGAGACGGCGAAGCTCGCGAAGACCTATCGCCGCGAGGAGGAGAAGATGCAGACGCTCCTCGAGCGGCAGATCCCGGCGCTTGTCAAGGCGGTCGTCAAGGAGGAGGTCCCCGCCGCCGAGCGGCGCGTCTCCGGTGGCACGCGCCGCCGGTCGACGACCACGAGCCGCACGTCGCGAGCGGCGGCGTCGGGCAACGGTGCGTCGAGCTCGCGCTCGACGACGGCCAAGCGCGCCAGCGCCGCCCAGAAGGCCGCCGCGACGCGCACCGCCAAGGCCGCTCGCACCTCGGCGAAGCGCACGACCTCCTCGGCGCGCACGACCGTGAAGTCCGCCGGCACCACGGCGAAGAAGACGGCGAAGGCGGCGCGCTCGACGGCGAAGCGCGCGACCGCCGGCCCGCGTTCCTAGCACCTACCACCGCAGAGACCCACGCACCGCGCGCGCGGCCGAACAGGCCGCGCGCGTTTCGCATTCCGGAGCCGAGCCGCCGTTCCGGGGCCGAGCCGCCGTTCCGGGGCCGAGCCGCCGTTCCGGGGCCGGGCCGCCGCTCCGGGCCGGGCCGCCGCTCCGGCCGAATGGCGCGAGCCGCGGCCCCGGCCACCCCGCCGAAGACGCGCGAGCCCAAGCATCCGCGCGAACTTTGTTAGGGTTGCCTAAGTCATGGAGGACCCGAGTTGACCCCCGCCCCCCGCTTCGCCGCGCGCGCGCTCGCCTGCGCGCTGGCCATCACCGCGACCGCAGCGGCCGCCACGCCGGCGACCGCCAAGGCCCCGACCCGCATCGTCGCGCTCACGCCCTTCACGGCGAACACGCTCGCGCACCTCGGCATCAAGCCCGTCGGCATCGGCCAGACCCTCGGCGGCCACGACAAGCTCGACCCCGCGTTGAAGAGCGTCAAGACGCTCCCGCTCTCGCACCCCGCCGGCCCGAACCTCGAGCAGCTCGCGGCGCTGAACCCGCAGCTCGTCCTCTCGACCCCCACCTGGCAGCGCGGCGAGACGGCGATGCGCAAGCTCGGCATGAAGGTCGTCGACGTCGAGCCCCGCAGCCTCGCCGAGGTCGCCGTCGACACGAAGCGCATCGGCGCGCTCGTCGGCCGCACGGCCCAGGCGAACCGGCTCGCGACGCAGATCGATCGCGGGATCGCCAACGCGCAGAAGAACATCCGCAAGCACCCCACGGTCCTCCTCATCATCGGCGTCGGCCGCACGCCCTACGCCGCGCTCGAGAACTCCTGGGGCGGCGACGTCGTCAAGAAGGCCGGCGGCCGCCTGCTCACCCGCGGCCTGCGCGCGTCGGGCGGCTTCGCCCGGATCTCCAACGAGACCGTCGTCGAGCGCGACCCGGACGTCATCATCGCCGTGCCCCACGGCGCCGCCGGAGACATCCCGCGCCTCGCGCGCTACCTCAAGACCAACCCCGCCTGGAAGACGACGAAGGCCGCGCGGAACAAGCGCATCTACGTCTCGACGGGGAACTCCCTCCTGCAGGCGTGGACCGACGCCGGACGCACGATCAGCGACGTTCGTCGGTCGTTCCTGAAGAACTAGCCTCCGCGCGATGCCCCTCCGGCGCCTCTCGGTGGTCATGATCGCCGCGGTCACGCTCGTCGCCGCGATCGGCGCGTCGCTGGCGCTCGGCGCGGTCAGCATCCCGCTCAGGGACGTGATCGACGCCCTCACCGGCAACCTCGACCCGGGGCCGTTCAAGCAGATCGTCACCGAGCTGCGCCTCCCCCGCACGGTCGACGCGATCCTCGTCGGCGCTTCCCTCGGCGTCGCCGGCGCGCTGCTGCAGGGCGCGCTCGGCAACCCGCTCGCCTCGCCGGACGTCATCGGCGTCACCGGCGGCGCCGGCTTCGGCGCGGTCCTGATCCTGCTCGTCTTTCCCGGCTCGATCGCGCTGCTGCCGGTCGGCGCGCTCGTCTTCGGCCTCGCCGCCGCCGCAATCGTGTTCGCCGTCGCCTGGTCGGGCGAGAGCCGCGGCGGGATCGGCAAGCTGATCCTCGCCGGCATCGGCGTCCAGGCGTTCTTCTTCGCCGCCACGACCGCGACGATGGTCATCTACTCCGACCGCGTCCAGTCGGCGGTGTTCTGGCTCGCGGGCGGCCTGGTGTCCGAGGGCTGGACGAACACCGAGGCCGTGTGGCCGTACTTCGCGGTCGGGCTGATCGCGGCGGCCGCGCTGATGCGCCCGCTCGACCGGCTCGCGCTCGGCGACGACGTCGCCGCCTCGCTCGGCGCGCGCCCGCGCCTGATCCGGCTGATCGCGTGCGCCACCGCCGCCGTGCTCGCCTCGGCGGCCGCGTCGCTCGTCGGCCTTCTGAGCTTCCTCGGGCTCGTGACCCCCCATCTCGTGCGCCTCGCCGGCGGCACGCCGTCGCACCGCTACGTCGTGCCGGTCTCGGCGCTTGTCGGCGCCACGATCCTGCTCGTCGGCGACACGCTCGCGCGCGTCGTCGCGGCGCCGGTCGAGCTGCCGGTCGGCCCGTTCATGGTCGCGCTCGGCGTGCCGCTGTTCCTCTGGCTCCTGCGGAAGACCGTCTGATGCTCGAGGCGCGCGGCGTGCAGGTCACGATCGGCTCGAAGGAGATCCTCCACAGCGCGGATCTCGTGGCGAACGCGGGCAAGCTCGTCGCGGTCGTCGGCCCCAACGGCGCCGGGAAGTCGACGCTCGCGCGCGCCGCGGGCGGCCTCCAGCGCGCGAGCGCCGGCTCGATCTCCTGGAACGGCGAGCCGATCGAGCGCCTCCGCGGCCGCAAGCTCGCCAAGCTGCGCGCGTTCATTCCCCAGCGCCCGCGCGTGCCCGACGGCGTGCGCGTCCAGGACGCGGTGACGATCGGCCGCTCGCCGCACATCGGGCCGTTCCAGCGCGAGACCAAGGCCGACCGCGACGCGATCGAACGCGCCATGGAGCGCGCCGGCGTCACGCAGTACGCCGACCGCCTGCTGACCACGCTCTCCGGCGGTGAGCTCCAGCGCGTGCAGATCGCCGTCGCGCTCGCGCAGGAGGCCCCGGCGCTGATCGCCGACGAGCCGACCTCGCACCTCGACCTCGGCGCCAGCGCCGCGGTCGCCCGCCTCCTTCGCGACCTCGCCGACGACGGGCTCGCCGTCGTCCTCGTGGTCCACGACCTCGCGCTCGCGACCGCGGTCGCCGACGAGGTCGTCGTCGTCTCCGACGGCCGCTCGGTCGCCGCCGGCCCGCCGCTGGACGTCCTCACCGGCGCGTGCCTCGCGGACGTCTGGCACGTCGACGCGCACCTCGAGGCCGGCGACGCGGGCCACACCGCGCTCCACGTGGCCTGGCTGCGCGACCACCGCTAGCGCGCGCCGGCCCGCCGACCCGCCAACGAACGAGGGGCGCCATCGGCGCCCCTCCCCCGTCCACGACGAGCGGGCGCCGGGAGCCCCGGCGCCCGCGCCTGTCGCTATCAGCCGATCGAGATCCGCACCGAGCGCGCGCTCGCGACCTTCTTCGCCGTCCGGCGAAGCGTCCACGTGCCCTTGAGCTTGGTGCCCTCGAGGACCTTGACCTTCAGCGCGCGGCCCTTGACGGTGCCGGTGCCGACGACGTTGCCGGTCTTGCGCGAGCGGAGCTCCACGCCGAGCGTGCCGCGTGACGCGAACGCCGAGCGACGCAGCGTCACCGAGCGGACCGTCGCGCTCTTGCCGGCCTTCCCGGGCTTGCCCTGCGGGCCGACGGGACCGACCGGACCCGCGGGACCGACCGGGCCGACCGGGCCGGTGGAACCCGTCGCGCCGGTGTCGCCCTTGTCACCCTTCGGGCCGGTGTCGATGGTGGCGATGTCGACCGCGAAGCCGCCGAAGTTGTTCGGGTTCCGGGCGAGAAGGGCCACCGTGTTCGTCAGGCCGAAGAACACGTCGAACCGCGCGAGCGTCGGCACGAGGTTCTCCACCGTGCTCTCGCCGTCGGCGGTCTCGCCCGTGGCGGCCGAGAGGTCGAGCGTGAACAGCGGCGTGTCGGCCACGTAGGGGGCCTCGGCGCCGCTGTTGTTCACGCCGGTGCCCGACGCGTAGAGCTTCGCCGTGTTGGTGCCGTCGAAGACGACGGTCGGATCCTCGACGGTCGCCGCGAACGGCGTGGTGCAGGCGGCCGGGACGAAGCCGGCCCAGCGCACGGCGCCGAGCATCTTGACGAAGCCGGTCTTGGTCTCCGCGTCGTAGGAGCCACCGACGATCGGGAGGGTCCACGCGCCGACCTGGTCGAGGCCCTTGGGCGAGTTGGAGTCGATGGTGTCGCCCGTGGCGGGCGCCAGCGGCGACACGACGCCCTTGAAGTTGCCCATGGCGCAGTTGGAGCGCGTGAAGAAGCCGAGCAGCGTGCGCTGGGGCTCGGCGTTCCAGATGTTGACGATCGACCACTTCAGGTGGCCGCCGACGACGGGCTTCTCGGTGGCCTGGGCCGGTCCGGCGGCGCACGCCATGACCGCAGCCGCCGCAGCCGCTGGGGCCACGAGTCGGCGCATGTTGATTCTCACGAGAGGAGATCCTTTCCTGCTGTTGATGTCAGACGGTGGTGAAGGAGACGGAGAGCCAGCCGAACTCGTCGCCGGGCAGGTAGTAGCCGGCGAACACCGAGGAGTCCGCGCCCGCCGGCACCGTGCCGGGGAGCTGCTGGTAGGTGAAGGTCTTGGCGTCGGCGCTCGTGGAGATCGAGGCGGCCTTCGCTGGATCGAGCGTCTCGACGACCTGCCGGCGGTTGCCGCCGTTCGTGTCGCCCGATCCGGTCATCCGGAAGATGACGCGCGACGACGAGCCGTCGATCTCGACCTCGGGGTCGTTGACGACGAGGTCGATGCCGTGGTCCTTGTAGTGGAAGGCGACGCTGCCCGTCCCGTAGATCGCCGCCTTGCCGGTCGCGGGGTCGCACCAGCCCCGGGCGAACGGGAAGTGGAAGCTGTAGGTGAGCGGCGTGTCGGTGCCGGGCCGGACCTCCGGGGCGTCGCCCGTCGCGCCGTCGGCGGCGGTCGTGCCCTCGCCCGTGGCGATGTAGCGGACGAACGACTCGCGCGGGTGCCAGGTGATCGTGGCGCCCGTGACGTCGATCGCGGTCGCCGGGCGTCCCTTGACCGACGGCTCGCCCGTCCCGGTGTTCGCCGGCGTGCCGCCGTCGCTCAGGGTCCGGCATGACGGAGCGACCACGGTCGGCGGCACCACCGGCCGCGGAGGGGCGTCGCCGGCGGCGTCGGCGGCGAGGCGCAGGAAGCTCGTCCGCGGCAGCGCCTTGCCCCCGAGCTTGCGCCGCAGCAGGACGGCGGCGCCCTGGGTGAGCGTCGCCTTCGTGGCGACCAGGCGCGCGCTCGCCGAGCCGGCGTCGAGGCCCAGCGCGGTCGCCGTCGGAGCGAGGGTCCACACCGTGAGCCGCTTGCCGGCCACGACGGCGGTGATCGAGCTGCGCGCGCCCAGGACGATCTGCAGGGTCGACAGCGTGACGCTGTGCTTGCCCCGGCGCAGGCGCACCGTGCCGCCGACGCCCAGCGTCGCGGTCTTGCCGACGCTCACCGAGCGAACCGGGACGACCACGGTGCGCGCGGAGCGCTCCGCCGGCGCGGTCACGCTGACCGAGACGCCGCGCGACTCGAGCGCGTTGGCGGTGGCCAGGGAGATCTCGAGCGTCGCCGACCCGGAGGCGGCGGCGTCCGCGGTCGCGGGAAGCGCGAACGGCGCCGCGACGAGCGCGGCGAGCACGACGAGGCGTCGCATCAGGCGGGCACCGTGATCGTGAAGGCGCCCCACGGCGCGCCGATGTCGTAGGACGTGCCCCAGATCTCCTGGCCGTCGGCGGTCAGCTTCGCGGGCGCGTGGACGTAGGTCGTCAGCCCGCCGCTCGTCGAGGTCGACGCCGCGGCCGTGAGGTCGACCGTCATCGCCGCGAGCGTGCCGACGACCGGCGGGTCGTCCACCGGCGCGTTGCGGTCCTTGTACTGGGCGGTGAGCGTCACCGTCGCGCTCGAGCGGTCCGCCGCGACGGTGAACGTGAGGTCCTCGACGTAGTTGTCGACCCCGTGCGCCGGCAGCGTGTAGGCGATCCGCCCGGCGTGCGCGATCGTCACCGTGCCGTCGCCGTTGACCTTCGTCGTGCCGACCGGCAGCCGGTAGTCGTAGGGCGAGGTGGCATCGACCCGGTCCGCGCCGTCGGTGGTCGCGATCGACGCGCCGGGCCCCCAGTTCGGCGACAGGATGTAGTTGATCCAGCTGCGCAGGTTGCCGAAGCCGAAGTCCGCCCCGCCGGTCTCGTCGCAGGTGATCCAGTCAGTGAAGCCGGCCGGCGGGACGCCCCAGCACGGCGGGCCCGGATCCGGATCGGGGTCCGGATCCGCCGACGGCGGCGTGTCGCTCCTCGGCGTCGTGCTGGCCGGAGCCGCGGGCGCCGGGCTCGCGACCACCGGCGCCGCCACCGGCAGCTTCGGCGCCGCCGGGGCGACGGCGCGCCCGACGATGATCAGCGTCAGCGTCCCCACCGCCCGCTTCGCCGACGGGGTCGAGCGCAGCCGCAGCGCGGTCTTGAGCGCCTTCGCCCCGGCGGGCGCGAGCGTCACCGAGGCCTGGTCGACGCGCACGGCGCCGGTCCGCGCGTCGACGCGCAGCGGCTTGCCCTTCCTGGCCTTGACGGCGAGGAGGGTCAGGCGCTTGCCGCCGGACGTCGCGGTCACCGACGCCGAGACGAGCCCGAACTCGAGGCGCAGGCCGGTGAACGTCGCGGACCGCCGACCGGAGCGGACGCGCAGCGCACCGCGCAGCGCCACGACGGCGTCGCCGGACGCGGTCGGCGCGGACGCCCCCAGGGTCAGGACGCGCTTGACCTTCTTCGCGGGCGCGACGGCGGTGAACGTGGCTGGAGCGCCGGCCGCGAGGTTGAGCGTCGTCGTCGGAGCCGTCGCGGCGGCGGCGCGGTCGAGCGGCGCGCCGAAGAGCAGGGCCACGCTCGCGACGGCGACCAGCGCCGCGACCGGGCGGCCGAGGGCTCGAGAGCGTCGGAGGAGAGGGCGAGCGGTGGAGGCCATGACGGGGGTCGCCCCGGCGCGGAGACCGGAACTTTGGGTACCCTAACACGATCCCTATTCGGGTACCCTAAGGCCTCCTCGCCGACGGCCCGGTGGGCGGTCCTCAGTCGCGCGGCAGGCGCACGATCGACAGGAAGAACTCGTCGATCGCCTGGACGCAGCGCACGAACTGGTCGAAGTTGACCGGCTTCGTGACGTACGCGTTGGCGTGGAGGTCGTAGGAGCGCAGCACGTCCTCCTCGGCCTGCGAGGTCGTGAGCACCACCACCGGGATCCGGCGCAGCTCGGGATCGGTCTTGACCTGCTCGAGGACCTGGCGGCCGTCGACGCGCGGCAGGTTCAGGTCGAGCAGGATCAGGTCCGGCCGGCCCGCGTTCTCGAACGGCGCCTGGCGGCGCAGGTACTTCAGCGCGTCCTCGCCGTTGTCGACGACGTCGAGCGTGTTCGCGAGCTTGGAGTCCTCGAGCGCCTCCTTCGTCATGAGCACGTCGCCGGGATCGTCCTCGACGAGCAGGATGTCTATGGGGTTGACGGGATCAGCCATGGAGCTCCGTGCGGTCGTAGGTGGGAAGCGCGATGCGGACGGTCGTGCCGGGACCGTCGTTCGGTGCGACGTCGATCCGCCCTCCGTGGAACTCGACGATCTTCTTGCACATCGCAAGCCCGATCCCGGTTCCCTCGTAGGCGTCCTTGGAGTGCAGTCGCTGGAAGATGATGAACACCCGGTCGGCGTACTCGGGCTCGATGCCGATGCCGTTGTCGCGGATCTCGAGCATCCACTCGTCGTCGCCGCCGCGCGTGCACGCGACGTGGACCCGCGGCGGGTCGTCGCCGTGGAACTTGATCGCGTTGCCGATCAGGTTCTGGAACAGCGCCGTGAGCAGCGACAGGTCGCCCTGGATCACCGGCAGCGGGTCGCTCGTGACCTCCGCGCCGGCCTCCTCGCGGCGGCCCTCGAGGTAGGCGAGCGCGGCGGCGAGCGCCTCGCCGAGGTCGACCGGCTCGAAGCGCTCGGTCGTCCGCCCCACGCGCGAGAAGTCGAGGAGGTCGTTGATCAGCCGCTGCATCCGTGTCGCGCCGTCGACGGCGAACTGGATGTACTGGTCGGCGCGGTCGTCGAGCTCACCGCCGTAGCGGCGCTGCAGCAGCTCGCAGAAGCCGGCGACCTTGCGCAGCGGCTCCTGCAGGTCGTGCGACGCGACGTAGGCGAACTGCTCGAGCTCGGCGTTGGAGCGCTGCAGGTCGCGGGCCTGCCCGTCGAGCAGCGTGCGGGCCTCGGTCACCTCGGTGAGCTCGCGCACGATCCGCGCGCGCATCGCCTCCATCTGCAGGCCGAGGCGCTCGATCTCCCGTGGCCCGTCGGGCACGATCGGATGCTCGAGCTCGCCCCCGCTGACGGCGTCGGCGGCCTGGCCGAGCCGGCTCAGCGGCCCGACGATCCAGCGGCGCAGCGCGAGCCACAGGACGATCCCGGCGAGGATCACCGCGACGAGCCCGCCGAGGATCACGGCCTCCAGCCGCGTGGTGGCGTCGTCGAGCGCGGCGCGCGCCCGCGCGCGCCGCTCGGTGAGCTGCCGGCTGAGCGTGGCGCTGGCCGTGCGGAACGCGTCGAAGCGCTGCTTGCCGGCCTCGATCCGCGCCGTCGCGCCGCGCTCCGAGCCGCCCGAGCGGATCGCCGCGATCGTCGGCAGCGCGATCTCGGCGCGCCATGCCTCGGCGCGCGCGATCGTGTCGGCGACCGGCTCGCGGACCTCGGGGACCTGCGCCGTCAGCCGCCGCAGCCGCGCGGCCTCGGTGCGCTCCGTCGCCGCGCCGCGGGTGTACGGCTCGAGGAACGACTCCTCCCCGCCCGCGAGCGCGTAGCCGCGGACCCCGGTCTCCTGGTCGATCAGCGCCGTCACGAGCCGGTCCGAGGCGGTCAACGCCGGGTCGACGCGGTCGACGAGCCCGCGGCGCTCGTCGAGCAGCCGGTTGAACGAGCTGACGCCGAGGATCGTCGCGACGCCGAGGACCGCGCTCAGCATCGCGAACAGGATCGCCAGCCGGCGGCGCAGCGAACGGAGGTCGAAGCGGATCACGCGGTCGTCGGCGCGAGCACGAGGCACGCCACGTCGTCGCCGAGCGCGCCCCCGTTGGCGTGCTGCACGGTGGCGATCAGGCGCTCGAGGAAGAGATCCGGGTCGGGCAGCACCGGCGTGCGCACCGCGATCTCGGCGAGCCCCTCGACCCCGAGCAGCCGGCGATCGTCGGTGCGGCCCTCGATCAGCCCGTCGGTGTAGAGCAGGACCGCGGCCCCTGGCGGCAGCTCGTGGGTGGTCGTCGGCCACGACGCGGGCTCGACCGAGACGCCCAGCGGCGGGCCGCGGTGGCCCTCGGCGAGCGGGCCGACGCCGTCGATCACGATCGGCGCGGGATGGCCGGCGAGGCGCGTGGCCATCGACCCGCGGTCGGCGCTCAGCGTGATGTCGCAGGCGGTGACGAACAGGAACGGATCGCCGCGCTCGGACGACAGGACCCGCTCGAGCCGTGGCAGGACCTCCTCGTCGGGCGTGTCGCACAGCACGAGCGTCCGCCACGCCACCCGCAGGCCGGCGCCGAGCGCCGCCTCGTCGGGCCCGTGGCCACAGACGTCGGCGATGATCGCGCGGACCGAGCCGTCCGGGCGCTGGATCGCGTCGAGGAAGTCGCCGCCGAGCTGCGAGTTGCCGCCGCCGGGCATGTAGCGCATCGCCCAGCGCAGGCTCGGGTCCTCGATCAGCAGCCGCGGCAGCAGGCCGCGCTCGATCCGCAGGTTGTGCTCCTGGGCGAGCTGCGCCTCGGCCAGCCGCCGCGCGGCGAGCCGGCGCTCGACGGCGTAGCGGATCGCGCGCGCGAGCAGCTCGCCGTCGACCTCGCCCTTGACGAGGTAGTCCTGCGCGCCCTGGACGACCGAGTCGATGCCGACCGCGCGGTCGCTGAGGCCGGTGAGGACGATCACCGGCGCGCCCGAGGCGCCGGCGAGCATCGCGCGCAGGGCGTCGAGGCCGGAGGCGTCGGGGAGATCGAGGTCGAGCAGGACGCAGGCGACGTCGGTTCCCAGCTGCTCGAGGCCCTCGCGCAGCGTGCGCGCGCGGCGGATGTCGACGCCGGCTCCCGCCTCGTCGAGCAGCTCGGCGACGAGGAAGGCGTCGCCGTCGTCGTCCTCGACCAGCAGCACGGGGCCAACGCTGGCGCCGGGCAGGGTCTGGACCCCCATGTCCTTGGCGTTCCCTGCCATCTCCAGCGCATGATCGCAGGCCGCGAGGCCCGCGTGAAGCAGTGCTCCCGGGCGGTCAGTCGCCGGCGAGGTGCCGGCGGCGCATCGACCACATCTGCGAGGCGCGCTCGAGCTCCAGCGCGGCGGGCCACGAGACGCCGGGCGGCCCGAGCTCCAGCCGCAGCGAGCGGGCGGTGCGGCGGGCGAGCTCCGGATCGGCGCCGGGGACCGCGGCCAGCGCGTGCGCGCGCGGCTCGACGTCGGCGTCGTCGACGGCCTCCCAGGCGAGGCCGAGCTCGGCGGCGCGGGCGCCGTCGATCCGCTCGCCGAAGAGCATCAGCGCCGACGCCGTCTCGCGCGAGCCCGTCCGGCCCAGCAGCACTCCGTGGCCGCCGCCGGGATGGAAGCCCAGCGGCAGGAAGCCGGAGATCAGCTTCGCGTCGCGCGCGACGATCCGCAGGTCGGTCGCCATCGCCAGGTTCATGCCGGCGCCGACCGCGCCGCCGCGGATCGCCGCGACGGTCGGCGGCTCGAGCTCGCCGACCCGCGCGAACGAGCGGTAGATGACGGTCATGCCGCGGTACTCGCCCGCGTCGGCGGGCGCCGCGGCGGCCGCGGCCAGCGTCGGGCGGTCGCCGCCGGAGCAGAAGTAGCCGCCCGCGCCCGCGACGACGACGGCACCGACGGACGCATCCGCGTCGATCTCGTCGCACGCGTCGATCAGCGCCTGCGCCACCGCGGGCGTCAGCGCGTTGCGCCGCTCGGGCACGTTGAGCGTGAGCGTCGCGACGCCGCCGTCGCGCGCGATCAGGACCTCGTCAGCCATGCGGCGATCATAGGCCGCTCGCAGGAGTCGCCTCCGCCACCGCGCTCTCGGGCGACAAGGCCTCCGGCAGCTCCACGATGGGAGGGAACGACGGCTCCGTCATCGACTCGGGCTCGTCGGCGGCCCGGAGCTTCGGCGCGCGGGCCTGCCACGGCTTCATCTCCTGCACGAGGTCGCGGTAGAACGAGAACGTCTGCTTGCGGGTCTCCGAGACGAACGAGCCTTCGGCCTTCCCTCTCTTGCTTCCCATCGGCCGCGCCAACGTGAGGGCGAAGCTCTTCGCCTCGCGCCGCGGGTCGGCGCCGTAGAGCAGGACGTCGGGGTTGGCGCGCGCCTGGCTGAGCAGGGCACCGACGGTCTGGCGGGCGTTGGGATAGGAGACGTCGATCTGCAGGTCGCCGGGCGCATCCGCGAGCTGACGCAGCAGCCAGTTGAGTCTGACCTTCGCGCGGCCTTCCTTCGGCGCGT
>Ga0164241_10002490_pt1 | contig 19820 bp, 17 predicted proteins | sample OricomyardsoilBY_FD_108780 | JGI IMG/M metagenome (GOLD analysis project Ga0164241, IMG submission 108780) | Backyard soil microbial communities from Emeryville, California, USA - Original compost - Back yard soil (BY) | ecosystem: Environmental > Terrestrial > Soil > Unclassified | place: USA... | reverse complement strand
GGCGGATGCGAACCTGCAATAATTTTTCCACGTCGGCATCCGCGATGTCGCGCACAAGCTGTTTTTTGAACGGCTTGAATCCGTCATAAACGGCGGCGAAAACCGCTTCGTTCGTCTTGCATTTCTCGATCAGCTTGTAGATGCGCTCCTCGATGAAAATGCGCTCCAGCGTGCGATAATGCAGTTCGTCGAGCAGTTGCTGTTCGCGCAAATCCAGCTCGCGCTTGAGAATCGCGACGAGTTGCTCCGTGTTTTCGCGCAGCACGTCGCTGACGGTCAGTTCCACCGGGCGATTATTTTTGATGACGATGATGCGGCTGGAAATCGTCACCTCGCAACTGGTGAACGCATAAAGCGCATCAATCAATTTATCCGCCTCCACGCCGGACGGGCATTTGATCTCGATCTCGACGTTCTCCGACGTAAAATCGTTGATGGATTTAATCTTCAGCTTGCCTTTGCGCGTGGCGTCTTCGATGGACGCCATCAGCGAATCGGTCGTGGTCGTCGGCGGAATTTCCGTGATGACCACGGTGGCATCGTCCTTCGTCTTGATGCGGGCGCGGACTTTTACCGAGCCTTTGCCGTCCTGATAATCGCGCGGGTCCATCAGGCCGCCGGTCAGAAAATCCGGCAGGCATTTGAACGATTGATTCTTGAGAATCGCGATCTGCGCTTCGAGCAATTCCGGAAAATTGTGCGGTAAAATCCGCGCACTCAAACCGACCGCGATGCCTTCCGTGCCAAGCATCAACGTGAGCGGCAATTTGCAGGGTAAAGTAATTGGCTCCTTGTTGCGTCCGTCGTAACTCGCAACGAACTCTGTGATTTCGTCGTTGATGAGTTCCGTGCGCGCCAACTCAGTCAGGCGACATTCAATATAACGCGGCGCGGCGGCCGGATCGCCCGTAAAAATATTCCCATAATTTCCCTGACCTTCGATGAGATAACGCTTGTTCGCGAGCACCACCAACGCATCGCCGATGGACGCATCACCGTGCGGATGATACTGCATCGTATGACCGACAACATTCGCCACCTTGATGAAACGCCCGTCATCCTTCTCATGCAACGCCCACAAAATGCGCCGCTGCACCGGCTTCAAACCATCCGCAAGATTCGGAATCGCGCGGTCGCGAATGACGTAGCTGGCGTAATCCAAAAACCCACGATCCACACGTGTATGCAGACCAACACCAATTTTTTTCGGATCAAACGGCTTGTGCGCGACGGCTTCAATCGCTTCGGCCACGACGTGCTGCTCGCCGTTGGCTTCGGCAACGGTCGGTTCGTTGCCGGTGATCGGCAAATCTTGCTGGTCAGAATCTTTCTTTTTCTTGGCTGAACTCATTAGCGGCGCGCATTAAGCCAGAACATCGCCGTGGCGGCAAGATTAGCGGCGGAAAATTTGTCCAAATTCATACGCGATCAAAACCTCGTCTCCGGTTGAAAACCTGAAATCAGCGGTGCTTTATGGTAGGTTTCGCCGTGAATCGCCGTGTGCAACCGGACCCTTCGCCCGTCGCGTCCGCCCTGAAACCAGTTGGCCAAAGCGCGGGCGGCCTGGCGGCGTTTCCGCCGGAATACTTTGCGCTGACGATGGCCACGGGGATTGTTTCACTCGCGGTTCATTATCAGGGTTGGATCATGCTGGCGCAGGTGCTGCTCGGTTTGAATATCACCGCCTATCTCGTGCTCTGGGGTTTGACGCTGATGCGATTCGCGCGCCACCGGGCGCGATTGCTGGACGACCTTACCCACCATTTTCACAGCGCCGCCTTTTTGACCATCGTGGCGGGAACCTGCGTGCTGGGCTGCCAGTTTGCGGTTTTGACCCCGTGGTTGTCGGTGGCGAAAGCGCTGTGGTTTGCCGGCATCATTTTATGGGCAGGGTTGAGTTATACCTTTTTTGCCGTGGTCACGGTGCGCAATCCCAAACCGTCGCTGGCCGCCGGCATCAACGGCGTCTGGCTGCTGGCGGTCGTCGCCACGGAGTCCATCAGCACCCTCGGCATCCTCGTCTCGCCCTATTTGACCGAAACCAAAATGGCGCTGTTTTTTTCGCTGGCCACCTATCTGGTCGGCAGCATGTTCTATGCTTTTTTCATTACGCTGATTCTCTACCGCTGGATGTTTTTTCGAATGCGCCCGGAAAAATTGACGCCGGACTACTGGATTGACATGGGCGCGCTGGCCATCGCCACGCTGGCGGGAGCGTTCCTGCTGCGGGCGACGGATCACTGGAGTTTGCTGCGGGATTTGAAGCCGTTTCTGCTGGGCTTCACGCTCTTGTTTTGGGCGGCGGCCACCTGGTGGATTCCGCTCTTGATCATCGTGGAAGTGTGGCGGCATCTGCGCGGGCATGTGCGGTTCATTTATAGCCCGGATTATTGGTCGCTCGTTTTTCCGCTGGGAATGTATTCCGCCGCCACCTTCATGCTCGCCCAAGCCACGGGTCTGACATTTTTGCATCCACTCGCCAAGGCTTTTGCCGGCGTGGCGGCCCTCGTCTGGAGCATTGTTTTTCTAGGAATGATCCATGGTCTGGTCCGCTGGTTTCGAAGGACCAGCCGGTTTGCAAAATCATCGGTTCCGGCGCGCGACGGTTGAACGCAGGAAAAGCCGTGGAACTTGACTTTGCCTGGATTGGCGGCTTCCGTTGTTGGCGGATTTATTTTGCCGGCAGCGGCGGCTCGGCGGATTTGCCGGGCGCCGGCGGCGTGACGGGCAGCAGTTTCAGCAGTTCCTGCTGCTGCTGATACCATTCGCGCAGCGGCCGCGAGAGCAGGGAGACTTGGAAATCTTTGAAGTGGGAGATGTTCAGCGCTTCTTCCACCTGCTTTTTCAGCGCGGCGTTCAAATCGGATTTGGCATCGTCGGCCCAGCCCGCAAACGAGCCGGTTTTCTCGTTCAGCATTTTGGCGGCGGCCACGCGCGTGTCCTGGTCATATTTGAAAACCGGCACCTCGACGCGGCTTTTATCCACCCGGCCGCTGATGCGGTTGGTTTCGCTCCGGGCGAGGACGACGTGTTTGGCCATCTCGATGATGCGTTCTTCCAGCTTGGCGGTGATGTCGTCTTCGCCGATGGAATCGTTGGCTTCCGCGCCGAGATCGCGCGGCGCGTTTTCCAGTTTCAAGCAGAGCTGCTTGATCAACTCGTCCTCGAGTTTTTCAAAATAAGTTTTGCCGCGCCGGAGAATCAACGCGCGTTCGTCCGGGGTGAAGCTGTATTTTTTGTTGTCGAGGCCGACGAACGTCAGGTAATTGGTCGAATTGAGCAGTTGTTCCAGCCGCGCCGTCAAGTTGGTGGCGTTCAAACGCTGGACAATGTCCATGCCCGCCGGCTCGGCTTTCAGATCCAGTTTGAATTCCGCCGGCAAATCGGAAAACAGCGCGCGATCCACGCCGCCAAGTTCGGTGATCTGCTGGTTGAGAAATTTCCAATGCGCCTGCTCGCGTTCCTTGCGGTTCATTTCGCCGATGTAGTCGAACTGGTTTTCGACGAGCAGTGAACGTGTGTCGGCGCGGAACCAGGTGAGCGCGCTGGCAAACTGCCCGGCAAGCTGATTGGCGGTAACGGTGTAATCCAGGTTGACTTGCTCCAGCGGAATGCGGTCGTGGGGATTCTGCGGCGCGCGGGCGCGGATGAAGGTTTCGATGAGGTTGTTCGGCAGCAGGTCAATGATCTGCGCCGTCGCGTCATAAGCGCCGACCACCGGTTCCGGGCCGTAATCAAACGTCCGCACGTCGCCGTAGCGCGCCGTGTCGTCGTCGGTGGCAAACAGCATCTTGTTCGTGCGCGCTTCGGCGCTGTCGTAATAACCCCAGCCGATGGCCGCGCGGTCGTGCGGCAACGACTGCTTGGTCGTCCGCATCCACCAGCCGACAAACACGCTGCCCTTGAATACCGTGTATTCCATGATGGAAGTCGAGGCCAGCTTGTTGGTGTAAGCGTCCAGCGGCTGGCCGGCCATATACGCCTTGAACCAGTCGTTGAGCTCCTTGCTGGTCAGCGTTGCGCCGAGGCTGCCGGCGAAATTGTGGCGCAGGCCGAGAATGTGGCCGACCTCATGCGCCACCACTTCACGCACATAATCCTGCGACACGCGCAAAACGGCCGCGTCAGTCAGCTTGTCGCTCGCCAGCAATTCCTGCAAACCCTGCGCCATCTGCTGCGCGAAAACTTTCGGGTCCAGTTCGCAGCATTCCGCCGAACTTAGAAACGGCACGCCCAGTTGCGCGGTGGCACCTTGGTTGTCACCTTTCTTCGGCGCGGCGATTTCCTCCATCGCGCGCAGCAAGGCGCGGGCGCGCGCCTCGCCCAGAAACGTGAACGCGCTGGTGATATACGCCTGGCCGTGCAGCGATTCGCCGTTTAACGGATCCGCCAGCACGTCGGCGTAGGCGAAGCCCGCCTTGTCCCACGGCACCCATTGGATGACGTTGTGATCCGCATCGGGCGCGGTGACGCCTGCGGGCGCTTCTTTGATCTGCACAACTTCCTTTCCGAAGACACGGTTCCAGTAAAGCACCGCGTCCTTGACCGGCTGCACGTAATCCGGCGGCGTGTTGGCCGAATAATAGAACACCACCGGCTGCTTCAAATCAAAACGGTCAATGCGCGACGACACGCGGCCCGTGCCCAGTTCCAACTGGCCTTCCGTCTCGAAAAATTTCGTGTAGCGCGAACTGACGGCGTCCGGCTCCTTGCCCGTGAAATTTCCCGGCTGGTAAGGCGTGATGAAATAACGCGCCTCAAACCGCGACTCCACGTCCTGGTTCGCTTCCCGGCTGCGGGTCTGGACGCTCTGCCGGATGACCAAATCGTCGCCTTCCTGCCGCATGGCAAACACCCGGCTGTCCGGCACTTCCAGCACGTTGTCGTGACTTTGAAAATCCAGCGCGCCGCCGTCCGTCCACGACTGCGTGAAAACGCGGCGCATCCCCTTGTTAAAATCCACCACGACCTTGTCGCCGTCCTGCCGCACGATGGGAAAACTCGCGAGCAGCCGCCGCGCCGGCAATTCATCCGTCACCACCAGCCCTTTGGTGGATTCATACATGTCCACGCCGTCGGGAAACAATTCAAACCGCACAATTTTCCCCGCCAGCCCGTGGCTTGTCGGCGATTGCCCCTGCGGAATCATGGACGCGCTGAACAGATAATCCTTGCCGAAACCGCTCTTGGGAATCGCCAGCAGAAATTGATCCGCCACCTGCAGTTCCGGCGCGCCGGCGGAATTTTTATCGGCGGCGCGAACGGAAACGGCGAGGGAAACAAGCAGCAACATGGCCGCGAACCAGCGCAACTGCAAAGGGAGGCAAGATTTCATCGGGAAAAAATGCCGGCAGCCTCCGTCATGGGCAAGAACAAAGCGGAGGTTTGCCGCGCAGGAGCGGCAGATCAAGGCAAAGAAAATTCCCGCGGACAATTTCTCAATGCCAGCCAATTCGGGCTGCGGGCTTTCATCAATCAAGCCCGCCCCTGTCGTTGTGGTTTTACTTCACATCCTCGTCGTGAAAATCACCCCGGCCTATTTGGAGGCGGGCGGTTGGTTGGTATGCCACGGTGGCCGGTTCGTGGGCCAGGCCGGCCGGTTGGTCTGCCAGGGTGCGCGATTGGTCGGCCAGGCCGGCCGGTTGGTGAACCACGGCGGACGGTTCGTCGGCCATGAAGGGCGATTGGTGGACCACGGCGGGCGATTGGTCAGGCCGGGTGGAAATTTTTCCGGTGGATCCGTGTAATAATTGGTATGCGCGGGTAAAAATTTCTGATTGGGCGCCGGGCGGGGCCGCTGCGGCAGCCTGGGCTTGCCGGGGGCTTGTTCCGGTTCAGCCGAGGCAATGAGATTATGCGGCGGAAGCAGCGCCGGCGCCGGTGATTGCGGATGGCTGGGATTGGCTGACGGCGAACCGCCGGGAAGCGGCGCGGCGGTTGCCGCCAAGGCCGCCAGGAGCGGCAGGATAATGGGTTTGGTTTTCATATTTTTGGGCAGGTGAAGTTTGATTTTTTTTGCGCGACGGCGGATCAATCTCAAATCATTTGCCGAACATTTTGGCAACGACGAAAATGAGAAACGCGCCGCCCAGGCCGCCGCCCAGCAACAAGTAGAGCACGGAAAAACCGACGGCGGCAAACATGGGTTGAATCAAGGCGATCATATAATTTTGGGGTGCGATTGTTTCTTGAGCGGCAGTGAACTCGCGTTCCGCACTTTAGATTCAGCTTTTCGAGTGCCATTTGATTTTGAGGGCGAATGTCGTGGAAAAGGCGGAGCGCGCCGCCAAAATGCGGGCGATATGCAATCAAGGGGAAAAATTCCAGATGCAATTTGCAAAGAAACCGGCGAAGGCCAAACAGCCCCTTGCCACCATTTTAGCCGTGATTTATGCCGGGCTGCTAATCCGCTCTTCGCACCCAGCGCAGCTTGGCCGGGGCGGAGCGCGGATTGGCATGAATTTCCCCGGCCGTGGGGCGGATGACATCGTGGGAAATCGCGGAATAAAAACCGGCCTGATGGCCGGCGGCAAACGCTTTTTTCACCCGCCGGTCTTCACCGGAATGAAACGTCAAAATCGCCGCGCGTCCGCCGGGGTTCAGGCACGCCGGCAAATTTCGCAGCAGGGCGTCGAGCGCGGAAAACTCATCGTTCACCGCGATCCGCAACGCCTGAAACACGCGGCGCACGGTCAGATTGGAATCCTCCTTGCCGAACTGCGGCAGGGCGGCGCGAATCGCGGCGGCCAGTTGTTGCGTGGTGGCAAATGATTTTCCCGCCAGCGCCGACGCCAGCGTGGCGGCGTTGGGTTCGTCGGAGAAATCAGCAAGCATCTCCGCCAGCGCGGATGGCTTGATTTTTTGCAGCAGCGCGGACGTGGGCTGGCCGCGCTGCGGATTCATCCGCATGTCCAGCGGCCCGTCGAATTTCACCGAGAAGCCGCGCGCCGGATCGTCAATCTGCATCGAGGAAACGCCGAGGTCGGCGAGCAGGATGTCTGCGCCAGAAAGTTTTTGTGCCGCCAGCACTTGCGGCAGCCCGGCGAAATTACTGCGATGCGCGCTGAAAACATTTTCATCAAAACCCAGTTCCCGCAATCGCGCCTCGGTTTTCGGAAGTTCCACCGGGTCCTGATCCAGGCCCAGCAGTTTTCCGCCGGGCAAAATTTTCGCGAGAATTTCCTGCGCGTGACCGCCGTAGCCCAGCGTGCAGTCCACCGCCCGTTCGCCGGGCCGGGGCGCGAGCCTTTCCAGAATTTCCGCGACCATGATGGGCCGGTGCGTGCCGGCGGGCGTCTTGCCGGCCGCGATGACTTTGGCAAGGGTCGCGTCGTCGCTGCCGTGTTCCTTGTATTTGTCCTCGAACCGGCGCGGATTTTTCCCGCGATAACGCACGCGGCGTTTATGCGGGGCGGACGCGGCGGCTGGTAAATTTTCTTCGGACACGGCGGGAATTCTGCAATTCTCCGCGCGTGAGTTCACGCAAAATCATCGTGGCCGGCGGCGGCGCGGCGGGTTTTTTCGCCGCCATCGCGGCGGCGGAAGCCGGGGCGGACGTGGCCATCCTCGAAAAATCCGCCCGTGTGCTCGACAAGGTTCGCATCTCCGGCGGTGGCCGCTGCAACGTCACCCACGCTTGTTTTGAACCGCGCGAATTTGCGGCGCGTTATCCGCGCGGCGGCAAGGCGCTGCTTTCACCGCTCCAAAAATTTTCCGCCCGCGACACCGTGGCGTGGTTCGAGGCGCGCGGGGTGAAACTGAAAACTGAAGCGGACGGACGGATGTTTCCCGTCACCGATTCTTCGCGGACGATCATGGATTGCCTGTTGAATGCGGCGGAGCGGGCGGGCGTAAAAATTCGGCTTAACTGCGGCGTGGACTCGGCTGCTAAAAATGGGGAAGGGCAATTTGAACTGGCACTTTCCACCGCCGAAAAAATGTCATGCGACAAATTGCTGCTCGCCACTGGCGGCTGTCGCGCCGCCGCGGCCGGACAACTGGCGGTTTCGCTCGGCCACACGTTGGAACCACCGGTGCCGTCGCTGTTCACGTTTCAAATCGCATCGCCTTGGCTGCGCTCGCTGGCGGGCGTTTCGCTGAAACTGGCGGAAGTTTCCGTGCCCGCCGCCAAACTGCGCGAACGCGGGCCGTTGCTGGTGACGCACTGGGGCTTGAGCGGCCCGGCCGTTTTGAAAATTTCCGCCTGGGGCGCCCGCGCGTTGCATGATTTGAATTATCAATTTCCTCTGTCCGTCAACTGGCTGCCGGATGCGGACGCGGAAAAAATCATCCGTGAATTTCAGGCGCGGCGCGGATCGGCGGGCGCAAAACTGGTCGTCAATGTGCCGCTGTTTCCGTTGACGGCGCGGCTGTGGGAACAGCTCGTTTTGGCCGCCGGCATTCCGCGCGCCGTGCGCTGGTCGGCGCTCACGCGGGCGCAGTCTCAAACGCTCGCGCAGCAACTGCTCCGTTCGGAATTTTCCGTGACGGGCAAGAGTTTGAACAAGGATGAATTTGTGACTTGCGGCGGCGTGACGCTGGACGAGGTGAATTTCAAGACGCTGGAAAGCAGGCTTTGCCCCGGCCTTTTTTTTGCCGGCGAACTGCTGGACATTGACGGCGTGACCGGCGGTTTCAACTTTCAAGCCGCATGGACGACCGGCTGGATTGCCGGCCACGCGATGACGGCGGCCTTCTCCTGAAAATCCCCGGAGTCAAAACGGGTTCAACTCCGGGGCTGGGAAAAGTTCCGGCAATTACTTTTTGCCGGACGAACGGCCGGCGATCAACCCGTCGAGCGAAGCCCGGCCCGCGCCATAAAGCATGACGATCAGCGCCAGGCCGATGGCGAGCAGGTGATATTCAAATCCTTCACCTTTCTGCTGGCCGCTCCAGTTCATGAAAAAACCGTTGGCGGCATGAACCGTCGCGATGGCCACGACCATGTTGGTGGCGATGCCGAACGCGGCCACGCGGCTCAGGCAGCCAAAAATCAGGCCGAGCGAACCGGCGAATTCCGCCATGATGGCCAGGAACGCCAGCGGCGCGGGAATGTGCATCTGCTGCGTGAAGGCGTGCATCGTGGCGCTGAAGCCGTGGCCGCCGAACCAGCCGAGCATTTTCTGCGCGCCGTGCGGAAACATGACGCCGCCGAGCGTCAGCCGCGCGATCAGCGGGGCGAAGCCGCCGTCGGTTTTGCAAAGGAGCCGGAGAATTTTCATAATTTTATCGGGTGAAGGTTTTGGTTTTGTTCCGGCTCAAATGTTGATGAATAACTGTTCTTTTGGAAAGCGCACTTTGGGGGCGGTCGCATATTTGTCCGTCGGCAAACGGTAGCCCAGCGTGGCGATCACAGCCGAGGCCAAGCCTTTGGCTTTCAGCCCCAAAATCTCATCGAATTGCGCGCGGTCAAAACCTTCCATCGGACAGGCATCAATACCGAGCAGCGCCGCGCTGGTCAACAAATTGCCGAGGGCGATGTAAGCCTGGTTTTGCGCCCACGCATAACGGGCCGCCGCGTCGTAACGCTGAACAATGCCGCCGACCAGCATGTTGCGCAAAGCGGCCAGTTTTTCCACCGGCGCGCCTTGCGCCTGCGCCACTTGGCTGACATGGGCGTCCACGTCCGCTTCGCTAAAATTAGTTTTCGCCGCGAACACGGCCAGATGCGACGCGTCTTTGATCTGGGCCTGGCCGAAGGCGGCGGGCGTGAGCCGGGCGCGCACGGCGGGATCCGTCACGACGATGAATTTCCACGGTTGCAGGCCGCCGCTGGATGGCGACAATCGCAATGCTTCCTCCAGCGTCGCCCAGTCGGACGTGCTGATTTTTCGGCTCGGATCAAACTGCTTCGTGGCGTAGCGCCAGTTCAATTGTTGGATCAAGGTTTCGGGTTGAATGGCTGTATTCATAAATTTTCGTTTTATTGATGGTTGGTTGTGATTTTGAGCGGGCCGGCCACGCCGGCCAGCCCGCTGTTGTTCGTTGTCAATTCAGGTCAAACACCAGCACCTGCGATGGTTTGGTCGCGGCGATCTCCAGCGATTTTTCCTCGCTCACCGCCACGGCGTCGCCGCCCGTGAGCGTCTGGCCGTTGATGTTCACTTCGCCTTCCGCGACGTGAACCCACGCATGCCGGTTCGCCGCCAGCGCGTGTTGCACCGCCTGACCGCCGTCCAGTTTCGCGAGCAGCAAATCCGCGTCCTGATGGATTGCCATCGAGCCGTCGCGCCCGGTTTTGCTGGCGACGAGATGCAGTTTCCCCGTCTCGGCGTTGGCGTAATTCCGCTCCGCATAGCGCGGCTGCACGCCCGTGGTGTCGGGCTGAATCCAGATTTGCAGCAGCCGCAGCGGCTCCGTTTGAGAGGGATTGAATTCGCTGTGGCGCACGCCGGTGCCGGCCGCCATGTATTGGAATTCGCCCGCCTTGATCACGCGGCCGTTGCCCATGGAATCCTTGTGCTCGAGCGCGCCGCTCAACACGTAGCTGATGATCTCCATGTCGCGGTGCGGATGCGTGCCGAACCCCATGCCCGGCATCACGAGATCGTCGTTGATGACGCGCAGGCTGCGGTAGCCCATCCACTTCGGATCGTAATAATCCGCGAAGCTGAAGGTGTGATAACTGTCCAGCCAGCCATGATTGGCGTGGCCCCGTTCATTTGATTTACGAATCGTTTTCATGGTTAAACTATGCGTGGGGTTGACGATTTAAGGAAATACCATGTTTCTTGTCTGACCATGCTTTTGGGTTATGCTCAAAAGCGTCTCACGTAAAGACCGCCACGGTCGCAACGGCATGAGAGCTGGGTGGAATTCTTCACTTTGCGCCCTTCGTATCCTTTGCGTGAGGTTTTACAGGGTTCCGGTGTTCTGCTCTGAAACAAAAATGGTGTGGACTCTGTCTTCCAGGTGTGGTAAATAAAATACCACATAGAGCAAAACCATGTTTGGAACCTTCATCAAAGAACTGCGGACGAAACAGCGCCTCGGCCTGCGCGAATTCTGTCTGGAGCACGGTCGCGACCCCAGCAACTGGAGCAAGATTGAGCGCGAAGTCCTCTCGCCGCCCTCCGACGAGGCCACGCTTGGCGAGTGGGCCAGGGAATTGGGCATCAAGGAAGGTTCGGATGACTGGCACAAATTCCACGATTACGCCGCCGTGGACGCCGGACGCATCCCCGACCACCTGCTGGCCGACGAGGAATTGGTGCAAAAACTTCCGGCTTTCTTCCGCACGCTTTCCGGCAACAAACCCTCCGACGAGGAACTGGAAAATCTGATCAAACTATTGCGCGAACGGTGAACTAACTGGGACAAATGGACGCGCAACATTTCAAAGCGCCGTATCTGCGGCGCACCGACATCTGGAAACAAGCCGACGAGTTGCGCGAACGTCTGTTGCCCCAAGCCACGCTGCCGGTTCCGGTGCTCGACCTGGCCGAATTCGATTTGGAACTGGAACTCGTGCCCAAAACCAATCTCCGGCGCGCGGGCGACATTGATGCGCTGCTGCTCGGCGACCTGAAAACCGTGGTCGTGGACCGCGACGCGTTCATGGACCCGCGCGCGGAAAACCGTCTTCGCTTTTCCGTCGCCCACGAAATCGGCCATTTGATCTTGCACGGTGAACTCTATCGCAAGCTGCGTCATCCCGACGTTGATGCCTGGCGGCAATTTATCAAAAACATTCCCGAACGGGAATATGGCTGGCTCGAAAGTCATGCCTATGAATTTGCCGGACGATTTCTCGTCCCGCCCAGGCCGCTGAAGGAATCATTCAGCGACGCCATTGAAATTGCCCGCAACGCCGGATTCACGGAATGGGATGCCAGTGGCGAAACAGCCCTTGGTTTTATCGCCAACCACATCTGCCGCCGGTTCGGCGTGTCCGCTGATGTCATTTCCCGCCGCCTGCGAATCGAGGAATTTTGGCCGCCGGAATGAATTTATGCAAATATCAGCCGCCATCCGATCCGCGCAAGCCGTCGGTTACTCCGACTGGCTGGCTGCGGATGAAGTCGCGCTGGATTACCTTGCCACCCGCATCGCGCCAAAATTCGGCGTCTCGACGGAAGTAATTGCCAAATGCTTGCGCGTCGAAAAACTTTGGCCGCCCGTCTGACTAATGAGTAAGAACAAAAAGGCGAAATTCGTTAAACCTGACGAAATGTTTTTCCATGGGCCAATGAGCATGGCTCGCTTTGGAAAGAACGTCGTTTGGCAGTCCAACTGGTCGCCAGACGACTTTGCAAAAATGCAAAAAGGACTGGTCGAGCAATACCCAAAGGTTGTCGAGGACATTGATCAATTGGTTGCTGAGATTGCACAACTCGTGAGCGAACTGCCGCCTGACCAACTACTGCACCGGGCCTGGTGGGAAATGGTTGGCAAACACACCAAAATTGAATCCGAATCCGATGTCGGCATGGACGAAATGATCTCAATCCGGATGGTTGACTACATTCAGGGCGTGATTGCTTCGATTGCCCCTGCCGTGAACCAGCGAAAGGAAATTATGGATCAAGAATGGGAGAACCTCACTAGCAGGGTGGAACAACTCTTCCAGACCGTCACTTCCATTTATCAGATATGCCTAAGTGCGAAAAACGAAGCCGATGACCCAAATCATAATGAGCATTTTGAGGAATTCAAATTTAAGGCTCAATTGTATTGGTGTAGCATTCGTGGCAAGCGGCATCAAGTCCACGAACATGCCTATCTCAAAGACATGTTTCTTCCGCACTCGGAAGTGCTGAAAGAGCTATTTGGAATCACGGGCGAACAATTTGTCGAATCTATTATGAAGATTTGGCATAATCTCACATTTGGCCTTCGTGAGACAGTCGAGTCGCTAAATCAATTTCGAACTGATGCGGAAGGTGCTCTGAAAGCAAAGCTCGCGGGACTGCCAACACCACTCCAAACCGAGTTGCCAAAATTGATGCGAGAGGTGCTGAGGGAAAGAGGCTGGGAACGGCGAAGAGACGAGGTGTTTGGTCGCGCTTTTGGAACAGACCTTTTCGACCTACAAAAGACAACAAACCTTCCACAAAAACTGCTGGATGAACTTACGTGGTCGCCGGGTGAGGAGAAGGAATTCTTTGCGGCGGGGGAATGGCGCGGCTGGCCATTACGAGTCTGGCCTGTTTTCAAACGGCCTTTCATCCGGCTCAATGGTCGGTATTGCTGCTTTGACCTCTACAGCATCTTCGACAACCTGTATCGAGTCATGCAGCGCATCATTCGGCGGTTGAAACCTGAATATGCGGAGGTTTGGAAACTTAAACAGCAGGAGCAGTCTGAAACATTGCCGTTAAAATATCTGCAAAAAATCCTTCCCGGCGCTTCGGTTTGGCGAGCCATAAACTATCAGTGGCAAACTGGGACTGGAAAATGGAATTGGTGCGAAGCCGACGGATTGCTGGCTTATGACGATCACCTGTTCATCGTCGAATGCAAAGGTGGTGCTTTCACTTGGGAATCACCAGCGAATGATTTTGAATCGCATATCAAGTCACTCAAAAGCCTTGTTCTAGAGCCAGCGACTCAAGGCAGGCGCTTTCTTGATTATCTTAACAGTGCCGACTTCGTTCCTCTTTTCGACAGTCAACACCAACAGGTTGGCGAATTGAGACGCGGTGATTTTCGCCACGTTACGATTTGTCCGGTGACGCTAGACCCGTTTACCGAACTGGCGGCGCAAGTGCAGCACTTACGCAAAATTGGCGTTGATGTCGGCGCGCACCCGGTTTGGGCGGTCTCGCTTGATGATCTTCGTGTCTATGCAGATGTATTTGAGAACCCACTGATTTTTCTGCATTTCGTTGAACAGCGGATGCGCGCGTTCAAATCGGACATCATCCAATCCGATGATGAACTCGATCACTTGGGTCTCTATCTGGAGCACAATCATTACAGCCTCCACGCGGAGGAATTGCGTGGAGCGTCCAATGCCAGAATCATTTTCAATGGGTATTGCACAGAGATCGACAAATTTTTTTCTGCACGCTTGGCCGATCCGACAACACCGTGTTTGCTGAAGCAGAAAACACCTCATCGCCTGCTGGAAATTATTGAATTCTTGGCTCGCACGAATTTGTCCGGGCGAAGCCAAATCGCAAGTTTTCTTTTGGATTTTTCAGGCGACTGGCGGGAACGAATATCTCGCGAGATTGACGAAGAGCTGGCAAGGCAACCGACAACGCGACGACCCAAGCCAATGTCCAGTCATGGCGGCGTGAATTTAACCGTCTATTGTTGGACGCCAGCTTCGTTACCTCGCGCCAGCGAACTGGCTTTAGCTCACACTCAAACGGTTTTGCTGGTCAATGGAGAAGCAAATCGTTTGATGATGGAGTTGGTTTATGATGACAAGGCATTACTTCGGGAAGTCTATTGGCAATGGATTGATAAAGCGAGCATACCTCCACAATTGATGCCGAAACTAGAAGCAGATGCAGCAAAGCTGCGGCAAAAGCGTGTGGCAAATGCGAAGGCGGAAAGAGGAAAGATTGGCAGAAACGAACCTTGCCCATGCGGAAGCGGCAAGAAATACAAAAGATGCTGCCTGCCCTAGCTAGAATAGTGAACACGAACGAGAAATCGTCATCGGCCACCGCGCCTTCCGTCGAGATTTACACCGACGGCGGATGTGAACCGAATCCCGGGCCGGGCGGTTATGGCGCGGTGTTGATTCACTCCAAGAAGCGCGCCGAGATCAGCGGCGGGTTTCGGAAGGCCACCAACAACCGGATGGAAATCTTCGCCGCCATTGCGGGGCTGGAATTGTTGAAGCAGCCCTGCAAGGTCACGATTTACAGTGATTCGAAGTATGTGGTGGATGCCATGATGGCGGGTTGGGTGGCGGCGTGGAAACGGAAAAGTTGGTGGCGCACGAAGACCGAACGCCCGGAAAATTTGGATTTGTGGCAGCGGCTGGAGGCGTTATGCCAGACGCATCAGGTGGAATTCCGCTGGGTAAAAGGTCACGCGGGCAATCTGGAGAATGAATGTTGCGATCAACTCGCGATGGTTGCCTTGCGCCAGTCCAACCTCCCGGCGGACGACGGTTACGAAAACAAACCCGAAACCGCCGGCGTCCGTCCCGACATGCAGGAAGGCGAGCCGTGCGGGAAATGCTCAACGTCCGTCATTAAACGGAAGAGTAAATGGAAACCGGGGCGCGATTACTATTACGAGTTTCACTTGATCTGCCCAAAGTGTCAGACGACATATTTCGTTGAATCCGCCAAGCGGTTTGTGGAGCAACCAGCATCCTTGTTTGGGAGCTGATTTCTTTCGCCCAGTCAACCGCGTGTTGGTTATGCTTTTCACATGGAACTACGCCATCTCCGTTACTTCGTCGCCGTGGCCGGGGAGGAAAATGTCTCCCGCGCCGCGCTCAAGCTGCACGTCTCGCAGCCGGGCCTGAGCCGGCAGATCCGCGACCTGGAAGATGAAATCGGCTTCCAGCTTTTGGAACGGCGCGCGAAATCCGTGCGGCTCACGGCGGCGGGGAAAGTTTTTCTGGCCGAGGCGCGTGAAGTTTTGCTGCACGCCGAGGCGGCGGTGAAAAAAGCCCGGGCCGTGGCGGGCGGCATCACCGGCGAAATCAATGTCGGCTATGCGCCGTCGCTCACGGTGCAGATTCTGCCGCCGATGCTGCGCGCGTTTCAGGAAAAATTTCCGCAGGTGCGCGTGGTCTTGCGCGATTTGTCGTCGGAAGAAATGCTCGCGCAGTTGGGCGAAAAGAAACTGCAGATCGCGCTTACGGTGCGTCCGCCGGCGAAAATGCTGCGCGGACTTTCCTTCGTTGAACTGGCGCGTTATGCGATGTGCGTGGCTGTTTCGCCCGCGCATCCGCTGGCAAAGTTAAAAGCCATCACGCTCGCGCAGGTTGCGCGCGAACCGCTGATCGGCTACTCGCGCAAGGATTATCCCGAATATCACGCGGACATCGGCCAGCTCTTCGCCGCTGCGGGCGGCAAACCGCGTTTCACCGAGGAGCATGAGGGCGGCACCAGCCTGATCGCGGCCGTGGAGGCCGGGCGCGGCGCGGCGCTCGTGCCCAGCAGCCTGGCGTGCATGGTCGGGGCGCGTTTGAAACTGATTCCGCTGAAACCCGCCCGGCCGCCGATTCCCGTCGGCGCGGTGTGGCTCAAGGAAAATGATGCGGAACTGGTGAAGCAGTTCATCACCGGCTTGAAGCCGGTTTAAGCGGGCTTGCCTGAACGCCGTCCAGCGGGTATTTGAAATGCGTGGGCCGGACTTACCATTTTGAATGTCCGTATTGTCATTATCGCGCGAACCTTTCCGGCGGGGCGGACAGCGGCGTGCATTGCGAAGTGCAGACGGTCGTGTGCCGGGATTGCCGGGAATTGCATGATGTTTTCACGCGGGTGCGGCGGCTGGAGAACGCCGAAAGCAAGCCGGTCAAATTTCCAGGCTTTTTCCGGCCGGAAATTCCGCCGGTGATCCTGCGCGACGGCGCGAAATCCCGGCGTCTGGTCTGGCAGAAATTCAAGCCCGCCTGTCCGGTGAACGCCAGACATTTTGTCGAGCCGTGGAAAGATCCGGGCCGGTGTCCGCGCTGCGGAAATTTCATGGAGAAAAACGGGCTGCCCTTCCGGCGGTGGGATTAGCCGGCAGGATGAAATTTAATTTGGTTTGAGCATCGCAATTTACCATGACACAAAATAGAACTCGCTGGCGGGCGTGGCGAATGGCCGGAGCATTTTCGCTCATGGCTGGAGCCGTCTTTGCCCAGTCGGCCGCGACCAACATCAATCCCGGCACGCCGTGGCCGGCCACGGACGCGCTTGGCCGCGCCTTGCCCACCGCTTCAGAGGCCGGCCCGCCCAAGCCGGACCGGTTCGTGGGGATTTTTTATTTTCTCACGCATTTTGGCATGTCGAAAAATCCGGCGGCGGATGAACCGTATAATGTCGCCCACATTCTCGCGGCCGATCCGGACGCGGCGTCCAAGCCGACTTCGCCACCGTGGGGGCCGATCACGGCGAGCCACTATTGGAGCGAACCGCTTTACGGCTATTACAACAGCGCCGACGTTTGGGTTTTACGCCGGCACGCCGAACTGCTCGCCGACGCGGGCGTGGACACGCTGATTTTTGACACGACGAATGCCCAGACTTATCGCGAAATTTATATGACGCTCTGCCAGGTGTTTCGCGAGATCCGCCAGGCCGGCGGACGGACGCCGCAAATCTGTTTCATGGTCAACACCAAGGCCGGCGCCACCGCGCTGCAGATTTACCACGACCTTTACCAGAAGGGCCTCTATCGCGAACTGTGGTTTCAATGGCAGGGCAAGCCGCTGATGATTTGCGATCCGGCGGAAGCCAGCCCGGAGTTGAAAGAATTTTTCACGCTGCGCCGCGCGCACTGGCCGTTCACGCTGACCAACACGCCTTACGCGTGGCATTGGGAGGCGACGTATCCGCAACCCTACGGCTACACCGACGATCCGCAGAAACCCGAGGAGGTGAATGTCTCCGTCGCGCAAAATCTGCGGGCCAAGGACGGCAAAGTCACCAACATGAGTTCCGGCGAGGCGCGCGGGCGCAGTTTCCACAACGGCGTGGAGGACAAGACGCCGGGCGCGGTGAACTATGGCTATAATTTTCAGGAACAATGGCAGCGCGTCTTCGATTTGAAACCGCCCTTCGTGATGGTCACGGGCTGGAATGAATGGACGGCCGGGCGCTGGGGCCAGCCCGACGGCCCGCTCGTTTTTGTGGATCAATACGACGAGGAATTCAGCCGCGACATCGAGCCGATGCAAGGCGGTCACGGCGACAATTACTACTGGCAACTGGCCGCCAACATCCGCCGCTACAAAGGAATGCCGGCTTTGCCGGCCGCCAGCGCGCCGCAGACGATCCGCTTGAACAGCGGCTTCAAGCAGTGGGAAAAAGCTGGCCCGGAGTTTCTGGATCATGCCGGCGAAACGGCGCCGCGAAACTTCATCGGTTCGACCGCCGGCATGGCTTACACAAACCAAACCGGGCGCAATGATCTGGCGGTTATGAAAGTCGCGCGGGACGGGAAAAATATTTATTTCTACGCCCGCACCACGGCTCCGATCACGTCCAGTTCAGACACGAACTGGATGTGGCTGTTGATTGACGCGGATCAAAATGCCAAGACCGGCTGGGCAGGTTATGACTTCATCGTGAACCGGACGATGGATGGCGATGGAAAATCGTGGCTCGAAAAAAACGCGGGCGGCTGGAAGTGGGAAAAAGTTGCGCCGGTGGATTTTTGCATGACGGGAAACGAATTGGAACTCGCCATCCCGCGCATGGCGCTCGGTTTGCCGGCTGGTTCCACGCAGGCGGCCTTGGACTTCAAGTGGGCGGACAATCTTCAACGGCCGGGCGACATCATGGATTTTTATCTGAGCGGCGATGTCGCGCCCGAAGGCCGGTTCAATTTCCGTTACGACGGGAATTGAGTTTAATCCGGCAACACCTTGACGCGGATGTTTTTGAAGTATGCCTTGCTGATCTGGCCGGGCAGCGGCGGATGTCCCTGAAGCGCGAAGGTGCCTGCGGGCAGCCAGGTGGAACCGGTCGGAAGCGCGTGTTGGGAATCGGCCTCGGGAACCGTGTATTCAAACATGGTTTTGCCGTTTAGTTTGATCGTCACCACTCCGTTCTGGCAAATGATTTCCTGGGCATACCAGGCGCCGTCCTTCACTGCCGGCTCGGGCAAAACGGTGACAATTTCTTTATTGTCAGCCGGCGGCGTTTCCGGTCCCCAGGAGATGTTCCGGATGCCCCACAGGCTGCCGGCCCGCCGCCAGTCGCTGTGGCTGGAATTGACCTGGCATTCGATGCCGCAGCTGGGCCATCCCGATTCCTGATATTTGGTGTGGAAATAAATTCCCGAATTGGCCCGGGGAAAAGTCATCACTTCCAACCGCAGGTCAAAATTCTTGAAGCTGTGGCCGTTGACGCTTCCGTCATAAAACAGGTGGGCGGGGCTGTGGTTCGTGGCGGGGCACTCCATCACAATCATGCCGTCGCGGACCTGGAAGACGCCGGCGTTTTCGCCGACCTGCCAGCCCTCCAGCGTTTTGCCGTCAAAGAGACTGATAAAATTATTTTCTGTTTGCGGCGCGTCGGCGGCCAGGCAATGAACCGCCAGCAGTGAAACCAGGGTGATGGATAGGAGGGATTTCATAATTTTTTTCGATTAAAATTGCAGCGCCAATGATGAATCCAACTTTGGATGCCAGAGCGTGCTTCTCTTCGGCCGGCGTTTCAAGGGTAATTTGCCGGCGATTCCGCGCGGCCTGCGTCGCCGGCGAAATTTCGTCTGGCGAAACCGAAGTTTGATTTGCCTTTTCCAATGAGATGCGGAAAGATTTCCACACGCCCCCAACTTTCACATTGAGTGAACCAGTGACATGAATAATTCCTCCGTCAATCTGACCAACCGTCGTGAATTTTTGAAAACCACCGGCCGTTTCGCCGCCGCCTCGGCGCTGGCGAACATGTTGATTCCCAATGTTCACGCGGCCGAGAACAATGCCCTTCAAATTGCGCTCATCGGCTGCGGCGGCCGTGGCACCGGCGCGGCGATCAACGCCCTCTCCACCCAGCAGGTTCCGCTCAAACTCGTGGCGATGGCGGATGTCTTCAAAGATCGCCTCGACGGCAGTTATGGCGCCTTGAAAGGCAATCCGGTCGGCAAACTGGTGGACGTGCCGGAAGAACGCAAGTTCATCGGCTTCGATGCCTATCAAAAAGCGATGGATTGTTTGAAGGCCGGCGACATCGTGATTTTCACCACGC
>Ga0164241_10002489_pt1 | contig 19823 bp, 17 predicted proteins | sample OricomyardsoilBY_FD_108780 | JGI IMG/M metagenome (GOLD analysis project Ga0164241, IMG submission 108780) | Backyard soil microbial communities from Emeryville, California, USA - Original compost - Back yard soil (BY) | ecosystem: Environmental > Terrestrial > Soil > Unclassified | place: USA... | reverse complement strand
TGGAAGCTGCGCGGTGAAGCTACCGTCGAGGGCACTTTGTGTGCGCAGGGTGAGCTGTTGGCCTCGGTGGTCGACCGCGACGGCTGAGGGCGCGACAACGTACCGCAGCGCGCATCACACCGCGCAGTAGTACGCACTAGATACATGATGCGCTGTCCTCGCTTCGCCGCTCTCGCTCTCGCTGTCCTCGGCTCGGCGTTACTCGTTGCTTGCGTCGGCGCGCCCGAGGGCGTGGCGCAACTGAGCGGCGATCATGCACTGGTTCAGCGCTCGCAAGACGGCTCGGTCGAAGCCACGGTGCAGCTCGACAGCGCCCGCCTCTCGCGCGGAGTGAATGATTTCTCGATCACACTGCGCGCAGCCGACGGCTCCGCAGAGCCAGTGCTGAAGAGCGTCGACGCAGTGATGGCGGCACACGGCCACAGCGCGAGCGCGCCCAACATCATGAATGATGGTCAGCTGTTTCACGCCGACCTGGATCTATTCATGAGCGGACGTTGGCAGATCGAACTCGGCGTTGAACTCGACGCTTCGTCCGATCGCGTCGAATTCGCGCTCGACGTGCCATGAATCGAATCGCTTCCGTTCTATTCGCCGCGATCACACTTTGGACCGTGCACTCAGCGGCCTGCTCCTGCAGCGGGCAAGGGCCGGCGAGCGCTCTTACGCGACCCGATCAAAGATGGGGCCTGCGCTTGTCCGAACGATTGGTGCTCGGACAGGGCGCCTTCAACGCACATGGGAGCTACCAAGCATTCGCTCCGAACGAGCGCGATCGCAGCCAAGAATTCGCGCTGCTGTTCGCGTATCGCAGCCGGCGCATGGAGCTCTCGGCGATCGCCGGCTTCGGCGCGCGCAGCGTTGCGCTCTCGACCAGCGACGAACGCAACGCGGGCTTCGCCGACACGTTCCTGCGCATGCGCTACGAAGCCGCGGAAGAGCCGAGCCCCTGGGAGAGCAGCGTATTTCCTTCGCTCGCGATGCTCGCCACCTTGCGCCTGCCCACCGCCAGCGCCGAAGGCCTCGCCCCGCGTGGACTCGGCACCACCGAGTTCGCGTTGGGCGTCGTCCTCGAACGCTCCTTCGGCCCCAAATTCCGCGCGGGCCTGCTCGCAGAGTTCGCCGGCAGGCTCCCAGACACCACCTTCGGCTATTCGCGAGTGCTCGGCCCACGCGCAAGCGCTGAGGGAACGCTCTCGTATTTCGCCACGCCCGATCTCGTGATCAGCGCGCTCGTCAGCACGCGCTGGGAAGGCAACGTGCGCGTCAACCAACGCTACGAATCCGGCACCGCGCAACGCCTCACCGAAGTCGGCGCAGCCATCTCCTTCCAACCGTGGAAAAGCCCCCTACGCGCCGGCTTCGCCCAACGCTACACGCCCGCCATCGACAACCTCAGCGCCAACGTGCTCGCCGCCCTCAGCAGTGAATTCTGGGTCGGCTACGTGCGCTAGCCGTTTTCCGGTGGGGCGATCCACGGGCTTCGTGACACCCGGAGGGTTGCAACCTCGCGAACGCGTGGCTTCCTCCGGCTTGAAGGGCCGAAGGTCGCGCTCGGGCAAGCGCGACAGCGTGCATCGTGCACGAAGTACCAATTCTCGCGCGCGAAGGCCGAAGCGCTCCGCGCCGAGAACACCGTGGCGCCACGAGGTGCGATGCTGGATCGCGATCGCCCACTCTCGAAAACGCTAACGCGAGCTCTTACCGCCGCCTTCGAAGAGATCGTCGAAGACGGAGTCGAAGTCGTCTTGGTCGCCGACAGCGCGTTGACCGGACGGGACCGGTGCGCGTTCGGGCTCGGGCTGGAGCGAGGCAATGCGCTCGCTCACGTCGCGGTAGCCGGGGTCTCGGCGCGCGATTTTTTGGAAGTAGTACAGGGCGTCTTGGGTTTTGCCCTTCATCTCGTAGACGGTGCCGAGGTCGTAGTAGACGTTCATCTCTTGCTCGACCGTCTTGTCAGCAGCGCCGAGCGCGCGAACGTAGGATTCGACAGCGCGATCGAGCTGGTTTTGCTCGAGGTACACGAGGCCGATCATCGCGTAGCAGTTGCACTCGCGCTGTGGGTCGCGCGCGGCGAGTTCGAACTCGTGCAGCGCGTCTGGGATCAGGCCCATCTCTTTGTACGCCACGCCCAAGTCGTAATGCGTCGCGCTGTCGTTCTCGGAGACCTGCGAGCGGATGCCGGCGCGGAACTTCTCGAACACCTGGTCGACGTCGACGTCGTTGCCCGCGCTGATCGCGGTGGAGCCCGGCGGCAGTTCGATTTCGTCGAGCGCGCCAAGTGACTGGGCGACGTCGAAGTCGAGCCCTTCCTCTGCCTCGTTGCCGTTCAGTTGCGAGCGCTCGATGGTTTGGCTCGCGCCCGACGATCCGAGCGCTGAATCGACCTCGCTGAGCCGTTCGAGCACGAGCGGGTGATTCGGCGTGCGCGTGAGCTGTTCGAGCAAAATCGCGCGAGCGTCTTCGTACAGACCGCGCGCGGCGAAGAAATCCGCCTCGTCGAGCAGGTCCTCCAAGCCCTCGCTCGCCTGCACGGGCCCCGGCTCGAAGTCTTCGACCGAAGAGACCTCGTGGATCTCTTCTTCGTAGTCGTCGAGCGTGCGCTCCGACATCGGAAAGCTGGGCAGTGGGCCGTCGGGCTCGAACGGATCGTCTTGAACCTCGAAGCCCTGGCGCTGCATGAACGAGCTCGCCGGATCCGAAGCCATGGCCTGCTCAGCGCCGACTTCTTCCAAGTCGTACGAGGGCAGCGGAGCATCTGGATCGTAACCCTCGTGCGTGTGCAGGCGCGCACGCGCTGCGTCGACACGGCCAGGAGCGATGTGCTCGAGCAGCGCCAGCGCTTCAGGGTGCCCAGGTTCGATCTCGAGCACTTCATTGACCAGCGCTTCAGTCTGACCGAAGTCGCCGCGATCGAGTTGCAGCGACGCCATGTTGAGCGTCTCGGCGATGGCGCCTTCGCGATCGCCGGATTCCACCAAGAGCTCGCGCAGCTTTTGACGAATCTCGAGCGAGCGCGGATCGATCTCGAGCGCAATGTGCAGCGCTTCAATCGCCTTCGGGAACAGGCGCAGCTTGCGGAACGACTCCGCATCGACGACCGCTTTTCGTGCGTGCGCTTGGGCGTCGAAGGAGCTCGCATCGACGAGCTCTTCCGCCGCTTCCACGCGGTCCTCGTCGACGACTACGACGTCGGGCGCGCTGGCCATCTGCGGGCGCGGCGGAGGCAGCGGCTGCTGCGCGGCGGGCGCAATTTCGAGCGCGTCACGTTCGGTGTGCTCGTCGAGGAACTGCACGTCGCTATCGCCCACGCTGACGGGCGCAATCGACGGGGCAGCGGGCGGACGCGACGAGCTGCCACCCAGCGTCGGAGGCAAGCTCTGCAACGCACGCACTTGTTCGTCGTGCGGCGCGACCTCGCGCAGGTGCGCGAGCAGTTGCTCGAACAGATCGCGGCGATCGCTGTCGCGCGCGATGCGCGCCATCTCTTTGTACACCTCGATCGCTTTGGCCTCTTGCCCGATCAAAGTGAACGCTTGCGCGAGCAAGCCGAGCGTATCGAGATTCTTCGGATCGGCTTGAAAGCAGACCTGCAGCTTGGTCAGCGCCTGCAGGCCGTCTTCACGCGTGCCGCGTTGCAGGTAGAGTTCGGCGGCGACCCACGCGTAGCGCGGGTCGACCTTGAAGTGCAGAATACGCTCGATGACCTTGAGCGCATCATCACGGCGCTCCAAGCTGAGCAAGAGCTCGGCGGCCGCCCAGAACGACTCAATCGCCTCGTCCAGGCTTTGCACGCGGCAGCGCGCTTCGGCCAAACGCAGATGGGGCAGCGGATTTTGCGCGTCCAGCCCGACCATCTTGGCGAACACTTCGATCGCTTCGCGATCGCGGCCGGCGCGCTGAAGGCGAGTCGCGACCTCATCGTACGCGGCCAGGGCGTCACTCGTGAGTCCGAGCTGCGTGTAGATTTCCGCCAGCTTCGGGACGATGTGCCCGTAGCGGTCCGCCAGATCCGGCGCGTGCTTTTTGATCAGCTCGCGGATCTGTTTGTAAACCGCGATCGCTTTCAGGGCGAAGCCCTGCGACGAGTAGTACTGTCCGACGCGATCGTAAGTCGCGATCGCTTCGGGGTAAGCCGACATTCGCGCCTGCAGGTCGCCGATCTTCAGGAGCGTGCGAGCATCGTTCGGATCGTCTTGGACGATCCGCTGGTACTCCGCGATTGCCCGGTCGTACCTCTTTTTTTCGATGTACTTCTGGGCAGCCTGAAGCGTCTTCTCGCGTTCGGATTGCTGCACGTGCGTTTTTCGCAGAGCTCGGAGAGCGTGGCTCGGTCGTGGCGCTGGCCGGTGCCTCTCCGAGGTTCTAAATCCTAGGGGATATCGCTGGTTTGGTCAAGGAGACCCCGCGCGCCGGCGAGGGCTCGGACACGGCCGTCTCGCATGGCTCTCGCGTGGATGGTGCCAGAGCGAGACCTTGAAAATCGGTGAGGCGCTGGCGCCCGCATTGTAGCTCAAACTACGGGCAGCGGTGCGGGTGCGTGTCGGGCGCCGAAAGGAAACTCTAGCCACACAGCGGTGCCGTTTGCGTTCCTGACCCTACCCGCCCGGCCGGCGCTCCGAGGGGTTTCGCTCGCCACGCCTCACGCCCTGGGAAACGCCCGAAACGGTGGCAAGATCACTAAGTAACCGTCTTGATGGCGCGGCCACGCGCGCCGGCCAGCGCTCGCCATGGTCCGCTTGAACGATATTGCTGCGGCGCAACAGACCATCCTGGGCAAGGTGCGACGAACGCCCTTGGTCGATAGCCCCGCCTTGTCGGAGCTGACGCGAGCGGAGGTGCGGCTCAAGCTGGAGAACCTGCAGTTCACCGGCTCGTTCAAAGAGCGCGGCGCGTGCAACCGGCTCGAGGTGATGCCGCCCGAAGAGCGCGCGCGGGGCGTGATCACGGCCAGTGCCGGAAATCACGCCCAAGCGGTGGCGCGCCACGGAGCTCGGCTGGGTGTCGCGGTGACGGTCGTGATGCCCGAAGCGACGCCGTTGGTCAAAGTCACAGCCACGCGTCGCTTCGGCGCCCAAGTGATCTTGAGCGGTGCGAACTACGACGAAGCCGCGGCGCTCGCCGCGAAGCTTTGCGTGGAACGCAACGCCGTTTACCTGCACCCCTTCGACGACCCCTGGGTGATCGCCGGCCAAGGCACGATCGGTCTGGAAATCTTGGCGGACGCGCCGGAGCTCGATGCGATCGTCGTGCCTGTGGGTGGCGGCGGACTGATTGCGGGCGTGGCCTGCGCGATCAAGGAGAGCAACCCGCGCGTGCGCGTGCTGGGCGTCGAAGCGCGCCGCTTTCCGAGTATGAAACACGCGCTGGAAAGCATCGCGCCGCCGTCACTACCCGGCGGAAAAACGATCGCCGATGGCATCGCAGTGCGCCGAGTCGGCGAACTGGCACGCGAACTAACCAAGAAATACGTGGACGAGATCGCGCTGGTCGACGAAGCCGAAATCGCGCAAGCCGTATTGCTCTTGCTCGAACGCGAGAAGACCGTCGTGGAGGGTGCCGGCGCCGTCGGCGTGGCTGCGCTCTTGCATCAGCGCTTCGCCGATCTCGAAGGCAAGCGCGTGGCCGTCGTGCTGAGCGGCGGCAACATCGACGTGAACCTGATCAGCCGCATCATCGAACACGGCTTGGTGCAAACCGGGCGCTTGGTGCGCTTCGTCGTGACCGTGCCGGACGTGTCCGGCGTGCTCGCGGCGCTCACGCGCGTGGTCGCCGACAGCCGCGCGAACATCCTCGAAATAAACCACGATCGCGCCTTTTCAGGCGCAGAACTGGGCGAAACGCTGATCGAGCTGGTGCTCGAGACGCACGGCTTCGAGCACATCGCGGACGTCAGCGAGCGCCTCAGCGCATCGGGCTATCGCTTCGAGCGCAAGTAAGATTGGGCGATCTCAGTCCAGCATCGCAGCTCACGGTACGACCTATTTCGCGGCGCTGCGCGATCCGCTCGCTGATTGCTAGTGAGCCGAAGAAAAATGCAGCTCCAGCGCGTCGAGCAGGCCGTCCACGGTGAACGTCTTGGCCACGACGTCCGCGCGTACGCCGCGCTCACTCAATGTCTGCGACGTAATAGGGCCGATGCTCGCCACCGTCACGCGTGACAGCAGCTGTACGGCGCGTTCACCGAGCGTGTCGACCACGGCGTTGACCGTGGAGCTCGAAGTGAACAACGCGACGTCGATCTCGCCACGCTCGAAGTGAGCGCGCAACGCTTCACCGGCGTCCGCCGTAACCGTTTCGTACACGGGCACGACGTCGACTTCGGCGCCGGCTGCCCGCAGCAACTCGGGCAGCACATCACGCGCGACCTGCGCACGCGCGACGAGCACGCGCCGAGGCACGCCGCGCGCGAGCACCGCTTGCGCCAACCCTTCACCGACGAACTCTTCAGCCACGAGATCGGCGCGCAGCCCGAACGCCTCGAGCGCGCTCGCCGTCTTGGGCCCGATGGCACCGAGCTTGGCGCCGGCAAACGCGCGCGCATCGAGGCCCGCGGCGCTGAGCGCGCGCGTGAAACGCGTGACGCCGTTGGCGCTGGTAAACAGCACCCATTCGAAACTGCCGAGTTCGGCGATCGCACGCGAAAGCGGCGCGGGATCGGCCGGCTCGCGGATCTCGATCGCCGGCAAAAGCCGAGCATTGGCGCCGCGCGCGCGAATCGCCGCGGCCGTCACTCGGCCTTGTTCGGCGGGCCGAGGCACGAGCAACGATTTGCCGAACAGCGGGCGGTTGTCGAACCAGCGCAGCTGTTCGCGCAGCGCGACCACCTCACCCACGATGATCACCGCCGGATTCGTGATGCTCTCGGCGCGAACGCGCGCGGCGATCGTGCTCAGGGTGCCGCTGACCACGCGCTGCTCGGGACGCGCGGCCCATTGCACGACCGCGACCTGGGTGTCCGCGCTCCGCCCACCGGCGATGATCGCTTGCATGATTTGCTCGATGCGGCGCATGCCCATGAAAATGCAAATCGTGTCGGTCGCGGTCGCAAGCTTCTGCCACGACGCGGGCGACCATTCCTTGCCCTCGCGATCGCTGCCGGTAATGAACGTCACGCTCGACGACAACTCGCGATGCGTGAGCGGGATCCCGCTGTAGGCGCTCGCTGCCAGGGGCGAAGAAACCCCGGGCACGATCTCGAAAGCGATACCCGCCTCCTGCAGCGCTTGCAGTTCCTCGGCACCGCGCGCGAAGAGCAGCGGGTCACCACCTTTCAAGCGCACGACTCGCTTTCCCGCACGCGCAAGCGCAATCAGCTCCGCGTTGATCGCTTGTTGCACGGCGCTGTCTTGCCCGAAGCGCTTGCCCACGTTTCGCTTCTCGGCGTTCGGACAAGCTTCGAGCAGCGCGGGGTGCGCCAGCGCGTCGTACAGCACCGCGTCCGCACGCGCGAGCAGCTCGAGCGCGCGGACCGTGATGAGCCCAGGATCGCCCGGACCTGCGCCAATTAAATACACTTTGCCAGGCACCATATTTCCGAGGGGCCGCAGCCTAGTCGCCGCGATGCGTCAGGTCGAATCACGGTCGAATCACCCTTGACGAGGCAGCTTACAACCTGAACTATTGTACCACCTTGTGCGCCTCTGTACATAAACCGCTTACATCTTAGTTCCCATGCGCAGCCCTGATGATTCGCGCGATGGAGGCGCTTCTGACCGCTGGTTTGTCACCAACGGCGTGGTCGCGCTGGGACCGGTCTCTTTCGAGCTGGTGCTGCGAGGCGTGGCATACGGGCGGATCCCTGCGGGCTCTTTCGTTCGCCATGAGTCGTGGCAGGTCTGGCGCCGGCTCGAAGATCTCGAGAGCCAAAGCTCCGACACGCGCCGGCGGATCGTGAGCGAGCTTTCGCGTCACCATGCGGGGGCCGACAAGCGAGATCGCAGCGTATTCAGTCTCGCTCCGCCGCCACCCACGGGCGCCGAGCTGAGCTCGCGCACCGAGAACATCGATCGCGCCGCGCGCGCGAGCTTCCGTCCCGCGGCGGTCGATCCGGTTGGCGTTCTGACCTGCGCCAATGAGCTGTCGGAAGCGCTGCTGCTCACCATCGTCACCGCCGTTACCGCGGCAGCAGCAGACTTTGGTTTGGTGCATCGCGTGCGCGCGGACATCAGCGCCGTGATCACCGAAGGCGGGCATGGTCCGGCCACCGAGCACCTGCTCGGTGAGCGCCTCGCCGACGACGATCCGACACTGCTCGCCGCCCGCGGTGGCCACAGCGTGCTCACCGAGCCGCAATGCGGTGAAGTCGGTCGACACCTGCTCGGACGCATGACCCGCTGCTCGAACGAAGTGAAGAGCGTCGCCATGGTGCCCCTCTTGGTCTACGGCGAGCTCATCGCGCTCTTCGAGGTCGGCCGCAAATCACGCCCATTTCGCGCACGAGAAATCGGCCGCGTCGAAGACGTCGTTGAAGCGCTAGCTGAGCGCAGCGTCGTGATGGGCTGGGCAGAGTAGCGGCACGACCCGCCGAGTTCTCTCGAACGTGAAAGCGAAGAATGCGAGCCGCTGTCCGGGCTATGTGACGCCCTGCGCGCCCCGCGCCCGCTAACCCCAATCTCAATTCGGCGCGTGTTCCAGCGCGGTTTGCAGCGCGGTTTCTTGTTCGGCTCGGGAAAATTGTAGTTCGTGCAGCCGCGCGTACAGGCCGCCCTGGGCCATGAGTTCGCTGTGCGTGCCTTGTTCGACGACGACGCCTTTGCGCAGCACCAAGATGCGATCGGCCTTTTGTACGGTGCTCAGGCGGTGCGCGATCACGAGCGCGGTGCGGCCGCGCATCAGCTCTTCGAGGGCGCGCTGCAGGCGTGCTTCGGTGTCGCTGTCGACGCTTGCCGTCGCTTCGTCGAGAATCAGAATTTGTGCGTCGCGATAGAGCGCTCGTGCGAAGGCGATCAGTTGGCGTTCACCGGTCGAAAAGTTCGAGCCGTATTCGTCGACGCGGGTGTCGATGCCGCGTTCGCGCGAGGCGAACAGATCGAGCGCGCCGATACGGCGCAGCACGTCCTCGACACGCGTGCGATCGGGCTCTTCCGACGCGGCGACGTTGGTAGCGACGGTGCCGGGAAAGAGCACGACGTCTTGCGGGACGACCGCGAAGCGGCGCCGCAGCTGCTCGCGCGCAAGGCCGGCTACGTCGTCACCGTCGACACGCACGGTGCCGCGCTCGATCTCGTACAAGCGCAGCAAAAGTGCGGTGATCGTCGTCTTTCCAGAGCCGGTTGGACCGACCAGCGCGATGCGCTCACCGCGATGCGCTGCGAAGCTCACGTTTTCCAGCACCGGGACGCCGGGTTTGTAGCTGAAGCTCACGTTTTCGAATTGCAGCGCGAGTTTGGGGTCACCCGCGGGCTTGGCTTCACGCGCGGGGGCGTCGGGTTCGACCACGTCGAGCAGTGCGAACACGCGCTCGGCGCCAGCCATGGCAGCCTGCAGCAACGTGTAACGTTGCGCGAGCTGCGAGATGGGCTCGAAGAATTGCGACAGGTATGCGGTGAACGCGACCAACGTACCGAAGCTCACCGGGCGATAGCCGAGCGAAGCGATCACGAGCGCCAAACAGATCGCGGCGATGGTATCGATGGCGGCGTCTTGAATCGAGTCCCACTTGATCGCGCTCATGTTCGCGTCGCGATAGGAGACGTTGCTCTCGTCGAACTCGGCGGCGGCCGCGTGCTGCCGACCGAAGGCTTGGATCAGGGTCATGCCCGTCACCTGCTCGTTCATGGTCGCGTTCATGCGTGAGGTTTTGGCGCGGATGGCGCGAAACGCTTCACGAATGTTGCGCCGCACCAGCATGATGAGCACGGCCATGGGCGGCACCGCGGCGAAGGCTAGCAGCGACAATTTCCAGTCCAAAACCAGCATCAAAATCAGGATGCCGATCAGCCGCACCAGATCACCGACCGCGCTCAGCGCCCCGGACGCGAACATTTCCAAGATCGCGTCCGTATCGTTGGTCACACGCGACACGAGTCGCCCGACCAGTTGATTGTCGAAGAAGCCGAGCCGCAGCTGCTGCAGGAACTCGAACGCCTCGCGCCGCATGTCGGCGACCGCGCGCGCGCCGGCGACTTGCACCGCATACACCTGCACCAAGCCCAAGACTTGCTCGGTGACCAGCACGGCCGCGAGCAACAACCCGCTGTGGAAGAGCGCCACGCGATCACCGTTCTTGATCACGTCGTCGATCGCCGAGCGCATGATCAAGGGTCGAGCGAGCGCGCCGATCGAGGTGACTACGATCACGACTACCGACGCCCAGAGCAAGAAGCTGTACGGGACCAAGTAGCTCCACAGCCGCTTGGTGAGTCGAGCGTCGTACGCTTTACCGAAGCGCTCTTCCTCGTGAAAGGCTTTGAGGATGCGCTCGGTGCGCTTCTTGTCCGCGCGGCCGCGCACGCCGCTCGTGGCCGTGCTTTCAGGCGCGCTCGAGGGCGGTGTCATTCGGCCACCTGTTGTTCGTCCGGCACGATCCCGCCGAGCTTGGCCAGTTCGTTCTCGATCCGCTGTTCTTCGGCGAAGATGGCGTAAATTCCGCCGGCCTTGCTCAATTCTTCGTGGCTGCCGCGCTCCACCACGCGACCCTTTTCGAGCACCAAGATTTGGTCACAGTGCGCGGCGGCGGCGATACGGTGCGTGATCAAGATCAAGCCGCGCTTCTGGCGTTGGCGATCGATGGCGTCCAAAATGGCGCGCTCGGTTCGCGCGTCGACCGCGCTCAATGGATCGTCCAAGACGAGCACCTGCGGCTCCGAGGCAAAGGCCGCGGCCAGCGCGACGCGCTGCTTCTGGCCGCCCGAGAGTTGCACGCCACGCTCACCGACCACGGTGTCGAAGCCGTCGGGTAGATCCAGCACCTCTTGCTCGATGCAAGCTTCACGTGCGGCCTCTTCGATCTTGAGCAGCGAGTCGTGCTCGTCGGGTTCGTCGAGCGAAAAGCCGATGTTGCGCGCGACCGTGGTCGAGAACAAAAACGCATTCTGCTGGGCGTAGCCGATGCTCTTGCGCACAGCCGAGAGCGGCAAATCACAGACGTCGATCCCGTCCAAAAACACCGTGCCGCGTGGCGTCGGCTGCAGCCGCGCGAGCAGCACCGCGAGCGACGATTTGCCGCTGCCCGTGCGCCCCACGATCGCCAGCGAGCCGCCCGCGGGCAGGTCGAAGCTCACATCGTCCAGCACTTTGCGATCGTTGTAAGAGAACGACAGTTGTTTGACCTCGAGTCGCCCCTTGGCGTTCGAGGGCAGCGCGAGCTGACCATCGACGATGTCCGGCTGTGCGCTGAATATGTCGGTCAAGCGCGAGAACGCGGCACGCCCGCGTTGCAACAAGCCGATCACGAAGCCGAGCGAAATCAGCGGCCAGGTGAGCCGGCCGAGCGCGCGATAAAACGCGAGGAAGCCGCCGGCGTCGAGCTCACCGTGGAGCATCAAAAGCCCGCCGTACCAAAACACCACCAGCACGCCGATCGAGATCGTCGCAGTCAGGATCGGTCCGAGGAAACCGCGCAAGCGCGCCAGCGCGAGGCTCTTGTCGAGGTAGGCCTGGTTGGTCTTTTCGAACGCGCTCACCTCTTGTGGCTCGAGCGCGAACGAGCGAATCACGCGCACGCCCGCGACGCTCGACAGCACGCGCGCGCTCATTTTCCCCAGCGCGTCCTGATTGTCACGCGTGCGGGTGTAGAAGTGCTGCGAGAAACCGCGCGTGATCAACAGCAAGAGCGGCAGCGGCGCGAGCGCGGCCAACGTCAACTTGATCGAGATCGGGATCGTCACCGCCAACGCGCTGATCAGCGCGAAGATGGTGTTGATGATGTTCAAGATCCCAAAGCCGAGCAAGAGCCGCACCTGCACCAAATCATTGGTGACGCGGCTCATGATTTCGCCGGTGCTCATCCGCCGATAGAACGAAGGCCCGAGCTTGAGCAAGCGATCCAAAATCTCTTGGCGCAGCTCGTACTCGGCGATGCGCCCGGCGTTGAACACGACCACGCGCGACAAGACGCGCACCACGAACGCAGCCAGCGCCGCGACCACGAGTAGCTCACCGAGCGCAATCGCCTGCGCGCTGTGACCTTGCGTCGCGAAGTTGATCGCGCTGCGCATGCGCGTGTCGAACCACCATTGGAACAACTGATAGGCCGCGAGCAGGACGAGGCCCCCGCAATAGCGCGGCGCGTGGCGATAGAACTGCCCCATCAGCCGGACAGGCGCGGGGGTCTGGGAGGATGGAGCGTTGGTCACTGGAGCGAGGCCGAAGCGAGGCGTTATAGGACCTCCGTCGCCAGCTGGTAACCCCCCTGCGATGAGTGGCAACGCGTGTTCTCGCGCAACTGGTACGCCGCTGCAGTCCCATCACGGGTTGGCGACCACGGTGGGGGCGCTCGGGCGGCCTTGCCCGCCCCGCGCGCAGTCTCGTGCGTTGCCTTTTGGTTGATGGTCACGCGACACGCCGCGCTGCGGCGTAGCCTTCGGCGTCGTGCCTCGGCTTTCCCGAGCCCGCGCGGGCAGGCGCGGGCAGCGTGTCCGAGCCAGTGGGTGGGCATGTAAATGATAGTGGGCGAACGTGGGCTACGACGCTTACGAACCCTGATCCGAAATCATTCGCTCGACACCGAAACACGCGGCACGCGTTCCCGTACTGCGTTCGAGTCATGTATCGCATCCGACCTTCGGCGACCGCTCACACAGCGTGCAGACGAAGCAGGCGAATTCCGACACGAAGTGCGGAGTTACCCTCGAGGGTAGTCGGCTCGAACGTCACGATGTCGTCACCATCTTGCACGGTCACCGCACAGTCGAAAATGCTAGCAACAACATGACCGCGCGCATGACGACCTCGACGCAATCGAGCGCCCGCTCCGCGAACCCGCAACGCGGACCCGGCGTCATTTGGCTCGTTGCGAGCGCGCTACTCGGCGCGTGCTCGTTGCTCGCGCCGAGCGATGAGCACTTCTTGGGCAACCCCGATCATTCACGCTTGGAAGGCGGCGCTGGCGGCGAAGGCGGCAACGTCGCTCCAATCCAGGGTGAAGCGGGAGCCGGCGGTGACGGCTTGGCCGGCCCGATGAACGCCGCGGGCGAAGGCGGGACACTGGACTCAAACGGCGGCGACGCGGGTTCGGGCGCAGGCCATGCAGGCGCGAATGCAGGCAACGCAGGCTCGAATGGCGCCGGCACTGGCGGCGTTGGGCCGCTCGTTTGCGCCAAAAATTTGGCTGATTGCAATCAAATTGCCGAGGACGGCTGCGAAATCGACCTGGCCTCGTCTCACGACGATTGCGGTGGCTGCGGCAAAGCATTCGCGTGCGCGGCAGACCAAGTTTGCGACAACCGCACCTGCGTCTCGCTGAGCGGTTGCAGCGACGGCACGCGTGAAGGATTCTTGCCGGTCGGCGTTTGGCCACATATTGCAGGTTGCGCGGCTCAATGGCCTCGGGGCTCGCTGCGCGACGCCAAGACCGGGACCGCCTGCGGCTTCGGGTCGACGGTATGCAACGTACCCGCCGACGCCTGCGGGTTCGGTTGGCATGTGTGCGCCATCCCTCCTTTTGGCCCGACCGACGTGAGCGATCAAGCCACTCAAGAAGAGTGCGCAGCACAACCCGGTGCCTACGCCATTGCCGTAGGCGATCAAACTTGCGAACCGTGCACCAGCGCGGGTGCCGGAGCGGCCTGCTGTGGCGATGGCTGTGTACAACAAAATGGTAGCTGCGTTTACCCTGGCATGACCGCCTGGTTCGGGATGATCAACAACTACGTCAACAAGTGCGGCGCGATCGAGTCAGCGCTTGAGGGACGCGGCGTGCTCTGCTGCCGCACTCCGTGAGCGCGGCACGATGGTGGCTCAGGAAAGCCCCTGCTTGCGCATCAATTTTTGAATCATTTGCCGAGAAACTTCGGCGATTGCCGCAGCTCGCGTGACGTTGCCCTGAGTGCGGGCGAGCAGCGCGCGTAGGTAGCGGCGCTCGAAATCATCGCTCGCGTCGCGCCGCGCGATCCGCAACGGGACCAGCTCGATCTCGGCCTTTGGAGCGGCGTCCGCGCTGACCGAGAGCTCGGGTGCACCCAGCGCCCGTTCCGGGGTCACCGCCCAACGATCGACTGCGTTTCTCAGTTCACGCACGTTGCCCGGCCAGCGGTGAGCCATGAACATCTCCCACACCGGCGCCGCCATCTCGCTCAGCGTCCGCGGTGGCACGGAGCGACTCAAAAAGTGCTCGACGAGCATTCGCAGATCTTGCTTGCGGTCCCGCAGCGGTGGCACGACGACGTGCGCGCCCGCCAAACGAAAATACAAATCTTGCCGAAAATTGCCGGCGGCCACCTCCGCCGACAGTTTGCGATTGGTCGCGGCGAGCACGCGCACATCGACCGGAATCGCGCGTTGCGAGCCCAGCCGCCGGACCTCGCGTTTCTCGAGCACGCGCAACAACTTGGGCTGCAAGTCTTTGGGCAACTCGCCGAGCTCGTCGAGAAAAATGCTGCCGCCGTCGGCTTGCTCGAAGACGCCCTCGCGCGCGGCCACGGCGCCGGTAAATGCCCCGCGTTCGTGCCCGAAAAGCTCGCTTTCGACGAGGGTAGGACTGACCGCGCTGCAATCGAAGACGACCAACGGTTTGTCGGCGCGCCGGCTTTGACTGTGCAGCGATTCTGCGACCAATTCTTTGCCCGTGCCGGTCTCGCCTTCGATCAGCACGGTGACGTCGGAATCCGCGATCCGCGCCAGATCTGCGAACAGTTCGCGCATCGCCGGGGACGCGCCGAGCAAGTCGCCGAAGTGGTCGATGGTGGCTTGTTCGCGTTCCACGCGATCGGGGAGCGGCACCACGCTGACCGTGGTCTCACCGATGCGCAGCTCGCTGCTACCGACGAGCACGGCCTCGAAAATGCGCACGCGCCCCACCAGCACGCCGTTCGTCGACCCCTCGTCCGAAACGCGAAAACCCTCGGGCGTCGGCACGATCGCACAATGCCGGCGCGATACGGTGGGATCACTCAGCACCAAGTCGTTGTCCGAAGCCGTACCAACGCGAAGCGGACGCCCGGCGGTCTCGCAAGAGATTCCACGATCCGGACCGTCGATCACCGAGACCCGCGTCTTGCCGTACGTAACGATGGTCGGCCTTGACTGAGTCTGAGTGCGTTCTTGATCCATGAACCTAGCCTCCTCCAGTCTCCCGCGCACGTCATCCGCGCACGTGACATCTCCGAGACTTACGTGACGAAAGCGGCCGCGTTTCGCAAGAAGTGCAACCTCTCAATGCCAACCCGAGGTTGTCGAATGCAGCTGCCACCAACCTGATTCTCGCCGAACCGCGGACAATCGCGGCTGGCACGAAGCGTGTATCTGCTGCCCGCCGTGAACGTATGGCAGTTGCTACCGCTGTGCTCGTTGCTCGGGTGCACCCAGGTCAGCCACGAGTCTGTCTCGAACAACTACGAGCTGTTGGTACACGTCGAGTCGGACCCAGGGCGCCCGCTCGCTGGCGCACGCGTGCAACATGGCGGCCGAGAACTGGGTGTCTCTGCGGCCGATGGGCGCGTGAGCGTGCAGGCCACGGGCAGTGAAGGCGAGCGCATCGATCTCGAGCTCACTTGTCCCACGGGTTTTCGTTCTCCGGAGAGTACGCTGAGCGTCACCTTGCGGCACGCGGTGGGTAGCAATGAGCGCCCCGAGTATTTTGCGGCTTGTCCCCCGCTGACACGCAAGTTGGTCATCGCCGCACGGCTCGAGCATGGCGCCAACTTGCCGATTCGCTATCTGGGTCGTGAACTCGCACGCAGTGATGGCGATGGCGTGGCTCATCTGTTGCTCGAAGGTGAAACGGACAAGACCGTCGAGCTCACGGTCGACACCTCCGAACAGCCGCAACTGCGGCCGAAAAGCCCTACCGCGCGTTTCCGCATCGGCAATCGCGACGACGTAGTGGTGCTCGCGCAGACCTTTCAAAGTCCGCCCAAACCCGTGGTGCACACGCAACGTCCGAGTGGCCCGGTGCGTATTCGCTGAGCATGAAACGCAACTGCTCACTCCTCGTAGATACCCGAGGCGCCGTGATGGTCGAGTACCTGATCGTCGCCGCGTTCGCTGGCCTGCTCACCGCGATCGGCCTGGCCAGTTTGGGACCGAAGCTCGTGAAGGTCTACTCCGGCCAACGCGCCGCGCTCTATCAAAGCAATCCCTGAATACCAAGAAAGAAAAGGCACATGTCGACCAAGCTCTCACTCCAAAAGCTCGCTCACGACACCCGCGGCGCGGGCTTCGTCGAGTACATCATCCTCGTCGGTGTCGTCGCGTTGTTCTGCATCGCGGGCTATCAGTACTTCGGCGGCAAAGTCACCGACAAGATCAAGGCTCAGGGCGACGCGGTTACGGGCATCAAGTGAAAGCTGCGCGGGGCGCTCTGGCGAGCGTCCCGCCTTTTCCTCCCCTAGGTCCAATGTCGGCAACGCAAATCGTGCTCGGCGGCCTGTTGGTGTTCACCGCCCTCGCGGGGTTCGTGGATTATCGAACTGGGCAGATCCCCAATCCATTGGTCGCGCTCGGTGCGGGCTTCGGCCTGATCCTGCATTTTGCCGTGCATTTGACGGTGATTCGCCAGTCAGGGCAGCCGCTCGGTGAGCTGCTCTCTGCCGCGGCCGTCAACGTCGGCGTTGGTCTACTCGGCTGCGCTGCGGTGCCGCTGCTCTTGTATCGCGTCGGCGCGATGGGTGGCGGTGACGTGAAGTTGCTGGCGAGCGTGGGCATTTGGGCAGGGCCGATCTTGGGTCTGCAAGTCGAGCTCTATGCCTTCGTGCTGGCTGCACTCTACGCCCCCGCGCGGCTTGCGTATCAAGGCGAACTGTTTCGCTTGCTCGGGAATTCGGCAGCGTTGCTCAAGAATCCGTTTTTGCCCAAGACGCGCCGCAAAGAGGTGCCGCAAGCGCTGCTCACCGAACTGCGCTTCGGTCCCGCCGTATTCGTGGCCACGGCGCTGGTCGCGCTCGTGCGCTGGAGAAACGGATGAAGCGCGCAGTCGTATTGCTGAAGCGCGACCAACGTGGCGCGGTCTTCGTCGAGCACATGATCGCGTATTTGCCCGTCATGTTCTTCTTCTTGGCCACGTGGCAATTGATGGAGCTGTGTGCCGCGCACCTGATCCTCAAACGTGCGGCCTCCGCAGCTGCGCGAGCCGCGGTCGTGGTGCTTCCAGACGACCCCGCGTTTTACGACGGTGTGCCCAAAGACAGCTTCTCGGGCAAACGCAAAGAAGACATCGAATTGGCAGCAGAGATGGTTTTGGCTACTTCGCCGCATTTTTCGAGTGACGCGACGGTCGAGGTGCCGAGCAACTTGAAAGGCGGACAGCCGCTCACAGCGACAGTCCGAGCGAAGTTCCATTGCTTCGCAGGCTGGGTGAGCCTGGTCTGCGGACCGACGGGCGTACGCGAGCTGAGCGCCAAGGCCACCTACGCCTACCAGGGTGCCGCCTACAGCTATGACATCTGAGATCGAGCCATGATCAGCCGCGAACCCAAACCAACCATCACACAGGACACGCGCGGCGCGATTCTGATCGTCGGCGTCGTGTTCGGCGTGCTGCTCGTCGGTGCGCTGTGGCACATCGCCGGCATCGGGGACGCGATCGCGTGGCGTGAACGCGCGCAAGACGCCGCAGACGCCGGCGCATTCGAAAACGCAGTTTGGAACGCGCGTGGCATGAACGTGATCGTCGCCATCAATATCGTCATGTCGCTGGTGCTGTGCGTACTAGTGATCTGGCGCACGATCTTGATCTTGGTCACGGTGGCGCTCGTGATCGCCGCCATTCTATGTGTGCTCACGCTCGGCACGGGCTGCGGTTTCGCGACCGCGGTAGCGCGTGTCGAAGGTTTCATGCTGCGCAACGACGAAAAGGTGGCGACCAACGTGGTGCGAATTCTTGCCGCCATGAACGCGGCACAAGTCGCGGTAGCCAGCGTGACGCCAATCATCGGCGCGGCACGCGGCACCATCAGCACCAAGGACGCCTACGACGTGTCGTTCGCCGCGACCGAAAGTGCGTCGTTGCTGCCCGCGGTGAATCCCAAGGGAATTCAGACGCTCGCTAAGTGCTTCAAGGGCGCCAAAGCAGGCAAGATCCCGAAGGCCGACAAGGACGAAGAGGCGAAGAGCCGGCTTGGTAAAGCCATCTCGAGCAGCGTCGACTTCTATCAGACCTACTTGAGCAATCCACGCATGGGGATCGGCACGAGCCTCCCCGTGCAAACCGAGTCGTATTCGGTGTTGTGTCAAAAAGCGGGCGAATCAGTGCTCAACAACCTGGCCGGCGTGCTCGAGCGCATGGGCGTCCCCGCGGGCGCGGTGGAGGGGATCGACAAGGCCAAGGGTGTTCTGGGCGCGATCGTTGGCAGCTTGCCCGGGTTGTTCTGCGCTCCGATCAGCGGCGGCCCCGTGGGCTTGGACGACGTGGTGGGCAAGCAAGCGATCGACAGCTGCAAGTCAGAGCTACCCGACAAGCCGCGCCGCTTCGTCGGCGACAGCCACGGCAACAACACCGTCGAATACGAAGACCCGGACGAGAAGGGCAAGTACATCAGCGAAGACGAGATGGTGAAGAAGTGCTCCGAGAAGAAGAAGAAGGAAGCCAAAGACAAGCTCAAGGGCGCCTTCGAGACCAAGAACTACGATCTCGCCGAGTGCGGCTCTCCGTCGAAGGTCTGGGAGTGGGCCGTCAACGGCAATGTCTTCATGCGTAGCTTCGCGCAGGTCGAGAAGACGCAGGGCATGGCCGCCGCTGACGACAAGGTGCTCAAGGTCGCAGATCTGAGCAAGACGGGCACGGTCGAGGCGATCGACAAGGATCAAATCATCGCCCACGCCGAGATGTATCTCGATTGCAGCAGTAAACGCTGGATGGACTGCAAGTCCAACGCCATGTGGCAGTTGCGTTGGCGCGCTCGCCTACGCCGGATTCAACCCGCGGAACGCCTAGTCGCAACTGCAATCGAGCCTGGCATCGTCGCGATGTTGACTCAGCTCTTTGCTCAATCCGGCGACAAACTCGGCGGCAAACTGCGGGACAAATTCGGCATTCCCAAAATCTTGGTCCCGAAGGTCAAGGACACTTGGTACTTCCGCCAGCTCAAGACGCAAGGATTCATGCGTGGGCTCTACACGAGCGGTGCCTTCGAGCACATTGGCGCGCTGATCATCAAACATTCGGACACCGGCGGGACCGTTCACTGAGGAGACCGTGGTGCAGCATTCAATCACAGCACTCCAAAGATTGAGATCTCGGCGGCACGCGCGCGGAGCCGCACTGGTCGAGGGCATCGTCGTCACATCCATGCTGATGACCATGATGGCGGGAGGCCTGTTTCTTCATCACTTGTACCTCGCGCAAATGAAGGCGATTGGAGATGCGCGACTGGCAGCCTGGTCGCAAGCTCTCAAGGGCTGCAACAGCGGGGTGGATCTGGGCGCGATCTGGAGCGAGGCCGGAGAAAGCTCAGCTCCCATCGACGTCGACACCGATTCGGCGCCCAGCTTTTTTGGCGCGATCAGTCACAACAGCGGCAGCGCCAGCGAAACCGCCACCCCCGACGGACGCGTCGGCAACAAGAGCTACAAGCTCACCATCAATGACAGCGTCGCCTGTGATGAGGTCCCACAGAACCAGCGCGGCGACGTAATCAGCCTGATTGGCTACGTCAGCGCCAACGTGGTTCCGAGTTTCTTCTGAAGGAAGAGCACATGGACTGGAAAAAGCTGTATCAAAGCCG
>Ga0164241_10002488_pt1 | contig 19828 bp, 25 predicted proteins | sample OricomyardsoilBY_FD_108780 | JGI IMG/M metagenome (GOLD analysis project Ga0164241, IMG submission 108780) | Backyard soil microbial communities from Emeryville, California, USA - Original compost - Back yard soil (BY) | ecosystem: Environmental > Terrestrial > Soil > Unclassified | place: USA... | reverse complement strand
GCCGCAGTAGGCCTCCATCTGGAAGAAGTAGGAGACGTAGTCCATCCGCTCGACGAAGGGGATGACCTTCCAGTAGCTCTTGTCCTCGCAGGACTTTTCGATCCCGGTGTGGACGTAGCCGATGATCGGCTTGAGGTCCTTGACCACCTCGCCTTCGAGGTCGACGACGAGGCGCAGCACGCCGTGTGTGGCGGGGTGGTGCGGCCCAATGTTGACCGTCATCACCTCGGTGCGGGGCTCGGTCAGCTCAGCCATAGTTGCGTTCGTTGTACGTGAACGTCACGGGCTCGCCGCCGACCGGGAAGTCGCGCCGCTGCGGCCAGCCGACGTAGTCGTCGGGCAGCAGGATCCGGGTCAGGTCGGGATGCCCCTTGAAGACGATTCCGAAGAAGTCGAAGACCTCGCGCTCCTGGAACTCGGCGGTCGGGAAGAGCTCGACGCAGGAGTCGATCTCCGGCAGCGCGTCCTCGCCCGAGTCCGCCAGGAGCGCCTTGACGCGAAGGCGCTCGACCCGATCCCTATTTAGGAGCTCGTAGTGGACCGCAAAGCGCGGCTCGGCCGGCAGGTAATCGGCGGCGTGCAGGCTGGAGAGGAAGCGGTAGCTCTGGCCGGGCGCGTCGCGCAGCCAGTTGAGCACGACGAGGATCTGACTCGAGTCGACGACGAGCACGGCGCGCTCCTGGGCGAAGCTCGTGTCGATGACGGCGCCGGGGTGGTCCTGTTCGATCTCCCCGCGGATCAGCTCCAGTCCGGGGGCGTCAGGCACCGATCAGCTTCCTTGCCGTTTCATATGCCTCGGCCGCCTCAGTGCTGGGTTCGCTACGCGGCCCGCCGCGCGCCCACTCCTCAGTACCGTGCGCGCCGTAGCGGGCGCGCCAGCCCTGGTCGGGATTGCCCTGGATCTTGCGCTGCAGCTTGGTGAAGCCGTAGAGGACGGCCTCCGGCCGCGGCGGGCAGCCTGGCACGTGGACGTCGATCGGCATGAACTTGTCGGCGCCCTGGACCACGGCGTAGTTGGAGAACATGCCTCCGCTCGAGGAGCAGGCGCCCATCGAGATCGCCCACTTCGGCTCCAGCATCTGGTCGTAGAGGCGGCGGATGATCGGCGCCATCTTGATCGAGACCCTGCCCGAGAGGATGATCAGGTCTGCCTGGCGCGGCGAGGCACGCCCGGCCTCGGCGCCAAAGCGGGCAATGTCGTATCGGGCCGTAACCGCCGCCATCGGTATCCCCTCGATCGCGCAGCAGGCGAGGCCGAAGGTGAGCGGGAAGATCGAGTTCGAGCGCGCCCAGCCGAGCATCTTGTCGAAGTTGGTCATGACGACTTTTTCCTCGACGTAGCGCTCCAGCTCGTCTCCCTCGAGGTCGCCGCGCAGCATGTCGCGGGCGCGCAGCTGCCGCGAGCGCATCGTCTGCCGCTCTACTTCCAATCCAGCGCACCCTTTCGCCATACGTAGACGAAGGCGACGAGCAGCAGCACGATGAAGGTGACCAGCTCGCCGAGCACGAAGACGCTGTCGGCGTCCTTGAGGATGACCCCGATCGGGTAGAGGAAGACGACCTCGATGTCGAAGAGGATGAAGAGCATCGCGATCAGGTAGAAGCTGACTCCGAAGCGCAGGCCGTGCGAGGCCTTGACTGGGATACCCGACTCGTAGGGCTCGCCTAGCCGTACGCTTGACGCGGTCGGGTCCTTCGAGCGCTTCGGCCCGATCACGTGGTTGAGCATCGCGAAAGCCCCCCCAACTGTGACGCCGAGGAAGGCGAAGACGAGAATCGGCAGGTAGCTCTTCAGCACTGGAGGTCTGTTTGGACGAGCGGCTTGTCCGGGGCGCCATCCAATTGGCGCCTCGCCGCGTGCAGCAGCCTTTATACACCCACCTTGTAACAGATTGCTACATAGTGATTTTTCGCATCAACAAGCCGAATCCCGACCCTCTTAGGAGGAAATAGCCGGTGGTCGCGGTCCACCTCGTCGTCGGTTGCGCCGTGATCGCGCTCAACCTCGTCGCCTTCGCGCTCGGCGGCTTCGCTTGGCTGCGCGATCAGCCCTCGATTCGCTTCTGGTACCTGCTGCGCGCCGCCCAGGCCGCCGTCTTCGTGCAGGCGATGCTCGGCGGCCTGCTCGTCTTCACCGGCCACGAGCAGCCCGACGAGCTCCACTACCTCTACGGGATCCTCCCCCTCGTCGTCTCGCTGCTCGCCGAGGGGGCCCGCGGTGGGGCGGCCGAGCGTGAGCTCCGCGACGTCGACTTCGAATCGCTCCCCGCCGAGTCCCAGCAATCGCTCGCCCTGGCGATAGTCCGCCGTGAGATGGGCATCATGGCCGTCAGCTGCGGCGTGATCCTCTTCCTGGCCTTGCGGGCGGCGGGTACAAGCGGGGCCTTCTAGCGACGCTGCATCAATGTGTGAGAGGGCCGGGCGCTCCTCCCAAAACGCTCGGCAGGAGCCTCGCTGGAGTGTTTTGGGAGGAGCGCCCGGCCCTCTTTCGCGAGGCGGGACAAGCCTGGCGGGCTGTCTTCTCCCGCCAAGGAGAGTTTCTTGGGGTTAGCTTCTTCGATCGAGGCCGAGCTGGATTGCGGCTATGGCGGCGAAGAAGGCGCCTGTGGCTAGGTGGAGGACGGCGTCGGCGCCGTTGTTGGGGAAGGTGAAGATGCCGGCGGGACTGGTCGAGAAGATCGACCAGATGCCGGTGACGATCAGGGCGATGGCGACGTAGATCGCGTAGAGGACGGCCCAGCGCGGCTTTAGGGCGAAGTAGAAGGCCGGTCCGAAGAGTAGGAATCCGGAGAGCGCGTGGACGCCGTTGAAGTCGACCCCCAGCACCCGCTCCGTGGCGGCGCCCTCGCCGAAGTCGAAGCTCGGCTCGGCGATCAGACCGGCCGTCGCCCAGGCGAGCTGGAAGACGGCGACGATGACGATGGCCCACTGGGCGAAGGTCCACGGCGTCCGCGAAGCGGTGGTTGCCTCCATCGCGCCGGAGCCTACTCTTGCCTGTGGGTACTCGAGGTCAGTAGAGAGCCATGTCGATTCCGAGAATGCACCCGGTCGAGTCCAGCGCGGTGGCGAGGATCGGCTACGACGCCGAGGCCAAGGAGGCCTACGTCAAGTATCTCGACGGCGGTCTCTATGCCTACGAAGGCGTACCGGCCGACGTATTCGAGCAGCTGGCGAACGCCGATTCGAAAGGAACGTTCGTCAACGCCGTGATCAAGCAGTATCCGTTCCGCGCCGTCTAGTCCGCGATGCGGAAGACCGGGTGGTCCGACGCGATTCGCTGCAGCTCCGCCTCTGGCGAGTCGCCGCCGACGCCGTCGAAGAAGGCGCCGACCTCCCATTTCCACTTCTTCAGGTAGGCGCGCAGTAGTGCCGGCTTCTCGCCGTCCGGCAGCTCGACGGCGCTGAACTCCTCGCTGCGGCGGCCGGCGACGAGGCGGCCCGCTCCGCTGACCCGCAGGTTGCGCACCCACTGCGTGTTGCCGCGCGGCGCGACCAGGTACCGCTTTCCCTCGAAGCTCAGCGGATTGACCGGCGTCTGCCGCCACTCGCCGCTCTTGCGCCCTTGTACTTCCAGCACCCGCGAGCCGGCGAGGCTGAGGCCCAGTCGGGTCGACCCCGCGACGAGCTTGTTGAAGACGTTCTTGGTGAACCAGCCCGGCTCCTGGAACTTGGTAGCCATCGAGCGATTGTCGCAGCAGTAGTCTGCGGACCATGCTCGACCACATTGGGATCGAGGTGAGCGACCTGGCGCGCAGCAGGTCCTTCTATGAGGCGGCTCTGGAGCCGCTCGGGATCGGCTTCATCATGGAGTTCGAGGGCTCGGTCGGGATGGGCAGCGAGGGCGAGCACGGACCCAAGCCCTACTTCTGGATCCACGCCCGCGGCCGGCCCGCGGTCAGCGGCGCCCATATCTGCTTCGGCGCTCGCAGTCCCAAGCTGGTCGACGCTTTCTACGCCGCCGGGCTGGCGGCTGGCGGCGAGGACAACGGCGCGCCCGGACCGCGGCCGCAGTACCACCCCGGCTACTACGGCGCTTTCGTGCTCGACCCCGACGGCAACAACGTCGAGGCCGTCTGCCACCGCGCTTCGTAGGTCGGCTCAGTCACGCCGACGGGTCGAGGGGGGAGAAGATCGTGCCCTGATGCCTTATTGAGGGCAGATGGCTACAAAGGCATTGGATACCATATGGCCAATGGAGCGAACGCAGACCCTCGTCCAGCTCACGCGCAGCTTGCTCCAGCGGCTCGACGAGCGTGCGGCTCGGGAAGGCCGCTCGCGCTCGGCGTTGATCCGCGACGCGATCGAGGCCTACCTCTATGACGAGAAGCAGGCCCGAATCGACCGGGAAATCCGCGAAGGCTACGAACGGATCCCGGAGACGGAGGAGGAGCTTGCCGCGGCCGAACGCGAAGGCCGGGAAATGGTTCGCGAAGAGCCGTGGTGAGGCGCGGCGACATCTGCTGGTTCGACTTCCCGGACGAGGGGCGACGCCCTGCGCTGGTGCTAACCCGGTCCGAGGCGATCCCCGTCCTTCAGCGCGTGCTTGTTGCTCCGGTGACACGGACGATTCGTGGTATTCCAACCGAGTTGCGACTGGATCAGGCCGATGGAATGCCCCAAGAATGCGTCGTTAGCTTCGACAATGTCCGTCAGGTGTCCCGCCTCCTGCTTAGCGACCCGATTACATCCCTGGCTGGCAAAAGGATGGACGAGGTATGTCGCGCCCTTGCCGAGGCGACGGGCTGCGCTTGAGTCCGCCTCAGCCCAGCGGGCGGTACTCGCCGGCGTGGAAGACGAGCGGGTCGCCCTCGCCGGTTGCCAGGTCGCGGACCTCGCCGGTGACGATCACGTGGTCGCCGGCGGCGACCACGTCGCGCAGCTCGCAGGCGATCCAGGCGAGAGCCCCGTCGATCGCCGGGATGCCCTCGCGCTCGCTCCAGGCGACCCCTTGCCACTTGTCGGCGACCGGCGCCTTGGTGGCGAAGGCGCGGGCAATCGGCTCCTGGCCGGTGTGCAGGACGCTGATCCCGAAGCGGTTGGCCGCCTGCACAGCGAGCAAGGTTCGCGAACCGCGGTCCAGACAGGCCAGCATCAGCATCGGTTCGATCGAAAGCGAGCAGACCGCATTGGCGGTTGCCCCGGCCGGACCGTCGGCGCCGCTGGCGCTGACGACGGTGACGCCGGTGGGCAGCATTGCCATCGCGGCGCGGAAGCGGGCGGGGTCGAGCGGACTCATGGCCTGGCCAGACAATATGATGCGCGCCGCGTGCGTCCGGCACTGATCACAGCAATGGCCGTCCTCGCAGCCCTTGGGCTTGCCGCCTGCGGGTTCGGCGAGGAAGGGGTCTCGGTCTCCAAGGACGACCCCAACCACGAGGGGGCCGTCCTCTTCGGCACGCACTGCTCCGGCTGCCACACGCTCAGCGCCGCCGGCACCCAGGGCAGCGGCAATCGCGGCGTGCGCACGCAGGGGCCTAACCTCGACCAGCGAACCGAGTCATATGACGATGCTCTCTTCGCGATCCAGAACGGCGGTTTCTCCGGGGCGATCATGCCCGCCAACATCGTCGTCGGCGACGAGGCCGACGCAGTGGCCCGCTTCGTCACCAAGTACGCCGGCGATGAAGCCGAAACCTCGCCGCGCCCCGGCGAGGCCTCGCCCTAGCCCACCTGAGCGATGCTGGACCTGAAGCTGATCCGCTCCGACCCTGAGCGGATCAAGGCGGCGCTTGGCCGCCGCGGCGCTGCCGAGCAGGTCGACGAGCTGCTCATCCTCGACGCCCGCCGCCGTGAGCTGCTGCCGCGAATCGAGGGCGCCCAGGCCGAGCGCAAGACGATTTCCAAGCAGATCGGCGAGGCGAAGCAGCGGGGCGAAGACGCCGAGGAGCAGATGCGCGCCGTGCAGGACCTCAAGCAGACGATCGAGTCCGGCAAAGCCGAGCTGGAGAGCGTCGAAGCGGAATTGCAGCAGATTGCCACCGCGCTTCCCAACCTGCCCGATCCCGACGCTCCGGACGGAATGACGGAGGAGGACGCGGTCGTCCTGCGCGAGGAGGGCGAGCCGCCAAGCTTCGACTTCGAGCCCCGCGACCACCTCGACATCTGCACGGATTTGGGCTTGATCGACATGGAGGCAGGCGCGCGCGTCTCCGGCTCCCGCTTCGCCTACCTCAAGGGCGACCTGGTCCTGCTCGAGCTGGCCCTGGTCCGCTTCGCCCTCGAGCTGGTCCGCGGCGAGGGCCACGAGCCGGTCGTGCCGCCGGTCCTGGTCCGCGAGGAGGCGCTGCACGGCACCGGCTTCCTGCCCGGCGATCGCGACCAGATCTACGAGATCCCCAAGGACGAGCTCTTCCTCGTCGGCACCTCCGAGGTCCCCTTGGCCGCCCTGCACGCCGACGAGATCCTCGCCGTCGACCAGCTGCCGCTGCGCTACGCGGGCTTCTCGACCTGTTTTCGCCGTGAGGCGGGAGCCGCCGGCCGCGACACGCGCGGCATCTTCCGCGTCCACCAGTTCGACAAGGTTGAGATGTTCTCTTTCGTCGAGCCGGATCAATCCGCTGCCGAGCACGAGCGCCTGCTGGCGATCGAGGAGCGCATCCTCACTGAGCTGGAGATCCCCTACCGCGTCGTCAACGTCGCCGCCGGTGACCTCGGCGCGCCGGCGGCGAAGAAGTACGACTGCGAGGCCTGGATCCCCAGCCAGGGCCGCTACCGTGAGCTGACCTCCTGCTCGAATACAACCGACTACCAGGCGCGCCGCCTCGGCTGTAGGTACCGGCCCAGCGACGGTGCGGCTGCGCTGCCTCTGCATACGCTCAACGGGACCGCGTTGGCTGTGGGACGGACGATGATTGCGCTGATTGAGAACCGGCAAGAACGGGAAGGCGGTTTCACGCTACCCACTATTTTGCATTCATATGGTTCGCCTGAAAGGATCGGTGCACGATGAGTACCAGCGTGCGGGACGCGAAGCGGGTCGTCCTCTGTGATGACCATGAGATCGTCCGCGAGGCGATCAAGTCGCGCATGGCCAATTCCCACTCCGTCGAGATCGTCGGCGAGGCCGGCAACGGGCGCGATGTGGTCGACGTCGTCAAGGAGCTCGAACCCGATGTTCTGATCATCGACGTCGAGCTGCCCAAGCGCGACGGGATCGAGGCGACCAAGGAGGTGCTCAAGGCTCGCCCGCGGACCAAAGTGATCATCTTCACCGCCCACGCTCAGCCTGACCTGCTTGCGCTGGCACTGCGTGCCGGGGCATCCGGCTACGTGCTCAAGTCGGCGCCGGCCGAGGACATCGCCAGGGCCGTCAAAGCGGTCACCGGCGGCGGCACCTTCCTCGGCGGCGATTTCGCCGGCGGCAAGCCTTCAGAGGTGGAGAAGCTGCTCACCCTCTCGCCGCGCGAGCGGCAGATCCTCGAGCTGCTCGCCGAGGGCCTACGGGTCAAAGAGATCGCCGAGCGGCTCCAGCTCAGCCCAGCGACCGTGCACACCCACGTGCGCAACGCGATCGCCAAGCTTGAGGTCGACACGCGCACCGAGGCCGTCGCCCTCGCCGTGAAGTTCAGCTACCTCGGCGCTGGCGGCAAGGCCTAGAGGGTCTAGCTGGCCGCGTCCGCGGCTGGCTTCAGCTCCAGGGCGCAGCCGTTGATGCAGTAGCGCTGGCCGTTCGGGCCGGGTCCGTCCTCGAAGACATGTCCGAGGTGGGCGTCGCAGTGCTTGCAGACGACCTCGGTGCGGCGCATGAAGAGGCTGTTGTCGGGTCGCAGCTCGACGTGCTCGAGGTTGGCCGGCTCGGTGAAGCTGGGCCAGCCGGTGCCGGAGTCAAACTTCGTGTCGGATGAGAAGAGCTCGGTGCCGCAGCAGACGCAGTGGTACATGCCTTCGGTCTTCTCGTCGACGTACGGTCCGGTGAAGGCGCGCTCGGTGCCGGCCTTGCGGGTCACGTCGTATTGCTCGGGGGTCAGTTGGTCACGCCATTCGGCGTCGGTCTTCTTGGTCTTGTTCATAGGGAGAGGGTAGAGGGCGGCGGGGGCCGGCTCGACGGCGCAAAAGCGGGGAGGCGCCGGCGAGCCGGCCCCCGCCGCCCATACGATCCGCCGCTATGAGCGAGAGCTTCTATGTCCCGAAAGGCGACGGTGACTTCGTGGCCACTGAGCTGACCCGGGGGCCGTGGGATCCCGGGGCGCAGCATGCGGGGCCACCGTCGGCTCTCTTGGGTCGGGAGCTTGAATCTCTCCAAAGTTCCGATGGGTTCCAGGTGGGGCGGGTCGTGTTCGAGATCTTGAGGCCGGTGCCGATTGGGCCGGTGCGGGTTGAGTCCAGGGTGCTGCGGCCGGGGAGGCGGGTGCAGCTGGTTGAGGCGTCGCTGTCGAACGAGGGTGGGGAGCTGATGCGGGCCACCGCTTGGCTGTTGCGCGAGACCGATGTCGAGATGCCGGAGGAGGCAAGCCGAGTGGACGAGCCGCCGCTGGGGCCGGAGCAGGGCGAAGCGCCGGAGTTCTTCTCCACCGGGCAGGACGTTGGCTACCACACCGGGATGGAGTGGCGCGCCGTTGCCGGCGCCTTCCGGGAGCCCGGACCGGCGACCGTCTGGATGCGGATGCGGTACCCGCTGGTCGAGGGCGAGGAGCCGTCGCCTTTGCAACGGGCGCTGATTGCAGCAGACGTCGGCAACGGGATCAGCGCTGTGCTCGACTGGCGCCGCTACGTCTTCATCAACGTCGACCTCACCGTCCACTTCGAGCGCATGCCGGAGGGCGAGTGGGTCTGCGTCGACGCTGTCACCCGTCCCCGGCCCAACGGCATCGGCACCGCCGAGTCGGTCCTCAGCGACGAGCACGGCCGCATCGGCCGCGCCGCCCAGTCCCTCCTCATCGCCGCGCGCTGACTACCTATCGAACTGCATCAACTTTTCTATCTGGCAGATAGAAAAGTTGATGCAGTTCGGGTACCAGCGGCGGGTTGTGGCTAGCGGGCGGCGAGGAGGGCTCGGCCGCGAGGTGCGATCACGAAGGCGATCGTTGCGGCGGAGACGAGGGCAATTGCGGCGGAGAGCAGGAAGGCGCCCTCGTAGCTGACGATCGCCGCGGCCAGGCCGGCGAGCGGGGCACCGAGCCCAACGCCGGCGTCGAAGAAGGCGGTGAAGGTGCCCAGCGCCGCGCCGCGCCGCGTCTCGGAGACTCGGCTGACGACGATCAGCGAGAGGGAGGGGTAGAGGAGCGAGAACGCAGCGCCCATCGCCAGCGCGCCGGCGAGGGCGACGGGAAGGCTCTGGGCAACGCCGATCGTGATCAGGCCGATCGCCTCGACCACCGCGGCGACGGCGGCGACCCGGGCGGGGCCGACCCGGTCGGGCAGGTCGCCACCGATCAGGCGGGTCAGCACGACCATCGTCGCGAAGGCGCCGAACACGGTCGCCCCGTGGCCGACGCCGCGGGCGTCAAGGTGCAGGACGACGAAGGCGGCCACCGTCGCGTAGCCGATTGAGGCGAGGGCCAAGGCGAGGCCGGGTCGGATCGCCTCGCGCTCGATCAACGCGTGGTGTTCCTCCTCGAGGTTGGGGGCGGGGTGGAAGGGGTCGGGCAGACGGGTGGCGAGCAGCGCTCCGAGCAGCGGCACGATGCCGGCGAAGAGCCAGACCACGGTGTAGCTGGAGGCGTTGAGGATCAGCTCGCCGAAAAGCGGTCCGATGCTGAGTCCCGCCCAGACCGAGAGGCCGTAGAGGCCGATCACGCGGCCGCGCCGGTTCGGCGGCGCCAGGTCGACCACCCAGGCCGAGCTGGCGGTGAAGACCGCTCCCTCGCCCGCACCTAGCACCAGTCGTGCCGCGATCAGGCCGGGCACCCCCAGCGGCAGCAGATACATGAAGCCGCCCAGCGCGACCAGGAAGGAGCCAATCAGGACGGTTGGCTTGCGACCGCGGTGGTCGGCGAGGCGACCGGCGAACGGACGCAGCAGCAGGCCGGTGATCGCGTAGGAGCCGACGACGATGCCGACCGCGACGTTGCCGGCATCGAGCGGCCCGTGCACGTAGCGAGGCAGCACCGGCAGCACGGCGCCGACCGCGAAGAGGCCGGCGAAGGTGACCGCGAAAACGCCGGCGAAGGCGACCCCTGGGCGGGGGACCAATGGCGCCGATGCTTCGCTCATCGCAGCAGCCCGGTGAGGTCGTCGAGCACGTGGTCGGGCGGCGAGGTGGCGCTCTCGGCCTGCTCGCGTGAGCTGGCCCCGCTGAGGACGAGGATCGTCGCCAGGCCGGCGCGACGGCCGCCCTCGATATCGGAGGCGAGCCGGTCGCCGACCATCGCTACCCGCTCCGCTCCGGAGATCAGCGCTCGCGCCTGCTCGAAGAGGTGGCGCTCTGGCTTGCCGCCGATCTCGGCGGTCACGCCCGAGGCCGTCTCGACCGCCGCCAGCACCGCCCCCGTCCCCGGCCAGGCGCCGCCGGGCATCGGTAGGGTCGGGTCGCGGCTGGTCGCGAACAGGGCCGCACCCCTCTGCAGGGCAAGGGTCGCGGTGAGCAGCTCCTCGTAGTCGAACTCGCGGTGCCCGGAGACGAGGACGGCGTCGGCGCTGCGGGCCACCTCGCCTTCGAGCAGACTCAGCCCGGCCGCGGTCACGGTGTCCTTGAACCCGGCGGCGCCGATCGCGAAGGCACCACCCGTGCCAACCCGCTCGGCTGCCAGCCGCGCTGTGACCGTGCCCGCCGTGACGACCCGCTCGTCGGCGACCGGGATCCCGGTCGAGCGCAGGCGCTCGGCATACGTGGCGGCCGGCCGCGCCGGGTTGTTGGTGACGAAGACGATCTCCTTGCCGGCCTCGAGCAGCGCTCGCAGCGTCTCGGCCGCGCCCGATACCGGTTCCCGCCCGATCCACACCACTCCGTCGAGATCGATCAACAGTCCGTCGAATTCGTCTGCCAGCGTCATCCCGGGAGCAGGCTATCTAGGGGGCGAGCGCTCTGGCCGCGGGTTTAGGCCGGGCGAGGACGGTTACCTATTTATCTCGATAGCGTGCGCCGCATGAACGACTCAAATGGAACGGTTGTGGTCGCCAGCAACGTCTCCCGGCGCTACGGCGAAGGGGAGACTGCGGTCGACGCGCTCGTCGACGTGAGCACCGATTTTGCCCGCGGTCGCTTCACCGCGATCATGGGTCCCTCGGGATCGGGCAAGTCGACCCTGATGCACATCCTCGCCGGGCTCGATAAGCCCACCTCGGGCACCGTCGTTCTCGACGGCGAGGAGATCACCAGCCTCGACGACGGCGAGCTGACCAAGCTGCGCCGCGACAAGCTCGGCTTCGTCTTCCAGTTCTTCAACCTGCTGCCGGTGTTGACCGCAGAGGAGAACCTCGTGCTGCCTCTCTCGATAGCCGGCCGTAAGCCCGACCAGGAGTGGCTCGAGCAGCTGATCCGCACCGTCGGGCTCGAGAACCGTCGCACCCACCGGCCCTCCGAGCTCTCCGGCGGCCAGCAGCAGCGCGTCGCCGTCGCCCGCGCCCTGGTCTCCAAACCGGCCGTCGTCTTCGCCGACGAGCCGACCGGCAACCTCGACTCGAAGGCCAGCGCCGACGTGCTGAAGCTGCTGCGCCAGGCGGTCGACGAGTTCGGCCAGACCGTAGTCATGGTCACCCACGACCCGGTGGCCGCGGCGCACGCCGATCGGCTGATCACCCTCCGAGACGGTCGCATCGTCAACGACGGCGCCCCCGGCTCCGCCGACGAGGTGATCGAGCTGATGAAGCAGATTGACTAGCCTCGCCCTCAAGAGCCTCTGGGCACGCAAGATCCGCGCCCTGACAACCACCCTGGCGGTGGTGATCGGTGTCGCCTTCGTTGCCGGCACCTACATCCTCACCGACACCACCTTCGCCGCTTTCGACGAAATCTTCAGCGACTCGCTGAAGGGAACCAGCGTCGTTGTCAGTGCGAAAGACGTGGTCGAACAGGAAAGCGGCGAGATACCGACCGTCAGCGCTTCGCTACTGCCGAGAGTGAAGAAGGTGGCAGGCGTGCGTCTGGCGGCGGGTGCGATCTTTACCCCGGGCGGCTTCTTCGACGCCGAGGGTGACGCGATCGGCTCTAAATTCGCCCCGAAGTTCATTTCCTCGACCCTGCCTGGCCAGCTTGAGTCGCTCACATACTTGGAGGGCAGGCGGCCGCGTGGCCCGGCCGAAGCCTCCCTCGACGAGTCCGCAGCCGAAGAGGCCGGCATCGGGATCGGCGACACGATCAAGCTCGCATCAGTTCAGCGGGCAAAAGAGTTCCGCCTCGTCGGCCTGACCAGGCTGGGCGACGCCTCTTTCGGTGGCGCCAGTATCGCCCAGGTGACCCTGCCGGTGGCTCAGCGCCTGACCGGCAAGGTCGGTCGTTTCGACCAGATATCGATCGCGGCCGAGCCCGGCGTCTCACCGGAGCAGCTCAAGCAGCGAGTCGATCGCGTGATGCCATCCTCGGCGCGGGTCGAGACCGCCGAAGAGAACGCCAACCGCTCCTCCGACCAGGTTCGCGACAACCTCGGCTTCCTGCGCACTGCACTGCTCGTCTTCGCCTTCGTGGCCCTCTTCGTCGGCGCCTTTCTGATTTTCAACACCTTCTCGATCACCGTCGCTCAGCGGATCACCGAGTTCGGCATGCTGCGCACTCTCGGCGCTGCTCGCGGCCAGATCCTCGTTTCGGTTGTGCTCGAGGCATTGCTGATCGGGTTGCTCGGGGCGCTGCTCGGCCTCGCCTTCGGCTTCGCGATCGCCAAGGGGCTGAACGCCCTCTTCGTCGCGATCGGGATCGACCTGCCGACGACGAGCCTGGTTCTCGAGGACCGCACCATCGTCGCCTCGCTGGCGATCGGCATCGGCATCACCCTGATCTCCTCGCTGGTCCCGGCGCTGCGTTCGACCAGGGTGCCCCCGATCGCCGCCCTGCAGGCGCTGGAGATGCCGAGCAGCCGCCGCCGCGCCGTGGCCTACGCGGTCCTCGCCGCGCTGCTCTGCGTCGCCGGGTTGGCGATGGTCCTCGCCGGTCTCTTCGGCAGCGCCGACGGTGGCAACGCCGCCGGCCTGATGGGCGGCGGCGCTGTTGCTGTCGTGCTCGGCGTCTCGCTCTTCAGTCCTCGTTTGGTGCGGCCGCTTGCCTCGCTGGCGGGCTGGCCGATGGAGCGGCTGCGACGGCTGACCGGCCGCCTTGCCCGGGAGAACACTCAGCGCAACCCGTCGCGCACAGCGGTGACCGCCGCAGCGCTGATGATCGGCCTCGCCGTGGTCACCTTCGTCACCGTCTTTGCGGCTGGGATCAAGGGCTCGATCTCCTCCGCCGTCGACGACAGCTTCCAGGGCGAGTTGGTTATCCGCAACAGCGACGGCTTCTCCCCGATCTCACCCGGCGCCGCCACGGCTGCCAGCAAGGTACGCGGTGTCGAGGTGGTCTCGACCTTGCGAACCGCCCAGGCGAAGCTGGTCGGCAAGGGCGGCAAGCCCCGCGTCTCGGCCCTCGAAGGCAACGCCGGCAAAGTGCTGACGATCGACTGGACCGAAGGCGACCCTGCGACCCTGCGCAATCTCACCGATGGAGAGGTGATCCTCAACAAGTCCTTCGCCTCCGACAACGGCTTCGAGGTCGGCGATCCGGTCCGCTTCCTCACCCAGACCGGCATGCGTCCCAACCTGCGGGTCAGCGGCGAGTTCGAAGACAAGGCGGGGTTGTTCGGCAGCGCGATCGTCACCCACGGCGTGATGGCGCGGCAGTTCGACCAGACCGAAGACGCGATCGACTTCGTCAAGCTGGCGCCGGGCGCCAACGCCGATGCGGTACAGGCCGCCCTGACCAAGATCGTCGACCGTTCCTTCCCCACCGCCGACGTGATGAACCAGGGGGAACTGAAGGAGAACCAGGAAGGACAGATCAACCAGCTGCTTGGCCTGATCTACGCCCTGCTGGGCCTGGCCGTTCTCGTCTCTCTCTTCGGCATCGCCAACACCCTGGCGCTCTCCATCCACGAGCGCACCCGCGAGCTGGGGATGCTGCGCGCAATCGGCATGTCGCGTCGCCAGGTGCGCACAATGATGCGCTATGAGGCGGTGATCACGGCGCTGATCGGCGCCACTCTCGGCATGGTCCTCGGGGTGATCTTCGCCGCCTTGATCGCCCAACCGCTCAAGGACGAAGGCTTCACGCTCTCCTACCCAGTGTGGACGCTGATCCTGCTGCTCTTCTTCGCCGCGTTCTTGGGTGTTCTCGCGGCAATCGGGCCCGCCCGCAGAGCGTCGCGCTTGAACGTCCTAGACGCCCTTCAATACGAGTAGCTCAGCCGCGACGCAGTAGCCGCTTGACAGCGCCCATTAGCTCCTCGGTGCGCTCCTGTTGCTCGCCATCCTCGACGCCGACGACGCAATGGGCGGCGTGGTCGGTAAGCAGCTCCAGGGCGACCTTGTCAAGCGCCGCCTGGATCGCCGTCACCTGGGTGACGACGTCGATGCAGTAGCGGTTCTCCTCGACCATGCGCTCGACGCCGCGCACCTGGCCCTCGATCCGTCGCAGGCGCTTCAGCACCGCGTCCTTGTTCTCGGTGTAGCCGTGCGTCGTCTCTGCTTCCGTCATGAGAGGACCTCGGCGATCAGCACGGCGCTGCCGAAGACGAAGGCGGCAGCTGCCGCGTAGGCGACGACGCGCACCGGCGGGCCGCCGTGGATGCCGGTCTCGTGGACGACCGCGTGTCCTTTGCCACGGCCGATCAGCCAGCGGTTTACCGGTACGGCGAAGGCGCCGGCGACGACCAGCGAGAAGCTCAGGCTGCCCCAGAAGAGGACGCTGTCGAGGCCGGACTCCATCGCTCCCGGCACCAGCACCATGATCAGGTTGTCGACGATCTCCATCGTCGCGATGCTGAGTGTGTCGGAGGCGAGGGCGATCGGGATCACCGCCGAGAGCGCCAGGCCGGCGCGCAGCAGCGGCAAGCTGGTGAGCGTGTAGCCGAAGAGAAAGGCGAGCGCGACCGAGAGGGCGACGGTGCCCAGGTTGGAGAAGCCCGCGGCGGTGCCGATCGCCATCCCGGTGACCTCGCCGATCGCGCAGCCGGTCAGGCAGTGGAGGGTGGCGCTGATCGCGACCGCGGTGAGCGCGGTGCCCTCAGTCGGCATTGCGTGGTGGTGGTGAGCATGAGCGTCCATGCCCTCCAGTCTACATACCCCTAGGGGGTATTAGCCAAGGCCCATGCGAAGCGCACCGGCGACCTCGAACATGGCGGCGCGGGAGGTGGGGCTGATCGCGGTCAGATTGGCGAAGCCGTGGATCAGGCCCGGGTGGCGCCGCAGCGCCACCTGTGTGCCCGCTTCGCGCATCCGCTTCGCGTAGATCTCTCCCTCGTCGCGCAGCGGGTCGAAGCCCGCGGTGGTGACGTAGGCGGGTGGCAGGTCGGAGAGGTCGGTCGCCCGCATCATCGAGATCCGCGGGTCTTCTGGGTCGCAGCCATCGGGGATGTAGTGGCCTTCGAACCAGTCCATGTCGTTGCGGGTCAGCAGGAAGCCCTCGGCGAAGGTGTCGCGCGAGGCCTGCCCACCGATCGAGTCGGTGACGGGGTAGAGCAGCAGCTGCATCGCCGGCTGCGGGCCGTCGCCGCGGGTCTGCAGGCAGACCGCCGCCGAGAGGTTGCCGCCGGCGCTGTCGCCGGCCACGGCTATCCGCGTCGGGTCGATGCCGAGCTCGTCCGCCTGTCCGGCCGCCCAGGTGAAGGCCGCGACCGCGTCTTCGACGGGGGCCGGGAAGGGGTGCTCAGGGGCCAGCCGGTAATCGATCGAGAGCACCCGGCAGCCGCTGTGCTCGGCGAGGAAGCGGCAGAGCCCGTCGTGGGTCTCAAGATCGCCGATCACCCAGCCGCCACCGTGGTAGTAGACCAGTAGCGGTTGTGGGGGTCGCGGCGCGCCGAGCGCCACGTAGAGCCGCGCCGGGATCTCGCCAGCGGGACCGGGGATCATCAGATCCTCGACCCGCGCCATCGGCCGCGGTGGTCCGCAGACCACCGGTACGCCTTCGAGGTTCTCGGCCCGCGCCTGCTCGACGCTGCGTCCCTCGACCAGCGAGGTCTCACCGGTTCGCCGCGCCAGCTGCAGCAGCGCGTGGATGTCCGCGGCAAGCTCCTGGCCGTCGAGCCGCGGCGGCTGACCGAAGAGTCGCCGCTGCAAGCGCGGCGAGAGACCGCAGATGGTGCGAACGATCCGGTGCTCGATGCGAGGGGGAAGTTGCCTCTCCGCCATGACGGACGGCAGGCTATGCGATGAATGGCCTGAGCGGTTCTCTCGGCTTTCGGCTCACGGAGGGGAGAGTTCCCCTCGCCCCATCCTTGTACTTGTATGACAAATCGCTTGAAGCTCACGATCGTAATGACCATCGCTACAGCCGGCCTCTTGTCAACGGGCGCTATGGCCTCTGATCAAGCAGTTCCCCGGCTCGACTGCGTTCGCCCCTCGAGCCTGCGCCTGGTGCGTTTTGAGGACGGTTCCGCTCAGCTGCGCTGCGCGTCTCGTTTGCTCGTCCGAATCTCATCGCCTGGCTGAGCAATATGCTTCCTGAGATCTGAGTAATTACGACTTCAGGAGGAAACTTTGCAGGCTGCAATCCGTCGTTTTCGCCTTGCCGTGCCGGTTCTGGCCGCGTCCCTATTCGTCCTTGCCTGTGCGGCCCAGCCTGCGCTCGCGTTTCGCGACCGGGATTGCGCGGACTTCAGCACGCAGGCGCAGGCGCAGCGCTTCTTCAAGAAGCACAACCCGAGTCGGGACCCACACCGCCTCGATGGCGACAACGACGGCATCGCCTGCGAGGCGCTCTACTAGGTACCCCTGCTGAGCCCCGAAACCCGCTGCGAGACGGATCTCACACGCCTTGGCTAGTTGGCCAGTAGCCTGCTGAAGTAGAAGCACGATGGAGGCAGCGACGACAACCGCTCCGCGTCCGGCCACCCGGGCGCCCGAGCGACGGCTGCCACCCGGCCCGCCACTGCCGAAACCGATCCAGACCGCAATCTGGTCGCGGCAGGCGAGACGCATGCTCTACGCCTGCCAGGACCGCTACGGCGACATGTTCACGATTCGTATCGCCTACGAAGGGACCTGGGTGATGCTGGCCGACCCGGCGGCGATCAAGCAGGTCTTCACCGGCGACCCGAAGGTCTTCCACGCTGGCGAGGGCAACGAGATCCTCGCCACGGTCCTGGGCCGGAACTCGGTCCTCGTCCTCGACGAGAAGCCGCACATGAGTCAGCGCAAGCTACTGCTTCCCCCCTTTCACGGCGAGCGGATGCAGGGCTACGAGCAGACGATGGCCGAGATCGCCGCGCGAGAGGTGGAGAGCTGGCCCACGGGGACCCCTTACAAGCTGCGACCGCGCATGCAGGCGGTGACGCTGGAGATCATCCTCAGCACCGTCTTCGGGGTGCGCGGGGGCGAGAGGCTTCCCGAGCTGCGCGAGGCGCTGCGCGAGTTCCTCGACCTGACGACGGACCCGCGCATGCTGCTGCCGCTGGTCGCCGTCGGCCCGGACAGGATCCGGCGCTTCCCGCCCTTCCGGCGCCGCATCGATCGGGTCGACGCTCTGATCTACCGTGAGATCGCCGAGCGGCGCCGCGCCGGCGATCTCGAGGAGCGCGACGACGTGCTCTCGATGCTGGTTGGTGCCCGCCACGAGGACGGCAGCCCGATGAGCGACGAGGAGATGCGCGACGAGCTGCTCACCCTGCTCGTCGCCGGCCACGAGACGACGGCGACCTCGCTCTCCTGGGCGGTCGAGCGGCTCTCCCGTCATCCCGAGAAGCTGGAACGGCTGCGTGCGGAGGTCGAGCAAGGCCGCGAGGAGTACCTGACCGCGACGATCAAGGAGACCTTGCGCCTGCGGCCGGTGATCTCGATCGTCCTGCGCAAGCTCACCGAGCCGGTCGAGATCGGCGGCTACGAGCTGCCGGCGGGTGTCGCCGTGGCACCTTGCGTCTACCTTGCCCACCGCAACCCCGAGGTCTACCCCGAACCCGAGCGCTTCCGCCCCGAGCGCTTCCTCGACAACCCACCGGGCACCTACACCTGGATCCCCTTCGGCGGTGGCGTGCGGCGTTGCCTCGGCGCCTCCTTCGCCCAGTTCGAGATGGCCGTCGTCCTCAAAGAGCTGGTCAAGCGCCACCAGATCCGCCCCGCCAGCCCCAAGCCCGAGCGAGTCTTCCGCCGCGCCATCACCGAGACCCCGCGCCACGACGCGGAGGTTGTCCTGGGCTAACGCCAGCTTGCTTCTGAGCGTCGTTGTACCGTAATGAGCGTGAAGCCCCCGAAGCGCACCGGTAATTGGACACTCGACGGGGCGGCAGAGCGCGCCGCGCTCCGCCGTGAATACGTGGAGCTAACGCCGGCAGAGCGCGTTGAACAGGTCTCTGATCTCTCTCGGGTCTTGACTCGGCTAGCCGAGGCCGGACGTCGCCAGCGCAGTGCCTGAGCTCGATATCCAAGGCATATTTGAGGCACTCGACCGCGAAGGCGTTGAGTTCCTGGTTATCGGTGGTATAGCGGTTGGCTTCCACGGCTTTGTGCGGGCGACAAAGGACGTCGACATCGTGCCTAGCCCCGAGCCGGAGAATCTCGAAAGGCTCGCCGGGATGCTTGCGGCGCTCGATGCGCAAATCGAAGGGGCAGAGGAATTCGAGGGAGAGGAGCTTCCGAACCCACTCGACCCCGAGGCGCTGGCACTCGGCGGTAATTGGGTGCTGAGCACGCGGCTTGGTCGTTTCGACATCATGCAGTGGATTGGCGACGACCCCCTGTGGGAGAAGCTCTGCCCAACGGCGATCGAGGTTGAGATCGGCGGCCTACCTGTCAAGTTCGCAAGCTACGAGGATCTCGTCGCCCTCAAGGAGCGGGCAGGACGCCCGCAAGACCTGATCGATCTACAGCGACTGCGAGAGGCACGCGGCGAAGAGTAGGCCGGGCCTCGCGCCTTCAGGTGCGATCTTCGGTTCAGCCGCAGCCCGTGTTGTTGCCGCAGCTAGAACACGTGTAGCAAGAGCCGGTGCGCTGCATCATGCCGCCGCACTGCTCGCAGGCGGGACCGAGGTCGAGGCCCGACATTTTGGCCGGGACCACCGGAGGGGTTTCGGTGAAGGCCGCTGAGGCCGGCACGGCCTCGCCGCCAGTTGCCTTCGCCTTCTCAGCTCCGTTGCCGTTGCCGGGCTTGGCATGGCCGTTGCCGCCGTTGGCCGGCCCCGCGGTGCCGCCATTGGCGTCGATGCCGAGGCCGAGCTGGGCCGTCTCGGCGTCGCGCTTGGCGCGTACCTCGGTGGTGAGGATGCCGAGGTCCTCCAGCGTTTCGGTGTCCTCGATGAAGCGGCTGGCCACCCAGCGCATGATGTAGTCGGGCATCGACTTGGCGAAGGGGATCTCCGGGTTGCCGGTGATGCCCTCCGGCTCGAAGCGCATGTAGCTGAACTTGCGCACGAAGGTCTCCAGCGGCACGCCGTACTGCAGGCCGATCGAGATCGCCGTCGCGAAGGCGTTGAGCAGCCCGCGCATCGTCGAGCCCTCCTTGCCGATGTCGGTGAGGAAGATCTCGCCGACCGAGCCGTCCTCGTATTTGCCGGCGGTGATGTAGCCCTCGTGGCCGGCGATCGAGAACTTGTGGGTGATCGATTCGCGCGTCTTCGGCATCCGCTTGCGCTCCGGGGGCAGCACGACCACCTCGGCCTCGGCGCCCTTTTCGTCCTGCGCGTCGGTGCGCAGCGCCTGCGCCGTCTTCGAGCCGTCGCGGTAGATCGCCAGCGCCTTGAGGCCGCCCTTCCAGCCGCGCGTGTAGGCGTCGGCGATG
>Ga0164241_10002487_pt1 | contig 19860 bp, 18 predicted proteins | sample OricomyardsoilBY_FD_108780 | JGI IMG/M metagenome (GOLD analysis project Ga0164241, IMG submission 108780) | Backyard soil microbial communities from Emeryville, California, USA - Original compost - Back yard soil (BY) | ecosystem: Environmental > Terrestrial > Soil > Unclassified | place: USA... | reverse complement strand
TCTTTCGTGCACGCCGCACACACTCCCGCATTGCAAGCCGACGCAGTCGCGGAGGTGCAATCCGCCTGTGTGAGGCACGCGACGCATGCTTGCGCCTTTGTATCGCAGACAGGCTTCGAGCTATCCGTGCAGTCCGTTGAAGCGATGCATTCGACGCAAGTATTCGTGGCCGCGTCACACGCAGGCTTCGCCGTGCCACAGTCGTTCTTGTCGATGCACTCGACGCAGGTGTTCGATACGGGGTCGCACGCCGACTTCGGGGTCTCGCAGTCGCTGGCCGCCAAACACCCGACACACCTGTTTGACGCCGAGTCGCAAACCGGCGTCGCGCCCTCACAGTCCCCATTGCAGGGCGCCTCGCCACCAGCCCCGGCCGTGTCACCAGAACCGCCATTGCCACCACTGCCGCTCGCGGCGCCTGCGCCCGCAAGGCCGCTGGTTCCGCCCGACGAGGTGGTATCACCTCCGAGCCCAGCCGTTCCGTTGCCCCCCTTCCCCATGTCACCCGCGCTGCCGGCGACGCAGGTTCTCAGGTAGTTGCAATCATTGGCGAGTTTATCGCCACAGCTGTTGGCCGCGAGGGCGCCGAGTGCTGCGAGAAGGACAGAGACGCTTGCTACGTTGCGCATGATTACCCGGGAGTTAGAAGCTACCGCTGATCTGAATGGTGGTGCCGTGCGAGTCGAACGACATAGCCGCCGTCGTTGAGCTTTCACGTCGAGGCCAAAGTGCGTACGTGGCGTAACCGATCGCGGCAGCGGCACTGACACCCGCCGCAATGAAACTCACGTTGCTCGCCGTCGTCTTGGCGTCGTGGCTCTCCGCCTCGCTTCTGATCGCGTCGCAGTTCGCGGCACGCGGTGTTGCTGCGCAACCATCGGCTGGAATACCGCTCGCCAAGTCTTTGCCCGTCCGCTCCGCGCTATTCGCTGACGCTCGAAAGATAAACCCGGCGCCGAGGCTTACCACTACGACGCCACCAAGAACGTAAGCGGGGACCAGGCTTGGGCGTTGCGCCCCGTTGGGCTTGGGACTAACCGGCGAGTCGATGTTGGGAGAAGAACCCTTGCTCGCCACTTCTGCGCTATTCGCAGGCAAAAGCCGCACCGTCTGCACTCCGCCCTTGGCGATATCGATGTGTTCGCTGGCCAACTGAGCTCCGTTCGCACGCGCAACCACCGTATGGGTCCCTGGCACGACGAACACCTCTTCTTTGATCGGAGCAACTCCAACGGTTTTCCCGTCGACCGATACTTCAGCGCCGGTTGGCGCCTCGAGCTGCAACGTACCGACCTGAAGCTTGACCTCGGCGAGCCAGGCCTTCACCTTTGCGAGAGTATCAGCACGCGCCGTTTCAGGAAGGGTCGCGAGCGCAAACGACAGATGGCGCGCGGCATCGACGTACAGATCGCAATAAGTCGTGGGAGACCGGTCGAGGCAGAGCTTGCGTTCGACTTGACCGAGAAGCCCGGCTGTTTCACTGGTTTGCTGCAACCGCCACGCTTGTGTCAGCTCCGCGTATGCCCGGTCGCGATCGCCGCGCATCATCGCGTCGTAACCTTGGTTGTAGTGGAGAGTTGCGTCTGACGTTGGCGAGGTCTGCGCGCTCGCGACCGCTGGCGTTCCGAGCAAGAGACCTGCAAGGGCCAAGCAGCCCAACAGGCTTGGTAAGCGTTGTTGCGGTGCCATGTCCCTTAGTTCGCGCTCGTCGCACTTGGCATTGGTTTCTTGTCGAATATGGGCATGTCGTCGGGGGCAAGTGCAGGCGCCACTCGCGCGGGCTTTGGCTCAACCGGCAGCGCTGGACGCGCCGGCTCGAGCGAAGGTCGAATTTCAGGACGAACGGCGGTTCCTGTGTGCGCTGCGGCGTTCAACTTGATTGGAGGCTCTGGTTTCGTGCTGACCGGTTGTGGCGAACCGCTCGAGGGCGCGGGGGTCGGCGTTACCTGGCTGGATGCGAGGAGCGTACTCGCAGCTGCCGGCGCCGTGGTCGCTGTTGTTGCCGGTTCAATCGGTTTGGTTCTGCCGGCAGCAGCGACTGGGGTGTCGATCGATGTATCGCCCTTTGGGCCATTACTTAACCGCGAACTCGGAGACAGAACAACCACAGCGCCGACGATCAACAGCGCGAGCACAATGACCCCACCGACAATCCGTCGCATCAATCGCTGCGTGTCGACTCGCTTGGTGAGCGAACTCTGCACGATCGCGTCGTCGCCCGCTGCGAATGGCTGCGGGGCGATGCGGATCTTCAGCAAAGTGTCCGCCCTTCGTGGGTCCCCCTCAGCTGTCACGCCTCCGGCCAGCAGCACCGGGCTCATTTCGAGAGTCTGCTCATTCGCCATCGGAGGAGCCATGGGCGCGGAGTAAACCGGCACGCCGGCAATCGACGCGGCAGGCTTCGGTCTAGCGGGCTTTGGTTCTTCTCGCTCGAGCTTCAGAGCAGGCGACACCGCAGTCCGCGCAAATTCGAGAAAGCCAGGCGGAGCCGTCTTTTGTTGGAAACGGTTGGCGTCGAACGCGGGCCCCGGCTCGGCTGCGGGCGGCGCCATGTGCATCGGGTCGTCGCCATCCTTGCCGTGAGTGAGGTCGTCGAGGGCGCGCTTCAGTTCCGGGTCATGCCCGTAAAGCTCCTCCTTGGTGCGTTTGGTTGCCATCATTGCCTCAGTAGATGGAACGCCGGATGAAGGGTGTGGGCTGGCTCGCATCCTGCGCTTTCACGATCGCACCTTTCGTGCCGACTGGCTTGGGGGGAGCGCTATCAGCGCCCGCAGCCGAAGCGTTCGGCTTGATCCATGAGTGATTCGGCGCCAACGCGGCTGCGCGCTCGGGCGCGGAGGTGTTTGCGACTGCGGCTGGGGCCAATGGCGTAGCGCGCGCTGTTGGCGCTGCCGAAGGTTCAGATGTGGTTGCTACCGGGGGCGGCGCTTCCTGAAGCTGCGACGTTTCCGGAGCCGAGAGTTCTGGAAGAGCCAGCGCGAGAGAAGCCTGCGCATGCGCTGCAGACGAGGCGGAGGGGACCTGCTGCCGGTCAAGATCGGTCGTCGGGGTGCTCACCGCAGTCACCGAGCTACCGCGTCCATTGTGTGCGGCGCTCGTTCGGCCGACTAGCACGCCAATCGGCACCGCAAGGAGCACGGAGAGCACGACGGCCGAACGCACGAAGTCCCCTATCGGAATCGCATCCAGCCGTTCAAGCAGGCTCGCAGTGGGCGCGCCCTCTTTCCGCTTCGGTGCGACTCGCTCGACCTGCTCGGGTTCATCGGTCGGCTCGTCGTCGGGTGTGTCGCAGGCGGCTGTTGGCGGCTCTGATTCAACGAACCGGCTCGGCATAGGCACCCCGGCGCGTCGCAGTGCGGCGGGCACGTTTGGAACCGTCGGACGCGATACCTTCCCTGATTCGGGTGGCAGCGTCGTCGCGCTCGTTGTGTTTGCTACGTTTACGCGCTGCGCGCTGGCGCCATCCACAGGCACGGCGCTCCGGTTCGCGGGTTGGTCTGGAACAGAATCCGGCAGGCGTTTGAGCGTGATCCGTTCGACGGCCGAGGCGGGATTGCGCGGCGCCGACCTCTTGGCTCGTGTCAGAGCGACCAGATCACGAAGAGTCGGCGCGAGCCTTTGGACGCGACACTCCTCCAAGAATTCCTTCTCGTACGCGATGAGCGCTTGACCCATCTCGAGCGCCGACGGCCAGCGAGCGGCCGGATCCTTCGCCATCGCGCGGGCGACGATGTTGGAAAGCTGCGCGGGAAAGCCGGGGATCAGCTCACAGAGCGGGTTGGGATCCACCACCAAGTGGGCTCGCAGAATGTCTTCATACTCCGCGCGCGGATTATTGCGGTAGATGAAGTGCGTTCCGAGGAACAGCGCGTAAAGCACGACGCCGAGCGCGTACACGTCGCTCAACGCGGTGGTGGCCTGCCCGCGGCATGTTTCCGGGCTCATGTAGAGCGGCGTGCCCTGCAAAATGACGCGGCCAGTCGTGTCGGGGCTCGGCTTCTTGAACTTGGCGATCCCGAAATCCACCAGGGTCACGTGCATCGCTGGCCGGATCATGATGTTGGCGGGTTTGATGTCGCGATGCACGATCCCCAGCTGGTGCATGGCCTGCAGCGCTGAGCAAATGCGGATGCCAACGGCGATCCCCTCGGGCACGGTTAAATACGTGACGGCGTCCAGCACTTCCTTCAAGGGGAAGCCGACGACTTTTTCCATCGAGATGTAGACGAGCGAACCGTCATCGCTGACGCCGAAGTCATAGATCTGGATGACGTTGGGGTGCAGCACCTTCGCCGCGCAAATCGCCTCGTCTTGCGCGGTGGCGACGAAGTTTTCCCCCTGCGTGTTTTCGATGATCTTGAGGGCGACCTCGCGTTGCAACTTGCTGTCGTATGCGTCGTAGACCACCGCGCTTCCGCCTTTGCCGAGGCGGCCCCGAATTTGATACCGGCTCAAGCCTTTGGCTCTCAGCTTGTCGCTATCTAGGGTGGTGGTCATTTCGAGGGCTCTATTAGTTACTACACGCGGCACGCTGCGTTGATCACTGCGAATTCCGGACGATGACCCAAGCCACCACGCGCGTGAGGCTAGCCGTCAGAGCAACGGAAATGGTCAGAAATATCAGAACTTTGCACACTACCCGCCGATTTCGGTGAAGCCTTGCGCTTGTTTCGAGGCGTGGCGAGGCGCTCGGCGAGCTCGCTCCCGCCTCCGCAAGCGCGAGATCTTCTGACTGAACGGTTCTGTAGAGCGCGCGCGCGAACTGCTGCGCCGTCTGGAAACGATCTGCCGGATCCTTCTCCAGGGCCTTCATCACGACCGCGTCGAGGTTCTCCGAAATCAGTCCCGGCAGGTGTCGCGATGGCGGCTCTGCCGGTCGGATCGCGTGCGCCAACAGGAGGTCGCGCGCCTCGTGATACTGCTCGAACGGCAAACGGCCAGAGATCATCGTGTAGAAGATGTACGCGGCCGTGTACACGTCCGACCGCTCATCGGCGCGTAGCCCCGAGGCCTGCTCGGGTGACATGTACCGCGGCGTGCCAATGATCGTCCCCTTCGACGTGAGGGAGTTCTCCGCGACATCACTCGAATGGTGGCGAAGCTCTTTGGCTAGCCCAACGTCGAGGATCTTCACCTTGGAGTCGTCACACAAGAAGATGTTGTCGAGCTTTAGATCCCGGTGAATCACGCTGCGGGAATGCATGAACCACAGCCCTTCCAGCACCTGGAGCATCAATCCAATCGCCTCTCGTTGATTGATGGGCCCTTCCTCTTGGAGGCGCTGGGCGAGGGTTCGTCCACTGAGCAGTTCCATCGCAATGAACGGGAGCCCCGCAGCAGTTTCGCCGGCTTCGCGGAACTTGACGATGCAGTGATAGTCGAGACTCGCGAGTCGACTCGCCTCCCTGAGCGCGCGCTCGCGAATGGAATCGTCAACCACCAGCTCCGGTCGAAGAACCTTGACGGCAACATGCTCGCCCGATTCGGCGACGACCGCTTCGAACACGATGCCCACCCCGCCGGTCCCCAGAACGACCGGTTCACCATCCAGCGTCCGATGGACCTGGTACTTCGTACCCTCGAGAGGGTCAGGGGTGATCACGAGTACGCTCACGATTCTGCTTCGTCCAAGTAAGGCCCCGCCTACCCGCAGAGCTCAGAGTCTCACGATCCATTTTTTGCCTCGCTTTCGACGCGAGGCCGCCCAATTGCGTCTCCGTTCATCTTGTACGCCCTGAGCATGGCACGGTGCAACACAATAAAGATTGCATCCCCCGCGCCCGGCGAAACTCGCCGACAGCTGGCGTGACCCGATCCCTGCCCGCCGCCATATTGTTGCATATTGCAATTTTATTGTTGCATTCATTGGGGGCGACGTGAGATGAAGAAGTCATCGTGAGCTTGAGAGTGGGCTCACCTGAAGGAGGCGCCGATGACTTCTTTGAGCGGGCGTGTGCCGAGTGAGGGCGAATTTACTGCGCCGTTGAGGGCAGCCGAGCTGGCGGGACTACCTCAAGCCGTTTTTTGCCGGTGCGCATGCGGTTGCCGCTTCCGTTGGCCGAATGACGCCCGGCACCACGAACAGCGCACCGATACCGGAGCGCTCGTCGAGGTATTCGAATTATCGGAGTGCCCCGCGTGCGGCTCAACGCATCGGTGCAGCCTCGCTGGTTCATCTCCTGATGCGGACGGCGAACAGCCTGTGGACGTGGTGAAGCTGGTTGCGGCTTGGTTTGCGCGGCGCGACCGCGAACGCGACCCAGGAGAAGTCATCTAATGAGCCGATCGGCGAACAGACTCGTTCGGCGCGTCGCCGGGCTCGTGCGCTGCCTAGCTACCGAGCTAGCAGCCGGTTTTGTCCGTCTCTCGGCCGCTGCCAATCGCGTTGAAAGCGTCGCAATTTCACGCCAACGCAGCCGAGTTCAAGTGGGTGTTTCGCCCTCGCTCACCGAGCTTCGCGAAGGTGCCGCCAACGTAGTAGCGGCTGTACTCGTCAAGGCTCGCGGCCGCGAACTCACCGACATCAACGAGCTTGAAAAGGCGTTGCATGCATCGAGCGCCATCGTGGACGCCGTTGCTGAATACATCTCTGCACTCGCCCAGGTCGAGCGTGGAGAAGGATTGGAAGGGAGGTACTCGTGAGCAAATCTCAGATCGGTTCTGTCTTGGGGGCATTCGGCACACTGGTGATGGCGTTCAGCGTCGGTGGGTTCACCGGCTGTTCGGCGTCCGGGGGTTCAGCGAGCGCTCCACCCCTCGGCGGCTCCATTGCAGATGCGGGCGCGAGCAACGCGGACGCGGGGGCCGGCTCGGGCGGAGCTTCAGGAGCGACAGGATCGCCGTCGGATGACGAGAGCGGCGGTGCGGGCGGCGAAGGCGGCGAAGGCGGTGCGGCTGGTAGCACGGATTTGGCTCCGTCGTGCCTGCCGAGCCAGGGCGCGGATCTTCCCGATGATGACTTCCTCGACTCGAATTGCGACGGCATCGACGGTGATGCCGCTCACGCGATCTTCGTTTCGCCTAGCGGTTCCGACACCGCTGACGGTTCGATTAAATCGCCAGTTAAGACAATTCAACACGGGGTCGAACTCGCAGCCGCCGCCAAGCAAAACGTGTACGTGTGCTTGGGCGCCTACTCGGACAATATCGTGGTCGGCAAAGACGCGGCGAGCATCTTCGGCGGATACAACTGCGAGGATTGGTCGCGCGGGAATGCGCGTGTGAAAGTGGCGCCAGCGAGCGGTTCGGCGCTCGTCATTCGCGACGCAATGGCTCCCGTGGTGGTCGATCGCTTCGAGCTGCGGTCGGCGGACGCAACCAACGCGGGAGAGAGCTCCATTGCTGCAATGATGATCAATTCTGCGGCCGTCACGCTTTCGAGCGTCACTATCACCGCAGGGGCTGGCGCGGAGGGTAAGCCGGGTGGCACCGTGAAGTCCGTAACTTCGGCGGCTGCCACTGGCGCGTCAGGGCACGACGCAGGTTCGCAGTGCAACTACATTGACGGCGAGGTCGTCCCCTCTCCCGCCTGTCGACAATTGCGCGCCGGTGGCCAGAAGGGCGCCGTCACCTGCCCGAGCGGCGAGCACGTTCGCGGCGGTTTCGGTGGGACTGGCGGCAACAAGACTCCTTCGAACATTGTCCTACACACGGCTGGAGGCACTGGATTGCCCGGAGGCAAGTCCGTCAATCAGAAACCTGTTGTCGGCGCCATCGGCGATCCCGGCGAGCCCGCGAGTAGGGGATTCGGTGAAGCAACCGCGGCTGGCTACCTTCCAACCAACATCGGCGGTGAAGGCGGATTCGGGCACGCGGGCGAATCTGGCGGCGGCGGTGACGGTGGTGACGCTTGTCGCTACTACGACGAGACGCTCGCTGATTGCAGAACCCAACTCTGGAATTACGGGGGCGCTCTCTTCATGGGCGCTGGCGGCGGGCAGGGCGGCTTCGGCGGCTGCGGCGGCGTTGGCGGTAAGGGAGGACAAGGCGGCGGCGCGTCGATTGCTGTGTTCTCGTACGGCACCAAGCTCAGCATCTCGCGAGCGAGCCTGACGAGCTCGTCAGGAGGGCGCGGCGGTGCACCGAGTCCGGGTGCAGCCGGACAACCCGGGGGCGTATCGGGGACCGGAGGAGGCTTCAGCCCCAACAACTTCAGCTCCTCCACGCCCGCCTTTGAGGAGGGACAAGACGGGGCGAACGGAGCAAACGGCGGCCCCGGCGGACCGGGGGGAGCCGGAGGTGGTGGCCCTTCGATCGTGGTGTTCGCTGCGAAGAGCGCGCCAACCATCGCGGGCACAACGCTTTCCGCAGGCTCGGGCGGGCCGGGCGGTGTCGGAATCGAGAAGCGCGACGGGGCGCCGGGCGAGAGCGCCGAGACCAAGCTGGTCGACATCGTTGACGACGACGCGGCTGGAGCCGGCTCGCAATAGTTCCAAGGATCAGAAGGAATTGATTGAAAATGATGAATATTGCTCACTGGCGGCTGTTCGCATGCGTTGGTGTTCTTTCGACTGCGTGCGGCTCGAGCTCGCACTCGCCGCCGGATCCACAGACAGCCATTGATGCCTCAGCTGGCAGCGCTGGAGCCATTGAAGACGAGAGCGCTGGCACCGCGGGGCGTGTCGACAACGGTGCGGCGCCCGCAGCGCAAATACCGAGCGCGCTCTGCGTGCTGAGCGCGGACTGCCCTGCGGGAATGCACTGCGATCTCGAAGAGTGTGTCCAAGAGTGCAACCAGGACCAACTGTGCGCGGACGGTAAGACGTGTTCGGCGCGTGCACGCTGCCTATCGGATGGCGAAAAAGACAAGGACCCAGCGCCCGCACCGAGCTACTCGGGAGTAGTCACCGCCGAGCCTTCGCTGGCGCTGCTGTCGGACGCGGACCATGAGTTGGTCATCAAACTCTCGACGACCGCCAAGACGGCCGTCCAATACCGCGTCCAACTCGACGCGCCCCACCTGAGTACTGCCGACTACCGCGGAGAATTTCAGGGCGGAACCATGCTGAAGTTTCACGTCGACTCTGCGAAGTCGAAAGGTCAGGACACCCCGGGTTCGATCAAGATTTTGACGAGCCTGGGGAACGTCATCGTGAGCGCGCCGCTGCACAGCGGCCTCACGGGCACGTATCGCGGCACGCTGAACTACGAGGGCGGACAGGTCTCCCTCGGTCATGCGCAAGTTCAGATTGACCTAATCGAGACCCAGGGCGCCGTGCTCGTTCGATTGGATCCGAGCGCCTCGTTGCTCTTTCCAGAAACGCCTCGAGGACCGGCCACAGGCTTCGGCAGCTACGCGCCCGGGCAACCCATCGAGCTCAACGCGAGCCAAGTGTTCCCCGCCACGTTTGGGGGCAAGCGCAACCACTTTGCGCGAGACATCGGCCGCAAGTTGAAGCTAACGCTCAACGCGAATACCTCGGGGGACCTTCAGGGGACGTTCGAGGAACGCTTGTACGGCATGTTCGGGCAGCCCGTGTCGATCGCTGGAACGGTTCAGCTCTCCTATGTACCGCACGCCCCGAAAGCGAGCTTCAGCCTGACCAAAGAGGCGCTCATGCCGCCGCCACCTCCATTGCCGACTGCCGACACCCCTCGCACGGCGCTCATTTTTGGCTGGAATGAGGCCTGTTCGCGTGAAGGCAAAGATCGAGGTGTCGTGTACCGCGGATGCAACAAGTCCTACGATGCGGGTGTCGTCGACAATCGTTTAGAGTGCTTCACGTCGCTCCGGACGAGATTTTCGGATTCTTTATACACAGCGATGAACGAAACTTCGCTCGACTTCGACCAGCTCGCCAGGAACTGTTCGAGCGGCATACAGGCGTCCGGATTCACCGATGAGCGTGGCGAAACCAACTGCGGGGCGCTTGCTCCGATTGCTTGCGCACTCGACGAAATTAGCCTCTACACGCACGACCGAGCCAGTGAGCTGAAGTTCGGCGAGCTCATGCAGCGCACCATCGCGCCAGCCGTACTCATCGCGCAGAATGAAGTCGTCGATGCATTGAAAGACTCTTTCACTTCCGGCGGAGCTATCGCCGAACTGCAGCGCTATGACGCAGCGTCGAACGCGCTCGCCCCGGTCGCGACCTGGGTGCTCCAGCCGGAAATTCTTGAGTATCTGCGATTGCTGTCCCCGGAAGGCGCCCAGGCGATGCCTGACACCGTCGCGTCAGGGATGCAGACCGACACCTACCCTTCCGTGCGTGCGCTCACGCAGCTTCTGAACGTTCTTGCCTCCGTCGACGCCGAGCGCTCGCGCGTGTCGTCCGCCAATGAGGTGACGACCCAGGGCGATCGCATTCGCGAGGCGCAGGAGCGTAGCGTGATGACTCTCTTCGAAGTGGCTGCGGTCGCTGGCGCGCTCAATAACTGGGGCGCCTCGCCGCCGAATGTCGCGTCGCGCTTTATCGGGATCTTGAGCCCGCTCGATGACGGCTTCAGTTCAGTGATGCGAGGCGCAGCAAGCTTCGGCATCCCGGACGGCTTCGTGCCGTTCGTTTACAGCCCAAAGAACGCGGGCCCCGGTTTGAGCACCAACTTCGGGCAGATGCAGGCGATCGCCCGCGAAGCCATCGATTCCTACGTTTCGCTCGAGGCCTCTTACACCAAGAACAACCGCGACTTCGAACAGAATGAAGCCGCCCTCCGCCAGGAACTGCTGCAGATCGCGACAAGCTACGGCAGCCGCATCGCCGAAATCTGCGGAACCTCGTTCGACGTGGCAGCCGTCAAAACTGACGCCGACTGGGCCAAGTGTGGAACCAACGACGAAGGCGAAGTGGGTCAGCTCCTCCTTCAGCTAGAAGGCGCAAGCACGAAGCTTCAAGACTCGCTCAGCGCGATTCAAGGAATGAAGGACAAGATCGGCATTGATACGCGCGTCCTTGCCGAGAAGCAGCGGGTACACGAAGACACCCTGACATTCGTGCAAGCGTCCGGCGATCAGCTCAAGGCCCTCACCTTTTCCGAAGGCGTCATCAACGCGACCCAGGCAATGTTGCAGATGACTTCACAGTCGAGCTTATTCAATGGCGGCTTTCCGGCAGGCCTTGCTGTCGTCACTGGCGTACTCGAAATGGCAAAGACAGGCCTCGAGGTCAGCAAACAGGAAGTGCAAACCGCCCAGCAAATGCATTTCGAGAAAGCCAACGCGCAAATCGAGCTCATTGAGGGCATGGGCGCGATCCAGAAGGAGACTATCGACCTGGCGCAGCTGGGTGTGGACATTCAGGAAACGATCGTGGGCGTGCACGAAGCGCGAGCGCGAGCGGTGAACGCGGTGATGCAGGCGAAACGCATCTTTGAAGAGCGTGGGCAAGCGCTAACAGTCTCATCACTGAACCCTGCGCATGACCCCTCCTTCCGCATCATGCGAGACAATCTCTCGCTTCAGCTGCTGAGCGCGCGGGCAATCGCGCAGAGGCAGTTGTTCCTCGCTGGGCGGGCCCTGGAATACGAGGTGAACACGCCGATCGACGGGCTCGGCGGAGCTGTGCTCAACGCTCGCAACAGCATCAGCATGCCGCTCTTTCAGACCTGCATGAATCAAATCTACAACAGCTATCGCACCGCGTTCGGCACCGAGCAGCCGTATCCCAAGGCGGTCTCCGTCCGGAAGATGCTCGGCATCCTCGGCCCACGGAAGGATGACGTCACCGGCGAAACGCTCTCCGAAGGCGACCAATTCCGCCAAATCCTGCTGAAGAACGAAAACCTCGACGCCCATGGGGGCGTAGGCATCACATTCGCGACCAACTTGCAGCCAGGCAACGGACTGTGGTCGACAGACGTGTGCGCCGACCGCATCAGCTCAGTCAGGGCGCAACTCGTCGGGGACTTTCAAGGCGACAACGAGGCCCAGGTGAATCTGTCGATGTCGGGCGCCGCCGTCATGCGCAATTGCGGATCTTCAGACCTGCAGGTTTGGGCACTCGGTAGCGGAAGCAACTCGAGCGGCGACGCTTTCGCCGTCATCCAAGCGGGCGTCAATACGTTCGGAGCGGCCCAGGGCAACACGTCCCTCTACGGCCAATCCGTCGCACGGGCGTCATGGCGACTCGTGATCCCAGGTGCCGACGCAGCACCGTCGAACTCTGATCTCGACCTATCCAAGCTCGAAGACGTTGTTCTCGAGATCGAACATGAAGCACGACCGCGGCGCGAGAGCCCACTCTCCGTTGACCTATCGTGCTTGGCTTCCGTCAAGTGAACCAAACACGCCGCGCTCACGGGAGGGAACATGTTCAAGATTGTGGATCCCGACTCATCTATCTATGTCGAGCTCACTGTTAATGGTCAAACGCAGGTGCAGGAGTTCCCTCCCCACGACGAACGCGCTTTCGTCGTCGGCAGCTCAGCCCGCGCCAGCCTCCGCGTGAACGGCGACGGAGTCTCCGCCGTGCAATTCCACCTCGAACGCGAGGACGGCGCGATCTGGCTAATTCCAGCGTACGGCGTGGAAGATCTGAGCGTGGACTGGATGCGCGTGCTCGGCCCGACGCCGCTCGACGTCAAGAGTATGATCGAGTTCTGCCAAGTACGGCTTCACGCGACCATCACCGAAGCGGATTATCTTACCGCGGATGACGATCGGCTGGCTGTGCTGGAACCGGACGCGCAGTTGAACAGCGAGTCATATGCCCGCAATGTGCCTGGAGAGGAGGACCCCACGGTCCTGGCGATGCACCCGTTCCGCGCCAGTGACCCTAGCGCGACTTCGGTGAACGCCGATGGTACACAGTCCGAGGTGGGCGAGCCTGTTCGACCTTCGATCGAGCCACGATGGTTGCTCTCGGATGATGACGACACACCATGCAACGTTCGACTGGGAACGTCTGCGCACCGAAGCGCGAGTGCGCGCCGAAACGCGCCTCGCTCCGGAACCCGCTCGCGATCCAATGCAACGCGGGTCCTAGTCATCGGCGGGGCTTGTGTTGGCGCACTCGTCGTAGTTCTAGCGCTCTGTGTAGCGGGACGTTTACGGCAGCATCATCAACACGCGGACACGCAGGGGCCCTCGACGGGTGTCGATAGCAGCCATCGGTAACGAGGGCAAAGCAGATGACCCAGGGTTAGCGAGATGCACGACTATTCGTTTCTCGTTGGAGCAGTGCTTCACGACCTTGCCGTCGAGAGCGAGTCACTGCTGGTTCTCAGCAGCGCTTTGGAGCGTCAAGCGTCTGGGATCTCGAGCGTGGCCACGCCGCAGACCCTTGGCGAGGCCGCCGCAATCGTAAAAAGCGCGGCGCTCCAAGTGGGAATGGCGGCGGCGAACATCGTCGGCGTTTCCGAGCGTTTGCGGCTGGTCGCGGAAGTCGTGGAGATCGCGGAGGTCGGCGGTGGGGGGGTACCGTCGTGAACCCAAAGGGCGACATCAAATCGAATGCTAGCCGCGGCTGCCCGTCACCCGTCGCTTGGCTGTTGGAATGAGCGCCGCGTCACCCGATTTCGAGTGGCAAGACAAGCGGCTGTATTGCATGCGGAGCGTTATCCTGTGACTACCAGTTCTCCTCCGGAAAAGTCTGCGCCGGGCTCGATAGGAGCACCGCTAACACCCGAACCCGAAAAGCGGTTCTCCGGCAAACTGCCCCATGGTATGTCGCGTTGCGGCATTTGGAGCCGCGAATGTCGAGGGAAGCTGTGAGGAAAAATATCGTGAAAGCTCGAAGTCTTTGGCTTGCCGCCACGTCGGTCGCATGCCTCGCGGTCGGCTGCGCACCGCAAACACCAGCTGCCGGGCCGCCTGCCCCCCAAGCCGTACCAAACAATCCTCCGCCCCCCAGCGTGCCACCCGCGCCCAATGCCACGGCGGCGAAGGGTCAGGCAGGTCCTGCGAGTGAAGCAACGAAAGCCGCCAATGCCGCGCTGCTCAAAGTGTTCCCGTTCAGCGACAAGCAGGACTTCGAGAACGCCAAGCGTGGCCTGATTGCGCCGCTGCCCGATGGCGGCGTGATCAAGGACGCCAAAGGCAAAGTGGTTTGGAATCTCAAGGCCTTCTCCGATTATATCAAGCAAGGTGAACAAGCCCCCGACACCGTGAACCCGAGCCTGTGGCGAGTCGCCCAGCTCATGATGTTCAATGGCCTGTTCGAGGTCGTTCCCGGCGTGTACCAGGTGCGCGGCGCGGATCTCTCGAACATGACCATCGTGGAGGGGAACAAAGGCATTACAATCTACGACCCGCTGATTTCGGAAGAGACGGCGAAGGCGGCGCTCGACCTGTACTACGCGCACCGACCCAAGAAGCCGGTTGTCGCGGTCGTCTACTCTCACTCGCATATCGACCACTTCGCCGGGGTGCGCGGGGTCGTGAACGAAGCGGACGTCAAGGCTGGCAAGGTAAAGATCTACGCGCCCGCCGGCTTCCTCGAAAATGCCATCGCCGAAAACGTGTACGCGGGTACGGCGATGGGGCGACGCGCCAGCTACATGTACGGCAATCTGTTACCGATCGGCGCCACGGGGCAGGCCACCGCCGGTTTGGGCGTGACGACGTCATCGGGCACGCCCACGCTGATCGCACCTACGGACCTGATCACCAAGGACGAGGAAACGAAGATCATCGACGGCGTCGAGTATCAGTTCATGAATGCGCCCGGCTCTGAAGCTCCGTCGGAAATGCTTTGGTACTTGCCAAAGTACAAACTGCTCAACACGGCGGAGGATTCCGTGCATACCATGCACAACCTCTACACCCTGCGTGGCGCGAAGACCCGCGACGCGGACAAGTGGCCGCTCTACTTGAACAAGGCCATCCGCAAGTGGGGCGACGTGGCTGAAGCGGAGATCGGCATGCATCATTGGCCGACCTGGGGCAAGGACGAGGTCGTCAAGCACATCAAGGCCCAGCGCGATATCTTCCGCTACATCCACGACCAAACGCTGCACTTTGCGAACCAGGGCTTCACGATGAACGAGCTGCCGGACAAGGTGGTGCTGCCCAAGTCGCTCGTGGATCAATGGTCCACGCACGGCTACTACGGCTCGCAGAGCCACGATGTGCGCGCGGTGTACAACTTTTACCTCGGCTATTTCGATGGCAATCCTGCGGATCTGAATCCACTGCCGCCCGAACAGGTCGCGAAGAAGTATGTCGCAGCGATGGGTGGACCGGGCGCGGTGCTGCAAGTGGGCAAGAAGGCACTCGCCGACGGCGATTATCGCTGGGGCGCGGAGGCCATGAAACACTTGGTTTTCAGTGATCCGAACAACCAGGAAGCCCGCAACGTGCTGGCCGATCTCCTCGAACAGATGGGGTATCAAGCGGAGTGCGGCACTTGGCGCAACTTCTATCTGGGCGGAGCCGCGGAGCTCAGGAATGGCGTCGTGCAGGCGGCCACGCCCAACACGGCGGCTCCCGACATTTTGGCCAACATGTCGTTCGACTTGGTCTTCGGCTACATGGGCATTCAGCTCGACGCGGCAAAGGCGGCCGGGAAGAAAATCACGATCAACTGGGACTTCCCCGATGTGAAGCAGAAGTACGCCCTATTCCTCGAAAACTCGGTGCTCAACCACTGGGGTGACTACCAGGCCAAGGATGCCGACGCGACCGTGAAGCTCGACCGCGCAGTGCTCAACCAAGTCCTCGCTGGGCAGCTGTCTTTCAAGGACGCATTGAGCCAAGGCAAGGTGAAGGTCGAAGGCAACGCGGGCAAGTTCGAGGAGCTCATGGGCATGCTCGTCGACTTGAACAAGTCGTTCTGGTTCGGCGTCGTGACTCCGTAGGCGCAACTTCGCGTCAGCGCAGAGAGCGACAGTTCAGAGAAAGCACGCCGCGGTGAGCAAGGCCCGACACCTTCACCGCGCGTGCGACCTGCGTTCGCGCTTAATAAACTGATAGTCGCTCGCTGTTGCCTGAAGATGTCATCTAGAAACCGTTGCTTTCGTTCGCTGTTGGGTAGGTCCGCCGTTGCTACGGCCAGCCTGTTGGTGTCGGTGTCGGCAGTCGCAGCCGAGCCACTCGCGTCGGAGCCCGCAGACCACTCCACGCAAGCCTCACCTACAGAGGCCGGACCGGAGGAAGGCGGCGGTGCCGAGCTCGCCAAGAAGCTCTCGAACCCGGTCGCAAATCTCATCAGCGTGCCGGTTCAATCAAACTTCGATTTCGGCTACGGCGCAGACAATAGCGGCTTTCGGATGACCATCAACGTGCAGCCGGTCATCCCGATCACGCTGAACAAAGATTGGAATCTGATCACTCGCACGATCCTGCCGATCATCTACCAAAACGGCGTATCGGCACCGGATCAGTCGAAGTTCGGCTTGGGTGACACGGTGCTGAGCTTGTTCGCCTCGCGCTCTTCCACTGAACCCTTCATCTGGGGCGTGGGGCCAGCGTTCATGCTGCGCACGGACACGTCGCCTGTGCTCGGCACCGAGAAATGGGGGATCGGCCCCACTGGTTTGCTGCTCAAGCAAACCGGGAGGCTCACTTTCGGCGCGCTGGTGAACCACATCTGGTCTGTGGCAGGCAACGAAGATCGCGCCGCGGTAAGCTCGACGTTCTTGCAACCTTTCTTCGCGTACACGTTGCCGACCGCGACGACCTTCGCGTTAAACGCAGAGGCTAGCTACGACTGGAACGGTAAGCAGTGGCTTGCGCCGATGAACCTGACGGCCTCGCAGATGATGGCTCCTGGCGGCCATCCGATACAACTGCAGATGGGAGCTCGTTACTACCTCGCGTCGCCCGACGGCGGCCCTGACTGGGGACTGAGGGCGGCCGTTACGTTCCTCTTTCCGAAGTGAGCTGCCGGGCCGTGAGACAAGAAGAAGGGGCGAGACGTAAGTAACGAATTTAGGAATATCCTCGCCTGCGAGGGCAGTGAAAGGCAGAAGATCGGCGGCGTGCTTGAGCCACAGGGAGCGAGGGAGACGGGCTATTTGGTCGTGGACGTCATCGAGCGTGGAACGCTTCCCTCGAACGCCAGGCGATCGACATGCTCAGACGCTTGATTGTCAGGAAGCTGCACTAACCCGCGATCGGACTGCTCAGCTCCGTCTGCGTGCCCCGCGGCTTGCGCTCGTAGTTGCCTTGATACAGCGGGCCGCCGCAGTGCCGGCAGCCCTCGGCCGCGACGGCCTGCGCGATCTTCCGGTCAAATTCTGCCAGGCTCGCGAACCACTCCTCACCCAACATCGACTCGTGCGACATTTGGAAAACCTCCAGGTCTAGACACCCCGGAGGCGAGCCCTCTCAGACAGCTTTCGCAAGTTTTCTGAGGGGGCTCCTTATTTTCCCCTCAAGAAACTTGATCAGATCGGCGCGACGGCCCCTCCATCTTTGTGCGGCTGCTCAATCACGCCCCATTATCAAACAAATCGAACGATGGGCGCTCAGCGTCCGCGAGCTTCCGGGCAGCGGTCTACGCCAGGCGATCGAGTACATGGGCGGACTGTGGAAAGGATTGATCGTCTTTCTCGCCGACCCGCGCGTACCGCTTCACAACAACGCCAGCGAACGCGCTCTGCGTGGACCAGTGATCGGCAGAGTCAATCACTTCGGATCTCGCTCGAAGCGCGGCACCGAAGCCGCTGCGATCTTGTATTCCTTCATCGAGAGCGCGAAGCTCGCCGGCGTCGAGCCCAGCGCGTACCTCGAACACGCGCTCTGCTGCGCGCTCCGCGGAAAAGTCGTTCCGCTCCCGCACGAGATCCAGGCCGCGACGGCGCCGGTGCCCGGCTGATCGCCCAGCGCCTACGCCGCCGCGGAAATTACGCGGCGCCGGCGAGCGGGGCAGCGCGAGGACTTACGGACAACCTGGGCGGTGCGCCACGATCACTTGACACCCACTCCGACTCGCACGCGCGCCCCGCCGCTGCAATCGGGCCGCGAGCACACGCGATTTCGGGCGGCAATCCTCGGAATGCACGCCCTTCGCGGATGGCTTACGTAGCGACTGAAGTTTGTCTCAGCCGCTCATCGCGCCGACACGGCTCGCGCCGTCGTGGTGCCATCAAGCATTGCGACGGCGTTGGCCGTTTGTGACGCTCCAATCGCCCAAGAGGATTGCGACCCCCGCGGTCGCGGATTGCGACGCGACTGCGGACTTCCACCGGAATCTCTACGATGTCAGTTTTGGAATCGCTTACGATGTCAATTCGGCCGGCAACAGCCAGCGCTGCGCGCTTCCTTCGTCACCGTGGCGAGCCAACCGAGCCACCCAGGCGCGCTCCCGCTCGCGACCCGCCCTATTGGCAGAGCTGTTTGCGAAGGCGGCACCGTCGGCATTCGTTCATTGGGCCCCCCTACCTGACCTTGCGCAGCATCAACTACAGCGCAACCGCAGACGCCGCTGGCTTCTGCTCGGCGCGAGCAAGCACACCGAGCGGCAGCGTCACCCCGACTGATCCGATCACGCTCTGCTGCACTCCGTGAGCAAGCGTGCGCTCACTCGCGTTGATCGACCACAATCGCGGCGTGCCCAGGGTACAGCTGAAAGTCCGTCAGTGTTCCGGTCGTCCCCTCCGGGATCATCCGTGCGAATGGTTCGAACTTCAGCACGCGCTGGAGCGCGTCGTCGAGCAGGCTCAGAATCCCGTCGTCGGCGATCTCTCGATACTCTTCCAATGCCTCGAGCATGGCTTTAGGGATGCCGTCGTTCGTCACCTCACCCGCGTATCTGGTTCCTTTTATCGTTGCCAAGTTTATCTGGCCGCGATTCTCGAGCTTGTTCAGCGTCGCGATGACTCCGCTGCCCGGGAGCTCGATGACAATGCTTGTCGGCATTCGCCCTCCTATGGAACGACGGTATTGGCGAAGTACTTGGATAGTTCTTGGAGATTAGCGTCCGAGAACCCTGCCACTCCGTTTGGATGGATCAAGCGGAAATGGTTCGGGAACGTCGCTGTAGGATTCGCCATCACGTCAAACCCTGCGGCTCGAAGATGCCCGAGTCGCGGGCCAGCAGGTAACCGAAAACGTCCGCCAGGCCGTCGCCGTTGAAGTCCCCGACATTGAGGTTCTTGCCGCACACGCTGTTCGCCTTGCCGCAGTCGAACGCGGTGCCGCCGGTCGTGTCATCTCCGCACTGGGCGGGCCAGCACACGCTGTGTCGAGCTTCCCCTTCGGGAAGCTCACGACGCCTTCGCTTTGCCTACCGGGGGTGCCACCTCGGCACTTCCGGAATGGGTGGGTTCGCTGACGGTTTTCATGATCGGCACGGCGGTCGGAGGCTCGACTGGTGGTGCCCCTGATCGGCCCCACGGGTTCCGGTCCAACGCTTTGCCGAGTGCGTAGGTTGTTCCGCTGATCCCGAGCAGTACGAGCACGCTCTCGTTCACTGCTGGGAATGCGCCAGCCTTGGCCGTGAGGTAGAGGAAACCGGCCGCAATAATAAAGGTAAAGATTAACAGCTGTAACCGCGACAGACTTGCGTCCCCCTGCTCGTTCGCGATCAACAACCGAAGGTCGAGCTTGCCGGTCGCAATCTTCCACAGCACCAGCGCTTCGAGCGCAATCAGGAACAAGGTCGTCGCGTAGATGATGAACATGAGTGCGTAGTTCATGGTGGTCTCCCCGCGAGCTCGAGCTCAGTTGAGGTGTTTCCGTGATGTGGTCTCGAGCGTGCTCGTCCACGGGTCGCTCTGATTCGCCTCGCCGTTCTTTTGCACCACCGGTTCAACGTGCGTTTCTTTCACGCCCCGTGCGGCGCGGATTTCCACGCGCGTCATCGGGCCGCGGAGCAGTGAGATTGCGTATCGCGGTTTCACCAGAATCGGCGGCGAGGTGGCGTGCGCGTTCCTGACCACGAACCAGCGTGGGGCGAGCCGCTGCAGGGTCGTGCGTAGCTGCTCTTCGAAGGCACCATCCGCTCCCTGAGCCGCCGCTAGGCCGTCCAGCACGCGGGCGCG
>Ga0164241_10002486_pt1 | contig 19871 bp, 14 predicted proteins | sample OricomyardsoilBY_FD_108780 | JGI IMG/M metagenome (GOLD analysis project Ga0164241, IMG submission 108780) | Backyard soil microbial communities from Emeryville, California, USA - Original compost - Back yard soil (BY) | ecosystem: Environmental > Terrestrial > Soil > Unclassified | place: USA... | reverse complement strand
GCGGAGCGCTGCCGGGTTGACGCTGCTCTAAGGTGCGGCTGTAGTTCTCAATCCCGCTGGTGAAGCCGACCTCGCGCAACATTTCGAGGTCATAGCGTGTGCGCTGCTCGATTCTCTGGGCTTCAATGACTTTGTCTTGTGATTTGAAGAACTTCACTTGCTGGTCTAACTCGTCCTCAAGGTCACCAATGGCCTTTTTGAGCTTGTCTTTGTCGGCGACGAACTGCGCGGCGGGGAAAATCACCACCACCGGCTGGTCTGCTAGAATCTCACCCGTCACGGGGTCGAATTGCAAGATGCGCTCGATGTCATCATCAAACATCAGGATGCGATAGGCCGCTTCCTCATAAAACGGGTAGATTTCGAGGGTATCGCCGCGCACACGGAACGCGCCCGGGGCTAAGTCCATATCGTTGCGGGCATATTGGAGTTGGACGAGGCGACGGAGGATGTTCTCGCGCTTGTGGTCATCTCCCACCCGCAATTCCAAAATATATTTGCCCCACGTATCAGGGTCGCCCGTGCCATAAATACATGAGACGGACGCCACAATCAGCACATCCCGCCGACTGAGCAGGGCTGCCTTGGAGGCGATACGCAGCCGTTCGATATGTTCATTGATTTGCGTTTGCTTCTCGATGAACAGGTCGAAGCGCGGGACGTAACTTTCTGGCTGATAGTAGTCATAGTAGCTGACGTAGTATTCAACAGCGTTCTTGGGGAAGAACTCTTTGAATTCGGCGTAAAGTTGGGCGGCGAGCGTCTTGTTATGCGCCAAAACCAACGTCGGGCGCTGGAGTTGTTCGACAAGGGCTGAAACTACGTAGGTCTTGCCCGTGCCAGTCGCGCCCAGCAGGGTTTGGATGGGATAGTTGTGTTTTTGCACCCCTTCCAGAAGTTGCTCAATGGCGCGGGGCTGATCACCGGTAGGCTTGAAATCGGACACGAGTTGGAACGGCGGCATGGGCGTTTCTCCTCTCGCAATCACACGATAAGCTGCGAACGTCCGTTCGACAGCGGACTGACAATTTTAACCCGTCTCGCACCTTGATTCTAGAGGCAAAACGCGAAAAGAAGCCTTGAAAGACACCCTTCCCCGCATCTGCCTTTGGACATGTTATAATGGCACGATTGATTGATATTTTTGCATGTTTTACGAATAAGGTTTGGGCTTATGCAGACCATTTATGAATATGACGGTCAACAATTTCCCGTCACGCTGACCCAAAATGCTGATGGAACCTATACCGCGCTCATTGCAGACCAGCCCTATACGGTCAGCGCGTTTCAGGCTGCGGATGGGCGCTGGATGTTGGATTTTGGGACGCGGCGGGCGCAAGTCTATGTCGCGTCAGATGGGGCGCGGCGATTCGCGCAGGTGATGGGCGGCGACTCGTTTGCCTTGCGGGTCGCAGAGCCGAAATCACGGCGGCGCGGGGGTGCGGCTGGTGCGGAAGGTAAACTCAGCGCGCAAATGCCGGGTCAGGTGGTCGATGTCTTGGTCAGCGTCGGTGATGAGGTCAAGGCGGGGCAGGCGTTGGTCGTGCTAGAGGCGATGAAAATGGAAATTCGCGTGACCGCCCCAAAAGACGGCACGGTGCGCGAGGTCTACGTCAAAAAGGGTGATGTGGTCGAACGCGAACAGCAATTGGCGCGACTGGATTAATCCTCGCGTATTTAGCCTACGAATAAGGCCTATATCGGGTATCCTCAAGAGGACACGGCATCGCTGTGTCCTTTTTGTTTTATCTTTCTGGGGGGAAGATGACTTACACCATTGAACAAGACATTGTTGACGGGATTGAGCGAATCACGTATCGCCCGACTCAGCCTAAATTCAAGACGCCGTTGGTGTTCCAGCACGGAGCATGGCATGGCGCGTGGTGTTGGAAATATTGGCAAGAATTGTTCGCGGAATGGGGATGGGTCAGCCACGCGCACAGCCTTCCCGCGCACGGCAAATCAACCCACAGCCGCCCGATTCGCCTGTGTACGATGGGACTGTATCAGGACACCCTCAAATCTCAAATTGACCGCTGCGAGCATCCACCCGTTGTGATTGGTCACAGCATGGGCGGGATGATTGCCCAATGGTATCTGGCGCATGTGGGCGAGCTACCGGCTGCGGTGTTGTTGGCGTCAATACCTTTGTACGATTACCCGTGGCGGTATCTATTTTTAGACCCGTTGACGATGCTTCGGGCGACGCTGACATTTCATGGCTACCCGTTTGTGCGCTCACCAGCACACGTTAAGAAAATGTTCCTGACCGATGGAGCGTTGCTCTCGCCAGAACAGCTTTACGCTCAGATGGATGATGAATCGTTGATTGTGCCGTTGCAACTCAACCCGCTGTTGTGGCATCCGCGTAAGGGAGTTAAAACGCCGACGCTCATCATGGCGGCGGAAAAAGACGCGCTATTCTCGGTTCAAGAAGAACGAGCTTTGGCTGATTTCTACGGCGGGGATTTTCACACCATCCCTGATACTGCACATAACATCATGATAGAGCGCAGCTACCGCGATTCGGCCAAATATCTGCATGATTGGCTGGTGGGGAAAGGTATCGAGTAGCGAGTTGAGCAGGGATGAGGCGCGAAAGAGATGCTAAAAACGAGCCTCATCCCGCTTCGATACTCATGAGTTGACCGCTATAAGGGGCGCGGTAAGCGGTGTAAATGGCATCGTGTGTGAATAATTTGAAGGCGTCTTTGCCAACATTGAATTCTGCTCCATCCACGCGGATGAGGTAGACCACCACGTTGCGCGTGATCGGCTTGACGATGCGCCCCAGCTTGCCGTGATGTCGTTGTGCTTTTCCCTCGCGGATGTCGGCGTTCAGGCGCAACCACCCACGCGCAAAATTACCGATGATGGCCGCCGAACAAATGGTGATTCCGACGCCCGTGAGGGTCAAAATCAACGAGGATTGGCGGCTACCGAGGAATAAGCAAAGCGTGGCGGCAAAGGCCAACGCTATCAGTATCCCGACGCCGATTAAAATGGAACGACGCAGCCGCAGCTTGAGGGTGTAGAGTTGCATCTCGCTGAGGTTGCCGTTGCGGTTGGCTGCGAGGTCATCGGCAGAAAAATCAAATACGCGCATCAAATCAGGCATAGGGATTCACGGGTTTCAGGGCTAAAAACACGGTTCAACCCGCCTCAATTATCATGAGAAGGGCAGTGGACGGTTTACAGGTCGTCGGAGTAGGGTAACATTATCCTGCACTTGATACGGGCTGTAAACATCAAGCCCGCTGTTCGACTTGAAAACATCTAACTTCCAACTGTGAACTGTAGAGTCCCATGTCCCTCATCCTCGGAATAGAAAGTTCGTGTGACGAAACCGCCGCGGCGTTGGTGCTGGATGGCCGTCGCATTTTGTCCAGCGTGGTCGCTTCACAGGTCGATTTACACGCGCAGTACGGCGGGGTATATCCTGAAGTCGCTTCCCGCGCTCACGTCGAAGCCATCACGCCGGTGGTCAATCAAGCCTTGAAAGACTCCGGCGCGTCCATCAACGATGTGGACGCCATCGCGGTGACTCGCGGCCCCGGGCTGGCGGGGTCGTTGCTGGTCGGTATCAACTACGCCAAAGGCTTGGCGCTGGTTTCTGGCAAACCACTCCTCGGCGTCAACCACTTGGAAGGGCATGTCTACTCGCTCTGGTTGACCCAACCGTTGCAAGAGACGGTTTTCCCCGTCCTCGTCTTGATTGTCAGCGGCGGCCATACCGAGTTGCTGTTGATGCACGACCACGGTCAGTATGAGCGCCTCGGCGGGACATTGGACGATGCAGCCGGTGAAGCGTTCGATAAAGTCGGGCGGGTTTTGGGCTTGCCCTTTCCGGGCGGGCCAAACATCCAAATCTCGGCGGAAAAAGGCAATCCAGACGCCTTCCAATTCCCACGCGGCAAGCGCGACGCCTCGTATGATTTTAGCTTTAGCGGTCTCAAGACCGCGGTCTTACGCGCCGTAACCGTCCCCGCCAATAAAACGACCAAAGCGGACACACCTGTCAGCGAGAAGAATGTCGTCCTCCGTAGCGGCTTGAATATCAGCGACGCCTCGGCCAGCTTCCAAGAAGCATTGGTCGATATTCTAGTTGAGAAATCCATCCGCGCCGCCGCTGAATATGGCGTGACAGAAATCCTCATCAGCGGCGGGGTGAGCGCCAACAGCCACTTGCGGGATGAGATGAAGCGCCGTGCTGGTTTGCCCGTGCGCTACCCGCCCATCAACCTATGTACGGATAATGCCGCCATGATTGCGGCTGCCGGATATTATCGGTTTATGGCAGGGCAACGCGACGACCTTGATTTTGATGTCCTGCCCAATTGGCCGCTGACCCGTGGGACGTATGGGTGAGGGATGAAGCCCCGCATTGAGCCAAAACGCGGGATGTTTATACTGGATACCCTGTGGGGCGTCCCTATCGTTTTGTTAGTGTTGGCGTTGTTATTGACTGGATGCGGTGGCGGGGTCGGGACGGTAGACAACGCCATCGCACAGGACATCGCCCAAGAAATCCAAGCCGCTCTCAGCGCATTTGATGTGTCGGGTGCGGCTTTTGCGTTGGTCTGGCCGGATGGCGATTATACAGCGGGATTCGGCGTTTCTGACCTCACAAGCCGCCAGCCAGTGACTTCCGACTCGCGGTTTGCCATCGCCAGCGCGATAAAACCCGCTGTCGCCCACTGGATGGACGAGCGCGTGCAATCGAGGCTGATTCGGTGGGAAATGCCGCTGTCCGAGGTCTGGCCTTCACTGGATTTAGGCGATGCAGGGCAAGTTACGCTGGGTCAAGCTGTCGGGCAGACCTCCGGTTATCCGCGTGAGGACTGGGCGTGGATTGGGCGTGATATGGACGCCGCCGACCTCGCGGGGTTGGTGCGCCAATCCGTGCCGATTGCACCAGCGGGGCGGCTGTTCACATATCACAACGTGTTATTCGCATTGGCGTTGCGCGGTGTCGAGTCGTATACAGGCCAGATGTTTCCGCTATCCCCGCCGGACGTGATCGGCTATGACCGGACAATGGATGGGCGACGGATTTCGCTGCCAGAAACGGCGCATCAGCGCGGGGTGATGTCTGTCGTGCTGGATGCCGGACTCAGCGCGGCGGAATCGGTTGGCGTGATGCGCGAATTATTGGCTGACGATACGATATTCACCGCAGAGACGGTCAACGCGGCGGGAGCGTCCTGTTGCCCGCTAGGGTCGGATATACGGTACGGGCGGGGGATGTTCGTCGAACATTACGCGGGCGTGACGCTCTGGTTGCATGATGGGGATGGTTTGGGCTTCACGGCGGCTATGATGCTTGACCCGTCATCGGGTATGGGGATGTTTATCGCGGTCAATCAAGGCGGGGCGGATGCGTTTGTTCACGCGATGCGCTACGCCGCCCTTGAACGTATTTATGGATTGAGCGCGTCCGGTGCGGTTGCGATGCGAGGGCGGTGGACGCGGGAGACGGCTTCACAACGTGACCTCGCCCAGCGTTCAATCGCGCCTGTGAGGTCTGACAACGCTTTTGCAGGGGAATACGGGTCACAAGTGCGCGTTAAATGGGACGCAGAGGACGGGTTGACCCTGTATCGGGGGGTATTCGCGTGGCGTTTACGGTCTTTTGCGCCTCAATATGCCTTGTTCGACCACGGCCCATTGATAGGCCAGCCAGTGGATTTTATTTGTGTGGACGGGATGCGTCGAATCGTCAGCGGCAGTACGGTTTTGGCTGAGGGCGGTCTGTGTCGATAAGTGAATGAGAATGGCACAGAAAACCAACACAAAAGTAACCTATTGTCACGAGGTTGTTTCGGTAGTTTTGAGGGTGTGCTATAGTATGCCGTATGGACGAACAACGGTTGGACGCATGGATTGAGCGGGTGCGCGCACGGGGCTGGGTAGGTTCTGTGTGTGCGCTGTTGGATGTGATTGAGCCGCTTGCGCCACTGGCCGCGCAGATTTTACATGTCGGTCACCCGATGAGTCGGGTGTTTGTTCACGATTTTCCGCTTGAGGCGCTGGCCGATGTGCTGGAATCGCCGGGCGGGGTGGACGACTTGCGAAAACGTCTGCGTGAAGGATAAGCGTCGTACAACGAGGGGGACGATTGGACACCGCGAATCAGGTGCTGACCATTTTGGTCTTGCTGTTGGGCTTTGCGGTCACGATTATCGTGACCCAATTTGTGCGTCGCCGACCCGACTTATTTGTGCTTCGGCGTCAAGATGCGTATGATGCGCTGCCCGGATATGCCGCGCTCTCTGTCGAGTCGGGGCAGCCGATGGCTGTGGCGATTGGGAATGTCGGTTTAGGCGGTGATGGTTCGCTTATCGCGCTGGCGGCGGCGGAAATCGCCTATCAAGTGGCGGTGCGTTCGGCCTTCGGTGACCGTGCGCCGCTTTTAACCACATCCAGCCCGACGGGATTGGTGTTGATACAGGACACAGTGCGGCGCTCGTCTAAACGGGCGGGGCATCGACGGGAGTTTAGCGATGCACGCTGGTATCCGGCTGGGGCGCGGTCTTTGGCTTATGCTGCCGCCTTGACCTCGCTTCAACCATTGGAAGATATATCGGTGAATGTTTTGGTCGGGCGGTTTGGGACGGAATTGGCTTTAATCGCGGAGTCGAGCGTGCGGCGCGGACATCCGGTGATTGCCGCCACAGACCGACTGGACGGGCAAGCCGTCGCATTTGCCTTTAGCGCACGGACGTTAATCTCGGAAGAATTATTTCAAGCGTCCGCTTATCTGGGCGATAGTGCCACCCGGAAGGGCGAGACTGTGGCTTTGGATTTACTGCGCGTGCTGCTGGTGGGGGTGATTGTTTTAATCGCTGTCCAGCGCGTGTTGAATGGGGGAGGTTAGCGTGCGCGTGCGTTTGAGCGCGGCGTTGTTGACGGCGCTGACAATGGGGTTTGGCCTGCTGACGTTGGTAGGATTGGTGGTTGGGGATAACCTCGGCTTGCTTTCAGGGCTGGTAAATCAAACGCCGATACGGGCGCTGGTTCAGCTCATGTTGCGATTCGTGGTGGTCATCACCGCTGTGGCGGTTTTTGCTGGCGTATTTAATCTGATTGCAGTACATGTGCGGCGGGCGGCGACCAAGCGCAGTCTTGCCTTATATAGCGTTGTGATGTTGATTAGTTTTTGCGCGGTGATTTTCTTCGGCCTGCGCCCATCCTCAGATGAGGGGCGTGTGGTTCTGGAAGAAGTCCAAATCGCCCTTGAGTTGGCGTTTTCGGCGTTGGTTTTGTTTTCACTGGTCTATGGTGCTGCCTCCTTGACCAGCCGTCGTCCGCGTTGGTCGAGCGCGTTATTCGTTCTGACCACCGTAGGCATGTTGGTGGCCTCAGTGACGATGTCAGCGGCCTCACCGTGGGCGGCTGTTGTTGATTGGGTGAATACTGTGCCTGTAGACGCCGGTACACGGGCTATTTTGTTGGGGACGGCGCTGGCGACTCTTGTCGCAGGTATCCGTGTGCTGGTCGGTCAAGACCGTGCTACACGAGAATAAGGGGGAGAGACGATGACCGATAACCTCGACCCAAACGACTTGTCTTGGTTGGACGACCCCAATGGACAGGACGGGGATGATTCCAGCGTGGATTGGGAATTGCCCTCAATTGATATGGGTAATCCTTTGGCGTCCCGTAATCTGTCCGCAGGGGATGATTTCGCGGGCTTATTCGATGATTTAGAGGATTCCGAGGCCTTGCCCGTCTCGGATGATCCCGCGACCATTACCGATGAAATCCCATCATGGTTGCAAGCCAGCGCACCCGATACTGACATCCCCATGATTGATAATTTCGTACCACTGGGGCAACCCGCCACCAGTGATAGCGAAGGCATCCCGTCGTGGTTAGATACACAAGAGATGGCGGCTGCGCCCATCGCCAATAAAGATGATGTCCCGCCGTGGTTGGCAGAGGCCGACGAAACTTCAGAGCAAGCCATCAATGAGGCAGAAGCGGAAGCAAGCACCCATCCCGCTGTCGCGCCGGGTGATGAGTCGTCTTATCTCCCACCGTGGTTGCAAGATGCAGATGACCTCGGCGCGGCGGACGCCAACGCCTTTGAATCATCTTTTGATGACCTTGACTTTGCAGTAGACCAACAAGCCGATTCCGGCGGCTTGAGTGACCCGTTTGGCGGGATTGCCGAGCCGACAGCCTCGGACGCTTTTGGTGGCGATATACCGGATTGGATGCGAACCGCCGAGCAACCCAGCATTCCGCAAGATAGTTTCGCGGGCGTGTTCGGTGATATGGAAACCATTCCGGGTGAAACCACCGACCCGTTGTTGAGCAATTTGCTCCAATCTGGCGGTAGCTCTGGTGATGCTGACCTCGATTTGTTGAGCTTGCTAGAGCAGACCGATAACGGGGACTTGGTTAAGACGGGGATGTTAGCGCCGATTGAAGGCCGTGGCGCACCACCGACTGACCCTGTTAGTGACGAGGACTTCCCCGATTTTGCCACCTTGATGGCAGAACCAGACCCCATCCCCGCTTATTCCCCGATATTGGACGACCCGACACCGCAGTCTGATGTCCCGTTTGATTTTGCGACATTGGGGATGGATGAACCGCTAGCCCCGTCAGCCGATGTGTCTGCATCGTTTGACTTCTCGCAGTTTGAAGCCCGTGGGCGAGGTGGGCAAGACGCCCCGCCGTCACAACCCACAGCACCCCCCGAAGTACCAGAATCACGGATGGCTCCGCCGCCGCTGTCACGGAATGTCCCATCGCCTAAGCCGCGTGTTGCGGATGATGATTTCGACTCGTTCCTCACGTCGTTACAAGATGATGAGCTTGGATATGAGTCGAAACCGACGAATTCCGAGCCATTAGACTTGTCTGCGTTGTTGCGCGACCCGGGCTTTGGCGATTTAGAAGATGCCCCGCAAGCGGTTTCGGACACCGCGCCGATGATGCCGGAATTCTTGCGCGATGTTTCGGTGAGTCAAGAATCTGTTGCGGCGTTGTTGCGCCAACAAAAAGATGTCCCGCTGGATGAGCTACCAGAAGAACTCCGCGCCCTGCACAATGAATTGGCCGCGCTTCAACAGTCCCCATTGACCAGCGAAACCGGCTTGCCGACCATCCCTAGCGCACCATTGACCCCCTCAGGCGCACGCCCCGTAACGGGTTTGAGCGATTCACAACGGCGCGGGGCGGAATTGTTGCGCTCCTTGGCGAGTGTGACTGGCGTTGCGACAGATAATGCGGATGCCGCCGTCCACGCGACGCAAAAACGCACACAGCGCCGCCGTCTTGGGATTAACGCTATCCGGCTGCTGGTCGCGGCGTGTTTGACGGCGGCGGTGGTTTTGCCGTTCATCAGCGACTCTAACCTCTTGAAAATCGGGATTCAGCCCCCAGCGGTATTCGCCCCCAGCAGTACCGGCGGTCATAGCTATGACTTTATCGAGTCTCTGCCTGTGGGGTCGCTGGTGTTGGTCAGCGCGGATTACAGTCCGGGGAGTATCGCTGAATTAGACGCTTTGAGTGAGCCGATGCTACGCCACTTGTTCATCCGTGGGTTGAAGCCGATTGTCATCGGTAGCGACCCCGTGACGCTCCAGCACGTTGGGCGTATTGCGGATGAGCTGGCACAGGGCGGGCAACGGAATGTCGATTATGTCATCGGGCGTTATCTGTTGGGTGAGGCCGTCGGCACGCAAGATTTTGTCCAGAACATTGACAATTTGTTAGAACGCGACATCAACGGCTTGCCCACGGGCTTGGTTATCCGTGATTTCAATGATTTTTCGGGCATCATCGTTTTGACAGACCGCGCCGATACCGTGCGTATCTGGGCGGAGCAAGTGCAATCGCGTGTGCGCGTCCCGTTGGTTTTTGCGGTTGGGGCGGGCGCTGGCCCGTTATCCGCACCGTATGCGGCTAATCCAAATGGGCGCTTACTCGTCGGGTTGCGTGACGGTATCACCTATGCCAGTCAACTCGACGCACAATACCCGTTCGGGAAGGTCTTACTTCCCACCCCTACCGAGACGCCGACTTTAATCCCCGTGACGGCTACAGCGATTGAAGAAAGCCTCATCACACCCAGCCCAGAGGGGACTGCGGGCGTGTTGGAGTCTACGCTTGAGCCGACGGTTGAATCTACTGAAATTACCCCGACAGTTGAGGTCATCACGCCGACCAGCGTCCCCCCAACCAGTGAGCCGAGCGCGACACCCTCACCCGTGCCGACACAGCCGACGGTTGAACCGACTGTTCCGCCTACACTTGCGCCAACCGCAACACAAGGCAGCGGCGGGGAGGCCACCGCCATCCCCACATCGTCCCCCACCACATCCTTCGTGGTCATCACGGGCGTTGAACGGGTCAATATCCGTCAAGGCCCCGGCACGACTTTCCAAATCGTGACCTCGGCTGCACCCGGCGAACGTTTTGTCTTACTATCAAGGGCTGATGGTGATGCGTGGTTTGAGATTCAGCTCTTGGATGACCGCATCGGTTGGGTAAGCGGGACACGCGCCCAAATTGAACAAGGCGAATCTGGACTGCGCGGGATGCAAGTCGGCGCGGGCGGTGTGTACCAAGTTCAGAACACCACCAGAAATACAGAGCGACGTTGGTCGGCTGTCTCATTGGGGGCAGTGGTCGCAGCCGCCTTAATCGGATTGGGCAGTATCGTGGGTGTTTTCCAGATTATTTTGCGTAGGAGGCGTTAAGGTGCTGCAAGAGATTGGCCTTTGGGCTGGCTTCATCCTGACGCTGATGGTATTCAGCTATGTGTTGGGCGATAACTTTCTTTATCGTATCGCGGTCTATGCGTTCGTTGGCCTCAGCGCGGGGTATGTGGCGATTGTGACCTATACCAGCGTATTGTTGCCGTGGCTGCAAGAGACGATTTTCAGCGGCAACTTGGGGCAAATCGTGATTGGGTTTATCCCGTTGGTGTTGGGTAGCCTGCTGTTGCTAAAAGGCGCGGGACGCTTGGGCTGGCTGGCAGGTGTGACGTTGGCGCTTTTGATGGGCGTCGGCGCGGCGATTGCGCTGGTTGGATCGGTCAGCGGGACGCTCATCCCCTTGACGTTGGAGCCGACACGCAGCGGCCTGACCCTGCCGAATTTTCTGATTTCAGTGATTGCTGTGGTGTGTTCGCTGTTCTACTTTATGTACTTGGCAAAACCCACCCCCAGCGGGCAGCCACGTCGTAGCTTGCCGGTGGCTGTCATGGCGACGGTGGGCGAGGCCGTGATTGTCATCACGTTTGGGACGCTGTACGCGGCGGCCATCCTCAGCAGTTTGACGGTATTCAGCGAACGAATTGCGTTTATGCTGTCGCGCTTCGGCGGAGGATGATTGCCCATGTCCATTTTGGCCGTTGATTTCGGCAGTGTACACACCCGCGCCCTCCTGATTGATCAGGTGAATGGCGTCTATCAATTGGTCGGGTTTGCGCGCACACGCACCACCGATGACTTTCCGGTGCAGAACGTCACGGTGGGCTTAGGGCGGGTGTTGAACCTGTTGACCGATACCAGCGGACGCAAGTTCACCAACCCCGACGGGCGTGTGATTTCACCCGAACAGCCTGACCGTAGCGGCGCGGACACCTTTGTGGTCACCGCAAGCGGCGGGCGTCCCTTACGGGCGCTGGTGGTCGGGTTAATGCCCAGCATTAGCATTGCCTCCGCGCTCAAAGCATTGTCTAACACCTACGTCAGCGTGGTCGAGACATTACATCTGGCGGATGGGCGTGATTTTGAAAGCCGCCTCAATGCCGTCCTCCACGCCTTTCCCGATGTGGTCTTCATCGTCGGCGGCACGGACGGCGGCGCATCTGCTCCTGTGTTGGAACTGCTCCATGTGATGACGCTCTCTTTATCATTGGTAGATCGCCGCCGCCGCCCGACGGTGATTTATGCCGGAAATGCCGCTTTAGGGCAAGACGTCATCACGCGATTTGAAGGGGTGGCCGAAGTGCTGGTGGCTGAAAACGTCCGCCCTGATATGCGAACAGAATCTGTCGGGTCAGCGAGATCGATGTTGACACGGGCATTCAATCGTTATGCGGAACGACGCGGATACGGGTTCGCAGAACTGGCCTTGTTGACACCCTCTGGTGTGATGCCGTCAGCGCGTGGTTACGTCACGATTGCGGGGTATCTGGCGCAGGCCAAACGTGAACGGGTTATTGCATTGGACGTAGGTAGCGGCGCTTCGATTCTGGCAGTGGCGAATGCCAAAGATACGGATTTCTCAATCCGCACCGACCTCGGCGTTGGGCATAACGCGCAAAGCCTGTTGGATGTGGTTGGGATTGACGAGGTGCGGCGCTGGTTGCCTTTTGAGGCCACGCGGTCTGAAGTCCGTAATTATGTCGCCAACAAGACGTTGCGTCCGTCCATCATCCCGTCAAATCTGCGCGAGTTATACCTTGAACACGGGTTATTGCGGGCGGCAGCCGGGGTCATGGGGCGCTCTACCGGCCTCGGCGGTGCGCCAGAAGCTGATGTGTTAATCCTCGGTGGTGCGGCGTTCAACGATACTGGAAATGCGGGCTATACCGCGCTTTTGGGCTTGGACGCACTGGGCATCGCGGGCGTGGTGCGGCTGTACTCTGACCCTTACGGTCTGACGGCTGCATTGGGCGCGGTGGCGGCATCGCGGGCTGAGGCCGTAGTACAGGTCTTGGATGAGGGGGGGTATGCCGAATTGGGGACGGCCATCTGCGTCAGCGGGCGGGTGCGTCCTGATAAACCCACCTTGCGCGTCGTTTTGGAGCAACAAGGGCAACCCAATCGTGAATTCGTCGTCAACGGCGGGCATATTCGGACCATATCCTTGGGGATTGGCGAACGTGCCAAGCTCAAAATCCGCGTACTGGGCGGCGGGTTAGACGTTAAGGGGCGGCGTTCGCTCAAAGTTGAGGTGATTGGTGGGGTGGTCGGCGTGATTTTAGATGCGCGTGGTCGTCCGCTACTTCATCACACGACAGTGGCGCAACGCGCAGAGCTGATGACGCGCTGGGTGTCTGAAATCACGGGCGACGAAAAATTGACCATCCCTGCCGAGTGGCTTAAGACAGTGGATGAACCCAAACTCCCCGGTGAGGCGCGTCCGAAACGGGTACGCCGAACCTCACGGGGAAATTCCCGCCAGCAAGTCGAAAGTGAAAAGGCAGAAGTTGCCGATGTCTCGTTGGATGATTTGAGGAACGGGTAGAGGAGCAAATCATGAGCGTATTTTACCCCGAACAGCGTCCGGCGCATAAACTGGCGGTCATCCAACGTTCGGTTACGTTACCAGAAGAAGCCAGTGGCATCGTGACGGTTGTGAGTGACCAACACGTAGACGTGCGCGACATCGTTGCACGCGGCCTCATTCCGGGCAAATTTGTCGTGGTGGATGTCAAAGCCTTCTTCAAGCTCAAAAGCGCTGATGATGTTGATGAGTTATTGCTTGTCAGCGTTGATGATGAGGTTGATGAACTCAAGCCGCTGGCAGGTCAGAGCAATGGGCGCGGCAGACGCCTGTTTAGCCCCATCACAGGGCGCGTGGCCTCGACATCCGACGGTTTCGTCGTGGTTGAGCAGTTGAACGCGGTGATTGACCTTGAAGCCGGATTACGCGGGACAGTGACCGAGGTTTATGCGGGACACGGGACGACCATTGAGGCGACAGGCACACAGATTCAAGGCGTGTGGGGCAACGGCGGGCGGGCGATTGCGGTAGTCGCCAATGAGGGGCAAAACCCGTTTGAATCGGCGGCCATTGACGTGATGGGGTCGCGCTTTAGCAATTGCGTTGTCGTCTTGCGCCGCCCAATCACCGAGCAAGTCCTCCATGCCGCTGCTGCCCAGAATGTGGCGGGGGTGGTTGCGCCCAGTATGTCGGTAGACCTGACCGAATTGGCTCACGAGCAACTTTACCCCGTGATGCTGATTGAAGGGTTTGGCGAGATGCGTCTGAATCGTGCCGTAGCGCAGGTTTTTCAGGATTTGGAGGGGATTCAAATCACCCTAGATGCAGCCCGTCCACAGGTTTGGGATGCCCGTCGCCCCGAAGCGGTTATGAATGTGCAGCCTAAGAAGGGCGATGTGCCGAATAGACCTAGCCCGCATCTGACCTTGCGAGGGGGGATGGCGGTGCGTGTGGTGGGTGGAGATTACAGCGGACAATTGGGGAGTGTGGTAAATTTGCCAAATGAGTTGGTTTTGTTGGACAATGGGTTACGTGTTCCCTGTGCTTTGGTAGAATTAAGCGGCGACCAAAGAATTTACGCGCCGCTCACCAACCTCGAGGTGATAGGGTAATTCATAAGTAACAGCGCAGGCGGGCTGATTTTATCGGAGCAAACGCCCGCATCATCAAGGAGACGGGGGATGTCGAACCGTAACGACGACAACGAGTTTGATTTTGACGATGACCTGTTTGGCAACGACAGCGACGCGACATTTGGGGGTGATGATAGCCTCGATTTTGGCGACGACGATGCGCTTGGCCTGACAGGGGATGACCTAAATTTTGATGATGACCTCGCCGCACAAGAACGTCGAGGCCCCAGCCGTGCTTTTGTAATCCTCGCGGTGATTATCATTATCTTGTTCTTACTGGGTCTCGCAGGGGTGATTTTCTTCGCCACGCGCAACACTGGCCCCTCTGACCGCGATTTAACGGTCACTCGTATCTTTGAACAGAACTTCACACAAGAAGCGTTCTTAGCGTCTACCAGCACCCAGAGCGCTGCGAATGCTGATGCAACCTCGACAGCGATTGTTGTAGGAGAAACTGCGACGGTAGAGGCCTTTGCCAATGCCACCGCAGAAGCGTTAGCGATACAGACGCAAGTCGCGGTGGAAGCCGCCCAGACAGCGCTGGCGGTTCCGACAGAGACGCCGACGCCTTCTATCACCCCAACATTGGACAACGCTGGTGAATTGGCCGCGGCAGAGCAGACCTTAAACGCACTGCCACCCGTGGCGCAAATCACCGCGCAGTTTGAAACCTTAGAAGCACAGACGACATCTGCGGCGGAAACTGCCGTGGTCGCCACGTTCTCCGCGCAGCAGACCGCAGCCGCGCTCCAGCCGCCCACGGCGACCAACGCGACTGGCCCGGGCTTCGGTGAAGTCTCAGACGTGTTGCAAACGGCGACGGCGCTGTCCTTGACCCTCAGCCCACAAACGGCTGTCCCCGCCACATCAGACCCCAGCAATCCGCTTGGCGGGACGGCGTTCCTCATCCCGACAGTGAATGGCTCTGGGACGGGTGAACTGCCGAATACCGGTTTGTTCGATGATGTGACCGGCGTTGGCAACTTCGGGACGATGGCGCTGATTGTCCTCGGCTTGATTGGCGTGATTTTCGGCGCACGCAAGCTACGGAAATAATCCGATTGTGACCCGTGGGGCATTGCAATATGCTTGCCCCACGCGGACGTGTTCGACATCCGATAAAAACACCCCTCACCAGATGGTATGGTGAGGGGTGTTTTTCGTGTTTGGCTCCATGATACGATTTTCATGGACAGGGCGGGCAGGTCACAAGCAGACTATTGCTTGATCAGCGCCGCAATCGCCTCATGGTAGGCCGCGACATTGCGAAGCTTCACATGGTCATAACCGCGAATCATGTCTGGCAATTCAGCGAGCTTGACCGCGACATCGTACTCATGCGCCAACGTCGGCAAATGTTTGTTGATGAGGTCACGATATTCGGTAATCAAGGCGCGTTCGACCTTGCGAACATGGTCATACCCAAAGATGTCCAGTGGCGTGCCGCGTAAGCCTTTTGTCCCGCGTAGCAGCTTGAGGAATGGGGTAAACCATGCGCCAAGTTTCAGTTTGTTTTTCAACCCCATGGTGCGGAGCAGCGGCGGGTGCAGCATGACGGCAACTTTGGCTGAAGAGCCAAACTCTTCCGCCAGCTCATCTTTGACGTTTGATTTAAGGTGCAAGCGGGCGACCTCGTACTCATCTTTGTAGGCCATCAACTTGAACAAGTAACGAGCGACGTTTTCCGTCAGTTTGGTCTGACCGGGTTTAGCTTGTGCTTCTGCCACCGCTACCTGCTTCACAAAGTCAGCGTATTGGCGGGCATAATTTGCGCTCTGATAAGCGATGAGTTCCGGCACGCGGATTTCCAACACGCGCAGCACTTCACCCGTCGCGCCCACCGAATCGATGATGGCACGGGCGTTTGTGCTGACCGGAGGCGGGGTATAGTCCAACTCACCACGTCGGCTGGTCTTGAGGGTATTGACCCATTCCGGCTCAATTACGATACGCCGTCCGACACGGAAGGCTTGGATATTGGCTTTAACCGCCACGCCGTTGAGCGTAATGGCCTGTTCAATCGCCTCTGCATTGACCGGAATCAGCCCGCGCTGATAGGCCGCGCCGACCATCATCAGATTGGCCTGCATGTGACTGCCAAACAACGCCTCACTGATTTCGATGGCATCAAAATAGACGTTCTCGGCGGGGGTGGTCATGGCGTCAATTGTGCGCTGAAGGTGATTCATCGACGGATAACCCGCTTTGGGGTTGGCGACCATCTGGCCGGTGGGGACGACGCTACTGGATACCACTGCCACGGTTTTCCCGGGTGTGGTATGGAGCAGATTGCTCGTCTGTGCGCCGCTGAGTTCATCAAACACGATGTACCCATCTGCGCGACCACGACTGACCTTGTTTGCACCATCTTCGATATGGTCTAAAATTTTGATGTGCGAGATGACGGGGCCGCCCTTTTGACTCAGGCCGGTTTGGTCGAGCGCGACCACCGATTTACCGTCAATCACCGCCGCTGTACCGAGGATTTGGTTGACCGTGACGACGCCCGTGCCGCCAATCCCCATCATGTACAGATTCGACTCGCCCTGTGTGCGGTAGACTGGCTGCGGTAGGGCAATATCAACTTCATACAATGGTTTGGCACGTTTGACGACGGCCACCGACTCCACGGTGATGAAGGCCGGACAATCGCCCTTCAAGCACGAATAATCCTTGTTACACGAGGATTGGTGAATTTGTGTCTTACGGCCAAATTCTGTCTCGACAGGGAAGACGCTCAAGCAGTTTGACTTTTCGCCGCAATCGCCACACCCCTCACAGACCGCTTCGTTGATGAAAACGCGCGTTTTTGGCTCTTCAATCAAGCCGCGCCGACGCTTGCGCCGCAGTTCCGCCGCGCACTCTTGGTCGTGGATGAGGATGCTCACAGCGGGGTCTTGGCGTAGGACGAGCTGCGCTTCTTCGATGCGGTCACGATGCCAGACCTCGACGCCTTCCGCCCAATCGGTGTTGGCGGGGTAATCATCCGGGTCGGGGGTGGTGACGATGATTTTACCGACGCCTTCGGCACGCAGCAACTGGGTCAGATTCCAAATCGGCATATCGACTTCTGGGTCTTGACCCCCGGTCATGGCTACCGCCGAGTTCCACAGGATTTTATAGGTGATGTGAGTCTTAGCCGCAATCGCTTGACGAATCGCCAACGTCCCGCTGTGGAACATCGTGCCGTCGCCCAAGTTTTGATAGATGTGGTCGGTTTCGGTGAACGGGGCAGACCCGACCCATTGCACACCTTCGCCGCCCATCTGAGTCAGGCCGCTAATCGAGTCTTTTGTCCTGTCCATCAGCAACGTCATAGTATGACAACCGATACCGGCTGCGACCACCGCGCCTTCAGGGACAATCATCGTGGACGTGTTGTGCGGGCAACCGGAGCAGTAGTAAGGGGTGCGTGCCGCCGAGGATACCAGTGGCAACATCATCGGCAACGGTAGATTGGTCAGGTCTGCGACGCGATTGTTGAGCGCTTCACGCGGGATGCGTTGGGTCAGTCGTTGGTAAATCAGGGTTGCGAGGTCGTCGCTGTCCAGCTCCCCATAAGCTTTGACCAGCGGACGGTCTTGCTGGTCGCGCTTGCCGACGATGCGCGGGCGTTCGGTCATGTTATACAGCGCGTCGCGGAGCATGGTTTCGATGAATGAGCGCTTTTCCTCAATCACGAAGACCTCTTCAAGCCCGCGTGCGAAATCGCGCAGAACTTCACGGTCCATTGGGTAGAGCATCCCGATTTTCAGGAGGCGGATACCGTAATGCCGTAAGGCGTCGTCATCTAAGCCCAATTCTTTGAGGGCTTGGCGTAAGTCGTAATAGGTTTTGCCCGCAGCCGCAATGCCAATCCAGTCATCTGCGCCGCGCACAACCACCTTGTTGATGTGATTAGCCGCGCCAAAGACCCGCGCCGCTTCCAATTTACCCTCTATAATCTCGCGCTCGGTTTGAAGGGAGTAAGGGGTGAGCAGCATCGGGCGTTGAATCGGTTGCCACGGCTTGCCTTGTAGGGTAAAACCCGGATCGATAATGCTCACGCGGTCTGGTGAGACTTCAATGCTGGCGAATTCGTCAGCGACATTGGTCACAACCTTGAACCCGACCCATAAGCCGCTATAGCGCGAGAGTTCAAACCCGATGCGCCCATAGTCAATCATCTCTTGCACGTTGCCCGGATACATCACTGGCATGAAGGCATCCACCAATTGCGGTTCGGTGGCGGAGGGCAATGTCGAAGACTTGGCGTTGGGGTCGTCACCCGCCAGCGCCAGCACGCCGCCATATTTGCCTACGCCCGCAAAATTGGCGTGCTTAAAAGCGTCACCACTGCGGTCAACGCCAGGGGCTTTGCCATACCACATGCCCAACACGCCGTCATATTTGGGGTTGGGGAGGGTGTTCGCCATCTGACTGCCCATCACGGCGGTGGCAGCGAGGTCTTCATTCAGACCGGGCATAAATTTAACGTGATATTGCTCCATGATCTTGACATTTTCTTGGAGCAACATGTCAAGCCCACCGACAGGTGAGCCGCGATAGCCAGAGATAAACGTGGCGGTATTCAGGCCGCGTCGTTGGTCGGCACGGCGCATATCCAGCGGCACGCGCACCAACGCCTGCACGCCTGACAGGACAATAACGCCTTCTTCTTGTAAATATTTAGCATCGAGGGAAAAATCCGGTTTGCCAGACAATTTGCGCTTTTGGCTCACGCTACCAGTATCGCCCGGAACATCGCCCGGGGTGGGCTTGATATTCTCTGCCATTCGTCTCCTCATGAAGACTTATCTATCGAATATACGCCTATATTATATCACGTTTGTGCAAAGTGCCATAAGAGTTCATGGTTAATATAACCTAAGCTGAGGGGGCTATTTTGTGTAAAATGTTCAGCGCCGCGCCTAAAATTCGCCGACTCCGGCCATCCTAACGCGCTCAATCAGCAAGAATCCGATGCCACAGACCGCCATCAAAATCACGCTCATAGCGAGGGCTTGGCCGTAGTTGCTGGCTCCGGGCTGTCCTAATAATCTGAAAATTACAACTGGCATGGTCGGGGTATCCGGCCTTGCGATGAACAGCGAGGCGCCAAACTCGCCCATGCTGACCGTGAACGCAAATGTCGCGCCCACGGCTGCCGCCCGCCCGATAATTGGAAAGGTGATACGCCGCCAGACTTCAGACGGGGTTGCGCCCAAAACGCGGGCGGCTTCGGGCAAATTGGGCGGGATAGCGCGTAAGGCGGGCAAGACATTCCGCACGACGAATGGTAGCGCGACTAAGGTGTGTGCGATAGGGACGAGTAGCCATGATGAGCGCAAGGCCGTTAGCGCGACCAGATAGCCAAATCCCAACGTTACCGCACTGGTCGCTAAGGGCAACATGAAGGCGGCATCCAGCCATTGACCACGCGGGCTATGAATTAGGATGGCGGTCAAGATGCCCAGAATCACGGCAAATACAGTGGTAGCTGCCGCAAAAGCCAGCGAATTTCCGATGGCTACCAGCGGTGGAACGAATAAGATTGAGCCGCGT
>Ga0164241_10002485_pt1 | contig 19876 bp, 12 predicted proteins | sample OricomyardsoilBY_FD_108780 | JGI IMG/M metagenome (GOLD analysis project Ga0164241, IMG submission 108780) | Backyard soil microbial communities from Emeryville, California, USA - Original compost - Back yard soil (BY) | ecosystem: Environmental > Terrestrial > Soil > Unclassified | place: USA... | reverse complement strand
GACAAACCGGTGTACGTCGAAATCGACGGCGCGGTGTATTGGATTAACAAGGACGGTCGTGGCGGCGTGTGGATCAACGGTCGCGAGAAACGCGATGGCGGGGCTGCGCGGTCATCCACCACGACGACCGACAAGGAAAACGTATCGCCCGATGCATCCTCGACCGCGCAATCGCCGGGCGCAGAAACCGAGACCGTCATCGTGCCGGCGAGCGAAGCGTCGCCTGAACCCGCGAAAACCGCCGGGGCCGCCGCGAGTGGTGCGGACGAGGCGAGCGGTGGTTCAGGGGCGGAATCGAGTGCGGCTGCCGATCAAGCGGCCGAGTCATCCGCAACGGCCGAAGACGGGGAAAGTGAAAAGACGTCGTCCGTGCGCGGCGAAAATCCGGCGCTCACGGCGGTGCGACTGTTGTTGAAACCCAACAAGCGCGGCAGCGGCGTTTCCGGCGAAGTCGGATTCCTTTCGCGCACGTTGGAAAAAACTGAGGACGCGTTTCTTTCCACGCTTACGAGCGCCGGGCTCGTGGTTCCCGCGGACGGCGACGCGAAGCCGGTGTTTGTGGAGCAGGCCGGAGAGATTTTCTGGCTGAACAAAAACTCCACGGATGGCTCGCTGTGGCTGAACGCCAAGGCGGCGAAATCCGCGACGAAGAAAGCCGGCGCTACCAGTCGCCCGCGCGCGCCACGCAAACCGAAGGCGGAGAAGACTGGGACGACGGAGAAGACCGAGGAGTAAGCGTTCGCCGTTTCTTTTAATTCCTGCGCGGTCGTATCCAAAGGGAGGCGACCGCGTTTTTTTTGAGGCGAAAAGTGGTCAGGGCGATGAGCGTGCCGACGTTTGAGGTGGAGCGCGCACCCCGAGCGCGCTGGCTCGGGCGGAGAAACGCGCGGCGTGCGGCGTCTCGTTGAGGTTACGTCGCGCGGCGTGGTGTGGTGGCCGGCGTCGCGCCGGCAAAGCATCGGAAGGCTTGGGCGGGACACCCAAGCCGGCACGCGAGACGCGTGCGCTCCCCGGAAACCCGGCCCGCGCTGAAAGTGGATCTGTGCTCAGTCGCGCAGATAAACGGCGGGGATTTCAGCACTACTTTTTCGCGCGGTCGGCGAGGTATTTCCAGTTCTGCGGTTTTCCCTCGGTCAGCCACTCGATGGTGGTGGCGAGGCGTTTCTCGCGGGTGGCCGGTTGTTTGGCGTCGGTGATCCAGTCGATATACGCGCGGCGATGACTGGGCGCGAAGGCTTTGAAAGTCGCGGCGGCCTTCGCATTGGTTTTGGCTGCGAGCGCCTTCTTCAACTCCGGCGGGACGGGCGGTTCTTTCGCCGGTTGTCTGGCGCGTTTCTTTTTGGACGCGGGCGAGTCGCGTTGTTCCACCGCCGCGCGGACGCAGGCGAGCAGGACGGCGTCTTTGGGCAGATCCTTCAGCGAGGCGATTTTGCCGAACTGGCCCATGCCGGCGCCGGCGGTATCCGTTTTTTGGAGCCACCGGCTGACATCGATGTCGCGCCAGAAGAAGAGCGAGCAGTGCGCCTTGAAGGCGGCGAAGCCGCAAAGCAGGCCCTTGTAGTCGAAAAAGGGACAGCCCCACTTGATGGTTTCGGCGGCTTCCGGGCAGCCTTGGTGGATGACTTTTCGAAGGTGTTTCAAAATCGGCCGGGCGAATTCGGCGGCCTCGGCGATGTATGCGTCTACGCGGGGATCTTGGGTGGCCATGGGGAAAATGGGGGGGCGGCGACGGGGTTAAGAGTGATTTAGGTGCGGGAGTTTTTTTCAGACAATGGCGAACCGTGTTTGGAGGGAAGAAACGCGGGCGGGGCTCGTCCGGAGGCGTCGCCCTATCTCGATCCGTGGCCGGCGGGCCGCCGGCCATCACACGCGAGCCGCGTGTGCTCCCCGGACCATCGGAAGCGTGAGTTCTCCGGAGCTGAAGGCCTTGGACTTGGGGAGCCTGGAGCTGAAGACATCGGACCGCGTTGGAGTGAAACGGGCTCAGTCCGTCAGCGTGCTTTGGAATTGGAGGGTGCTGAGGCGGCGGTAGAGGCCGTCGGGGTTTTGGGAGAGTTCGTCGTGCGTGCCGCGTTCGACCATGCGGCCTTGGTCGAGGACGATGATCTGGTCGGCGCGGCGCACGGTCGCGAGGCGGTGCGCGATCACGAAAGTCGTGCGGCCGCGCATGAGGTGTTCGAGGGCGCTTTGGACAAGGCGTTCGCTTTCGCTGTCGAGCGAGCTGGTGGCTTCGTCGAGGACGAGAATCGCGGGGTCTTTCAGGATCGCGCGGGCGATGGCGAGGCGTTGGCGCTGGCCTCCGGAGAGCTTGATGCCGCGGTCGCCGACGATGGTTTCGTAGCCTTCGGGAAAGCGGTCGATGAATTCGGCGGCGTTGGCTTGAGCGGCGGCGGATTTGATTTCGTCGAGGGTGGCGCCGGGTTTTCCGTAGCGGATGTTTTCGGCGATGGAGCCGCCGAAGAGGAGCACGTCTTGCGGGACGAGGGCCATCTGCGCGCGGAGGGCGGTGAGGTCGAATTCGCGGGCGTCGCGTCCGTCGAATAAAACGCGTCCCTGCTCGGGCGCGTAGAAGCGATAGAGCAGCGCGGTGAGCGTGGATTTGCCGGCTCCGCTCGGGCCGACGAGGGCGGTGACCTCGCCGGGGCGCGCGTGGAGCGAGATGTCGGCAAGCACGGCGATCTCGGGGCGCGACGGGTAGCGGAAGGTGATGTTTTCCAACTCCACTTCGCCGCGCAGGCGCGTGATCGCGATCGGCGCTGAGGGTGTTACGGGCGAGGCGGGTGCGGAGGACGCGGCGGCGGATAATTTGGCCAACTCGATCTCGGGTTTTTCCCGGAGGAGTTCGCGGACGCGCTGGCTGGCGCCGACGGTTTTTTGGACCTGGCTGTAAAGTTCGGCGGCCTGACCCATCGCGCCGGCGACGAAGGTGCTGTAGAGGACGAAACGGGTGAGCTCGCCGGCGGTGATCTGGCCGGATTGGAGGAGGCCGGCGCCGAACCAGAGGACGATCACCATGCCGCCGAAGAGTGAAACGGTGAATACAGCGAAGAACGCGGCGCGCCAGCGAACGGCGGTGAGCGAGGTGGCGAGCGCGCCGATGTTGGTGCGTTGGTAGCGGTCGAGCTCGAAGGATTCGTTGGCGAAGGCTTTGACGCTGGCGATGGCCTGGAGCGTTTCCTCGACGATGGTGCCGGTTTCGGCGAGGCGGTCCTGGGCTTCGCGGGAGAGCCGGCGAAGTCTCCGGCCGAAGGTCACGGCGGCGGCGATGAGAAACGGGACGGTGCAGAGCATCGCCAGCGTGAGTTTACCGGAAGTGAGCGCGATGAGGACGAGACCGCCGGTGAGCAGGAGGGCCTGGCGGCAGAATTGGGGGATGGCGTAGATGAGGCCGGATTCGAGTTGGGCGATGTCGCCGGAGAGCCGGCTGGTGAGTTCGCCGACGCGGCGGCGGGCGAAGAATTCCATCGGAAGTCCGATGATGCGGCCGTAGGTGTCGCGACGGAGATCGGCAAGGGCGGTCTGGCCGACGCGGCCGAAGGACATCGTGGCGCTGGAAGAGCCGATGGCCTGGATGGCGATCGTGAACGCGAGGGCGGCGGCGATGCCGTTGAGCGTGAGCGAGCCGATGACGGGCAAGGTGACGACGTTGTTGTGCAGGGCGGCATCGATCAGGCCGCCGGCGAGGAGCGGGAAACAAAGTCCGGCGATACTGCCGATGAAGAGGCAGATCATGCCGAAGATGAAGCGGCGCCGGTAGGGACCCAAGTAGCGAAGGATCTCGACGGTTTCGCGGAGCGCGGCGCGATCGACTTTGGTTTTGGGGGGTTCGGGAAACGGCGAGGACGAGGACGAATGGCGAGGCACGCGCTGACTGTTCACGGGGCATTCGTTTACGCAACTGAGGGCAGCGGGCGGGGCCAAAGCGCGGGTGCGAGCGTGAAAATCGCGCCGCCGCACGCGGGGAACGCGCAGGTTTTGGACGTTGCGGTTTTTTCCGCTGCTCACCGGGTTTCACGTAAACGCCGCGTTAAACTCCTCCGAAACGTAATCAGGCATTTTAACTCACGGGACGATCTCCGATGCTGGGAAACCATGTCTGTTGCCCCTGTCCAGCCTCGTGAAAAGTTACTCAAGATTGCCCAGCAATTGCCCGCTTCGGCGCGCGTGCTCGCCCAGTTGGGGCAGCTTTTGATGGATGTGAATTCGGGGCTGGAAGAGATCGCGAAGTTGTTGAAGCGCGACACGGCGCTGGCGGCGCGGGTGATCCGCATCAGCAACAGCGCGGCTTACGGATCTGGCGGCGGTATCGCGTCGATCGAAGACGCGGTGGGACGCGTGGGATTTGCGGAGGTTTACCGGCTGACGGGTTTTGCTTCGGCGGCGCAGGTGTTCGATCACGATCTCTCGAGCTACGGCGTGACGGGAACGGTTTTGCGTTCGAATACGTTGATGACGGCGCTCGCGATCGAGTCGCTCGCGAAACGTGCGGCGGTGGATTCGCGCGCCGCGTACACGGCGGGTCTGATGCGTTCGGTGGGCAAGGTTGTTCTCGATAAACTCGGGAAACAATCGCTGGGTTTCGCGCAGGATTATGTGCGCTCGGGCCAGACCTCGGTGGTGGAATGGGAGCAGACATTTTTCGGCATCAATAACGCGCAGACGGCCGCGCTCGTCCTGGAGTCGTGGCATTTCCCGGCGTCGGTTTTCCTGCCCGTGCGCGAGCAATACCTGACCGCGACGGTGAGCGACGCGACGCTTCGCGTGACGACGTTGCTCAGCCTGGCGGCGGGGATTGCCGCGGAGTCCGGCTATCTGTTGCCGGGCGAAGCGGGCTGTTGGGAAGCAACGCCCGAAAAACTGCGCACCGCGGGCATCTCGGCGTCGATCTTGCAGACCTGCACGGCGGAAGCGCGCGAGGCATTTAACCAGATCAAGGATTCGCTGGAATAAGCGCGGCGCGGGCGCGGCGAGCAAACGCGGCGAAAGGGTTCGCCGGCCGGAGGGATGACGCGGTCGGCGAGCACTGTTTCGCGGCGGTGGCGGGCGAGCTAGTGGTTATTAATGGACGAGTTGCGGATGGGCAGGTCACGCGGGAGCTGGCAAAGAGGTTGCTAGGAAAAGCGGCCGGGTTAGCGTGCGGCTCTTTTCTGCGATGAACGCGATTTCCACCGAACTGATCCTCCTCTTCTTTTTGCTTCTGGCGAACGGCGTGTTCGCGATGGCGGAGATCGCGGTGGTTTCGGCGCGGAAAGCGCGGCTGAAGCAGCTGGCGGACGAAGGCAGCGAACGCGCGAAGTCGGCGCTGGCGCTTGCGAATGAGCCCACGCGGTTTTTATCGGCGGTTCAGGTTGGCATTTCGTTGATCGGCGTGCTCGCGGGAGCGGCGACCGGCACGCAGCTCGCGGATGAATTAGCGCCGGTGATCGGGGCGATTCCGGGTATCGGCGGGTCGGCCCACAGCGTGGCGCTGGGCATCGTGGTGGTCGGTATAACGCTGTGCTCGGTGATATTCGGCGAACTGGTTCCGAAGCGGCTCGGGCTGATGAATCCGGAGCGCGTCTCGATGATGCTCGGGCCCGTGGTGAATACGTTTGCGAAGATCGTCTCGCCGGTGGTGGGGATGCTGACGTTCCTTACTGAATCGGTGCTCAAGCTGTTTGGCGTGAAGAAGCAGAAGGAAGCGCCGGTGACGGAGGAAGAAGTGAACATCCTCATCGAGCAGGGACGCCTCGCCGGCGTGTTCAACAAGACTGAGAGCGACATGGTCGCGGGGGTGCTCGAGCTGGACCAGTTGCCGGTGACGGCGTTGATGACGCCGCGGCCCAAAATCGTTTTTATCAATCTCGATGACCCGGACGAAGTGAGCTGGCGGAAGATCGTGGCCAGCGGGCATTCGTCGTTTCCGGTGTATCAAGGAAGTCGCGACCAAGTGGTCGGCATGGTGGCGGTGAAAGCGCTCTGGGCGCACGCGGCGATCGGTCTGGCGACCAATTTGAAAAACCTGCTGGTGCAGCCGCTCGTGGTGCCCGAGACGATGAATTCGATCCAGTTGCTGGAAGCGTTCAAGAAATCGAGCAAACACATCGCGTTGGTGAGCGATGAATTTGGCGCGATCCAAGGTTTGGTGACGCTCATCGACGTGCTTGAAGCGATCGTCGGCGACATGCCGGCGCAAGGACACCGCAACGCGGCACCCGCGAAGCAGCGAGAAGACGGCTCGTGGCTGGTGGACGCGACGCTCGGCACCGAGGAAGTGAAGACGTTGCTCCAGCTCGACGAATTACCGCACGAGGAAGAGGCGGATTTCCAGACGCTGGGCGGTTTCGTGGTGACGCATTTTGGGCGCATTCCGATGGCGGGCGATTTTTTTGAATACGGCGGCTGGAGGTTCGAGGTGATGGATATGGACCGTCATCGGGTGGACAAAATGCTCATCACGAAAACGCCGGCCCAGACCGCGCTCACGAAGGCGGGCTAGACGGAGCTGGCTTGCTTCGAAGGACGCGTGGTGTATCACAGCGGACATGGAATACCGCGACATCATTACGATAGAAGCGGGCAAGCGCGGAGGTAAGCCCTGTATACGCGGCCTGCGGATAACCGTTTACGACGTACTCGATTACCTTGCGGGCGGCATGAATGAAGAGGCGATTGTGGCGGATTTTCCTGACCTCACCCGCGAAGACATTCGCGCCTGTCTGGCATTCGCCGCGGATCGAGAGAGACGATTATCATCCGCCCCCGCAGCATGAGGTTGCTTCTCGACGAAAATCTTTCGCCGCGACTGGTGGAAAGTCTGGCGGACGTTTTCCCGGGAGCTTCGCATGTTTGCCGGGAGGGGCTTCGTGGTATGAGCGATTCCGCTGTGTGGGAGTATGCGCTGCGGCACAGGTTTATCGTCGTTTCAAAAGACGACGATTTTCATCATCTGGCGTTCTTACGAGGAGCTCCGCCGAAAGTGATCGGGCTGCGCTTGGGAAATTGCACGACAGAGGAAATCGACGCATTCCTTCGAAAGCACGCCAAGGCGATCTCCACGTTCGGCGCGGATCAGCAAGATGCCTATCTGGAGTTACGGCGCGCGTGAATAAAATGTGGGCAATTTCCAGCAAGTTCGGGTTGATTAGCGGTCGTCCCGCCGTGACGGTTCGCGCGCCATGACCGACCCATGCAAGAAGACTCCTTCTCCGGCCTCCCGACCAGCATCCATGGCCGGCAACTCCCCAGCGCGGCCGACAGAAACCGTCTTCAACACGATCACCTGCGACGATTGGAGGCGCTCGATCGCCTCGGGGCGGCTGCGCAAGAATGCGGTCTCCGCACAGATTCGGACGGCGATCTCGTCCTCCTCGCCGAAGACGAAGTAAGTCTGCTCGAAGCAGCCGGTCATCCGTGGACCGATCTGGGCGAAGCCATCCGGGCATGGCGCGCGTGCCTGCCGCTCATGTCGCTGGAAGATTTCGGATTTCCGGCCGATTCGGAGAATCCGCTCGAGGAACCGAATGCGCGTCTGCGGCGCATCGGCGGCGGTGTCGAGGCGTGGGCGTTCGCGAGCGAGACGGATGGCTCGGTGTACAAATTTTTCCGTCCCCGCGAAGAGGATACCATTGGCAGCGTCTTCGGTTTTCGTCGCGGCGATGAAGCCTGGTTTCACGCGGAGGCGACGTTGGGAAGTTATCGCGGACTCCTGGAGAAACTCGTGCTGATCCACGCGCTTGGCGGCATGGCGTCCGAAGTCGTGGCGGTGACGCCGGAAGGGATTCTCGTGGCGAAACAAGTGCTCGGGGAGCCGCTTCCGCAGGGCGACGACGTCTCGCGCTTGCTGCCGGCCGGACTGATCGAGATTCCGTCGCGGTTCCTGCGGGCCAACCGCGATCATCCGCGGCTGTATTGGTTTGGTGGACGCGCGTGGCTCGTCGGCGATCTGCATGCGCGCAACTTCGTGCGCGGCATCGATGGCGGCCTGCATGTGATCGATCTGGTGGCGGCGCCGTGGCCGGAGGCCGGCGGGAATGCGTTGATCGCCGACTGGCTGCTGCGCGTGCAGGGTGATCCGCATGCGTCGTTGTTGAATCAAGGGAACGATGACGAGTTGTGACGGGTACGAAAACAGAGATTGATTTGTGAGCCCGGCCGGACAGGCAGAGACCTTTCCATGAAATACACACTGGTGATTTTCGATTTCGACGGGACCCTCGCGGACTCGTTCGAGTGGTTTCTGGGTGTGGTGGATGAGCTGGCGAAGAAGCATAAGTTCAAACAATTCGTGCGGGCGGAGCTCGATGAATTGCGAGGCGCGGCGGCACCCGAAGTGTTGGCGCGGCTCGGTGTGGCGCGCTGGCGGCTGCCGGCGATCGGCCGGCATTTGCAGGCCCTGGCGAAACGGGACGCGGAGAAAATCGGCCTCTTCGCCGGCGTGGACCGCCTGCTCGCGACGCTCGAAGAAAACGACGTGCGCGTGGCCATCGTGAGTTCGAGCGCGGAGGATAATATCCGGCGGATTCTGGGGCCGGAAAATACCGCGCGTATCCAACATTTCGATTGCGGGGCATCGCTTTTCGGCAAGCGCACCAAGCTCCGGAGAATGTTGCGGCGGTGCGACGTCGCGCCTGCGAAGGCGTTGTACGTCGGAGACGAGGTGCGCGATTTGGAGGCGGCGAAGGCGGAAGGCATTCCGTTCGGCGCGGTCGGATGGGGATTCAACCATTTGCATGCGTTGACCGACTTATCGCCCGAAGAGACGTTTACCACGGTGAGCGATATCGCGGCCTGTGTAGTCGGTAAACGGGTACGTTGACCCGGCCGGCCCGAGGAGGCTGGCGGGCGGCGATGAAACTCTTCGGTGAACGCCCGTCGCGGCGGCAGATTGCACGGGGGAGGGGGCTGATGTGACGGGCAACCAGATAGAAGCGGGACGTGGATTGATTTGAGGACGTGTTTTGTTTTTGTGGGGCTCGATGTTGCCTGATCCCCAGCCCCAAGCGTCGGTCGCTCCGTTGAATATCAACGACGTTGAGCTGGCGGCCTGGCTGCGTCAGGGGCTCGATCAGCACGCGATCGTGGCGATAACCGATGCACGCGGAGTGATCGTTTTCGTCAACGACCGCTTCTGCGAAATCTCCGGCTATTCGCGCGAGGAATTGATCGGGCGCACGCATCGCATTGTGAAGTCGGATGCCCACGATGCGGAATTTTTCGCGGATCTGTGGCGGACGATCGCGTCGGGAAATGTGTGGCGGGGCTTGATCTGCAATCGCACGAAGAACGGGAGTCTCTACTGGGTGGAGAGTACGCTCACGCCGTTGCTGGGCGACAACGGCCGTCCGCGCTACTATCTCGCGCTGCGCACGGATGTGACCGCGCTCAAGCTGACGGAGCAACGCAACGCGCGCCTGGTCGACGAAGTGCGTGCCGGTGCGCGGGAGTTGCGGGATACGCAGGCACAACTGGCGGTTTTTTCGGAGCAGGCACCGATCGGATTAAGCTGGCGGGAGTTCGAGCGCGAAGGGCGGCCGGGGGCGAATCACGTTAATCAGAAATTCTGCGAATTGATCGGGCTGACCATCGAGGAGGCTCGCGACATCGAGAATGTCCGGCGGGCGACCCACCCGGACGACTGGGCGGTGCAGGAACTCCTCACGGCCGAGCTGTATCAGGGAAAGCGTGACAGATTTTCCCTCAATAAACGGTATCTGCACCGGGATGGCAGAGTCGTCTGGAGCTCGCTGACGGTTGTCGTGCTGCGCGATTCGACCGGGCAGGTGACGCATCATTTCGCGATGTTGGAAGACATCACCGCGCGTCGGGAGGCGGAGGACGAACTCCGACGCAGCGAATCGCGGTGGCGCACTTATCTCGGGACCGCGAGCGAGATCCTCTACGCGCTGACGCCGGAGCATCGGTTCAAATTCGTTTCGACTGCCTGGACCGCCAAGCTGGGGCATCCGACCGAGGCGGTGATCGGCCGGGAGTTCACCGATTTCGTGCATCCGGAGGATCAGGCCGTGTGTCGGCAATTCATCGATGCGGTGATGGATGGAGAGCCGCATGAAACGCTGGTCGAGTACCGGATGCAGCACGCGGATGGCCGCTGGGTCTGGCATGCCTCGACGGGCTCGGCGTATATCGATCGCGACGGGCGCCACGCGTATTTCGGCGTAGGGCGGGACATCAGTTTGCGGCGGCAAGCGCAGGACGAACTGAAGGCCTCGCTCGCGCGGCGGGAGGAGTTGGAACGCATCATCAATCGCTCGCCCTCGGTGGTGGTGTTATGGCGCGCGGACGAGGGCCAGTGGCCGGTGGAGTTTGTCTCGGCCAGTGTCAGACAATTTGGATACGCGCCGGAGCAATTCATGGGGCGGCAGCTGTTGTTCACAGACATCACGCATCCTGACGATCGGGAACGGGTGCAGGGGGAGCTGGCGGTGCACGCGGAAGCGGGCGACACGGAGTACAATCAAAGTTATCGCATCGTCTGCGCGGATGGCTCGGTGCGCTGGGTGGACGATCACACGGTCGTGCGCCGCGACGCGGAAGGGCGGGTCACGCATCACGAAGGACTGATCTCGGATGTGACTGACCGGCATCAGGCGGAGGAAGTCGAGCGGGCGGCGCGGGAGCGCGATCTGCGCGTGGCGGCGGACATCCAGCAGCATTTGCGGCCGCGCATTTTTCCCGACTTGAGCGAAGTGGAGATCGAGATGTTTTCCGCGAGTACGATGCATATCGGCGGGGACTATTTCGACGTGTTGAAAGTGGACGAACGCCACTGGAGTTTCGTGATTGCCGACGTTTCGGGGAAAGGCGCGGGCGCGGCGTTGATGATGGCGGAATGCCGGGCGACGCTGCGGCTTTGCGTGGCGTGCGAATTGAGCCCGGCGGCCGTGATCCGCCGGCTGAACCGCGCGATCCAGCCGGACATGCGCCCGGGCATGTTCATCGCGCTTTTTTATGGCATCCTCGATTTGGATACGAATGTCCTCCGCTATGTGCGCGCGGGCCATGAAGAGATGCTGTTGATACGCAAGGGCGCGAGTGCGCCGGAGTTGCTGCGAGGCGAAGGGCTCGCGGTGGGCCTGGACGACGGAGGTATTTTCGATGACATGATCGAAGAGCGTGAAGTGGCTTTGAATCCCGGCGACATGGTGGCGCTCTATACCGATGGCATCACGGAGGCGCGCAACCCGGCGGGAGAAGAGTTTGGCCGCGATCGCCTGGCGGCGGCGCTGGTGCGCAACGAGGACAAGCCGCTCAGCGAAGTGGTGAAGCGCGTGGACCGGTTTGCGCGGCAGTTCTCGGCGCTCGTGCCGCGGCATGACGACAGCACGCTGCTGTTGTTCCGTCCCCGCTGAGCGAGCGCGCCCGAAGCGGTGGGGAGGCGCGGGGCCGCTTGCATGAGGGGAAAACCGCTGCACGTTCCGGCGCATGAAGTTCGACGTTGTCATCGCCGGTGGTGGATTTGCGGGGGCGTATTGCGCGCGTGTGCTGGGCAAGGCGCTCGGCAAACACGGTGCCAAGCGCGTGGCGTTGATCGCGGAGCGCAACGTCCTGGTTTTCCAGCCGATGCTGGCGGAGGTCGCCGGATCGGCGCTGTCACCGCTGGATGTGGTGAACCCGTTGCGGGAATTTTGCCGCGAGGTGAACGTGCTGCAGGGGCGTATCCATAAAATCGATTGGACGATGAAGCATCTGGTGGTGGATGGCGGCCGGTTCACGCGCAACCGTGAGATCGGGTTCGATCATCTGGTGCTTACGCTCGGCAGCGTGACGGACATGAGCCGTGTGCCCGGCATGACCGATCACGCCTGGCCCATGAAGGATGTGGCGGATGCGCTGCGATTGCGCGCGGCGATCATCAACCGCCTGGAGGAGGCGAATCTCGTCGAGAACGAAGAAGTGCGGCGGCGGTTGATGACCTTCGTCGTGGTGGGCGGCGGCTACACGGGGGTTGAGACGGCGGGGCAGTTGCTGGATCTTTTGCGGGAAGTCCGGCATCTGTATGTGAATCTTCATGACACGCCGCCGAAGGTCATTTTGGTGCACAGCCACGAGCATTTGCTGGAGGAGATCGGCCCAAAACTGGGCGACTACGCGCAGCGGGTGCTGGAGAAACGTGGCATGGAGATGCGGCTGGGGGCGCGCGTCACTGAAGTGACGGCGGCGAAAGTGACGCTGCAAAATGGGGACTCGATCGAAACGCACACCGTGGTTTGCACCGTCGGCAACGCGCCGAGCCGGGTGGCAATGGATTTGTGCAAGCAGGTGGGCGCGGTGGCCGAGCGCGGGCGTATCCCTACGGAACCTACGATGCAGGTCAAAGGGGTGTCAAAACTGTGGACGGCGGGGGATTGCGCGGCGGTGCCGTGGGACGACAAAGGCGAGCTCAAGGTTTCGCCGCCGACCGCGCAGTTCGCGATGCGCCAGGGGAAGCAGCTCGGGCGCAATCTCGCGCGCGTGTTAAAAGGCGAGCCGGCCCAGGCGTTTCATTATCGCTACATGGGACAGCTCGCGACGGTGGGGGAACGCGCGGCGGTGGCGGAAATTTTCGGGATGCACTTTTCCGGCTTCATCGCGTGGTGGATGTGGCGGACGATCTATCTCGCGAAATTGCCGGGAGCGGGCCGCAAGTTTCGTGTGATGATCGACTGGACCTTCGATCTGTTTTTCGCGCGGGACATCAGCGTGGTGCTGCCGCCGGCAGAGGATGTTTTGCGCGCGATCCATCTGGAAAAAGGCGAGAGCCTGTTCCTGATCGGGGACAAAGTGCGGGCGTTTTACGTGGTGAAACGCGGGGCGATCGCATTGCAGCGCGCGGGGGAAGACCCGCTGACGTTGGGACCGGGCAGCGTGATCGATCAGGGATATTCGACGGAGTCGGGGACGTGGGCGGCGGGCGCATCGGCGACGGAGAGCACCGATGTGGTCGTGATTCGCGGACGGGCGCTGGAGATGTTGAAGACGACACTGAAGCTCGTGGCTCGCTGACAAAAGACAGCGAACCGGCCGCTCATTCCGGTGACACTGGTTATTCGACGGCGCGTGATTTTTCGCGGCGAACGGTGGTGCGGCGCAGTGCGCCGAGGAATCCGAGTGACGCCAAAAACCACCACGAAGGAGCGCCGCCACCACCACCACCGCCGCTGGCCGGCGGCGGGGCGGGCGGTGTGGTCACGGTCAAGGTCGCGTTGTTGCTGGTAACAGAGCCGGCGCTGTTGCTGACGACAACGGAGTAGGCGCCGGCGTATCCTGTAATGGCATTGCTGATACTGTAGGTGGCGGAGGTGGCACCGGCGAGGGCGACGCCATCTTTGCGCCATTGATAGCTGAGCGGCGCGTCACCGGTCGCCGCGACCGTGAATGAGGCGGTAGCGCCGACGGCGACGGTGGTGCTGGCTGGCTGCGTCGTGATCGAGGGAAGAACCGCGGCGCCCAGCGTCACGGTGAAAGGCGCGCTGATAACGGTTTCGCCCGTATCGGTGCTGATGGCTACGGTGTAGAGGCCGGCGTTTTCCGCGGCCATGGAAACGAGCGTGAAGGTCGGACTGGTCGCGCCGGCCAGCGGGAAGTTGTTCAACCGCCACTGATAGGTGCCGGCGGTGAATCCTGTGGCGCTGGCGGTGAGCGTGAGACTCGCGCCGGCTTTCACGTCCGCGCTGCCGCCCGCAGACGGACCGGCGATGCTGGCGGAAGCGAGAGCGGGCGATGCGGAATTGAGACCGGCGGTATTGCCCGCGTTGGCCGTGACGAGTGTGGCGACATCGAGGCCACCGCTGCTCGTGATCGGGAATAATTTATAGGAATACGGCGGGGTGAAAACGGCGTCGCTGCCGGCGTCGGCCGGGAGGCCGGTGGTGTTGGTGAATACGTTTTCCACACTGCGGATGAGGCCGCCGTTTTCTTTGGAGAGCGGATCTTTCACGCCGACGTAGAGGCTGCGTTCGACGAAGAATTGGGAACTCGCGCCGGCCTTGGTGGCGGAGCTGTTGGCGGTGGCGGTGAGGTAATTGTTGTAGAGATGGACGAGGCCGAAGTTGGCGGACGGCATACGTTCGTCACAGCGGTCCGACCACGCATTATGATGCAGCGTGACGTGAAGCGGGGCGGCCTCGGTCGAGCTGCCGATGGTCATGGCGAACCGATGCGCGGTCTGGGCCGTCGTGTAGTAGAATTCGCACCACGAGACGGTGACCTTATCGGAACCCGCATCGATATCGATGAGCCCGTTCGCGCAGTCGAAGACGGTGCAATGAGTGATGAACACATTCGACGCGCCGTGGACGGTGATGCCGTCGGTTCCGGACGCGCCGGGGTTGGTGATGTTGAGACCGCGGATGAGGACGTTGTTCACGCCGCCGCTGCCGAGATCGAGACAGCCGATGAGCGTGGCGAGGCCATCGGCACCCTGGATGGTTTTGTCGGACTTGACCGCGACGGAACCGCCGAGATCGAGCGTGCCGGAAACGGTGATGACGGCGGGACCGGAGGCTTCGGCGGCGGCCTTGAATGCCGGGGCGTCGCTCACAACGACTGGCGTGGCCGAGCCGCCGCCGGTGACGGTCGCGGCGAAACCGTCGGGAGTCATCGCGCCGAAATTAGGATTAACGGTGAGTGAGGCAGCGCTGCTGGTGGCGGAGCCGGCGTTGTTGGTGACGATCGCGCGGTAGCTGCCGGCGTCGGTCGATTGAGCGGACGCGAACGTGAGCGTGGAACTGGTCGCGCCGATGATATTGCTGAAGGTGCCGCTGTTGTCCTTTTGCCACTGATACGTCAGCGGAGCATCTCCCGACGCGGTTACAGTGAAGCTGGCGGAGGTGCCAACGTTGACGATTTGCCGGCCGGGTCCGGCGATGATGACGGGCGGATGGGTGGCGACGGCGGCGATCGAAACGGCGAAGGCCGGACTGACCACGATATCGCTGCCGCCGGGCAGGCCGAGCATGACGGAGTACACGCCGGCGTCGGAGAGCTGCGCGTTTGCGAGGACGAAAGTGGCGGAGGTGGCGCCGGCGATCGGCGAGTTTTTAAAGCGCCATTGATACGACGAAGGCGAGAAGCCCGCGGCCGTGACGGAAAGCGTGAGGTCGCCGCCAACCGCGGCAGAACTGTCACCGGTGATGTTTGCGGAAGGAACCGCGGGGGCGGGAGTCGAGACGTTACCCGCGCCCGCCTTCACGATTGCCGGCACGCTGGAAGAGGCGTCGAGCTGATACGAATACGGCGGAGTGAAAACGATGTCGTCGCTGGTGATTTGGGTCCCGGTGCAGTTGTTGAAAATGACGCCGAAGGTTTTGAGCAGGCCGCTGTTTTCTTTGGTCAACGGACTCTTCACGCCGTCGTAATAGTTATTTTCGCTGAGCATCTGACTGACGTTGCGCGACGCGGTGCAGTAGTCGTTGCCCACGCAATTCCAGTAGTTGTTGAACATGTGGCAGGGACCGTAGCGGTCGGCCAGCATGCGCTGTTTGCAGCCATCGGCCCACCAGTTGTGATGCCAGGTCGCGTGATAGGTGGAGGCACCGGTCGGGCCGTTGTCGTCATCGGCCGAGCCGACGAGGTTGGAGAAATTATGCGTGGTGTTGCGCGTGTAGTAGAATTTGCACCACGAGACGGTGACGTTGTCGGAGCCGTTGACGTCGTCGAGATTGCCGTCGGTGCAGTCGAAGATGGTGCACTTGGTGACGAGCACGTTTGAGGAACCGCCGCCGATCGTGATTCCGTCGTTGGAAGCGCGTTCGCCCGTGCGCGCGGAGATATTGAGGTTGGCGATGAGAACGTTATTCGCGCCGCTCAACGAAAGCGTGCCGAGGATCGTGGCACCGGTGTCGGCGCCGCGGATGGTCTTGTTAGACTTCACGCCGATGCGGCCATTTGTACCCAGATCGATGATACCGGACACGGTGATGACTGCGGGGGAGGAGGACTCGGTGGCGGCTTTCAACGCGCTGGCGGTGGTGACGACGACGGGCGTGAGGGCGCCGCCGCCAGTGACGGAGGCGGCGTAGCCATCCATTGCAAGAGCGCCGACGGGCGTGGCGTTGACGGTGAAGGTGGCGGGCGTGCTCGCGGTCGTGCCGGTGCTATCGGTAACGAGGACACGATAAGTGCCGGCGTTGATTACCTGCGCGTGGGAAAAGTGCAGCGTGGCCGTGGCGCTGCCCGAATAGTCGGTGATGATGGAAGGATCGTTGCCGGGGAAAATAAAGGAGACGTCGGCGAAAACGCCGTTGGTTTCCCTCTGCCATTGATAGGAAAGCGGGGCGATGCCGGTCGCGGTCACCGTGAAGGAGACGGAGGCGCCGACGTCTGCGGTGGCGGCTGCGGGCTGAGCGGTGATGGCGGGGCCGGAGGCAGCGGAAACGGTGAGTGTGGCGGCTGCGCTCGTTGTCGAGCCGGACGCATTGGTGGCAACGACGGTGAAGCTGCCGGCATCGGTGCTGGACGCGCTCGCGATGGAATACGAGGCGGACGTGGCGCCCGGGAGATCGATCCCGTCCTTGCGCCACTGATACGTGGGCGAACCCGAAGCCGCGGCGGTGAAGGTGACGCTCGCGCCGGTACCGACGGTCTGGCTGGCGGGCTGGACAGTGAACACGGGCGTGGCGCCGGCGACGGCGTTCGACGTGACGGTGAATGATTGGATGTCGATCGCGGTGGCGGCGGTGTTCGACGTGGCGCGCCAGCCGAGGGCGAGAGCGTCGAAGGAAGCGGTGAGGAAATTGCCGCCGCTTACGCCGGTCGCGCTTTGCGTGTATAGCGCGGTGCCGGAGGCGGTGGAGCCGGCGTAGAGCGCGCCATCGAGCGACAGCGTGCCTGTGGCGGTCAACGTGATGGTGAGCGTATGCGTATATTGGTTACCGGCGACGAGTGTCAGGGAAGACGCGACCGAGGCGAGATTGACGCCGCCCGCGTAGCTCTGGCTTCCACTGCCTTCGGTGACGAGATCCTGGTTGTTGCCGGTCGAAAGGGACTGCGCGGGCCGGGTGGCGAGGCGGTGATTGCCGGCGTTGAAGGCGAGGCGATTGACGTAGCCCTGCCAGTCTTTCGCGCCGCCCGTTACGCCGGCGGTTCCGTTGGTGGCGGTGCCGTTCAATCCGCCCGCGAGAGGAGCGGTGCCGCCCGAGTTGTAGAGACCGAACCCGAGGATGCCGTTTTGAGTGAGCAGGCCGGACGTGTCGGTGAAGGTCGTGGTGAGTTGGATGAAGTCCCCGGGGTTGCTGAGCGCGACCGGAGTGGCGGAAAACAAAGCATGCGTTTCGATGTGGCCCGAGCTGCTGGGGGCGATGCCGAATTGAAAATGACCGGACGCGATCGCGGGGTCGGGGCTCCACGTCTTCGACGAAAAAAGTTGGTAGGCGGTGGAGTCGACCGTGGGTGCGGCGGGCGTGCCCGAGTTTACTGTGCTGGCGGCAAACGTATCCGTGAAGACCTGCGATTGCGCGCGGGACAAAGGCGCGAGCGCGAAGGAAACGACGAGGGATGACGCGGTGAGGAAGGCGCGGGATGGTGTCATGAAGCGGGGCGACGGGTCAGCGGAGTGAGGCAGACCGCGGTCGAAAAAAGGGGAAAGGCGGAGGCGGCGCATGGTTTCCCGGCGATGGCGCGAGGATACAATCCGGGCGATGCACGCATTGTTGAAGGAGTGGCGTCGCAGCGGCGCAGACGGGCTGTGGCCGGCTTCGGTGGACCGTGATAAAAACGAAAACCCCGGGGCGAACCCCCGGGGTTTTTGCGCAAGCGGATGAGAACGACGGAAGGCTCAGAGCGGCGGATTCCAGCCGCCGAGGACATTGGATTTTGAATACGTGGCGGCTTGCGAGGCGTTCAGACGCACGACCCAGGGGGAGCGAGTGGAGAGATTCACGGTGGCTCCGGCGAGAGTCTTGGTGCCGTACTCGGCGGCGCGGCAGGTGGCTTCGCGGCCGTCCCACGGGCTCCAGCCGGCGGCGGTGATGTGGGAGTCGATCGCGCAATTGATGATGACGGTCTGTCCATATTCACGCCAGGGGCGCATGAAAGTGGAGCTGTTGTTGGCGACGTTGCTGGAGCGGTTGAAGGTGCATTGGCTGAAGACAAAGCCGTAGACATTTTGCGGGGTGCTTGGAGCGGTGCATGGGCCTCCGGTGCCGCGGATCTGGCGGATGTTGGTGGTTTCGAAAAACGCGGTGCCGCCGCTGTAGATAAAATCCACGCTGCCGCGAATCTCGCAGTATTTGCAGTACACCAACGCGCCATTCCAGATGGCAAAGGTGTCCTGCCAGCCGTTGATGTAGCAGCGATAAAACTCCACGCGTTTGCCGGTGACGTACGCGGCGTTCTGCTGGCCGGCGGTGGCCCCGGCGGTGTTCTCGATCGTCATGTAGCTGACGGTGATGTCGGAGCCGCCGATGTTGAGGGGTTTCTGTCCGGCGCCGGCGCGGAGCTTCACGCCGGTCTGCGAGGCACCGACGAGGCGGAGGTTGGTCTTTGAGGAAGGGATGGAGACCTGCTCGTTGTAGGTGCCATTGGCGATGGCGATGGTGTCGCCGGAACCGGCGGCATTCACGGCGGACTGGATGCTGGAGTATTGGGAAGGAACGTTGCGGGTGGCAGCGGGAAGCGCGGTCGCGCCAATCGCGAGTGCGGCAATGAGCAGGGGTAGTTTCATGGGGATTTGTTTTTAGACGGAATGAACGGGATGGACGGATCAGGCTGGAAGAGGGGTCAAGGGCCGGAGCGCTCGGTGAAGGAGGCGAGCGCGACGGCGCGCGTTTGCGGGCGGAGGGCCGGTGAAGTGGCGGCGTAACTACGCGCGGCGGCGGGATCGGTCGTGCTCCAAAGGCTGATGAGGTCGAGGAGCGTGTTGGCGCGCAGTTCGGGATCGACGATGCTTTCGGCCCAGCTGGTGGCGACGCCGGGTTTTTTTTCCACGATCACGGGCGTGGTGGCGACGGCGGCGGCACCGGCATCGAGCTCGGTGCTCGGGTCGAGGCGATCCATCCAGGCGGAGGCGGCGACGGGATCGAGCGAGACCCATTGTTGGAGTCCGTCGCGCAAGGCGGAGGCGCGGAGATCGCCCGGGGGAAGCGTCGCGGCGTAGGTGACCAGTGACGCGGGATCGCTCGCGGACCAGCCGGAGATGACGCCTTGAAGGGCGTCGGCGCGAGTGGTGGTGTCGGGAAATTTTTCCGCGGCGGCGATGGCGGATGCGGGTTGATAGCGTGCCCACTGGGCGAAGGCGGTGGAGAGCCAGTACGCGCGAAATTCGCCGGGGGCGGCGGAGGCGAATTGGGCGGCGAGGTCGAAACGACCGGCGCGGGTGAGTTCGGTGATGAGCGTGTTGCCGTGGTCGCTTTGGAGAAGTGGATCGGCATTGCAGAGAAAGGTGATCGCGCGGATGGCGGCGTCCGGATCGGCGATGGCGCCGGTGAGCAGAGATTCTACGGCGAGGCGGCGCTCGCCGAGGCGGACGTTGGCGAGGGTCCAGTGCGCGGCGGCAGTCGGGTCGGTTGAGCCCCAGCCCTGAAGGGTCGCGCGGATACACTCATCACGCTGACGCGGAGTACGGGCGCTTTGAGCGAGTTGAAGTGCGAGCGCGGGTTGAGTCGCGGCGAGTGATTGCAAAGAGGAAAAAATTCGCGCGTCGGTTGCGGGCGCGCAGGGACCAGCGAGCAGTTGCGCGAGATCGGTCGCCGCAGGTGCGCGTGACGTATCGATGAGACTGGCGGGGGGATTTTCCTGTGCGATGGACGTAGAGAATGAGGACGGGGACGCGGAAGAGGTGGCGGCGGTGGATCGGGTTTCCGCTGTGAAAAGTGTGCTATGGCGACCGACTAAAAATCCGGTGAGGACGCACGCGAAGCCTGCGACGATGGGGAGGGCGAATGAACGCGTGGGGATT
>Ga0164241_10002484_pt1 | contig 19878 bp, 23 predicted proteins | sample OricomyardsoilBY_FD_108780 | JGI IMG/M metagenome (GOLD analysis project Ga0164241, IMG submission 108780) | Backyard soil microbial communities from Emeryville, California, USA - Original compost - Back yard soil (BY) | ecosystem: Environmental > Terrestrial > Soil > Unclassified | place: USA... | reverse complement strand
GTGCGCTATTTGTGTATTTTACCGTGTGCCTGTTAAGCTTTAACCGCGCACGCAGCTTGCCTTACCGCTCGGCGTTAGTGGCATACAGTATTTACTTGTTTATGCCGGTAACCCTGTGGTTTCAGGGTAATGTGTATATGAGCGATATGCTGGTGCATACCTTTTTTATAATTGGGGTTTACACGGCTTTAAAAATGATTATCCGTCAAAAGTTTTATTCCCCTAAGTATATTTTCTTTTACGTGCTTACACTGGCGCTTATGATATATACCAGTTGGCTGGGTGTGTTTTTTGCCTTTGGTGTGTTGGTGTATAGCCTGTTGCATGTAAACCGCATACCCGGCTTTAGGGTGCTTATATGGAGTACCATAATAGTAACCCTTATTATGTTGCGCTTAATTACCTATCAATACGCGCAAATAGCCGGGCCCGTTGCTTACTTAGAGGAGATGTTGAGCCGCTATGTTGAGCGCGGCAGTTTGGCAAATACTAACAGTGGTTTGTTCCATTTTATGTTTGATTATTTGTGGTTGCTTAAAACGCTGCTGTACAACTATTTTATACACTATATACTGATATACATTGCGCTGTTAATGTTTGTGTTCTTGGTGTTCCGCCGCAAAAAAATGAAGATTGTGTTTAGCGTAAACGGTTACCGGTTTATATGGCTAAGTGTAATGCCCGTAGTATTGCTGCATGTATTTTTCTTAAACTATTCAGTGCAAGATTTCACAGCTCTCTACGCTTCGTTATTTTTTAGTGTGTTGTTAGGTATATTATACGATAAAGTAAAGAAGAGCGGCACTCTGCCTTTGCGCAAACTACGTTTTGGCGCTACTGCATTAATAATATTAATGGTATTGCAGTATGAGGCAATGAACTTAGCCGATTATAAGGGGTACCAACTAATTGGAGAGAAATATAAAACAACTGCGGCCAACGATGAAGTAATTATAACAGATAATGAGGAAGTTATACCGCAAGTAATTTTTTATGCGCAACGTAATATCCGTTATGAAAAAGACTCTACGAGTGCCTTAAACTTTTTGAGGCAAACGCACAGAACGAAGGGGATTTTTATGTCATTCGCACCGCCTAAATATGGCAACTATGGCCCCTTTGTTAGTACAAACTTAGATCAGGAAATACACTGGGAATTAGATTCGTTAGCGCACTAAATTATATTAACCTTCCAGATGTTCAATATCGTCTAAATCTTTATATCTGCCTGCTGCTTTTTTTGCTTTTATTAAATCGCGTACATCAATCATGTTTACCTGTACGCCATCAAAAGTTACTTTAGCAGACTGATGAAACGCTTCTTCAAAAACCAAACCCTTACACGCCGTAAGTACATCAATGCGAACAGGCGATTTTCCAAATTTAAAGACATCAAATTTATCTACGTCTAAAAAATTGCTTAGAGTCATATCGAAAATAGGCATTCCAAAAATTGCAAATGCCTTTAGCAATAGTTTGTAATTTGCCTCGGTACGATTGACCCAAATATCCAAATCTCCGGTTGTTCTATGGTAGCCATGGTACACTACAGCATAACCCCCCACTACCAAATATTCAGTTTCACTTTTATTAAGTGCATCCAAAAAATCAACAAAATCTTCAAAAAGTATTTCAGCCACGTTTCGTCATTGAAAAAATACTACGATCCATTTTAGGCAAATTTGTAAGTTTAAAATTGTAATTAATACTTTGTAAATACATAGCTGCACGTAAACGTTCCTCAACAGACTTTGCCCTCCAATAATCTGTATCTATGCGTTCTTCTTCTAATTTAGAAGCCTCAAATGCTGTTCTATCTAAACGGTACATACTGCAAAATTACATTATTTGGCTTGGGTTTAAACATTCAAATTATATAAATCATCCTATCTTCACATTTCTAAATTAAAACAACATGAGCCAGCATACTATTCCAATTGTTGATTTAAGTGAGTTTACATCGGGCGGCCCTGAAAGGAAACAGAAGTTTGTACACGAGTTGGGTAAGGCTTTTGAAGAAATAGGTTTTGTAAGCGTACGCAACCACGGTGTGCCGCAACAAGTAATTGATGCATATTACGATGCAGTTAAACAGTTTTTTGCCGAGCCTACTGAAGTAAAAAAGAAATACGAAAAAACAGAATTGGCAGGTCAGCGCGGCTATACAAGTTTTGGTAAAGAAACCGCTAAAGGTTACGATGCCCCCGACCTGAAAGAGTTTTGGCAAATGGGACAAATTGTTGAAGGTGAAGATATGCCAAAGGAACACTACCCCGATAATTTATACGTAGATGAAATACCTGAATTTAACGCATTAGGTACTCAACTTTTTAAGGGTTTTGAAGGTAGCGCGCGCGAATTATTACGTGCCATAGCAATACACTTAGGCATTGGCGAGTTTTATTTTGATAAACACATACACAATGGCAATAGTATACTACGTGCTATACATTATCCGCCTATATTAAACGAACCAAAATCAGCGATACGTGCCGAGCAGCACGAAGATATTAATCTGATAACTTTATTAGTAGGTGCATCGGCCGAAGGCTTACAATTATTAAACCGCAATAACGAGTGGTTAGATATTACCGCACCCGAAGGTTGCTTGGTAATTAACGTAGGCGATATGCTGCAAAGGTTAACCAACAACAAACTTAAATCAACCACCCACCGCGTAGTAAACCCGCCGCGCGAAAAGTGGCATACCTCCAGGTATTCAATTCCGTTTTTTACGCACCCGCGTAGCGAAATGCGGTTGGACTGCCTGCCCGACTGTATAGATGCCAAACACCCGTTAGCCTACGAACCCATTAGTGCCGGCGAATACTTGGAAGAACGCCTGATTGAAATTGGGCTAAAGAAAAAATAGGTTTCTTTGCCATCCTAACTCGCCGTAGGCGAAGGATATATCTATTTTCCGAAGACGGCTTAGTATTGACAACTCACGAGTTGTTAATAGGCTTAAACCCTATGGGGTCTTTAATTCATCGGATGAATTATTATTCAAAATAAGTGCTTTGGTAAATAGTAACATGTTTGCCCAAGTATTCATCCGATGAATGCATTACAGATCAGCCCCTGCAAAAAATAAATAACTCTTATTCTTTCACTATCCTTCTGGTTTCGGTAAAGCCCTTGCCCTCGGCTTTTACAATGTAAATGCCGCTAAGCAAAGTGGCTGTGCTAATGCTTGCTTTATTTAGCTGAGGTTGTGTAAATAACACACGTTCGCCAAGTACATTGTATACGCTTACTTGTTGTAAATTTTGTGTTGCTTCAATCTGCAACACATCATTAACCGGGTTCGGGAAAATTTTTACCTGTGGCTGCGTGTTTTGTACTTCGTTAATACCTACGGTACCGCTGCTAAGTGTATAGCGGTTAAAAAAGTCCCATATTTCCTGGCTTGCATTTATATCCTTATTGGTTACGCCTATATCAATTAGCGCACCCGGCCAAGTATGCTCGCCGCCAATTACTTTGTAAAGCCAAACTTCCGAGCCACCTGCACAACTACGGTATCGTATTTCCTGCACAGTACTGCTATCGGCAGTATTGGTATTGGCCACAAAGGTAGTATCGCTAACAGTACTGCATTGGTTTTTGCTTACCCAAAAACTAATCACATCTTCAATAGCATACGAACCTGTAGCACCATTATATGGTACGGTAGGGTCGGCCGTGCCGTGTATTTCTAAAATAGGAACACTACGTGTTTGGTTGCAATTAATAGCTACGTTATTAGTAAGCGAACCTGTTACCGATGCTATGGCTGCTATGCGGTTTTCCAAGTCGCATGCTAAGCGGTAACTTTGGTAGCCGCCGTTGCTCATACCACAACTATACACACGGTTAAGGTCAACACCGTACAGCAAATTCATGGTATCTATTATTTTGCCAATAAAGCCCACATCATCGGGGTTGGGGTTGCTGTAGCTGCCTACAAAACCCGAGTTCCAGGCATTGTTCAAGCCATCGGGGTACACTACTATAAAATGGTTGTTATCGGCGGTAGTATTCATTTGGGTATACAGCATTTCCTGACTTGCATTACTAGTATAACCATGGTGGTTAATTACCAAAGGCAAATGTTGCCCGGCTGTATAGCCCGCAGGTAAATGTAATATAAAGCTGCGCGGTGTGTTTTGGTAGTTGATAGACAATACGGTTTGCGCTTGCGCAGCAAACAGCCCTATGCTTAGTATAAATAGTAGTAGTGTTTTTTTCATAGTTATGGTTTTATAACAAACGTATCTGCATCAATTCTCCTACAAAATAAAAAATCCGCAGCTAATTACTTAACTGCGGATATATATAAATGAATAAATGACAATTTATGCTTCCTCTACGGGTTCAGGTTTTACTACCTCAATACTTTGCAGGTATTTAGCTTTAATTTTAGCTTCCACTTCAACAGCTAAGCCCGGGTTATCTTCCAACATTTGTTTAACGCTATCGCGGCCCTGGCCAATTTTAGTGGTTTCGTAGCTATACCACGATCCGCTTTTTTGTATCACACCCAACTCCACACCTAAGTCAACAATTTCGCCTGCTTTCGAAACACCTTGTCCGTACATAATATCAAACTCGGCAGTTTTAAAAGGTGGCGCCATTTTGTTTTTTACCACTTTAACACGGGTACGGTTACCCGATATGGTATCGCCGTCTTTTATTTGGCCAATACGGCGTATATCTAAACGTACCGATGCGTAAAACTTAAGCGCGTTACCGCCGGTGGTAGTTTCGGGGTTACCGAACATTACACCTATTTTTTCTCGAAGCTGGTTTATAAATATGCAGCAGCAACCTGTTTTATTAATAGTACCTGTTAGTTTACGAAGTGCCTGGCTCATTAAACGTGCCTGTAAGCCCATTTTGCTTTCACCCATTTCGCCTTCTAATTCGCTACGTGGTACCAATGCTGCTACCGAGTCAATAACACATATATCAATAGCGCCCGAGCGTATTAAGTGTTCAGTAATATCTAAAGCTTGTTCGCCATCATCGGGTTGCGATATAAGCAGGTTATTTACATCTACCCCCAATTTTTCGGCGTATGCCTTATCGAAAGCATGCTCGGCATCAATAAAGGCTGCAATGCCGCCGTTGCGCTGGCAATTGGCAATAGCCTGTATGGCCAAAGTTGTTTTACCGCTCGATTCGGGCCCGTATATTTCAACCACACGGCCTTTAGGTAAGCCCCCAATACCCAAGGCTATATCAAGGCCCAGTGAACCGGTTGAAATGCTTTCAACAGCCATTATTTTCGAATCGCCCAGTTTCATGATAGTCCCCTTACCGTAAGCCTTATCAAGTTTGTCAACCGTTAGTTGAAGCGCCTTTAGTTTTTCTTTCTTTTCGTCGCTCATTTTATTCATTTTTTTAGTTTTTTGAATGTTTGGATGTAGTGTAAACCTAAATATTTTTGCCAATAATACTAACTTATTTAGCCAATTATGTTTTCCTGCATAACCGAAAGCAAATTTAGGGTAGCAGTGCGCAATGTATTTGCGTAGTAAAAAATAATTACAAATAAAGTTTAGTGTGCCTAAAACGGCTACCGAAGATAACAAGAAAACCACCTATTAAATAAAAAAAGCCGCATGCTTATTAACATGCGGCTTGGTAAAATTTATGGTAAAGTAGGCTTAAATTTCGTGTAAATGTTCGGTTTTAAGGCTGTGCTCCATTATAATGCGGATGGAAGTAGCACTGGGTGTTTTCATTTGTTTGTTCAATAACCTTTTGGCCCTTATTAGTTCCATCATTTCTTCGTGTAAAGTTTCCGATGTTGCTAATTCCGAAGCCAAAAATTGTTTTTCATCATCGGTGGTTTCACCGTAGGTGTGTAATACTAATAGGTTTTGTGTAGAAGTGTTGGTCATGACAATGTTTTTATGGGTTGGTAATTTTTTAATTTATCATGTATAAAACGCCCATTGCAAACATTATTGTGTAACCGGCAATAAAAAAATAAAAAAGGAAATTTCGCTAAGAAGAGAATGCAATAGAACGCTGATTATCATGATTGGTTATGATAAATACAAAATACACACAAACAGTTCTAAAATCTGCATTCGTTAATCTTGGTTCTTCAATAACACAAAACAATACCTCTGTTAAACTCCTTGTATTATCTCTGTATTTACTCCATGGTAAATTGTATTTTTTTAATAAACCTTAGTGGTTAAGCTCCTCCCAAAACTCGGCAGCGCGGCGGGTGTGGGGTATTACTATACTACCACCTACTAAGTTGGCAATGCTAAACACTTCGTATATCTCATCGGTAGTGCATTGCAGTTCGTGGCACTTGCCTAAGTGGTATTTTATGCAGTCGTCGCAGCGCAGTACCATACTGGCTACCAAGCCCATTAGCTCCTTGGTTTTGGTGGGCAGGGCGCCTTCGGCATAAGCTTGGTTATCAAGGCTCCAAAAGCGTTTCATTACCAAGTTGTTTTTACTCAGTATTACCTCGTTCATGCGGGTGCGGTAGTCGTTAAATTCGTTTACCATTTGGCTCATACAATATTTGTTTAAGTGCTTCGTCAAATATATTAATACTACTGTACCCATGTGATTTAACATCCCTGCTTTTCAGCACTTTTATATGCACGGTTGATATTCATCAAAATGCATATCGGTAAATCTTCTTAGTTTTATCTTTCAAAATCAAAAATCCAAATACCAAATGAAAAACATCATCCGTCTATTTATAGGTGTAATTATTGTATCGTCGCTAAGCAGTTGCGGGTACAATGGCATGGTTAACAAACGCGAAGCCGTTAACAAGGCTTGGGGCAATGTTGAGAGCGCTTACCAGCGCCGCGCCGATTTAGTACCTAACTTGGTTAACACCGTAAAAGGTGCAGCCAACTTTGAACAAAGCACCCTTACACAAGTAGTTGAAGCAAGGGCTAAGGCTACCTCTATACAGGTTAATGCCGATAACTTAACCGAAGAGAACTTAAAGAAGTTTCAGGATGCACAAAGCGAATTAGGTGGTGCCATATCGCGCTTATTGGTAAGTGTTGAACAATACCCCGACTTAAAAGCCACGCAAAATTTCCAGGAACTGCAAGCGCAGCTTGAAGGTACCGAAAACCGCATTAATATGGAACGCAACAACTTTAACGGCGCCGTGCAGGATTACAACGCCTACATAGCACGCTTTCCGCAACTAATGGTTGCTAAAATGTTTGGGTTTACATCTAAAGCATATTTTCAATCAACCCCCGGTTCGGAAAAAGCGCCACAAGTAAAATTTTAAGACGATGCTGTTTAGTAAATCCCTGTTTGATAGTAACGAACGCAACACTATTGTAAAAGCCATAGGCGATGCCGAGGCATTAACAAGCGGAGAAATACGCCTGCATATTGAAAAAAAATGCAAATCGGCCGATGCGCTTATCCGTGCCCAAGAGGTATTTTACGAGTTAGGTATGGATAAAACTGCCGCCGCCAATGGCGTATTAATATACTTGGCTTACGAGGATAAAAAATTTGCCATAATTGGCGATAAAGGTATTGATACCGTAGTGCCCGATAACTTTTGGGATAGTATTAAAGAAATGATGGCAGGCCATTTCGGCAAAGGCGAATTTATACAGGGAGTGCTGTATGCCATTGTTGAAACAGGGCACCAGTTGAAGCAGTATTTTCCGTTACAGGAGGACGATAAAAATGAATTGACCAATGAAATTAGCGAAGGTTAGTTTTTATAAAGTAGCCACTAGGTTGGGCGCCGTGTTGTTGTTATTTTTTTTGTGCCTGAATGCTTTTGCAAAAAAACCGCAGTACCCCGAAAGGCCGGAACCTAACCACTTACTAAACGATTATGTGGGCGTGCTTACCGATGGCGAAGCCAGCCGTTTGGAACGTAAGCTTACCCGCTTTGATAACAATACCAGCACACAAATATGCATGGTGGTAATGAACAGCATAAGCGGTGCCGATGTAGGCCAGTATGCTGCCGAGCTGGGCGAGCGCTGGGGTATAGGGCAAACCGATAAGGATAACGGTATAGTAGTATTGGTATTAATTAAGGAACGAAAAATGTTTATTGCCACAGGTAGTGGTACCGAACAGTACCTGACCGATGACCTGTGCGGCGAAATAATAAACGACGTAATGAAGCCCGAATTTAAAAAGGGTGATTATTATACCGGCCTTGATAAAGCAGCCGATGAAATGATAAACATTTTAGACGGCGCTTTTGAAAATACAACAACCGCAGGGTATAGCAGCAGTAGCAGCAATACAACGCCTAACACCGCTTACCAAACCCAACCGGCTATAGCAAGCACAACTGCAACTAAAGCCAATAGTTCATCCTCATCGTGGGGTTTTGGTACGGTATTGTTGCTGGTGTTTTTAGTAATTTTATTAGTAGTTGTTATCGGCTCATCGGGCAGTGCAAATAAAGGCCGGATAACCTACGCAAGTTCTGGTTCATACGGGCCAAGCAGGTTTTACGGTTCGGGCTATACTACACGCACAGCTGTAAGCAGTTACACCAGCCGCAGGTTTCTGGGTGGCGGAAACAGCAGCAGTTCAGGCAGTAGTAGCAGTAGCAGTTCAAGCAGCCGTAATACAAATTTTGGCGGCGGTAAGTTTAATGGAGGCGGTTCGGGCGGTAGTTGGTAAATAGCTATTACAAATACATGGCTGCCAATGTTGGCAGAATATGAGGCACACCTAAAATGGTATTTCAATACCGTGGAGAAATATATAAATGAACTACTTAATAAAAATAGTACAGGTAAATAAGCAGGCAACCAAAAGGTTATTTGCAGTATTGCTTTTGCTTACAGTAAGTTTTGCAAGTTTTGCGCAGCAGTATCCCGAAAGGCCAAGCCCTCCGCGTTTGGTAAACGATATGGCGGGGATGCTTAACAGTTCCGATGCGCAGGAACTGGAGAAGAAATTAGAGGCTTACGATAAGTCAACATCAACCCAAATTACTATTGTTACCCTGCATACTTTAGATGGTATGGATATAGGCCAATATGCTGCCGAACTGGGCGAAAAATGGGGTGTGGGCCGTAAGCAGAAAGATAATGGTGTAATGATACTGGTGGCGCTCGACGACCATAAAGTTTTTATAGCCACAGGCCGCGGCGTTGAACAATACCTGCCCGATGCTATTTGCAAGCGTATAGTTGAGCAAATAATAAAACCAAATTTTAAGCAAGCCGATTATTATAGCGGATTGAATGAAGCAATCGATAATATCATTGCAAGGTTATCGGGCAATTTTAAGGGCGATGATAATGATAACCGGAAAATAAAAATTCCACCACGGGCAATAGTTACTTTTATTATCCTTATCATAATTGTTATCATCCTTATATCGCGTAGCGGCGGCGGTGGTGGTGGGCGTGGAACCTACGGCCGAAGAGGCTATTATGGCGGGCCCTTTATTGGCGGCGGTTTTGGTGGCTTTGGCGGCGGCGGAGGAAGCAGTGGCGGCGGTGGCGGTTTCGGGGGCTTTGGTGGCGGTAGCTTTGGCGGTGGTGGTGCGGGCGGTAGTTGGTAGGCCTTATCAACATGTGCAAATTTTTAATCTTCAATCTTTAATTATTTCATCTATCCATGTATCACTACTCTAAACATATACTACACCCTTGGCATGGTGTTGAAGTTGGCGACGAAGCACCTGAATTGGTAACCGTATTTATTGAAATAGTACCTACCGATACTGTAAAGTACGAGGTTGATAAAAAAAGCGGCTTGCTAAAGGTAGATAGGCCTCAGCTATTTTCGAACATTGTACCTGCCCTTTATGGTTTTATACCGCAAACATTGTGCGATATAGAAGTAGGCGAGTATTGTATGCAAAAAACAGGCCGCAGGGGCATTATAGGCGACCAAGACCCTATGGATATTTTGGTGCTTTCGGAAAAGGGTTTTCCGAATAGCGGATTTTTATTGCAGGCTATACCCATTGGCGGATTTAGGATGATAGACCGGGAAGAAGCGGACGATAAAATAATAGCTGTAATGCAGGGCGATGCTATTTATGGCGGGTACCGCAACCTGAATGATATAGGCGAGTCGGTATTAAACAGGTTAAAGCATTATTTTTTAACCTATAAAGATATGCCCGGCAGCGCCGAAAAGCGCAAGGTTGAAATTTCATCGGTGTATGACAGGGATGAGGCATTGGAAGTAATAACCAAAAGTATGAACGATTATAAAAACCGCTTTGGCAATGCGCAATAAATTAATTGTGGGTATTGCACTAATAGTATTGCTATTGGTTGGTGGGTACCTATACAATAAATACCGCATAGCGCCGCGTGTAAAATTTAATGCACTGGAGCTTTATGATGTAAAAGGTAAACCCTTTAGCACCGATGAACTGAAAGGCAAGAAAGTATTTGTAAATTTTTTTGGCACTTGGTGCGGCCCATGTATGCACGAGTGGCCCCTGCTTGAAGCTACCCAAGCTATATTGGAAAAAGAAGGCTATATGTTTATTGCCATAAGCGATGAACCTGTAAAAAAATTAGACAGGTTTACCGAGCGAAATAACACTAACATAAAAGTGCTATACAGCCAGCAAAAGCTAAAGGAGTTGAAAATATTTTCGGTGCCCACCAGCTACCTGCTGAACGAAAAGCAGGAAATAGTATTTACCCAAACAGGTGAATTTGAAGGCACGCCTGTACAGGTAGCCCAACAGTTACGGAAGGCTTTTAAGTAATTTACCTTTTTGCAACCACCAAATGGTACCCGCAAACAACAGTACGTACAGTGCAGCAGTATATACATCGGTTACTATGGCAAAAGCCGCTTTGGCGTTGTAGTAACCTAAGCTTATAAGTATAAGCGCTTCAACTACGTTTAATACAAAAAGCGTTAGCAACACCAGTGGTAAAAAAACCGCCCTTGCTTTTATGCTGTTATTTACACTAAGTATTAACAGGGTAGCAGTAACTATTACCCCAAGTTGCAGGTATGCATCGTAAAAATATACGCCGTAAGTACCGTTAATGGTTATCATGTTGCTTACATGTTCTACCTCATCGCCCTTTAGCATTATACATCCCGAAACACAAGTTGCTATTAATATGGCGTACGCTTTAAGTACCCACGGCCAAACAAAATTTAATTCGGTACCAATAAAACTTATTACTACATAAATAAGGTAAGCGCCAATACCTTTCAATAACACTTCGGCTACAGGTGTGCGTTGGGGGTTATATAACTTGTGTAACATGGCTTAGCTAAATGTATATACCATGCCAGGTTAGCCGTATAAATATAACTAACAGTATAAAAAAGAAAACGCCAAAACTACTTAGCGATTGCAGGTTTTTATACTTAATTACTTCGTCCTTCATTACCTCAATATATTGCAGGGCATACCATGCAATAAACAACATAACGGCTATAAACAATAAGTAGGTGGCATGTACAAATATGTTAAGCGAGTAGCTGGTGCCACTTACCGGAAAAATGGCAATGGTAGTAATAACAGAACCGATGATAAAGGGCAAAATAGCTACCTCGAAAAAATACTTGCGGCGGCGTTGCAGCTTGTTAACTTTTGTGTACGAGTAAGCAAAAACCAAAAACGGGCGGGCCATGTTTACTGCAAAGTATAAAAGCAAAACGGCAAACGGCAGGTTAATGGCATAAACTAAAAACTGCGGTATGCGCGCCCATGCAAAGGCTATTGCAAAATCGGTGTAGTAAGGCGAAAGGTATTCGTTAAGGCCAATTGATGCAATAACCGATTGCGAGAGAAATATACTAACGCCAATAATAAACAGCCACAGAAAAAAAATATTGATGATGTTTTTAACGCGCTTAAACTTGCTGTAAAGGTATATGCTTAAAAGCCCAACAACCAATGCAAATAACGGGCCTGCGGTGTAAATAATAAATACATTTAGCTTATCCCAACGGTGGCCATTAAGTATAAACTTAACACCGTGGTAATATATAAACCCATCGAATTTAAAAAGCTTGCCCGCCAGGGCCACCACCACCCAATGCAGGTAATTAATCAGCAAATATGCCGATGAAAAGCAGATTGCTGAATTTAGAACCCTCGAAAGTTTGTCATACCATTTTTCGTGTCCACGCTGTTCCAATCTCGTAGTATTAGTTAAACTATTAGTTTCAAAGATAAAATTCCATTTGTACCTGCCATAAGTAATTTATTTGGCAGGGCGGTATTTAGCTTTTTCAAGTATAGTTTTTGCATCGTATTTCTGCACCAAATCGCGCAGGGTAATTTTACTGCCGGTTTCGTTCATAAATTTACGCACTATTTGCAGGCCAACAAAACTACCAACACTACCGGGGGCTTCGGGTGGCAGGCCCGAGGTGGCCGGCCCTTCGCCCAAATAGCGCGTTTTATCCATACTGTTGTTTTTGTACAAAAGGTCCTTGTTATTAAAAAACTGCCAAAGCCCGTATTCGTTTTCGGTACACCATTGGGTTTGTTTTTGTGTGTAGCCAAGTAGCATACTATCGGGCGCATCGGGCAAAATGTAACTTAAAAAGTAAAGCTTTTTACCACGGTCAATCATAGCTTCAATAAGGGGCTGGTCGGCGGGGGTATTTATATCGCCATAGTTTTCTTCGTATAATGCTTCGGTAGCATAGCGCACTATATACTCGGGGCGCATTTTGTGCTGCAAATAATCATACACACCTGCGCTGTCATAATCTTTATTATCGGCACCCAAAAACATGTCTAAGCCTATTATTAAGCGTTCACTACCAAATGGCGATATACCTGCACCATAGGCCGAGTTAATAGTTATAATTTCGGGCGCTTTAAATTCAGGAAAGTAGTGGGTAAAATATTTTAGCGCCTGCGTAAGTTCAGCCTCGGTTTGTTTCGTGTTTGTAAACCTCGAATTAATGGAGTCCTGTATGGTAGCAATGTATTTATCGTCTAAAAACTTGTGTAACGCTATTTGCTCAATATCGGTAGTATCGCCTGCAGGGCGCGGGCCTATTACAAAGTTACTGATGTAAAAGCGGTAAAATTCGTGGTATTTATCCTGCATCATTTGGCGCCATTGGGCATAGTCCTGCGTTTTAACGCCCAATAAGTCCTGATCGAAACGAAGCACCTTCAGCTCAAGGTTAATACCCGATACGTCAGGTTTTTCTCTACTTTTGTTTTTATTGCAACCATTACAACCGGTTAAACATAAAAACACCATTACCACAATCAGGAACTTAATTTGTTTCATAACACTGCAAAAATGCGAAAGAAATTGATACGGGCTTTTATACTAACACTTTTTATATGCTTTGCTGTTAAAGGTTTTTCTATAAGCGATAAAATAAGGGTGGGTATTTATACCTCGCCGGGCATTAGTTGGGCTAAACCATTTGGCAGCGAACTTACCAAAGGCAAGCCGCGCTTTGGTATCGACTTTGGCTTTACGGTGGAATACTGGTTTACCAAAAATTATGGCTTTACCACCGGGCTTGCGGGGGCTTTCGAGGGCTGCAACATTGCTGGCCGTAACCGGTTTGAAATAACCGATACCTCGGGCAACGTGCTACGTACAGTTAACGAAAAATACAATTTTGCCTACGTTGAACTACCCGCTTACCTAAAGCTAAAAACCAACCCCATTAAAGGCGGAAAGTTTAACATTTGGGGGCAGGTGGGCTTTACCCTTAACATTACCGCAAGCGCACGCGCTACCTACAATAACCCCATACCCCTTAGCAACCCTGCCAATGGTGTTTATGATATTTCCGTTGAAAAGGAAAACATATTGAAGAAAAATAACGCCGTGGCCGAATCCATTGATGGCTTTAGAAGTAACTTTATTGATTTCAGGTTAGGTGCGGGCGCAGGTTTCGAGTATAAATTCGATGACCGTACATCGTTAGTAGTGGGCTTACTCTACCACAACGGCTTTATTAATAATATTATTGACCACGACGCGAAGAAAGAACCCATAGTAATGCGCTTTATGAGCCTGCGCGTGGGGGTGTTGTTTTAAATAATCTGGACAATCATCTCAAAATATACTGAAATATAATTTACATCGAACGCTTTGCCCAATAAATATCCCCTTCTCCCAAGGGGAGAAGGGTTAGGGATGAGGGGATATAATATACGATAGGCTGAGGCCAATAAAAACACGTACATGAAAATTGCATTAGCACAACTTAACTACCACGTTGGCAATTTTGCTGCCAATACCCATAAAATAATTACAGCTATTAACAGTGCCGAAAAGCAGGGCGCCGAATTAGTAGTATTTAGCGAACTATGCGTTGCGGGCTATCCGCCGCGCGATTTTTTAGAGTTTAACGATTTTATTGATCAATGCGGTCATGCTATAACTGAAATAGCCAAGCATACCACCAACGTTGCAGCCATAGTAGGCTGCCCACGCAAAAACCCGGTAATGGAAGGTAAGGACCTGTTTAACGCCGCCTTTTTTATTTACCAAGGCCAAGTGCAGCACGTTACCGATAAAACCCTATTGCCTACCTACGATGTGTTTGATGAGTATCGTTATTTCGAGCCTAACCGAAAGTTTGAGGTAGTTGAATTTAAGGGCCAAAAACTGGCTATTACCATTTGCGAAGATATATGGAACGTGGGTAACGATAATCCGCTTTACACCGTATGCCCTATGGATGAATTAATAGGGCAAAAACCCGACCTGATGATTAACCTTTCGGCCTCGCCGTTTAGTTATATACAGCATACTACAAGGTTGGGTGTAATAAAAGCCAATGTGCAGCGCTACCAAATACCTATGGTATACGTTAACCAAGTAGGGGCACAAACCGAGTTAATTTTCGATGGCGGAAGCGTGGTAATGAACACCAATGGCGAAGTAGAACAAAAGCTTTCGTTTTTTAACGAAGAGTTGCGGGTAATTGAAATTGGTAAGCCCACCCACAATAACACCGCCCCTGAACCCGAAATACAATTAATACACGATGCATTAGTTCTGGGCATTGCCGATTACTTTAATAAGCTGGGCTTTAAAAAGGCCATATTGGGTTTAAGCGGCGGTATCGACTCGGCAATAGTTTTGTGTATAGCCGAAAAAGCATTGGGTAAAGAAAACGTAATGTCGTTGCTATTGCCATCGGGCTTTTCAACCGAACACTCGTTAGCCGATGCTATACAGCTTTGCCAAAACTTAGGCACCCCTTACGAAACAGTACCTATCGAAAGCAACTTTAAAGCCTTTACCGAAACACTAAAACCATTTTTTAAAGACCTCCCCTTTAACGTTGCCGAAGAGAACCTGCAAGCCCGCACACGCGGTGTGCTGCTAATGGCTTTTAGCAATAAGTTTGGCTACATATTGCTAAACACCACCAACAAAAGCGAGGCCGCCGTGGGCTATGGCACACTATACGGCGATATGTGCGGAGGCTTGGCGGTGTTGGGCGATGTATATAAAACACAGGTGTACCAATTGGCGCACTACATTAACCGCTATGCCGAGGTTATACCCCAAAACATAATTACCAAACCCCCTTCGGCGGAGTTAAGGCCCGGCCAAAAGGATAGTGACTCGCTACCCGAGTACGACTTGCTGGATAAAATACTGTATCAGTACATCGAGCTTAGGCAAGGCCCTAAGGAGCTGGTGGCTATGGGTTTCGATAAACCCTTGGTTGACCGCGTGTTAAAAATGGTAAACGGTAACGAGTGGAAACGCTTTCAGGCACCCCCTATGCTGCGGGTTTCGCCCAAGGCTTTTGGCATGGGCCGAAGGATGAATATTGAGGGCAAATATTTGGGTTAACCGCCACTATGGGCACATTTAACGCGCTTTCTACCTACCCTCAACAAAATAATTACCTTTGGCGCTCGTTTCAATAGCCAATTATTTTAGAATGAAGCACGTATTATTCGCACTGTTATTAGTTTTAGCGGTATCGGTAAAAGCCCAAGAGGCAGATTCTACCAAGCCTAAACCCCATAAAAAAGAGCTAACTGCCGAGCAGGAAGCCAAAAAGAATGAGGTTGAAAAGAAGTTCCAGAAGTTTTCGAAGGACCGCTTTGCTATTGACCTGTTAGGTACTAACTGGATATATAATAAAAACGATGCCGGCTTTGCAGGCATGCGTACCAAATGGTACAGCCGTGGTATTAACATTTACTTTTACTACGATTTCCGCATTAAAAACAGCCGCGTAAGCTTTGCGCCGGGTATTGGTTACAGCTGCAGCAACATATACAGCCGCCATAGCTTAACCGAAACCAGTGGCGATACCGCCGCGCACTTTGTGCCACTTGCCAATAGCGGCGATTACAAAGTGAATAAAATAACCTTGCAATATGTTGATATACCGTTAGAGTTGCGTATTAAAACCAACCCCGATAAGTTAGATCAGGTATGGAAATTTGCCGTAGGTTTTAAAGCCGGTATAAGGGTTGATGCCCACACCAAAACCAAAACCAGTATCGATGGTACTACCAAGGTTAACATCGAAAGGCGTTTCCCCGATTTTAGTTTGTTCCACATGGGGCCTACTATACGTATAGGCTACAGCTTTTTTAACGTTACCGCCTACTACGGCGTGTTAGATGTATTTAAGAAAGACCGCGGCCCTAAGGCTAACGAGTTCGCCGTAGGTATATCGTTTAACGGTTTATAGGCAATAGCCACCATCCATATAAATTTTACAAAGCCCCCTTTGCTTGCATTGGGGGCTTTTTGTTTTTTTCTCTCGCTGAATACGCTGATAACCGTAGAATAAAAACCTTAAATATAAATTGTACGGGCTAAACGTGTGTACCCCTTCGGAGGGGTCGTAGCGAATTGCTTTAGCAATATGCTGCGGGGGAGGATTGTATTCACGTCAAAATACCAACCAATCCCATTATTGCAATGAATACCGATACGATCGCTGGTGAAAAAGCAATCTTCAACTTTGAATGTCACTTCACAATTCACCAAAATAATAAGGCTTACGTATCCCCCGCTGGCGGGGGTTAGGGGGTGGTATTTACACTGTCATTGCGATCCGCCATAGGCGGAGAAGCAATCTGCCTTTGTCATCCTGATCCCGAGACTTCGGGAGAAGGATCTTTCTTCCGACACCCTACAGAGCCAACCACCCCCACACCACCAAAAACCAAAACGACCTCGGGGCATCTCCTCGAGGTCGTTTGCTATGGTTAGTTTTATGTTTTGGCGCGGTGCTGTTGCGACTTGTGTTGAAGTGCGTGTTCCTCGCGTTAGTGCTATGGACAAGAAATCTAAACAACAATATAATTTGTCTTTCCTATATTTATTAGTACGTTGTATTTATTCTAATTTAAAAAAAGATGTCAGATATACTATATATAGTAGGCAATGGATTTGATAGATATCATGGTTTGGATACTCGTTACCAAAACTTTGCTTTCTTCTTACAAGAAAACTATCCTGATATGCATCAGGATTTAGTAGTTTATTATGGATTGCCAGATTTAGACCAAGAAGATCCCGAAAGTGTTTGGGATCCGCTATGGGCAGAATTTGAGAAGGCTTTAGCGGAATTAGATTTTCAAGCAGTACTTGACGATAATAGAGATTTAGCGGCAAATCCATCGAACGAAAATTTTAGAGATAGAGATTGGCATACTTATCAAATAGAAATGGAGATGGTGGTTAATCGCTTAACATATGATTTATGTGAAGCCTTTAGAGAATTTATTTTATCTGTTAGGTTCTCTGATGATTATCAAAGCAAAGTTCTTGAAATCGACAGAAATGCAATTTTCCTATCGTTCAATTATACCAAAACCATGGAGCAATATTATGGAGTTAGACACAATAATATTTTGTATATACATGGTTATGCACAGAACAATGATGAAAGAATAATATTAGGCCATGCAAAGGATCCATCATCGTTTAAACCGGAGGAGAAGCAGCCGCCGTTAGGATTAAATGAGGAAGATATGGAAAACTGGATAGAAGAAGCCTCAGATAGTTATGACTATTCATACGAACAAGCTCAATTTGAAATATTGACATATTTTGAAAGGTCTCACAAATTCACTCAGGAGATAATCAATCAAAACTCTAATTTTTTTGATGATCTAAAAGGAGTAAAAAAAATTGTTGTTCTAGGCCATTCTTTAGCAGACGTAGACCAGCCATATTTCAGAAAAATTATTGCGTCTGTACCAGATAATACTCTCTGGATCGTAACTTACCATTTCGACAAAGACAAGGTTGCTCATTTGGAAACTCTAAAGCAATTAGGATTAAATGAGAATCAAATTGAGTTGGTTATAATGGATGATATTAAACCCAAGCAGCCAGAATTATTCTAAGCAAATTTATTACCAGCTAACGCAAAAAATTGCATGAAGTCACAAAACAAAGGATTTTTTGGGGTAAGTAATTAGCTTAATTCTCCACCTAAATCCGGGCCTGCGATTTGTAGCACAACACTTTTTAAAGTTGGCAAAAGCGCATTAAACAACATTCGTCTCGATTCCGGAACGTCGCTTTCTTCAGTTGCCATTAAATATACGAGGGGCTCGGAAACTTCTAGGATTTCGCAAATTTTCTTTATCGTACTAACACTGGGGCGCTTAATGTCAGACTCGATTTGGGACAAAGATGTTTGAGAAATTCCAATTTGTTCCGCCAATTGCATTTGACTAATTCCCTTGTGCTTTCGAATTTCTTTAAGTGCCTTTCCTATTCTCATGTTTTAAATTTGTCGTAAATTTCAACGCCGACACCTACAATTTTTGCTATTGTTACTGCGATTTTTAAATAATCAATTTCGGCATTGTCTTTTTCGAATTCCTCTAGTATAATATTTAAAGATTTTTTTTGCTCTTCGGATAAGTTAAATTCAGATGAACCCAATATTTGGCTCACTACATTGATATGATATTGTTTTATTTCCTTTTTCATTTTTTATAATTAATTTTTCAAGCATAAAAATTTCCCGATTCAAAGCCTTTGAAACGGTGCTCAAAAAATCTTCCTCACTTGTATCGCTACTGTGAGATTTATAAAGAATGTGAACGAAATGATTATGGATAGTCTTGTCAGCATGGTTGTTGCCAAATAACCTCCCTAAAATTCTATTAATACTATGAACGATCTCCGCATAATTCTCTCTTGCCTCCGCAACTTTTTTCGATATAAATTCATGAACGGTATTCCAAATTAAATGTGGATTATTTGACCCCCAAATTTCATTATTCTGAATACCATAATCTACCAATTCTTTAATGGGTTCATGGAAGTCTGCCCAGTTAATTATCGTTGGAAAACGCTCCGCTAGTTCTACAGCTTCTTCAAAAACGTTATAAAAATCAAACTGAAATTTTTCAAGCCTATTGATCTTTTTTTCATACGAGTTTAGTAATATATTTTTAGCCTCAAAATTTGACTTTAACGAATTATCCATCGAGCTACTGCCCAGAAATAATGCTGGATGAGTTGTTTGTGGGTATTGCGCGACAGGAGCAATGGATACCGTCAAACTCCATTTTTCAGTGACGGATGAAAATAATCTATCTGAAAGGCTTTTGAAACGACTTTCGACCGGGGTGTCAATAACTACTTCATCAGATGCAATTAGATGATAGATATTCCATTTATTTTTTCCTGTATTTAAATCTACCTTGGCCATAGCTCTGAATTATTATTCAAATGTAATAATGAATACTGAAATTGCAAATTATTTTAACTGATGGTTAAAATAATTTCAAAGCTATTTTATAGTCAGTTAGAAAAGACTCCCCGCTGTTCCGAGTGTTGCCGCAGCTTGCTCGGCACAACTCGGAACCTATAATGTTGGGGAGTTATAACTCCCTAATCATCCGCGCGTATCTACCCCAAAAACATTTTTGTATTCCTCTTGTATTTACTTAGTGTTCTTAGTGCCTTAGTGGTTAAT
>Ga0164241_10002483_pt1 | contig 19888 bp, 17 predicted proteins | sample OricomyardsoilBY_FD_108780 | JGI IMG/M metagenome (GOLD analysis project Ga0164241, IMG submission 108780) | Backyard soil microbial communities from Emeryville, California, USA - Original compost - Back yard soil (BY) | ecosystem: Environmental > Terrestrial > Soil > Unclassified | place: USA... | reverse complement strand
CCGGGTCACGCACCGCGACCGCCGAGGCGCGGATCCTGGACGCCCGCGACCGGCTGCTGGCCCACGCCACCTCGACCTGCCTGATCTTCCCGATCGGCGCCACCGCGCCCACGTCCTGAGTCTGCGCGGCCCGCCCAACTTCGAAGGACGGCCCGGCTTCGGACGGCCGGCTTCAGCCGAGCCCCTGGTGACCGAAATATTCCAAAGATCCATTTTCGCACAGCCCGGCCCGGACCCCACGCTGATCATAGACTCGTTTTTTTCGGCGCCGTTTTGTCCGATTCTGTGGGCCTTCGATCAGCGCAACCCGCGAGGCCGGATCGGACCGGCCAGGCTCGTCACGGCCAGGGTGGCCAGCGTCATCCGGGTCACTTCGGCGAGGTAGTCGAAGTCGAGGGTGTCGACGTCGTCGCTGGTCCGGTGGTAGTGCGGGTTGCCCTCCCCCTCGTACGCGCCGATCGTCACCCAGCCACGAGCTTCGAACGGCATGTAGTCGCTGTCGTAGATCGGGCCGAGCCGCACCGGCAGGCTGGTGTGGTCGGCCGCGGCCTGGGCCATCACCATGCCGAATGCCGCGGACGCCGCGTCGTTGCCGGCCACGGCATTGCCCAGGTCGCGCTCGACCGTGATCGAACCGTCGGCCGGCGGAAACCCGATCATGTCCAGGTTGACGAGTCGATCGACCCGCGGCCCCTCGGCGGCCAGGTGCGCGGCGTATCCGGTCGAGCCCCACAACCCCTGCTCCTCACCGGAAAGGGCGGCGAAGTGCAGGGTGTCGGCCAGGGTCACCGGCGCCAGGATGCGGGCGATCTCCAGCAGGGCGGCGACCCCGCTGGCGTTGTCGTCCGCCCCGGGGGCCCGGGCGGTGGAGTCGGCCAGGTTCTGCATCCGGCAGTCGTAGTGGGCGCACAGCACGACCAGGCCGGGCGCGGGGCCGGCGCCTTGTTTGACGGCGATGACGTTCTCGCCGGTGTGCCCGCCGTGCCGCCAGGGCACCCTGCCCGCACCCGGGTATCCGGCGGCCGCCAGCCGGGCGACGAGATGGTCGGCGACCGAGCCGATGCCGGCCGAGAAGGTGTGTCGGGTATGGAACGCGGCCAGCGCGCCGACGTCATCGACGAGCCGCGACCGGGACACGAGCTCGACCAGCGACGCCACGTCCCCGGCGGCCGCGGCGACCCTGCGGGCCGGGCCGGTCGTCGGGGCGAACGCCGTCGACGGGGCCGGCGCTTTCCGCTTGTCCGGGACGGGGTAGGACTCGGCCACCGGATCAGCCGGTGTTGGTCTCGGGCTGGCAGCACGCGCAGCCGTTGTATCCGCGGGCAAGCGCATCCTCCACCCGCGCGAACGGGACCTTGCTGTCCGGCCCCAGCCGTTCCCAGAACGGACAGCCGACGATGTGAATCTGACCGCTGCAGGGGTTCCCGAAGAAGAAGTGATCAAGTTCCTTGATCGCCACCACGTCGACGGTGACCCGGCCGGCCGGCTGGCCGTCCTGGATCTGGGTGACCACCAGCGGGTAGTGCTGCAGGTGCTCCGCCTCCTGCGAGAAATCGATCACCAGCTCGACCGGGACCGCTTCGTCCGCCGCCAGGGGGAAGTCGACCATTGCCCCCGTCACCGCACCGGACTGGGTCAGGGTGGACCGGACCGGGTCGGCCTCGGACACCGTCAGGTCGGTCAGGGTGGCGTTGCACACCAGACGGCTCAACGTTCGCACCGAGATGCCGCTGTCCGCCGGCATCCCGGTGGCGTCGATGAGCAGCGAGTTCATCGACCGCTGCCGGCTCCCGCGGATGACCAGGGAGGACTTCGACTTTCCGCCGGGGACGGACCTGATCGGATGGACATTGCGCTGTCCGACGTTGTTGTCGAACCGCACGAGCCGGTGGTGCGGCACCGACCCGACGGCACCGGCAGTGACGGCGGGGTCGTCCGCACCGTGCACCACCGCCAGCAGACACTCGTGGTCGACGACGCCCGGCGTCCACAGGAACGGCCCGATCCGGGTCGAGCCGCCCGGCGGGATCGGCGTCGTGATCGGCAGGGTGCCCATCGAGGTGAAGTCGTTCGGCCAGGTCATGCCGGTGCCCGGATCGCAATGAAAGGCCTCGACGGTGAATCCGGCGGCCGCGGACGCGACGGTGCCGCGGTTGTGCACCCGGACGTAGAGGTGATTGGGCTGCCCGACGATCGGATCCTGATGACCGTCCTCCGGGTCGTCGCCGCCGGCCGGTCCGAGGTTGCGCACCCACAGGTCCGGTGACGTCCAGTGCGGCGCGGGCGACGGAACGGCGCCGGCATCGGCGGCACTGTCCGCGATCCACAGGTCGACCGGCCGCGCCGCCCACAGGCCGCGGTCGACGGCCGCGGCGTCGAAGACCTTGGCGTGCAGCCCGCCGGTGAGCTGCACGTCGGCGTCCACCATGCCCTGGGCCAGGCTGACCGCGTGCGCCGCCGCCGTCGAACTGTCGTCGGGGACGTTCAACAGCATCTCCAGGAAGGTCCCGATGACGACATCCGCGGCGTGCTGACGCACCCCGGGATCGTCGTCGTCGCCACCCACCCCCAGATAGCTCTGCCAGATGACCGTACCCAGCATCGAGTTGCGCCGATCGGAGGGATACCCGCCGAACCCGGCGTCGTCGAACCGCTCGGTCCGGTCCAGCGTCCGGTCCGTGCTCCAGCGGTCGCTGGCATTGTTGTCGAACGGGAAGGTCTCGGTGCGCCGTTGCCGGGCCGGGTTGTGCTGGTCCCGGAAGACCGCGGCGATCGCGTCACAGAAGCTGTGCTCGTAGGAGCCTGAGCCGCCGTGGCTGCTGCCCAGGAAATCGAAGACGCCGTGCAGGTACTCGTGGATGATCACGCCGAAATCGGCGGCGTCGGGCACCCCGCCCTCGCCGAAGCGGATGCGGTTGGGGTTGCCGGGCACCCACTCGCTGTTGTCCGCCCCGTCGAACCCCTGGGCGTCGACATCGACGCGGACCATGTTCGCGTTGAGCGTCGGGTTGCCGAGCGTCCGCAGGTAGCGGGCGAAGGTGTCCAGCCAATGGTAGGCGTTGACGTTCAGGAAGTGCCGGTCCGACGGATACGTCGGGTAGGAGAAGTCGGCGGCGGGCTCGCTCGGCACCGCCAGGTTCGGCGTGTCCCAGTCCACGCACCGGAACCAGGGCCCCTGCAACCGGAACCGGCCCCCCTGGGCCGGGTCGACGTCCAGGGTGACCGCATGCCGGAACGGGTTGAGTGCGGCCGCGTTCGACGAGCTGCTCAGCGCCGCCGAGTTCGACTCGCTGACCGGGTCGGGCAGGAACACCAGCCCGGTCGCGGCCACGTACCGGCCCACCAGTTCGATGAAGAGCACCTCGGCGGTGCCCGCGTCGACGACGACCCGGAACAGTTCGAAGGGCCCGGCACTTTCCACCCGGACGTCGCGGACCAGATGCAGCCGGCCGTCCGGCGCCGCGCCGGTGCGCAACAGGTCAACCGGCGCCGTCGGATAGTCGTCCGTCGGCACGGTCGGCCGCTGGTCCGCGCTGTCCCGCAGGTAGCCCAGGGTCGACTCGGTCACCCGGGCCGACCCGTAGGACGCGAACGGGCGCAGCGCCGCCGCATCGAGCGCGGCCCGGTCCAACGCTGCATCCGGCGGTGGTGCGTCGGCGACGTCCGCCTCGACGGAGTTTGCGACCCGGGTGACGGCTGCCCGGTCCAGGCTGGCCGCCGCGTGGATCCCGGCACCGAAGACGGGCAGCCCGGACAGGTACTGGCGGTACCGGATCCGCAACGTGTTCACGCCCTCGTCGGCGCGGTGTTCACGCAGGTCGGCGACGTCGGCCCGGAGCGCGCGGGCCCGACCGCCGACGAACTGCTCGATGGCCCGGCGGGCCGACGAGGTGCGATCTGCGATGGCTCCCGGGTCGGAATACTCGCGCAGGACGCCGTCCACGGTAATCTCGCCGACCCGGGGGTGAAGCCGCAGCCGCTCGTCGCCGCGACCCGGTCGCGCGGACCTGGGCATGTCGGTCATCAGGTCTCCTCCACTCGCATTCACTCCGAATTGAGATCAGATGACGCTTCGGCGAAAAGTGATACATCGATCGACGCGGTGTCCGATTCCCGATGGAATCGACACGATCCGGGTGGCCGTCGCCTGGCAGACTCCCTGCCGTGCTGCTGACCATCACCACCACCCATCGACCCGCCTCCGAGCTCGGCTACCTGCTGCACAAGCACCCGGACCGGGTGCAGTCGTTCGCCGAGTCGATGGGGTTGGCCCACGTCTTCTACCCCCACGTGTCGGCGGAGTCCTGCACCGCGGCACTGCTGCTCGAGGTCGACCCGATCGGGCTGGTACGCCGCGGAAAGGGTTCCTCTCCAGACGGTTTCGCGCTCGCCTCGTACGTCAACGACCGGCCGTTCGCGGCCGGCAGCATGCTTGCGCTCGCCCTCAAGGACGTGTTCGGCACCGCGATGACCGGTCGCTGCCAGGCCCGACCGGAGTTGGCCGCCACCCCGATCCCGCTGCAGATCCACCTGCCCGCACAGCGCTGCCACGGTGGGGTGGACCTGCTGCGCCGGTTGGTCGAACCCCTCGGCTGGCAGGCGCAGGCAACGGTGACGGACCTGGATCCGACGGTGCCGGAGTGGGGCGCATCGCCCTACCTGGACATCCGGCTGTCCGGTGAGCTGCGGCTGGCCGATGCACTGCGCCAGCTGTACGTCCTGCTGCCCGTCCTCGACGACGGAAAGCACTACTGGGTGTCCGACGACGAGGTGGACAAGCTGATCCGGGCCGGCGCGGGCTGGCTGGCGGACCACCCGGAGAAGGACCTGATCACCCACCGCTACCTGGTGCATCAGAGCGTCCTGACCCGTAGTGCGCTGGCCCGGCTCGCCGAGGTCGACGAGGCGACGTCGGCGGAGTTCGACGAGTCCGACGAGCCGACCCAGATCGACGAGCCGGAGCGGGCGGTGCCGCTGGCGCACCAGCGCCGGGGCGCCGTGCTCGCCGCCGTCCGCGCGAGCGGCGCCGCCAGTGTCGGCGATTTCGGCTGCGGCGAGGGCGATCTCGTCCGGGACCTGCTGGCCGACCGGTCGCTGCGCCGGGTGGTTGCGGTGGACGTGTCGACCCGCGCGCTGCGGATCGCCGGCCGGCGGATGCAACTGGAGCGGATGAGCGAACCCGAGCGGGCCCGGCTGGAGATCTTCCAGTCGGCGCTGACCTACCGCGACGATCGGCTGGCCGGCCTGGACGCGGCGGTCCTGATGGAGGTGATCGAGCACGTCGACCCGCCGCGGCTGGCCGCGCTGGAACGATGCGTGTTCGGGTTTGCCGCCCCGGGCACCGTGATCGTCACGACACCCAACGCCGAGCACAACACTCACTTCCAATCGTTGCCCGCGGGCACCATGCGACACCGGGACCATCGCTTCGAATGGACCCGGGCGCAGTTCCGGGCCTGGTCCGATCACGTCGGCGCCGACTTCGGCTACACCGCACGTTTTCTCCCGGTCGGCATGGACGATCCCGAGGTCGGCCCGCCGACCCAACTGGCCATCTTCACCAGGAGCGCATCGTGACCCGGGTCCTGGACGTACCGGACCTGAGCCTGGTGGTGCTGATCGGTGTCAGCGGGTCGGGCAAGTCGACCTTCGGCCGCGCCCACTTCCGGTCCACCGAGGTGATCTCCAGCGACTTCTGCCGCGGGCTCGTCGCCGACGACGAGAACGACCAGGCGGCCACCCCCCGGGCGTTCCAACTGCTGGAGTACATCGCCGGCCCACGACTGGCCGACCGCCGGCTCACCGTCGTCGACGCCACCAACGTGCAGCCGGCGGCGCGGCGGACATTGGTCACGCTCGCCCGCGAGCACGACGTGCTGCCGGTGGCCATCGTGCTCGACGTTCCCGAGCGGGTGTGCCTGGACCGCAACGCCTCTCGACCGGACCGGGACTTCGGCCCGCAGGTGGTCCGGCGGCAGCGGGACCAGCTGCGCCGGGGACTGGGCGGCCTGCAGCGGGAGGGCTTCCGCACCGTGCACGTGCTGCGCGGGGTCGAGGAGATCGCGGACGTTCGGATCACCCGCACCCGGCTGTACAGCGACCGGCGGGACGAGCCCGGACCGTTCGATGTGATCGGCGACATCCACGGCTGCCGGGACGAACTCGAGACCCTGCTGGGCGAGTTGGGTTACCAGCTGGTGCGCGATCAGGCGGGGCGGTCGGTGGACGCGCGATGCGCCGGGCGGCGGGCGGTGTTCCTCGGCGACCTGGTCGATCGCGGCCCGGACACACCCGGGGTCCTGCGGCTCGTGATGGGCATGGTCGCGTCCGGGAACGCGCTATGCGTGCCGGGCAATCACGAGCACAAGCTGGTCCGTGCGCTCGACGGCCGGAACGTGCAGGTGACGCACGGGCTGGCCGAGTCACTGGCTCAGCTGGCCGCCGAACCGGCCGACTTCCGCAGCACCGTCCACACCTTCCTGGACGGGCTGATCAGCCACTACGTGCTCGACGACGGGAAGCTGGTGGTCAGCCACGCCGGGCTGATCGAGAAGTATCAGGGTCGCGCGTCGGGTCGGGTCCGCTCGTTCTGCCTCTACGGGCAGACCACCGGGGAGACCGACGAGTACGGGTTGCCGGTGCGCTACCCGTGGGCGCAGGAGTACCGCGGGCGGGCGATGGTGCTGTACGGGCACACCCCGGTCCCGGAACCGGAATGGATCAACAACACCCTGTGTCTGGACACCGGTTGCGTGTTCGGCGGGCGGCTGACCGCGCTGCGCTACCCGGAGCGGGAACTGGTGTCGGTGCCGGCCGCCCGGATGTACTACGAGCCGGCGCGGCCGTTCGCGGCCAACCCGGACGCCGCCACCGAGGCCGCCGTGCGCGATCCGGAGGTGCTGGACATCACGGACGTGGCCGGCCGTCGGGTCGTCGAGACCGCCTATCTGAAAACGATCTCGGTGCGGGAGGAGAACGCCGCGGCCGCCCTGGAGGTGATGAGCCGGTTCGCCGTCGACCCGCGGTGGTTGCTGTACCTTCCGCCGACGATGAGCCCGGTGGTGACCTCCGAGCGGGCCGACCTGCTCGAGCACCCGGCGCAGGCGTTCGAGTACTACCGGACCGAGGGCGTGGACCGGGTGGTCTGCCAGGAAAAGCACATGGGCTCGCGGGCCGTCGCGCTGATCTGCCGGTCGGCGGACGTCGCCGCCGACCGGTTCGGCGCGACCGGTGCGGTCGGTCAGGTGTGGACCCGCACCGGGCGGGCCTTCTTCCCGCCCGAGCTGACCGCCGAGTTCGTCGACGGGCTGCGGGCTGCCGCGGAGAAGGCGGGCCTGTTCGACGATCTCGCGACGTCGTGGCTGCTGCTCGATGCCGAGCTGTTGCCCTGGAACGCCAAGGCGGGCCAGCTGCTGCGCGAGCAGTACGCGCCGGTGGGCGCCGCGGCGCGAGCCGCCCTGTCCGCGGCGATCGACACTCTGGAGTCGGCGGCCGGCGCGGGCCGGGACGTGGACGAGCTGCTGGCCCGTACCCGGCGTCGGGCGGGCAACGCCGAGGCGTTCGCCGACACCTACCGCCGGTACTGCTGGCCGACGGACGGCCTGCGCGGTGTGCGGCTCGCGCCGTTCCAGCTGCTGGCGACCGACCGCGCCGCGCACCAGAGCAGGCCGCACGGCTGGCATCTGGAAATCGCCGACCGGCTCGTCGCGGCCGATCCGTTGCTGGTGGCGCCGACCGCGCGGACGGAGGTCGACACCACCGACGAGGCGTCCGTCGCGAACGCCATCGACTGGTGGCGGGACCTGACGGACCAGGGCGGCGAGGGCATGGTGGTCAAGCCGGCGGCCAACCTGGTGCGTGGCCGTCGTGGCCTGGTGCAGCCCGGGTTGAAGGTGCGGGGGCGGGAGTACCTGCGCATCATCTACGGCCCGGACTACACCGAACCGGCCAACCTGGACCGGCTGCGTGAGCGCCACCTCGGGCACAAGCGATCGCTGGCGCTGCGCGAGTACGCGCTGGGCCTGGAGGCGCTGGACCGGGCCGCCCGTGGCGAGCCGCTGTGGCTGGTGCACGAGTGCGTGTTCGGCGTGCTGGCCCTGGAATCCGAGCCGGTCGACCCGCGGTTGTGACCCGGTCGACCGACGCGGCCGAGCAACTGTTGGCCGAGATCCACACCCGCTGCTTTCTTGAGCTGCGGGTGTGGATGTAGGAGTAGTCCTGTCGGGACCCGGGCCGGTTGGTGGGTGCTGCCGGCCGGCTTGGTCTGCGAGATCCACCGGAGCAGCCTTCTTGAGCTGCGGGTGTGGATGTGGGGTGTGGACCCGTCGGGACCCGGGCCGATTCGCGGGTGCTGCCGGCCGAGATCCACACCCGCTGCTTTCTTGAGCTTCCGGTGTGGATTTCGGCCGGCGCACCTGCAGGGTGCGAGGTGGACCGCCACGCCGGAACCGCATCGTCGTCGACAGCCGGCCGACCACGACTCGTAGGCTGCTGCCCATGACCGTGAGCGAGATCTTCGACCCCACCCGATGGCGCGAGGTCGAGGGCTTCGACTTCACCGACATCACCTACCACCGGCACATCGGCCCGACCACTGCCGGGGGGGATGACCGAATCGTCGATCTGCCCACCGTCCGCATCGCGTTCAACCGGCCCGAGGTTCGCAACGCGTTCCGCCCGCACACCGTCGACGAGCTGTACCGCGCCCTCGACCACGCCCGGATGACCAGCTCGGTCGGCTGCGTCCTGCTCACCGGCAACGGCCCCAGCCCGCGCGACGGCGGTTGGGCGTTCTGCTCCGGCGGTGACCAGCGCATCCGCGGACGCACCGGCTACCAGTACGCGTCCGGGCAGACCGCGGAGACCGTGGATCCGGCCCGGGCCGGCCGGCTGCACATCCTGGAGGTGCAGCGACTGATCCGGTTCATGCCCAAGATCGTCATCGCCGTCGTCCCCGGGTGGGCGGCCGGCGGCGGGCACTCCCTGCACGTCGTCGCCGACCTCACGCTGGCCAGCGCCGAGCACGGGAAGTTCAAGCAGACCGACGCCGACGTCGGCTCGTTCGACGCCGGCTACGGTTCCGCCTATCTGGCGCGCATGGTGGGCCAGAAGTTCGCCCGCGAGATCTTCTTCCTCGGCCAGGAGTACTCCGCGCAGGAGATGTTCGCGATGGGCGCGGTGAACCGGGTGGTGCCGCACGCCGACCTGGAGAACGTGGCGCTGCAGTGGGCGACGTTGATCAACGGAAAGTCGCCGACCGCGCAGCGGATGCTCAAGTACGCGTTCAACCTGGTCGACGACGGGCTGGTCGGCCAGCAGCTGTTCGCCGGCGAGGCGACCCGGCTGGCGTACGGCACGGACGAGGCGGTCGAGGGGCGGGACGCGTTCCTGCAGAAACGCACTCCCGACTTCGCGAACCATCCCTGGGCGTACTGAGCCTTGGCCCGTCCGCTGGAGCCGCTGCCGGTGCCCGCCGGGGACGCGGTGCTGGAGCTCCTCCCCGTTCTGCGACGGGCGCTCTCGGGCGCCGGCCCGGCGCTGCTGCCCGTGCCCGCGGCCGACCCCCGCTGCGCCGAGGCCCCCGCCCGGGCGCTCGCCGCGGGCACCCCGCTGGAGGCGAGCGAGGACGACGATGCCGACCCCACCGCGTTCGTCGTCACCACCTCGGGCTCGACCGGTGCCCCGAAGGGGGCCCTGCTTCCTGCCGCCGCCCTGATTGCCTCCGCCCGGGCCACCCGCTCCTTCCTGGCCGGCGACGACCCTCGACCCGCGCACTGGCTGCTGGCACTGCCCGCGCACCACGTCGCCGGCCTGCAGGTGCTACTGCGCTCCGTGGTCGAGGGCACCGGCCCGACGGTGCTGGATACGTCGCTCCCGTTCACCGCGGGCCGCTTCGCCGACGCGGCGGGCCGGATGCCGGCCGGCGTGCGGTTCGTTTCGCTGGTGCCGACCCAGTTGCAGCGGATCCTGGCCGACGACGAGTCCGCCGCCGCGCTGGCCGGCTTCGACGCGGCGCTGATCGGCGGCGCACCGGCCTCCCCGGCCCTGCTCGACCGGGCGACCGCGGCCGGGGTGCGCGCGGTCACCACCTACGGGATGAGCGAGACCTGCGGTGGCTGCGTGTACGACGGACACGCCCTGGGCGGGGTCACGGTGTCCACCGACGAGGCCGGCCGGATCAGCCTGGCCGGTCCGGTGGTGGCGCGCGGCTACCGGGGCCTGCCCCGTCATCCCGCCTTCGACCTGGACCCGGCCGGGCGACGGCGATTCCGCACCGATGACATCGGCGAGTTCGTCACCGACGAGATCGGTGATCGGTGGCGGGTGATCGGCCGGGCCGACGACGTGCTGATCACCGGTGGGGTGAAGGTGGCGCCGACCGCGGTCGAGGCCGCTCTCACGCACCTGCCCGGCGTGACCGATGTCGTGCTGACCGGTGTGCCGGACGACGAATGGGGGCAGTCACTGGTGGCGGTGATCGCCACGGCCGGATCGCCCGATCCGGCCACGCTGCGGGCGGCCGCTCGAACCGCGCACGGCCCCTCGGCGGTCCCCCGGACGGTCGTACTGGTGGACGAGTTGCCGTTGCGCGGGCCCGGCAAGCCGGACCGGGTCGCGATTCGCGAGCTGGCCGTACGGGCTCTGGCCGGTTCCTCGGCCGGTGACGTGATCGACCTGCGCCCAGCGGCGCATTAGTCGGCCCGGGGCGCGGCAGCCGGGTGCGGCCGGGCGGGCACGTAGGGTGGGTCGACGTGGCAACAGCTCAGCAGTGGATCCAGGCCGCGCGTCCGCGCACCCTTCCCGCGGCGATCGCCCCGGTCCTCGTCGGCACCGGCGCCGGCATCGATCTCGGCGGCTTCTCCTGGCTCCGCGGCGGACTGGCGCTGGTCGTTTCCCTGGCCCTGCAGGTGGGCGTCAACTACTCCAACGACTATTCCGACGGCATTCGCGGCACCGACACCGTCCGGGTCGGCCCGACCCGGCTGGTCGGCGCCCGGCTCACCGCTCCGAGCACTGTCAAGCAGGCCGCCTTCGTGTGCTTCGGCGTGGCCGGCGCGGCCGGCCTGACGCTGGCCGCGATGACGTCGTGGTGGCTACTGCCGGTCGGCGCGGCCTCGGTGGCCGCCGCCTGGTTCTACACCGGCGGACCGAAGCCGTACGGCTACGCCGGGATGGGCGAGATCTTCGTTTTCGTCTTCTTCGGGCTGGTAGCCGTGCTCGGCACCACCTACGTGCAGGCCGAGACGATCTCCCTCTACGCGGTCATCGCGGCGATCGGCATCGGCCTGCTGGCCTGCGCCCTGCTGATGGCCAACAACCTGCGGGACGTGCACACCGATGCCGACGTGGGTAAGCGCACCCTGGCCGTGCTGCTGGGTGAGCCGCTGAGCCGCAAGGTGTTCGCGCTGATGATCGGCGGTGCGTTCCTCGCCGCGCTGGTCCTGGCGCCGAGCCATCCGTGGTGCCTGCTGGCCCTGCTCGCGGTGCCGCTGGCCGTCCAACCGACCAGGGCGGTCCTGCGGGGCGCACGGGGGCGGGAGCTGATCACGGTGCTCGGCCGGACCGGGCGGCTGGAGTTCGTCTACGCCGTCCTGGTCGGCACCGGGTTGGCTCTGGCGGCGTGGGTCTGACGGAACCTTCGGCGGTCGCCGTGGTGTAGTCCGGGCAGCAGACCCCGCGAGGGCCGGAGGTGACGATCAGCCAGGACCCGCCGGACGGCGAGGTGGTGGACAGGGTGCGGAGCGGCGACCGGGCCGCGTTCGCCGTCCTGGTGCGCCGTCATGGCGGCATCGCGCGCCGCACGGCCGCGGTGCTGGGCGCCGGCGCCGATACCGACGACGTCGTGCAGGAGGCGTTCGTGAAGGCTTACCGGGCGCTCGCCTCGTTCCGCACCGATGCGGAGTTCCGCCCCTGGTTGCTGCGCATCGTGGCCAACGAGACCCGCAACCATCGACGGTCGACCGGCCGTCGCACCGCCCGGGAGACCGCCGCACTTCCCCCGGTGACCGCGGGCACCGACGAGACAACCCGGCAACACGAGGACCTCGAACTGTTCCGGACGCAGGTCGGCGCGTTGCCCGAGCCCCAACGGCTGGTCGTCGCGTGCCGCTTCCTGCTGGACCTGGACGAGGCACAGACCGCGCAGGTGCTCGGCATCTCCCGCGGAACGGTGAAGTCGCGGACCCACCGCGGCCTGGCCCGGCTGCGCGACGTGCTCACCGACGCCGCCGAGGGGGTGCGCCATGGCCGAACGTGACGACGACCCGGTGCGGGCCGGCCTGGCCCGGCTGTCCGCCGCCCTGCGCGTCGATCCACCGCCCGACGAGCTGGTTTCCACCGTCGACGCCCGAATAGCGATGCTGCCGGTGCCGGCACCCCGCTCCGGCTTGCGGCTGCACGTCACGCGAATCGCGGACCGGCTGCGCCGGCACCGGCGGGCGGCCATCGCGATCGCGATCGCGCTGTTGCTGGGGGTGCTCGCGGTCAGCCCGGCCGGGGCTCGCATCGCGGAGTGGCTCGGCATCGGCGCCGTGCAGATCCAGCAGGAGCAGTCGCCGACCATCGGCCCGCCGGACACGGCCGCCGCCGACGGGTTCACCCAGCTCACCCTGGACGAGGCCCGAGCTCGGGCGGGGTTCCCGCTGGTGATCCCCGGCGAACTCGGCCCGCCGACCCGGGTGCTGATCGGACCGGGAGACGCGGTGGTGTCGGCCGTCTGGGCCGACGGCGATCCGGCGTCACCGGGCAGCGGGGCCGTCCGGTTCGACCAGCTGGCCGGCCAACCGGACTACGCCGCTGTCAAGAAATACGCGCAGGACATCGAATTCACTCAAGTTCATGGTCAGGACGCGTTCTGGCTCCGGGTGCCGCACCCGCTGGTCTACGTCGATCCGACCGGGCTCGAGCGCACGGAACGATCCAGGATCGCCGGACCGACGCTGATCTGGCTCGACGGACCGGTGACCATGCGGCTGGAAGGGGTCGGCGCGAAGGAGCGGGCGCTGCAGATCGCCCGATCGCTCGGCTGAGCGCAGGGCGGCCGGGAGGGCTTGCCGGAAGAGCGACGCATCGGCCCTGACATACGGGAACCTGCATTCCCGGCGGCGGTGTAGCAGGAGCGACACCCGAGCCGAGGGGGCCCACATGCGCCGAACCGTCCGAATCCCGCTCACCCGCCTGGCCGCTCTGCTGGCCGTCATCTGCGCCGCCACCGTCGCGACGCCGGGGGCAGCCGCCGCCGGCGGGCCGACCAGCGTGCTGCTCGCCTCGCCCTACTCCGACTCGGCCGCGGCCCTGTACTACACCGACGAGAACTACGTTCGGTTACAGGGCCTGCTGGGCGGCGCTGACCTGCCGGCGCAGGCCACCGAGGCGCCGCCCGCCTCGGCCGCGGGCTCGCCGTACGTCACCGCGACCTGGCTGATCCACGACGTATCGGTGTGGCGGATCGACCGGATCTTCCTGATCGGCGACGACGTGTGGATCGTGACCGAGTCATCCACCGGCGACGGCATGCCGACCGGGACAGGGATGTACCCCGGCGAGACCGGCGACACCGCAGCGATGTGGCACCGCCCCACCGACCAGGCAGCGCTGACCGAACTGCTGACCGGGTACGGGCTGACCCCCGGTGCGCCCGGTCGGGCGGGTCCGCCGCCGAGCCTCGCCGCGGCGTCGCAGCAGGCGAACCCGGTGCCGGACCCGTCCGCGTCGACCTGGCTCTGGGGACTCGGGGGCCTGCTGGCCGGCCTGATCGCCGGTGGCGCCCTGGTCCGGGCCACGACTACGCGGCGGCGCGGCCCGACCGGCCCGTCGGCGGAACCGGTGCGGATGCTGCCCATCGCCTGAGGTGTCCGTTGGCGTGATCGGCCCGCTCGGCGGCACCATGGGGAATGTTCATCGCCGGCACGGAGCGATGGAAGGTCGTCCTCGTCGAACCGGAGGCGCTCCGGATCGCGCTGTACGTGCGCGACGTGGCCGGGCTGACACCCGTCACCGATCCGTCGATTCCGCCGCTCGACCCGCCGACGCAGTGGCGGCCGGCGTGGTCGCGCCGCCCCGTCGAGGTGACCGAGAGCCATGGCGTGCGCCTGCTGGGGCGCCGGGAGGTGGACCTGACGGTGGCCTCCGCCCAGTGGGCCCGCTGGTGGGGTCACCTGCTGGCGGCCGGTGCCGGCGCCATCGACGATCTGCGTCCGCCCACCTTCCCTGCTCTCACCCACGTCCCCGATCTGCGCCGATTGGTCGAACGGCACTACGCCAACGCAGCCAGCTGGTCCGAGGCCCTTGGCGGCGACCCGCGCCTGCGCCATGCCCACGCGGCACCCGGACCGGGGCTCAACGCCCTGATCGGGCAGCTGCCGGCGCTGCTCGGGCGCCCGCCACGGAATTTCGCGCTCCGCGTCACCGTGATCGGGGTGCAGACCAAGCACGCCTGGGTCCTGCGGCCGGACCATCTGCTGCTGACCCGCCGGCTGGTGTTCGACCTGGACAACGCCCTGGACTGGCTGCGACCGCGGATACTCGCCCTCGCCTGAGCCGGCGGTGGGCCGGCGGTGGGCCGGCGGTGGGCCAGCGGTGGGCCGGCGGTGGGCCGGCGTCAGGGCCGCATCAGGGCTGGATCCACTCCGTGGTCAGGGTGAACTGGTCCAGCACGCCCTGGATCGGCGTCACGCCGAGGCCGGGGCCGGTCGGCACCGCGATCCGCCCGTCGTCCATGACGAACGGCTCGGTGATGTCGCGGTCGTAGAAGCGGTCGGACGCCGAGATGTCGCCGGGCAGTGTGAATCCGGGCAGCGCGGCCAGGGCCGCGTTGGCCGCCCGCCCCAGGCCGGTCTCCACCATCCCGCCGCACCACACCGGGAGCCCGTTGGCCCGGCAGATGTCGTGGATCTGCTTGGCCGCCAGATAGCCGCCGACCCGGCCGGCCTTGATGTTGATCACCGAACAGGACTTCAACGCGATCGCGTCGGCCGCTGCCCTGGGCGACACGATCGACTCGTCCAGGCAGATCGGGGTCCGCACCAGCCGGGCCAGCTCGGCGTGCTGGCGCAGGTCGTCCTCCGGCAGCGGCTGCTCGATGAGCAGCAGGTCGAATGCGTCCAACCGGCGCAGCACCCGGGCGTCGGCCAGCGTGTAGGCGGCGTTGGCGTCGACCTGCAGGGGGATCAGCTCGCCGAACCGCTCGCGGACCGCCTCCACCGGGGCCACGTCCCAGCCGGGCTTGATCTTGAGCTTGATCCGCGCGTAGCCCTCGGCCAGATACTCGCCGACGACGTCCAGCAAGGTCGCGATCGACGGTTGGATGCCGACCGAGACCCCGGACGGCACAGACGTTCTCGTCGCCCCGAGATACCCTGCCAGCGATTGGCCGGTGCCCCGCAACTGCGCGTCCAGGACCGCCATCTCCAACGCGGCCTTGGCCATCCGGTGGCCGATGAACGGCTCGAGCAGGGCGTCCACGGTCTCGGCGGTGATGTCGGTGCCGGCCTTGGATGCGGTCAGCAGCCGGGGGATGAGGAACTTGCGCAGCATCGCTCCCGCGGCCTCGGCGTACTCCGAGCTGTACAGGGGCAGCTCCATGGCCACGCACTCACCCCAGCCCTGCACCTCCACCGGCCTGCGATCACCGCCCACGGTGCCGATCACCCGGATGAGGACGGCGACCCGGTCCTCCTCCACCCCGAACGAGGTCTCGAAGGGCGAGACCAGCGGCATCCGGATGGTCCGCAGTTCGGCTCCGGTCAGCTTCATTCCCGGCCCTTCCGATCGAGGACGTACCACCCGGACTTCGCGAATCCGCCGACCCGCCAACGGTCGTCGCCCAGCAGCGGACCCAGCACCGCCCGCAGGGCCAGTCGCCAGCGCAACGCGCCGGCCTGGTCGGACCGGCGGAGCGCCTCGATGTCGGCGGGCAGGCCGATCAGGACGTGGCCGCCGGCCGGGCGGCCACCGGTCCCGAGCTCGGTGACGGGCTCGCCGGACGACCCGACCGACAACGCGACCACCGCGCCGGCGGCCCGCAGCGCGCCGATATCCGGACCGTCGGTCGCCGCCGCCGGGTCCAGCACCGCGGCGGCGGCCCGCTCCGTCGGGTCGGACCGCAGGTCCCACCCGACGTCGGCCCGGTCGGTGGGCTGGCCGCGGTTGGGTCCGTCGTCCATCGGGCCGTAGAAGTCGACGAGGTAGCGCTCCGGAAGGGCACCCAACCGGGTCACGTTGAAGAAGGCGTTCCGGGCGATGAGCGGGTCGTAGGTCCAGGTGATGCGGCGCAGGCCCCGGTCCAGCGCCCAGGCCCGCTGATGCCATTTGACGGCCCCGCCGATCCCCCGTCCCGAGCGGGGAAGGACACCGGTGATGTGCGAGTGCAGTGACTGGCCCGGCGGAGCGCCGAAGAATGCCACGCTGGCCGCCACCATCTCCCCCGCCCGCGGCCCGCCGCTGGCGTACGCACCGGCCAGGTAGTTGCCGGCATGCCCGAGCGCGCGCAGCAGCGACGGCCGAACGTCCGACGCCCCACCGGCCGGGATCTCCCACACGTCGTCGAGCAGGCGACACGCCACGGTCATCTCGTCCAGCGTCTCCAGCGGGCGGATCTGCACCGACGCCCGGCCCATCGCGGCCGCCACGACGGCCCACGGATCGGCGGTCACGCCAGCGCCTCGACCAGGGCCACCAGCAGGGCGGTCCGCGGGACGATCCGGTCGAGCAGGACGTGCTCGTCGGCGGCGTGCGCCCCACCGCCGACCGCGCCCAGTCCGTCCAACGTCGGCACCCCGAGAGCGGCGGTGAAGTTGCCGTCCGAACCACCGCCCACCGACCGCTCGGTCAGCGGACCCAGACCCTCCCGTTCGGCCAGCCGCACCGCCGTGGCATACAGGTCGGCCGCGCCCGACTGCTCCATCGGCGGCCGGTTGATCCCGCCCTCCACCGCCAGCGACGCGCCCGGCAGAGCCGGTGCCAGGGCGAGCATCGCCGCGTCCACCCGCTCCTGCTCGGCCCCGGTCCGGGCCCGCACGTCGACGTTCAGCACGGCAGCGGCCGGCACCGTGTTCGTCGTCGTGCCCGCCGACGCCACCGTCGGGGTCACCGAGGTGCCCAGCTCCGGCACCCCCATCCGGTTGACGGCCAGGATCAGGTGGGCCAGCTCGACCGCGGCGTTGATCCCCTTCTCCGGTTCACCGCCGGCGTGGGCGGCCCGGCCGGTCACCCCGATCCGGTACCAGGACGTGCCCTTGCGGCCGGTCTTCAGCGCGCCCCTGGGGCCGGCGCCCTCCAGCACCAGGCTCGCCCGCACGCCCCGGGCGTGCTCCTCGATCAGCGGGCGGGACGTCGGCGAACCGATCTCCTCGTCGCCGGTGACCAGCAGGCACACACCGTCCAGCGACCCGCCACGGTCGACGACGGCGGCCAGCGCGTGCACGGCCATGGCCAGGCCGGCCTTCATGTCGACCGTGCCCGGCCCACGGATCACCCCGTCCGTCACCGACCACGGATGGACGGCGAGCGAGCCGATGGGCCAAACCGTGTCGTGATGGGCCAGCAGCAGCACCCGGACGGGCCCGGTCCCGAACCGGAAGGCCAGGTGGCTGCAGCCGTCGACGGCGAACCGTTCCGGCGTCACGCCCAGCCGCTCGGCACCCAGCGTCGCGATCAACTCGGCCGAGCGGGCCACTGCGGTCAGATCCGCCGACGGCGACTCGCAACGCACGAGCAGCTCCAGGTCGGCCAGCAGCTGCGGGAGCCGGCCGGCCACCTCGTCGACCATGGTCATCCGCGGCCCCCGGAGCCGCTCCAGGAGCCGTCGGTGCGCAGCGCGCGCACCGCGGCCCGGTTCACCACCGGCGCGACATCGTTGTCCGGGACGCTGGTCACGACCCGAGACTATGTCCCACCGTCGGATCCGGCGGCCTGGGGATCCTCCCCCGCCAGCGCCGCGCGCAACCGCTCGCGTTCCGCCCGGCGATGCGCCGACGACGCGGCCATGGCCTCGTTGACCCGGCGCCTCGGCCCGGCGAACAGCAGCCAGGACAGCGGCAGCTGCACGATGATCGCGAACAGCAGCGCCACGATGAACGGCATGAACAGCATGAGCAGGGCGGTGACGACGGCGATCAGACCCACTCGCAGCGCGGTGTAGACCAGCAGCGGGCCGGCCGGACCGCCCCGCCCGCCGGCCGCTCCGGCGGGTGGCTCGGTGTCCGGACCGGAGTGGGCGGCCGGTTGCGCGGCGGGCCCGCCCGGCCCGATGGGCAGCGGGGTTCGGTCCGCATCGTCACTACTCACCCGGTCAGGGTATCGACTCAGCGCCCGCAGGAAATCGGGTGCTTCACCCGGTCGAGATCGGGTACCACCCGGTTGCGCGTCCGTGACCCGGTCGAGATCGTGGGTACGAATCGAGAAAATCGGTGGATTCCTCTCGACTAAGTCAGGTGTCAATGTAGAATAGGACAAACGGTACGCCGAACGACTTGGATGGCCGATGCGCGCGCGAGCGGGCGTTGACGCGTTCCGGGAGTGAGGCGGTTGCCCGCAGGGCAGCCGTTCGTCCGTCAAACGAGGCCAGTCGGGGCCCCGATGTGGAGGTGGCACGTGACCATGGAAATCTCAGAGCGGTTACTGACCCCAGGGGAGGTCGCCCTGATGTTCCGGGTCGATCCCAAGACCGTGACGCGGTGGGCATCAGCGGGTCGGATCGGATCGATTCGCACGCCCGGCGGGCACCGCCGGTTCCGCGAGTCCGAGGTCAGCGCCCTGCTGGCCGACCTGACCGTCGACGCTCCCCGGTCGACGGCCTGAATCGTCCGCTCCGCGCGGCGGCGCCCTGAGGTAGCGGTCACCGCGAGCACGTGATTCGAGCGACGCCCCGGATCGGCAGCTGTCTGCCGGCCGGGGCCTTTCTCGTCGGAGTTCCGACCGTACCGGCGTGGCTCCGACCGGGCTCCGTCCGTGGGCGCGGCGGGCCCCGGGAGTATCAGCCGGCCACTTTCGCTCACCCATATTGGGCAGGTCGCGCGAGCGTATAAGTGCGTACGCTGGGACCGAACGAGGAGGTAGGCCGATGTACATGCTCATTGCGATCGCCGTCACGATTCTGGTGATCGTTCTGGCTTGGCGTGGGATGGGCGCCCGGACGCCTGGCGCGGAGCAGCCGGGTCAGGGCACCGGCGCCGTACGCGCCCCGCGCTCTCGACCTACCAGCGCCGTCGCGCCGGACGACGACCCGGAGTTCCTCCACGAGATCGACCGAAAGCTGCGCGGCGAGGACAAGAGCGGCTGATCGCGGGGTCAGTTCAGGCCGGCGTACGAATGCAGGCCGGACACGACCATGTTGATGAAGAACAAGTTGAAGATCATCGACGCGAACCCGAGCACGCAGATCCAGGCCGCGCGCCGGCCGCGCCAGCCCGCTGTCGAGCGGGCGTGCAGGTAGGCGGCGTAGCACACCCAGGTGATGAAGGAGCAGGTCTCCTTGGGATCCCAGCCCCAGTAACGTCCCCAGGCCACCTCGGCCCACATCGCGCCCGCGATGACCGCAAAGGTGAACAGCGGGAACCCGACGATCGCGGTCCGGTAGGCGATCCGGTCCAGCGTGACCGTCGACGGCAGCACCGACAGCAGCGACCGTGACCGCACCGGCGCCGTCCCACCTGCATCGACTCCACCGGCGACGCTGTCCGGATCCTTCGAGGGCAGCCGCCCGGACCGCTCCAACCGGCCACGCACCAGATAGCCGATCGAGGCGGCGCCGCTGACCATCAGCACGCTGGAGGAGATGGCCACGGTGGTGACGTGGATCCACTTCCAGTACGAGTTCAGCGCCGGCACCACCGGCGCGGCGGGCACGTACAGCTTGGTGCCCGCCACCACGGCCAGGATGACGACCGGG
>Ga0164241_10002482_pt1 | contig 19915 bp, 19 predicted proteins | sample OricomyardsoilBY_FD_108780 | JGI IMG/M metagenome (GOLD analysis project Ga0164241, IMG submission 108780) | Backyard soil microbial communities from Emeryville, California, USA - Original compost - Back yard soil (BY) | ecosystem: Environmental > Terrestrial > Soil > Unclassified | place: USA... | reverse complement strand
TGTCCGGCGCAGTAATGTTCACTACGGCTTCGCGAGTGGTAGTCTGAAAGTTCACTACAAGAGAGTATTTTCGCCGATTAAAGGTTCCCGTAGCCGGCGTTGGGCCTCGATTTTTACCTCTGCGAGCGTTAAAATTAACTACGTGGTGGACGCTCGACGGAAATAGTAGCTACGCGGTAGACACCTTTGAATCCCACCTAAACTAAATTACCCGTCGGCCACTGTCTGAAATATTAGGGAAGCCCGATCAGTGTCTCCGCGGTCGCGTGATCATTTTCTTCCCCACCTCCAGATCAGGTCCGAAGCAGGGCAGCACCATCTCTTAGCTTTGAGCCCATTAAATATGTCGGAGTCAGTGTCCGCGGCGACGATCGATTTTCAGCGGAACCGATATCCGGACAACGAGTACGTCGCTTTGCACTTCGGCTTCGAGGGTGAGTCCCACGCAAAGCAAAGACCGGCGAGCGGAGACAAATGAAATGGAAGGCCTCGCTGCAAAGTTGACCCTTAGAAAAAGTGCCGCAGCCGCCTGCGGCACGGCTCATTCTCTCAGAAAGTGGCAACTATATCGAGTAGCCAGAGCACGAGGAATATCATGCGCGCGAATCGGTTTTGTAAGATGATTGGAAAACTCAACCTGCCGGTGTCGATCGATGTCTTCCTGTATGCCGCACGATGCGGCGTCCGCATCGAGCACTTCTTGCGAAAACTTGGAGTTCAACGCCACCCCGGCACCGAGGCCTGCTCGAAATGCTGAATCTCCTAATCGGGATTGGCCCGTCGGGCGGCTGCAATCACATCGCATGCTCTGCCATGCCTGAGTTGCCGCAGGTAGTTTTTACCGCCCAAGCTGATTCTTGGGACCGCAACGAAATGTAGCAAAGCCCATCCGTTCGAGCCGTAGGTCCGAATCAACTCAGGCACCCACCGATGAACTCCGCCTTGTGCGCTGAATTGCCATTCCGGGAGCATCACACGCCTAGAATTGCTGAGAGATGGATAGCCAACGAGTCGGCCCAGTCGGATAAGTTGCCGAACTCTTCCAACTGATTTTTTGAGACGCTGAGCTGCCGCAGTCGTCGTAACCTCGCGTCCGCTGAAGCGCAGGATATCCGGTTTAATCCGCGCTCCTTCAAGCTGCAGGATTTTTAGTAGTCCTTCGCATGAAAGATCCCAAAGCGGATCTACCTCTGTTTTAGCTGATTTCTTCATGGGTTCAAATAAAGTAAGCAGACGTGCCGTATTACTTGCGGAAAGGCGAAAGGATGATGGAGGCTGATTTGCTATCCGCCGACCAAACCTGAATGCCCAGCCAACCGGAGAGTCACCAGTCTGCTCGCTGCGAGGTTAAGAGTGAGTTCTCGCATGGCCCGCCCGACCCGTTCGGAGCTCAACACCGGCGGGGTTTGTAGGACCGAGAATTCGTAACCGCATCCACACCCATAGGCCGGATGGCGACCGCGAGGGAGTCGGTATGGCACCAGCACAGCGCAGGCAGGACAACCTACCCGGAGCTTGATGGCGTGGACAGGACACGATTCGACGTGGCGTATCTGGAACAAAGTCGAGTGATACCCGGCTCTCAGGCAAACTGGACAGAATCGCAGAACGGAGGAACAGACGGCCACCATGGAACGTCCCGCAACTCGGTTGATAAAGTGACTCGCAAACGCCGAGCCATGTTCATCGAAAGGCACGTCCTCTCGTAGGGCGTCATGGAACCGCTCTACATCGAGCCACCCTGGCGTCAGCAGAACAAGATTGTTAACCCGTTCCGTGATGAAACTGCCAAGCGCCGAACGATCCGCGAACTGCCGCCATATCTCCCACTGAAGCGTCGCGTTCCACCGACAATATTTGTGGAGCAGCGACCAGGCGGATTCGTATGGCCACGCCATCTCGGGATACCAAGCAAAGGCGCGACGGGATAGTCCCGGCGTTGGTAATACAATCTGCGTCATGATTCCGCATCCACTATGTCCGCGTAGCCCGACTCACGGATCGCCTCCGAAATGAGTTCCTCCGGAATGCTTAGCTTGGCTGTATCGAGTTTTTCGCCCGCTTTTAGGATATATTCCACCGCCCGGCAAAAGTAGGACATCTGAAGTTCATAAGGACCGCGCATCTTCCTGCGTTTTCCATGGGTGGTAAACTCATTCCACAAATCCGCGCTAATCTGCTGAAGGCGCCAGCCCTGCGTGAATGCCTTGGGATAATACCAGCGGGTGAAAGGCCACCCACTCCCGGAGGGAAATTCCGAGTGCTCATCATAGCACTTGAGGCATTCAGCCAGTTCCTCCTCCGAAGTGATCCCAGGGAATGGCGCGGCGTGAGACATGAAGCGGCCGACGATCTGATCCTTTTCTTCCAAGAGAAAGGTTGCTCGCTTGTGCATCAGCTCTGGTTGGCCTACCAAGAAGACGATGAAGTGAATTCCGCGCTCCTGAAGGCTGTTGTGGATGTCGATAAGCCAGTCGTAGTGGAGATCTAGCAACCTGTGCGCCTCGTCGATCCAGAAGATACAACAGTCATAACCTGCGGTACGGGCGCGATTCTCAAGCAGGCCGCAGATGCGCTCGAGTTTCGCTCCATTGTCCCCCGAAGTGATGGCCTGATGGCCAATAGCCCTCAAAAGGTCGTGGTAAAAGGGGCGAGCGAATGCCTGTTTGTAACGGGGGCAAACGAACCTCTCGACCGGTAACCGCGGATAGTTCTGCTGGATGACGCCGGAGGCGTGTAGAATCCCCTTCGTTTTTCCGGTGCGGGGTTTTCCCATGAGCATGCCGCCGGTCATCCGATTACGAATCCAACGCAGGACTTGCGCGCACATGGCTTCCACGGCGGGAGTGACGTGGATGTAATTGGTGGTCTCGACTGGATGGGTCCCGGGCTTAATTTTGGGCCGAGGGTCCTGCGACGCACTCATAGGACGAGGGATTTGCGGGGGATAGCTGCCACCGAAACGAGGAACTTGGGCGGCTGGGGTTTGGATATGGCTGGAAACGTCGTTGAATCCTTGGGCCCAGCGGGCTTGCTGCCGGTGGCTGTGGTCAGTTTCGCCAGTTGCTTTGCTGCCTTCTTGTTGTTGCCAGCGCGGTCCGCGAGGTCATCGACGAGATCCGCTACAGGGTCCTGCATATTGGCTCTCGCGATGATTCGACCACCAACTCTGCGATTAGTGAACTTCCTCACCCAAATGTCGTGAGGAATATTGGCCCACGGACCCAGCGCCTTGAGGATGCCGATACTGGAACCGTCCTCGAGAAACGCGCGGATCGTGCGAAGGTCCTGGCGGTTCACGATCAGTGTGATCTTCTTGCCGATCAGACCGACAGACTCGGCGAGCACGGGGTTGGAATAGCGCTCGCCCTCGAAGTTCACGTAAGGACGACGGCCCTTGGCCGCGTTGCCGCGAACGGTAACGACAACCTGCATCTCCAGTAAATCGAGCTTGGCCAGTGCTGCAGGGTCCACAGTGCGCACCACCTGCTTTTCTTCTTCAAGACAATGCCTGAGCTGTTGCAGCGGCGAACGATGGGCAAGGCCTAACGTGGGCATCGCGTGGTAATTCCAGAGGAGGAGAGCCACAAGGTCATACAGATCATCGAGGGTCAGCTCGAAACGTCGAGCGGCGGCCTCTGCACCGCGCCGCCGCGGGTCCTGCGGATTGCTCCCCGTGGTGTTCGGCAGGCGATGAGTTCCGGACTCTTCAAGCAGCAGATAGAACCGCTCCTTGATGGCACGACGCTCCGGCATGCCTGCCGGCCCGAAGTTCACCGAACAGCCCAAAGTGGTCCGAAGTTTCTCCCGAACAAATGGCGAAAGATGAGCGAGCGAATTGTCGATGAGTATCTCTGACCACACTCCGTAAGCGATCTTAGGGAATGCCTGCAACGGCATGCCTCCCGACGAATCATACTTAAGCCGCGGGTTGCTAAGTTGTCTGACCGGCGAGGGCACAATTGCATTGCGGACTGCGATCAACACATCGTCCGCCGAGCACTCCTCGCTGAGTGTGATATAGTATCCAAGAATCGCCCGGGTCGCTACTTCAATGAGGGTGATGATCCAGATACGCGGAAGCGTTATAGTGAAGTATCCGCCACACCGATGAGGAATGTTTATCGTCCAGATCCCATCGATCTTGTGCGCATCGGCGATAACTCTGAAACCGAACACATGAATGTCCGGAGCCCGATTGTGCCCGGTGCCTGTCCGCATCTGACCGGCCGCCTGCTCGCCACTTCGGGCTGAGACGGCTTGGGAAAAATTGGGGACATACACCTCGCGGTAGAGCCACTCTGCGAGGGCACGGTTTCCCCAATGCTTGGTGTTGAATGGATACTCCGATCGACTGATACCCGATTTCCGGCACATCTTAATAAACTTCGCATGCAAGTCGGTGATCCGAATGCGGCTTTCCGAGCAGAAAGGAGCAATCCTAAGATAGTCGGCCGCGAGCAAAGCCGCCATTTCTGGAAGACGAACCATGAGCGAGGTCATCAATCCGGAGTAACCGCTGCGCGGTCGCAGTCTCTCACCGAAGCGCTTCTTTCGACAGTAGGATTGAACGCGTATGTGAGGCACGCAGGCACGAAACCCCCAAATGTTCCCGTCCGGATGAGCTGCGAGACAACGATCGCGGAGGGCAACCAAGTCGCTGCGCCACACTTTGTATTCGTGGCAGATAACGTGGACGGGATCGCCCCGGAAATAGCGCTCCATCAGTTCGCGATTCCGGTAGGCTTTGCACCGAATTTCCTTGGACACATCGGGCGGCAAAGCAAAGTCAGCCCAGGAAGCGGTATCCTTCCAAACCGGGTCAATACTGGAGCGCGAGCGGATGTTCATCGAACGATCCGTCGTGGCGACGGAATAGTGTCAATTCGTTCAGAGGCTTTGCATCGAGGTCGGCCGACAGTCGTCCAACGACCAGTAACGAGAAGAGCGCCTGCGCTACCAACGCTGACGGCGCGGGTTCAAACCGCGCCATTACCTCGCCGTAGGTGCGTGCCCGCTTATCCACAAACATCTCGATTTCCGCACTGATGTCATCCCGTCGATCCTCAGGATATTGAGCGCGAAGAAACCCAAGGACCAGTTTACCGTTCCTTATGCGGGTAACATGCTGCCGCGTCAGGGCGTCGGTGAGCACACCATAATCGCGTCCCTCCTTAGAGGACCACTGTTCCTGGATACGAAGCTGAAGGTCAAGCCGAGGAAGGCGGGCACGTGCGCCGAGGTCGCTTTCATATTTGGCTTCCCGAAACAGCTCGCGTCCATCGTGCCGGCGAATCCAGTAATCGAGGACGGAACTATGCCAATCACCGTCGATAAACACCCGCACGCGCAAAGGTTGCTCACAGAAGTCAGTCACCGTTGGGTCGAGTGACAAGAGTACATCAATCTGGTCTTCCAAGTCACTGGAACCCGTTCCTACCCGACTTCGGAATGGGCAATTTGCCTCCCAGTGATTCCCGACGCGGCGACGTGGCTTCGAACCCATCACAGGCGTGTAAGACGGCGTCATGGTTCTTCCCCTCCGATCAGCCAGTCATTGAGTGCAATCTCCGCCGGCAGCTTCACGATTAAATCCGCGAGCAGCTCTCCGCCGTAACGAATGACCAAACGCACCTGATAGCGCTCGCTTGGTTTCAGAGCTGTCCGACGGTCGGATTTGCTAGCAACAGCGGTGCCCACGCTTGCGCCGAGATGCGGACGTGGGTTCATGATACACCTCCGGCCTGCCGGTCTTGGAGGCTTGACAATTGGGCCTCAGCCCGCAGCATTACTGCCACGGTAAAGAGTCCTTGCAGAGTCCTGCCGTATCTTATCGAGGGGCGCAGTTCTAGCTGCGCCCTTCGTGTTTTTATAGCCCGCGAGGGTGCGGCAGGACGGAGAGTCCCCGCAGGCGTTATCGTTTTCGGCGGTATTTCATGTCGGTTTCACGCGATAGAGCTGTGACCCATGCTTGCCAGGTTTGCCGCCCGGCACCAACTCAATGAAGCCCGAGCTGCGGAGCTGGTAGAGACGCTTGGAAATAGTGCCCGAGTCCACTTCTATCTCCGGATGGTGTTGGCGCACGTGCGACAGTATCTCCCCGGTCTGGAAAGGCTCGCTGCCAAAATATGTGATAGCCTCGCGGATTGCCGCAGTGAGGCCGACCGATCGCTTACCTCCCCCTTTAGTGGCTTCACCGATGTTCACGATCGTCCGCTGCGGCTTGGCAGCTTGACCAGACTTCCGGGATGATACCTGCCTCGACGGGGGGGACGATTTAGCGGTTTCGGCGACCGTTGCCTTCGGTTGCCCCGCGAGAACCTCGACAGCCACGTCCGAGAGACCAGCCGTGTCCTCGGTGACCGATTTCATCATCTCGGCGACCTTCGTAAGGATGTTAAGGTTCAGGCGATGTCTTTTCTTCTCAAACTCGATAGCTGCCTCGATACGCTTGAGAATGTCTAAATTCGGATTCATCTCTTGGAGAGAGGTTCGCAGATGCACCCCTTTGATGTCAATACGACATTCGCAAAGGATACTCCGATAGGGATACCCTGCTTTTCCCATGAGATTGCCTGGAGAAGTCAGGCATCCCTATGCTTCATCAGGTTTCTACTAGAGAGGAATCGTGCGCAGAAGGAGTCTGATGATACTTCGGATGCGTTCTTCCGCGTGCTGCTCCGCATGGGAACGTTTCTGCGCCCGGTGAACTTCCCAAGAAATACGGGCCGCGATGTTCCCGCGCCAAAAGCCAGCATTCTCGCCGACGCCGGTCACCCGACTCGATCAAACCGCCCCGTGAGCGCCGATTATCGGCGGCCCGCCAAAAGCTTCGCCAAAATGTCTTGGGCGACGCACGTATCGCGCGGTAAAGCTTAGCTAAGACATGTCTGCCGCTCCCCCATCGCGCCCAAACTGCCGGATTTCCACGGAAGCGTGTCTGCTAATATTCGATCCACATCAAGACACGGACTGGATAAGACGCGTCGTTCGAAAGGAACAGGACCGGGTCAGTCATTTGCTCCTCGGCGGGGACTACTTCGATACGTTTCGGGAGGCGCAGGTCGGTGGGGTGGAAGACATGTGCGATCTGCTGCTCGAACTCGGCGATTCCTGGCGCGATCGAATCACAGTTCTCTTAGGAAACCACGATATCCACTACATGGAGGCAAAGCGGTGGTGTGACCTTCACCGGAATCCAAAGGCTCTGAACTACAAATGCCCAGGCTACACGAACAACAAAGCGAAGCACATCTCCAAGAAACTGAGCTGGGATTTTTGGCAGTCGTGCCGTCTTTTTCAACAAGTCAACGGCTTCCTCATTAGTCACGCCGGCGTCGCCGGAAGGTTCTGGCATCCAGAATTGGAAATCGACGCGGCAGTGGATGCGCTGGACGGCCATTGTCAGGTCGTACTCGAACGTCTCCCGTTCCACTCGTTCGCAATCTTGCGACCTGGGCGTGGACGAGGAGGCGAAGAAGAGAAGGGCGGTATCACGTGGCTGGATTTCGATACTGAGTTCTCCGATCTCGACATCCCACTTCCACAGATCGTCGGTCATACTCCCTCAAGAACGGGGGCGAGACAAAATGGCCGGTCGTGGTGTGTGGACGGTTCTCAGTCGTGCTACGGGATCCTCGATCACCGCGGGCGACTAGAGGTCGTGGGAGCATAGTAGTGGTCTGATTCCCTACTCTGGGCGACATCTGGCAAGCTAGAGATATGCGGCCATCGAGCACACGCCCGTCTCCCGCAGCAAAATTGTATGCGGGGCACACACGCTAGCAAAGTACGGGGTTAATGTCGCGAAACGACATTAACCCCGTCAAAACGGCCGCACCAACCTCGTCCTTCGCTAATCAAGGCAAAAGATTGAGTCCACCGGTCGCATCTTCAACGATGCCGATCTCCGAAAAGAGCCGGGCTCATGGGGCTTGCCAGCTAATGGAATAGCACCGGGCAATCGTAAGTAGTCTCGTCCTGGCCCCGAAGATAAGTCTGCAGGATGCTTTCGTGAAGCAGGGCGGTACGACTATATCAAACTGCCCAAGTCGCCGGAGTAATGCAGGCCTCTGCGCCACCGGCATCCTGCCAATCAAATCAGCTCCAACCCAAGTGGGCCTGAATTACTTCGCGGATAGGTGTCATTATCTGGGCCGGCGTGCGCCGGAAGTATTCCTCGGCGGCATGGTGTCTGTCCGGACGCAATCCTCCTAAGAATCCGACCACCTGTTCCGCCGTAGGGAGGCGGCCGTCGATTCTGTCCCACCGGGGAGGCAATCCCGTCCAGAGAACATGATCTGCTCCCTTGCCGCTCGCCCAAGCGGACAAACCGGCAATGTTCGCGCGCTCGCCATCCCCGGTCGTCCAATGCTGGATGGCTTCGGGCTGCCCCATGACGCCTTCGCGTACGACGAGCATATCCCGCACCCGCGTCCAGTTGTCACCGGCATAGCTCGTCCACAGCGAGGGGACTTCGCGGGCAGATTCGTGGAGGACGAGCGTCACCCGGTTGCGACTGGACCGCCGCAGATAATCCACGCGAATTAACGGGCCATCCTCCGACCAGTGGTTTTCCAGGACCAGTTCTCGCGGGTCCCAGAACAACGAGCCCCATCCCAAGACAGCAATCATTGTCGGCAGGAGGCTTTTCGTTTTGCTGACGACTTGGACGGAGTGCGACGGCGTGTCGCCATCTTCGCCATCTCGTATCGCTTCATCCAGTTTTCCCAAGAACGGTCGGCAGACGTGAGACCATGTCGCTTCATGGCGTCATACGCAGGACGAAACCAAGGAAATCTGATGCCGGCCAATCGCTCCTTGGTGCGTAGGTTGCGCGGAGTGAGACCCAACTCGACAACCATCCTCTCCACGGGACAACAGACGCCGTGCGCCAACGCCTGCTCCAAGGGTTTGAAACCAGACTGAAATCTCGAAGCTGACGGGGTGCGGGGCATTGGGAATGTGCAGATCCGCGGTATAGAACCGCGCGCCATTGCTGGGCTCACGGACTGTGTCTAGGGTGATGCTCATCGGCTGGAGCGGAAGAAGCCTGTCTAGAGGCAGGCGCGAAATTTGAAACCGCAAAAATCCGCCCCCTGCTGACCGCTACGCTGTGCGTTTCGCCACCTGCAGGCGGCATGCCCCCTTGTATTCGGCGACGACCATTACTTCCTTCAACCGTTCATCCGAGCGCTGCTGATGGTTGCCGTTGCCGCGCGTCTTTCGGAAGATCGTGATTTTCTTGGTCTGGAAGCCGCGGCGCTCAAGGATTTCGCTGAGGATCAAGTCCACAGGGATTACCACGCCGCTGTAAGCCGAGTCGGCGATGACGAAGCCGGCGGTCGCACCGACCTTGAGGCGCTGAGCGCAATTTTGCACCACGCGATCCAAGTCCACGAAATAGGCGTTGATCATGTCGGGAATCCGGCCGCACCACAGATCAGCCTCACCGATGGCGCGAATTTTCTGCTGCAAAAGCGGAATACCCAGTGGCTCCGAATTCTCCCAAGCAACCTGCACGTGCGAGCGCACGGTCCGGAAGCGGATTTTCCGCAGCTCCGTGGAGTTCCGTGCCGCATGCAGCAGGAAAACTTCCGGCCGATAAATGTCCGTATAGTCGAATGAATTCAGGTAGGGCGGCGAGGTCAGCAGGCCGTCGAAGCGCAGGTCGCCATCATCGATCTTGTCGAAGCACTGGCGCGCATCACCATGGAGCACCGTCGCGTCACCCGGCAGTCGGGGCATCCGCTCGATATCCTCCACAAAACGGATCACCTGCGTGGCGAACGCGTCATCCAGCGTGGGACCATCGAACTTCAGTTTCTGCCATTGCGGCCGGTAGCGCCAGCATTTGCCGTCCTTTCGCGCGTTGGCCACGTCCTCAACGCACGATACCAGCGCGAGCGTGAGCAGGTCGCGGAGGCTCTTCGGCTTGATGTCGGCGATACCGGTGCGGATCTGCTCGAAACGGCGAGCGACTGCGCGATTCAGCAGCCATTTGTCGAGGCCGCGGCGCTCTATCAGCGTCGTGTCGTCCGGCAGCTGAAAGGCGGAGGCGACACGCCGGTTGGCGAGGCAGCGCATGGCCGCGCCCTCGATATCTTTCAATCCGGCATAGTTACCTGACTTCACGCGGCCGAGGAACGCCATGAAGGGGTTGGTCTCCACACCAAGCACGCGATGGCCCAGCCGGGCACCTTCGACGGCAGTGGTGCCGCTACCCAGGAAGGGATCAAGGAGCCACCCTCCCGTCTTCGGCAGGAATTCCCCGGCGAAGTTGGCCACGAGGCCGGCGCTGAAACCCTCCTTGAACCGATACCAGCGGTGCCGCGGAAGCGTTGTATTTGGCGCGAAATCGGGGCGGGCTTCCGCTGAGGCGAAATCCGCGGCCGGCAAAGGGGACGCAATGGATTGATCGAGTTGGATCATGGACGAGTAGCCTTGGACACCTTCGAGGCCTTACGGGGCTCGACGCAGGCGCGCAGCGCCCGAAAGCTGTCGATGGAGTGCGGCGCTACATGGGTGAGATTGATCGCGTGGTCCCCGTCAGCCCGGCCGGCCGCCGGCGCGCAGCAGTCGAACACAACCAGGAATGCCTTGTTGTATCCGCCATTGGCGAAATAGATTTTCATCTGTTTCACGCCCTCATCGAAGGTCGAATCATCGTAGGTCGTGAACCAACCCTTTGTGTTGGCCTTCAACGCTGCGAGGATCGCCTTCGCCGCCGCGTTGGCCTGCGTGCTGGAAAGCGACCGCCCGGTCCATTTCACCTCGATGAGGAAGACCCGACCGTCGACCAGCGTGAGCACGATGTCGGCGCGGCCGGAATTCTCGATGTAAGGCTCGTCGGCATGCTGCAAATAGCCCGCGAGCCGCGTCCGCAGGAACTTCCCCAGCGCACGACTCATCAGCGTCTCCGGTTTGGGATGCAAGATGTGCTTCTCGGGCACGCACCACACGCCGGCGCGGCTCGTGTCGTTCAACTCGTGACTCGCGAACTCGAACACCATCGCCCCATCGTCCCAAGGCAGCAGGTCGGCCGCGCGTGACACGCCGGAGGGCAGCTCGTCGACGACGTTTACGGTCTCACGATAGGTGTCCCCGTCCAGATAGGCGACCGTCGCGACTCCATTTGCCCACACCGCGCACCGCTTTTCCTGCCGGCTGACCATCTGGGCCGCACTCTGCGGCCACATGTTGCCGGACATCATCTTTTTTTCCGCGGCGGTGAGGTCGTGGGGCGCCGTTCCACCCGCCGCGAGATCGAGCCGCAAGCTGTAAACCTTCGACCCGATATCGCGTTGGACCGTTTCGATTGCCGCAACCAAATCGGCTTCCTTGGGCAGGGCGCCGGCCACGGCGGGAGCCTCTAGAAAGAAGATAGCGCCCTTCGGGCGGTTGGCGGCCGGAATCTTCCGGAGCGCCTTGCCGTACGCCTTGAACAGGAACCGCTCGATGTCCCCGGCGCTAGAAAACCCGAGCCGCTGCGCCACGGCCCCGAACGCCTGCTCGTGCGTCGCGAGATGGGCTAGGGTGAACAGCGAACCGCTCATGCGACCGCTCCTTTGGCCGCGTTGTCGGAGGGAAGCTGCGCCGCGAGCGACTTCAGAAAGACCCTGACGACATCCCGCGGCGCCAGAGCGGGCAAGTCCTTGCCGGGGCGCACCAAGGCCTGCAGAATCGCGAGGGTCGTGAAGGTCTCGTTATTCGCCGTCGTCACCGCCGGCAGGGGCACCTGCGTTTCCGCACCGATGCCCGCGGCTTGATGCGCGGCGAAAAGCCGGGCAAATTCCGCCTCTTCATAGACGAGCTTGCAGATGGTCGTTGCCTGCTCGACGCCAAGCGTCTGCAGCGCCCAGACAAGGTCGCTGGCCAGCGGCAGCAGTTCGGAATCGGAGAACTGTTCGAGAATCCGGTGCCCAGCCGGCGTGATGCGGTAGTGGGCCTCCATTTGTCCGCCGCGGTGTTCGGCCTTGATCACCTCGACCAGGCCGTTGCAAATTAGGGTGTCGAGCCGCTTGAAGATGTCCGCCGACCATGGGCCGTAGTGATAGCGCACGAAGCCGAACGTCCGGAGCCACACCCGGTAGAGCGGCCGGATGGTCTCGGCGAGGAACGCCTGCTTCACCAGCACCGTGCGCAGCACGGCGGGCTGCCCCCAGTGGTCGTTCGCCGCCATGAGCGCAAGCACGAGCAGGGTCCGGTTTTTCATTTGGCGTGCGGGTGCTCCGCCACGAGTTTGAGGATACGGTCGAAACGCTCCTGTTGCGCCCGCTGCACCGGCCGCGGGTTGCCCTCCGCTAGCAGGTTCAGCACGTGTGCCGGACGCTGCGCCTTGGTGCGCGACGCCATCACCTCCGGCAGGAAGATGTCGTTGTTCAGGTTAGTGGTGATCACCATCGTGTGCCCCTGCTCGCCGAAGGTGCGGAGCATCTTCGCCACCCGCTCCATGTAGGCGATGTCCACCGCACCCTCGGGGGTCTCGACGAACAGCGTCACCGTCTTGTGCGTCTGCTTGTGCCAGACCTCAACCACCGCCATGCGGAAGGCGAGGTCCACGAAGGAGCGTTGCGCGTCCGACAGGGCCTGGGCGGAAGGCCTCGTTTCATCCGAGATCACGGGATAAAACGCCTTGTGCGGCGCCTTCACCTGCGGTCCCCGTTTGCCCGGGACGTCACCCTCCCCGAGGAAGGCCACGTCGCACGGTTCATCCAGATAAAGTTTTGCGTATTTCTTGAAAGCCTCGGCGATGTTCTTGCTGATCTTCGAGAAGACAGCGTTCGTCTTCGCCAACTCCTCCTTCAGCGTCGCCATGTGCTTCTTGCAGCGGGTGCGCGCCTGCTGCTCGCGTTCGCGCATCTGCTTGATGGCAATCTCCATCGAATGCGCGACCGACGTGGGGTTCTTCCGCAGGTTCTCCAGTTCCTCCTCCTGCGCCTTCGCGACGGCCGCCATCAGGCGGGCCTCATCCTCGCGGAGGGCCGTGAGCCGGCTCCGCGTTTGCTCCCGGTCGAAAAGCAGCGCCTGCAACGCCTCGGCGCGTTGGCCGGCCTCGCGGGAACCCGCCGCGCCGGCCAAGGCCGTGCCCTTCGCCCGCTCGGTGGGCAGCGACTTACTGCAGATCACGCAGTTTCCGTTGCGCGCGCTGGCTGCCGCAACCGCCGCCTGTTCGACCGCCACCCGGTCCAAGCCGATCCGACCGCAGCACGGGCACCCCCGTTCATCGGGCGCCCGATAGAAGTCCGCTACCGCCCGGCGCACCGAGGCGACCGTCGGGTCGGCCAGCGCCGCCGCCAGCAGCGCCTCGTCCATGTCCGTTCCCTCCTGCGCTTCGAGCGTGGAGAGTTGCTGGTGAAACCGGTTGTGGGCGGCGCCAATGCGGCCGCTCAGGTCCTGTTCATGCCGGACATCTTTCGCGAGCTTCTTGCGCACGCCGGCCAGCTCCTCTTCGAGTTCCTTCTTGCTCAGGCCGCGCTGCTTTTCCGCGCTCCGGCGGGCCAAGGCGGCGGTGGGCTTCTCGGCCAGGCCCTTCAACTCCTTCAGATCTTTCTCGAAGCGCACCGCCTGCGAGCTGATGTTGCGCGCTTCGCTGTCAGCGGACTCGACCTTTTCCCACAGCTCGGCGAGCCGCGCATACGACGCGTGGTCAGACATCAACAGGTTCACCAGCTCGTGCTGCACGAGATTCTCCCACGCCAAGAGGTAACGCCCCTCGCCGAAGAAGAAGAGATGCTCCTGCAACCGGAGCGCGCTGGGAAAATCCGTGCCGAGCCCGACGCTGGCCGCGAGAGTCTGTTCGAGTTGCGTGCTCTTGAGCGCCTTCCCGTTGCCGGTCGCCGTGATAAGGGCGCCGGTCAGGAGGTTGCGCTCGATGACGAATTGCGTTCCGCCGATGGTGAACTCGACATGCACGCAGGGCGGGTTCTTGGCGAGCGCCGCGCCGGTGCGCTTGGTCAGCCGGTCCTTGAAGAAGTCCTTTTCGATCCGGTCACCCTCGACGACCAACTTGCCGAAAATCGCGAATTGCGTCGCATACACCAGCGTCGTCTTGCCGAGGCCCGTGCCGCCAACAATCGCGTTCACGCCCGGAGAAAGGCGCCAGTCGATCCCATGGGGGTAGAGTCGCTCTGCTCCCGAAACCTTGACCCGCGTGATATTCAACCAATCGGTGAGCATGGAATTTTTTGCAGGACAATGCTTTCCTGTGCTTGCAATTTCAATAATAAAATTATCTATAATGCAATTTAGAATGCAACGGGCCAACCAATTACTGCATTCCTTGCGCGGCGCTTTGTCGTCTGCGAAAAAGGACACATTCACGCAAAAGGAACTCGCCGCCTTGCTCGGAGTGAACGAACCGACGATGTCACGATGGTTCACCGGTAAGATTAAGCTGGGGCAGATCGAACTGCTGCTCCGCTTCATCGAGCAATTGCCCAGGGAACGATGGCAGCACGAGATCTCTGATGCCTTAAATTTGCGCGCGGGGGTTCGCTATCGACGGCACAAACCGCGCCTTAAACGTAAGCGAGGGCGGACATACCATAAGACCTGAGCTGATCGAAGACCGACGTAGCAAAGTCTCGTTATCACCTTCCATTAGCGAGGGCATGGCGAAGGCCTTTCCCCGACAAGGCGGCTTTTCGCTTGCCCACAGAGTGGATTCGCGACTCCTATCGCCTTGGCCGCCATTCGCCCGCCGCCTCCGCCGCAAGGCACGGCAAAGCATGGCTGACAGGAGTTCTCCTCGCTAACCCACGGTTTGCGGACGAGACGAACGGAGGCACGTCCCGTAAGTGCAGACCGCCCACGATTAGCGATGAACTCGATACCACTCCTGAACTCGGATGCGCTTCGGCGCGTCCTTCTAAACGGGCAATTCTACCTGCCCCTCACGCATACCCGCGCGCTGGAAGCCATCGCACGCCTTCATGGTTACAGAACCTGGAATGCCGCAGCCGCGTCTGTCAGCGACGTGTCGGGATTGAAACAGCGCGCAAAAGTGCTCCGCAACCAGCTGCCTTCGCGCATGGAAGCGAGCAACTTCGCCGCGTCCGAACTCGACATGGTGTGTGCGGCGATGAACGCCGTCTCCTTGAGCGCGCCAATGGCCTCGACCGGGTCGGACCTACCGTCCGATCTGACAACGCTGGACCGTGAACTCCTCGGTTTGCTCGGCGCCGGGGCGTCAAGGGCGGAACTTCGGCACCTTCTGCCGGAGCGCCAGCGTGAGCTTAGCTTCGACTTGTTCGGTCTCGCTGCAAAGATTGGCCGCTATGGCGATCCATCGCGCGACGCCTTTGCGAGAGAAAATGGCTTGGTGCTCCGTGAACACGTAGTGCGGCTGGCTGCGCTGCGGCAGGAACGTCCGCGCCGACGCTACGATCCCTCCAATCTTAACTTGGGGGCCTCGCCCGCGCTCGCCGCCTTCCAAAAGCTAGTCGCAGCGCAGGACGACGAATGCGGGCACCACGTTCTCTGGGTGGACCGCCAAGGCTGGATTCACCTGGACCTTCTGCCTGACCAAATGGCTCCGGTGCAATACGAGGAGGAGATCGATTGCGATATGCAGTTTCGCTACGAAACGTTTATGCAGGGCTGTGGAAACGTAGGCCGCACTGCGGCAAGGGACGCGCATCGGATGGCGGAGATCCTGGAATCGTTGAAGCGCTATTGGGCCGAGGGCGCCGTCGGCTATATCGAGGTCTTCTAGGCTACGCGTGGGCCTGGCCCCCCTTCGTGTCGGCAGATAATACAAAACGTCACCGCTTCCAGAGGGAGCGCGCCGTAACATAGAGATTTTAATAGGCCCGGCTTTTGGATATTCAGAACGTCGTCTTTGGACAATTCAATGCACCGGCATTTGACCTCGTCCCTGAATGTCGATTTCGGCATCCACGTTCCAAAGATTCGCTGTTCGCGCCGCGTCGGGAGGATTAGTTCCAAGGTCGCGCTTGTATGATCTTAGTGTAACGGAAAATTTGGTCGTCCAATGATTTGTAGCTGCGCCTTGGTTCCCCAAAGACCAATAGACTGCCCAAAAAGAACGGAGTAAGCTATATGGCTCCCCCATGAAAAACCGCTTTCTCCTTGTATCTCTATTGTCAGCTGCGGCGCTCATTGCCCCCGCTTCGGCTCAGACGGTTTCTATTCCCGCCTCGCCCAATTGGTCGCGTGCGCTGCCTTATGCGCCCGATACGACCGTCAAGATCACCGATGAATACGCGAAGCACATCGGGCGTGATGCCTATTTCTGGGCTTGGCCCATGATCAACATCTATAACCGGCGGCTTAGTTTTGCGCCGGTCAAGGAGTCTACCCGAATGGGGCCGCTCATCTTGGCCCCGCTTAATCAAATCACCATGCTGACCGACTACCTGGATCCTGCCGAGCGCGCGGTCGCGTGTCCAAACCAGGACGTGATCTATGGCATCGGCGGTATCGCCTTGGACCTATCGCCAACCGTGGTGCAGGTGCCAGATTTCGGCCATCGCTTCTGGGTTTACCAGATCGTGGACGCCCGCACTGACAGCTTTGTGCAGCTCGGCTCAATGTATGGGACAAAGCCTGGCTTCTATCTCCTCGTCGGCCCCAACTGGCATGGCGAGGTGCCAAAAGGCATCACGAAAGTATTCCGATCCGCCACTAATTCTGGCATCGTCGGACCGCGCATTTTCCAGGACGACACCGCGGAGGATAAGCAAGCCGTCCAGGAGCCCCTGAAGGGCGTCGTGGTGTATCCGCTCTCAGACTATGATGGGAAGATGAAGACGAAGGACTGGGCGAACATCCCCCGGTTACCGCCGCCCCCAGCGAGCGACGAAGAAACGCGCTGGGTTTTTCCGGACAAGTTCGCCGATCAGTTGCCCATCGTGCTCGCCGACGCCCCGCCGCTGCCCGGAGAGGAAGCACGGTATGCGCAGGTGCTGGCGGTGCTGCAGGCCATCAAGGCCGACCCAAAACTCAAGGCGGCCTTCACCGCCGGTGCGGAGGAGGCAGACCGCCTACTGGTCACGCCGCTCTTTCAGTTCCGCAACTACGGCCAACAACTCCCCCACCATTGGAGCACGATCTCCAACGAATCTGCCTTCGGCACCGACTATTTCACGCGCACGGCCGTCGCGAAGTCCAACATCCTCGTCAATGCGCCGAACGAGACGAAATACTTCTATCAGGATCTCGATGAGGACGGCGCCCGGCTCAACAACGCCAACCGTTATACTGTCACGTTCCCAAAGGATGGCACGCCCCCCTCCTATGGCTTCTGGTCGCTTTCCATCTACAACGAACACCACTTCTTTATCGCGAATCCGATTAACCGGTTTTCCGTCGGCACCAAGAACCGAGACCTGAAATACAATCCCGACGGTTCACTGACCATCTACGTGCAGACCGACGAGCCCACCGACCCGGTGCAGCGCGCCAACTGGCTTCCGGCCCCGAAGGGCGACTTCTCCCTTTATGTTCGCTCTTACTGGCCCAAGCCCGCGGTGCTCGATGGCTCGTGGACCCCGCCGCCAGTGAAGAAGACCAACTAACCCCCGGCCAATCCCTCTCCATGAAAACCAAATTCATCCCCCTCGTCTTGGCCTGCATGGGTCTGTTTTCGGTCGCCTCCGCCAAGGACCTTCCCTCCGCCGAAGTCGAGGAACGCACGATACACCGTCGCGCGGTGGAGGCCATGATCTGGGGCATGCCGGCCGTGACGACCGATCTCATGCTCCAGGAAATGCTGACCAAGACCAGCAGCAAGGTGAACGAGATCGTTTACTGGTCGCGCCCGGTTGACTGGCACAACCAAACCCTGACGCCGAATCCGGACGCGATTTACTTCATGATCTTCTACAACACCAAGGAAGCCGGACCCTTGGTCGTGGATGTTCCGCCGGCGGACGAAGGCATATTTGCCGGCAACATTGACACCGTCTGGCAGATGCCGGTGGAAGACGTAGGACCATTCGGCGCCGACAAAGGAAAAGGCGGAAAATATCTCATTCTACCGCCCAATCAAAAGGATGAGCCGCCACAAGGATACTTCGTGCTGCGTCCGGATACCTATACTGGCTACGCTCTGATTCGTTCCAATCTGAAGAGTCATAGCGAAGAGGACATCGCAGCAGCCGTGCGTTACGGGAAACGGCTCAAGGTCTATCTGCTGTCGCAGGCGGCGAATCCACCGGAGACGAGGTTTACCGATGCGAAGGATGTCCTCTACGACTCGACGATCCCATACGACATTCGTTTCTTCAAGTCCTTGGACCGGGTGATCCAGACCGATCCATGGTTGACGAGAGACAAGGCGATGATCGACGCACTTAAATCGGTCGGGATAGAAAAGGGCAAACCGTTCAATCCCTCGCCGAAGACCGTCGAGACGCTCAACGCCGCAGCGGTCGAAGCGCATGCCTTCCTCGAACAAATGTATGAGAAGGGATTTCCGCCGTTCTTTTCCGATGCCAATTGGGCAATGCCGGCGTGGCCGGCATTGGTCACAGCGGGATCCTCCGGCTACGCGGAGACAGACATCTACCCCGTGGACGCCCGCGCACTTACATACAGCATCGGCTATATCGGCATTAAACGCCTCGGCACCGCACAGTTTTACCTGATCTCGGGGAAGGATCACACCGGTCGCGCACTGGAGGGAAGCAAAACCTACCGGCTGGTGGTGCCCCCGAAGGCGCCGACCAGCCAGTATTGGTCGGCGACGGTTTACAGCCGCCAGACCCATGCGCTGATCAAGGGCTTGGACCGCGCCAGCCGGGCCTCGAATGCGAGCGAGCTGGTCAAGAATGCCGATGGTTCGGTTGATATCTACTTTGGCCCCAAAGCTCCGGCGGGACGTGAACCCAACTGGATTCCGACCGATCCAAAGCAAAAATTTGAAGTGCTCTTCCGGGTTTACGGCCCCGAGAAGGCGTTTTTCGAGAAGCAATGGCCACTGCCGGACCTCAAGGAAGTGCCGTGAGCGAGCCCCGCTACGCTCATCTACTCGTCAGCCGCCACAGTTGCCCCAGTGCTCGGTGCGCAGCAGCAGTCGTAGGTCATCATCTTGCGGGGAAGCACTCCTCGGGGGTGCCCGCCGGCCCGGTCGCCACCGCAAGGCCATACAATGGATGGTCGGCGCCTCCGGCGAACCTCCACCGCTTCCCACAAGAGCATAACCAATGGCACTCAAAATCGCCGGATCGCGGCAGTCACGAGCAATGCAAGCTCGTTCGAGCCCGGCGAACGGGGCAAGGTCGGGGTAGGGCCTTCAATGTATCTTGGTGACGATTCAATTGTCACTGGTGACGTTTTGATTGTCACCAGTGACGCTTTGAATTGTTCGCCGACACTTCGGAAAGTTGGCTTACGATTTCCCAGCGTCCTTCGAATAATTTGCCCATGATCATTCCTCGTAGGACAGCATGATCCGCCGGAATTCCGGAGCGGTGGGGATACGGTCGATGGCGGCCGGTTTCCAAGCACCAGCAATGTCGATTTCGGCGGGTGTGGGCGAGAAATCGGCCAGCACGCACCTTGTGTCCAAATCGACGATCAAGAAATGAGCCATGACATGGCCAGAGCCATCCCCCAACGGGCGACTGCCTTTTGTCCGTTCGACAACGATGCCCGTGTAGGCGTAACCGTCGATGCGCAGGTTGATGATCATGAACTCCCACTTTTGATGGGCCTTAGCTCGATTGTGGACTCTTAAAAGACCACACATCGGCATTAGCCCATTGGTATCCACATGATGAACTGGCACGGGGCTAGACCAGCCCCTGGCTGGCGGTTTGTCCGTCCGGCAAGTAGTTAACATTCCCTCGCGAATTTGCGTGGGTAAAGATCACTACAAATCCGTCCACTCGCCTCGCTCACCTCTAAAAACTGCCTATCATGCGTAGTGCATTTTACTGCGCCAGACATT
>Ga0164241_10002481_pt1 | contig 19918 bp, 13 predicted proteins | sample OricomyardsoilBY_FD_108780 | JGI IMG/M metagenome (GOLD analysis project Ga0164241, IMG submission 108780) | Backyard soil microbial communities from Emeryville, California, USA - Original compost - Back yard soil (BY) | ecosystem: Environmental > Terrestrial > Soil > Unclassified | place: USA... | reverse complement strand
TTTGGCCGAAAGAAACGCAGCATCTAAAATAGCATTCACCACATAGCCGTCATAAAAATTTTCCATGGGTTGTTTGTTGTTTTCTATTGCATCAAACATATCGGTAAACATGTGGTTGTAGCCGAGTTCATTCACTTCGTCACCAACGGGAAAGAGCCAACCGGAATCGCTTTCGGCTTTTTCTGCCACATAGCTGCCGCTCTTTCCGGTAGTGAACATTTCAAAACCGGTGCGTAAAAAATTATTCATCCAAATGGTTCCTTCGGTTCCCATCACTTCATCCCGCAGATCCATACCGCCACGAAAAGACCAGCTCACTTCGAACTGACCTATCGCGCCGTTTTCATATTTTACCATACCTACCGCATTATCTTCCGCATCTATAGGATGCAGGCGCGTATCTGCCCAACATATCACTTCTACCGGTTTTATATTTTTTCCGATATAGCTCCTGCACAATTCCACGCAATGGCAACCGAGGTCAACAAGAGCGCCGCCCCCGGATTTTTCTTTATCCCAAAACCAATCGCTGTGAGGGCCGGGATGCGTTTCCCTGCTTTTGGCCCATATCACTTCGCCAATGCTTCCGCTTTTAATGGCTGCGATAGACTTTAATGCTTTAGGGGCATAGACAAGGTCTTCAAGATAACCACCGGTAACATTGGCTTTTTCTACTGCCTGAAGCATTTCCAAAGCTTCTTTTGCGTTACGGCCAAGCGGTTTGGTACACAATGGATGTTTACCGGCGGCAGCGCAGGCCAATACCGCTTCCAGGTGCATGTCATTCGATAAAGCAATCACCACCGCGTCCACATCTTTGTGCGATACACACTCTTGAATACTATCCGTAAAATTGGGCACGTTGTAATCATCCGCGAATTTTTTCGCATTGGAAAGTGTACGACTATAGACGATCGTGATTTCATCTTTTCTGCGCTGACCTACCAAAGCATCAGCATAAAAACGGGCAATAAACCCTGAGCCAAGAATTGCTAATTTCATATTTACAAATTTATTTTTTTCCTCCTGTATTAAAAATCGAATATAAAAATTATTTCAATGACCCATGTTTTTTTTCTTTAGAACATGAGCCGCATCTCCAATGTTTCCTGTTTTCCTATTCCATCAAAGCCACATCAGGCGCCATCTTCAAAGGAGCTACTGAAAATGGCGGGGCCAGGGATAAAGCTGAAATAAATTGATTCGTCAAGGAAGGAAAGTGCCTGCCAGCCCTGTAATGATTGGCTCGCAACGGCAAAGATGTTGATGAAATTACCTGAAATATGCTGGTAAAAGTTGTTTTCTGTTAACCGCGGGTTTTCTCTAAATCCCTTTTTATTGTTTGTGAGGTAAACTTTAAAAAATTTCTTTGGATATCGAGGTATATAACACCTATTTTGGCATAAATAAATCCCGCATATTCCGGGACAGACTTTATGCAGAACTGGCAGGTTTTCAAAAACCTGCCAGGCCTGCTTAGAAAGTTTTTTTAATCATTAGTTAGATGTTTTCATGTCATCCACCTCTGCAGTAATATATCCAAACAATCCATCCATCTCATCTTTAGGGCCTGCTGCAAAAAAGAGCCAGTTAGGATTAATACTGGTAGCTGTGACAGGAGCAAAAGACAATGCCCATAGTCCGTCAATTACAATAGGGTTACCCTTGCTGCGAAGCGGCCCAAGGAATTGCCCATTTTCATCGTATGCATTTATCCGGCCATCGCCAAAATTGCCAACAAGAATGATAGCGCCGGTGCTAACTGGTGTGGTAAAAAAGGAAGCTGGAACTGCGGCAACACCCCATGGAGCATTTAATGCGCCGTGCGAAATAAACCGCTTTACCAAAGATCCATCCGGGTTGTAAATATCTACGATACCGGCGCCTGGCCCATGGGCTTCATCAACATCTTCGCCAAGCTTTGCATACAGTACATATATTTTCCCGTTAATGCCCTGAACATTGAAAGGGGCGTAATCTGATGGCATGTATGGATCCCAAAATTTTTTATCTACTTTATTCCACAATGTGTCGTACACTTCTATTTTTTTCCCAATAAAATTGGCTGCGTATAGAAAAGGGACACCTCCATCGGTTGCCAGCGTAAGACCCTTATACACCGCTCCCATATTATTTTTAGCAACTTCCGCTGCGTTGCCTGTATTCCAGCCGGAGATAACGCCATCTTCACCCACAAAAATAAACCTGGCGGGATTGCCGTTGGAAAGCCTAAAACCGGTTGTTCCATTAAATACAATACCTGTGGGCGTTCCACCTGTAGCTGCATCATTTGTAGGTATCGTTACTGATGCCCTTAATATGGCGCCTGCGGCATTGTATATGGGGCTAAGTCCTGACCCGTTGGCGGAAAGCCATGGCGTCCCGGAAGATGAAAATGCTATCCCCCAACCGTTGAGAAATGTGGGATCTACTGTTACAGCCCCGTAATTGCTGTTGTTGGCCACAAGATTTACTTGTTGAAAATCATTTGTGAAGGTCGGGGAATGCGGAAGCTTACGGCATGCCTGTAATAAAATTAGGAGCATTAAAAAACTGCCGGCCATTGTGACCATTAAATTGCTTTTTTTTTGAAAGATCTTTTGCATAAAAATTAATTTAGAATTAAAAAATAAGAAAATCGAGTTATAGAAACATAGGTATCACTGACTTATAGAATCACCCATAAGCCTTTTCAGAGGGTACTGAAACAAATAGATGGAAGGGCCCGATTATAATATCGTTGTAAAAAAGTAAAGAGTTGCCTGCGGGTAAAAATTTTTTTTTATATCAAAACATTCAATCCGGTGGTTCTCAAAGAATGTACTTCAGCACACCACCCAGGTATTATTTTCCAGGGTTAAGAGAGGAATCGGAGGGAATATAAACGTAGTATAACTTTAAAAGAAATTATAACCTGTATAAAACTCCCGGCAAATAAATAAAACTAATTTTGAATCATCATATAAAAAGCGGAAAATAGGTATTAAACCAGGCAACCATTTCGGGGATAATTACGATTTAACGATACAAAATAATGAATCTGTTATCTGCCAGTGAATTGAATCAACTTATCAGAGGCTGCACTCTGAATCAAAGGGAGAGTCAAAAAAAAATCTATGACTTTTTCTATAGCTATGGTATGGCTATTTGTGATCGCTATGTAAAACGTCGGGAAGATTCTATTGAAATTTTTAATGACGGCTTTCTCAAAATATTTAAAGAAATAAATTATTACAAACCTTCTTATGCCGATGAAATAAATTCTTTTAAAGGTTGGATTAGAAAGATACTTATCTATACAGCAATAGATCATTGTCGAAAATATAATAAGCATTATTTTTCTACGGAAATGGAAATGACACTGATTTATCTTCCTGCAGATACTGAAACTGCATTTGATATGATTTCCTATGATGAAATTATTATTGCGATACAGCATCTTACCCCGGCTTACAGAACCGTTTTAAATTTATTTATCATTGATGGATTTAGCCACGAAGAGATTGCAGACCACCTGGGCATTTCAATAGGCACTTCTAAATCCAATCTTTTCAAAGCGAGACAACAGCTACAAAAAATATTGAAAAAAGATAATAAAATATTAATTGCGAAAAATGCCGGATGAAGCAAACGATAAGAGAATAAAAGAAGCTGCGGAGCACTACCATCCTGTTTATAATGATAAAGCATGGGAAAAGATGGAACAGTTGCTCAACCAGCATCTCCCTCAAAAGAAAAAGAGAAGAAGGTTCATTTTTTTTCTGTTTCCTTTAGTGTTGGGCGGCGTAGTGATGCTATTCATTCTTACGGAAAATGGCCGGAAAGATGCTACTCATGATCTGCAAAATACTGCCTCAACACGGAAAACTGTAACACCAATTCCCGCTCCTCCAAATTCTGATTCTTCTGGGGCAATGCGTAAGAAACCATCATCCGATAATCCTGAAGCCGATCACCCAACATCAGGAAGAAAGGAGAATGTTTCGCAAATACCTCATCCCGGTTCACGAAAGAATTTTACCGGTACTACCGGCGCCACTTTTCCTGTTGAAAAAAAATGGCAACAAAATGTTTTAAAAAATAACGAACAAGATTTAACCGTCAAAGATGAACCTAAAACGAAGTATGATAATTTTACTGATTACAATACAATCAGCGGAAATAATTCCGTTGCTAAGTCATCATCATCTTCTTCTGTTATTCCTTTATTAAATGAAGAAAATATTTTAAACCAAAAAGAAAATAATAGCAACAACCAATTAAATAAACCTCCGGTAAATGCATCTGGAAATATTACGAAAACTGAAAAGGATCAAACTATTGCTGCAAAAACAAAAAAGGAAACAAAACAGTCGAAAAATAATTTTGCTAAAAGATTCGGAATAAGTATTTCTGTAGGACCTGAAATCAGTGGAATTCACCTGGGCAATCCCGGAAAACTGTCCATTAATATGGGCTTAGGTGTAAGTTATATGATCTCTCCATCCTTCACTTTGCGGACAGGGTTTTACGCAGATAAGAAAATCTACTCCGTTGAGCCGGATGATTATGGAACAACAGGCCCGGGGAATTATTATTATCTCGAAAATATAGATGCCAATTGTTTGGTATATTCCATTCCACTCAATATTAATTATAATTTTGTGAAAGTAAAAAATCACAATTGGTTTCTCTCAACAGGGCTTTCATCCTACCTTATGAAAAGAGAAACTTATGAATACTATTATCGATATCCTTCCGGGCAGGCTTACACAAAAAATTGGACTATAAATAATCAGAATCATAATTTTCTTTCGGTTTTGAATTTTTCCGGAGGTTATCAGTACTCTTTTAATAACCGGATTTCTGCAATGGCAGAGCCTTATATAAATCTTCCGTTAAGTGGCGTGGGCGCGGGAAAAGTGAAACTAAAAAGCACTGGCATACTCTTTACATTTACTGTAAAACCGTTTTTGAAAAAAGAAAAATAAATCATTTCGTGGATATTGCTTACTGATCTACTTTAAAATTCCGGACTTGTGTTTAATACAAGGGGTTATTTATAAAATCTAAATGAGAACAAAATTCCTTCATGACGTTGCGGGTAATTCATCGCAGGTAATCATCAGCCAGGCATTAGTTTGGCTAACGAAGTCATAAGCTGCTTTTATTCCTGTATTGATATAATGATGATATTTTTTGCTTCCCCAGTATTTTAGTCGGACAACAATGTGAACTATGCTAAATCAAATATAGCCTGAGGCTCTGTAGGTGATTTTTTTTCGGTTAATAATTTATTCTCAACTGCTTTCTATACACATCTGGCGAGAAGCCTGTTTTTTCTTTAAATAATCTTGAAAAATAAAACGGAGATTCAAAATTTAAACTAAAGGCTATTTCTTTTATTGATCTTGAACAATCAGTGAGAAGCATTTTTGCTTTTTCGATCTTTAATTGAATCAGGTATTGATGAGGCGCTATACCGGTATAGGTTTTAAAAGCCTTTCGAAACCAGGCATAGCTTACGCATAATTCCTCTGCTACTTTTTCGATGTTTATACCCTGGTCAATATTTGTTCTGAAAATAATTCTTGCCTTATTAATTATAGACTCCGTTCCTTCTTCTCCTGCATAAAATTGTTGCTTTGTCAACGAATGAATTTCCCCAAGCAGGTGCATTACAATGCCGGACACTAACGGCTGGTACCCAGTTCTTTCCTCTTTTGTTATCTCAATGATATCCGTAAATAAATGAATTATTTTTTCAGATAATCCAATCTCATGAACAGCATTTTTCTTTGATAAAAAATGTTGGCGCATAATGTTTTCGATAAACATTCCCTTAAATCCCACCCAGAATTCATCCCATCCTTTTTCTGCGGCAGGTTTAAAGCGATGCCACTCACCCGGAAATAAAAAGATGATAGTTCCCTCTTTTATTTGTTGTAGTTCGCGACCGGCAGATTCAAACACGCCATTCCCAAAAGGTATATAGATGATCTGGTACTCATCTAAAATACGGCCTTTCCTCCAGTTGAAATAATGATGAGCAGGATGTTCTGGTGCGGGATAGTCAACATGTGCACCTATTCTGTTGCAGCCCGCATTCAACACACACATTCCCCATCTTTCATCTTCCGAACTTGTTGGCAGATATTTACAATAATTTGTCATAGTTATTTTAAAAAAAATAAGTGGCAATTGGAATATTTATCAAGTGAATTCTCCATCTCAGATGGTGTTATTTGAAACGCGAAAATACTACTCTTCAAACACAAGTTTTCTAATTATAGATGAGCAATTAATTACCTCAAACATATGCTTGCCAAAATCTACATGTGAAATATCAATTTGCATATTTTATGTGTACATATTATAAAGTACGTTTGTTTTGGATTTAACGAATTGCTACAGATTAAGGATTCGCTTCGATTTATAAAATCTTAGATTGCTTGTAGTTAAGAAGATTGTAACGATTCTTGAATGTAAGAAGAGACTGACGGTTTATTTTCTTTTTCTCGATTTGACCAATAAAAAATCTTTTTATGTTAGTCGGTTCTTTTTTGCTTGAAGATAATCCAAAAAGTCAATGGTCGGCTAATTTTTTAAACAATAAGATATTAAAACCAAATTCAACATTTCACACCATGTCAAATCAATTGATGTGAACGGTAAAATTTTGTGCTGCACTTTTAGTAGTAGTAAATTCTATCAGGTAATGTTTCTTTCTAATTTGCTGCCCGCTGATATTTTCTTTTAAGCGATTCGAGTTTCAAATAAAATGCATGGTAAATGCCAGAAAAGACAGTATCAAACTACGGACGTTCTTTTTGGAATTAGCAATAAATAAGAATTTTTATAATTGACTTTTATATTTTTCAAAACTAAAATTGATTTCAATGTCGACAATTCTATTCCATTTTTTGCAACAGAAAAAGAAAGTATTTCTATTCATACTTTCTTTCTTTTCGGTTACGTTTTCATTTGCACAACAAAAGATAACTGTAAATGGAAATGTGGTTACTGAGAAAAACACTCCTTTAGCTGGCGTATCGGTGAATGTTAAGGGCTCCACATCGGGCACCACTACTAACGCACAAGGAAAGTTTAAGATTCAGGTAGATAAAGGCGCCATTCTTGATCTATCGTTTGTGGACTACGAGCCGAAACAGATAGTAGTGAATAGTGATGCCGATGCAGCCAATATACCCATGATTTCAAAAGCTTCCTTATTAGGCGACGTAGTTGTCGTGGGTTACGGCACACAAAGACAGCGAAATGTTACGGGCGCTATCTCCACAGTGGATGTCTCCAAGTTGAGAGATATCCCGTCTACCAATGTAACCAGGCTCCTTGTGGGACAGGCGCCAGGGGTTACTGTAAAGCAAACCACCGGATCACCCGGGCGTGAATTCCAGGTAACAATTAGAGGTACAGGTTCGCTGGGAGCAGGAAGCGCCCCTTTATATGTGGTGGACGGATTCCCGGTGGGTACATCTATCGGGCAGAATCTAAACCCGGACGATATAAAGACTATTACCATATTGAAGGATGCTGTCTCAACTGCTATCTATGGCGCCAGGGGTTCAAATGGTGTGGTGTTAATAACCACTAAATCCGCCCGGGAAGGCGAGATCACCTTGACTGCGACAGCAGATTATGGTATTCAGAATATCCCCGATTCCAGAAGGACCAAAGTGCTGAATGGAGTTGAGTTTGCCCAGTTCAAAAAAGATGCTTTTATGGATAAGATCAGATATTTTGAGAATAGGGAGCCCAGCATTGACGAAGTGCCTTTGGACTACAGGTATCCTGAGCAAACTAAATATTCTACTGATTGGTTTGATGAAATTCTGAATCAAAATGCCGCGTTTCAAAATTATAATCTTACCCTCGCAAGTGGCAAGGGAGCTATTCATTCCTTGGTTTCTGCGGGTTTTTTAAGCCAGGAAGGCGCTCTGATAAACACCGGTTACAAACTATTTTCAGCAAGGGCCAACATCGGGGGCCAGGTGAATAAGTTTATTACTATGGGGGTGAATATAGATGGATCATATTCTACGCAACCGCAGGCTAACGCCACCGAAGGGCGTGATCAAATAGTGGGCGGATCATTAATAATGGATCCAAGAGACCGGGTATATAACGACGATGGCTCTTACGATAATTACATCGGAGGCCACGATGGAGTTTTTGGTTTTTACAATCCGGTTCAGATGTTGAAAGAGGCGCCCAAAAAATATACCAATACCAATGTTGTTGCGAACACATTTTTGGAGTTTACTTTTTTAAAGAATTTTAAATTCAAACCGACTGTCAACGCAGGCATTTATAATGCATCATATAAGCAGTTTGTTCCTTCGACTATTTCGGGTGAGAACGCTCCGGCGCCGCGGGATGCCCAAGAAAATGATTCTTATTCTAATAGAATTAATATTTCAACAGATCAATTGCTAACATTCAATAAGGATTTCGGAGATCATCATCTTGATGTTTTGGCAGGTTATACAGCACAGGAGGAAACTACAAAGGATCTCTCAGGAAGCGGCAATCAATTTCCCGACGACCTGGTTCCCTATTTAAATGCAGCGATCATTAAATCTTCCAGTTCTGATGAATATGGATGGAGCATGGAAGCTTTCTTTGGCAGGCTTAACTATTCTTACAAAGGGCGTTATTTATTTTCGGGTACCTATCGCCGGGAAGGTAGCTCAAGGTTTGGAGCGAAGAATAAATGGGGTGATTTTCCTGCCTTGTCTGCGGGTTGGAGAATTTCAGACGAATCTTTCATGCCAAAACTTTCGTGGTTGAACGATCTTAAAATACGGGGAAGCTGGGGAAAGACAGGGAACAATAATATCGGAAATTATTCCAGCTTATCGTTTATGAACTCTTCTAATTATGTATTTAACAATAATTACGTGAGTGGGCGTGTGGTAAGCTCTTTTGCAAATGGAGAATTAGGATGGGAACAATCAACCCAAACGGATGTTGGTGTAGATTTGGTTGCGTTCGATAATCATTTAACCTTCACGGCAGAATACTACGACCGAATTACCAGTGATATGTTGTTGTCTATCCAAATACCTGCCATATCAGGATTTACCAGTTCTTTGGGAAATGTGGGAAAAGTGCAAAACAACGGACTGGAATTTTCGGCTGGTTACAGGCAAACGGTTAAATCTTTTACTCTGTGGGGCAACGCCAATATTTCATTTAACCGAAATGAAGTACTAGCCATTCGGGGAGTTAACGATGCAATATGGAACGGTAGTTTTTATTCTGATTATAACGTTTCAAAAGTTGGACGTCCAATAGGCATGATCTATGGATATAAAATGATGGGCATTTTTCAAAATCAGGCAGAAATCGATAAATGGCCTACACAAGACGGAGCTATTCCGGGCGTTTATAAATATGGAGATGCTGATGGGAATGGCGTAATTTCTTATGATACCAAAGACATGGTGGAAATAGGAAATCCATGGCCAAAATATACCTGGGGCGCTACCATTGGGGCTGATTATAAGGATTTTGATTTGAGCGTCATTTTTGTGGGTGCAGCTCACTATGACAATTTCAGGAATATAGAAGCTTCTACCCTGAACATGGACGGAGTTTTTAATGTGTTGGCCGTAAGCAAAGATCGTTTCAGATCGGAGGCGCAGCCGGGGAATGGATGGGTTGCCACTACTAATACCTGGAAGTGGGAGCGTGAAAGCAATTCCAGATATGTTTATGATGCGACCCATACCTGGGTGAAAAATGTGAGCCTTGGATACACGCTTCCCAAATCAGCACTGCCTGTAAATAACTTACGGGTATATTTTAGTGCTGACAATCTGTTTCTGTTTACCAAATACCCTGGTAATAATCCGGATATTGATAATAATGGAGGGATCAACCCCGGGTTTGATGACGAAGCCTATCCGGTTGGCAGCACTTTTACTATCGGCGCTAACTTAACATTTTAAAAATTCAAAAATGAAAAAGAATATATTATTTATACTAAGTTTAATAATTTGTTGGACAGAATTTTCCTGTAACAAGGATTTCCTCTCAAAAACAGATCCTACCAGAGTTGGTACTGACGTCTTTTATAAAGACGCAAGCGAATTTAACCAGGCATTAAACGGTGTTTACGGACAACTTCAAGGCATTATTAATGGACAGTGGCTGTATAATGAGTTGCCATCTGATAACACAACAATTGATTTTAATCCTGGTGACCGCGGACAAGCGCCATCTATTGAAGCCTTTGAATTCTGGACTGTAAATTCAGGGACCGGTAATATCAACAGCATGTACGTTAGCTATTATAATACACTTTATAATATCAACAATACATTAGCAAAACTTAAAGATGCTACCACGATTGCCGATTCAGTAAAGCCCGGATTCGAGGGACAGCTTAAGTTTTTACGTGGATACTATTACTTTGAGTTGACGCAGTATTTTGGAGATGTAATACTGATTTTAGAACCGTTAGACGTGCCGTCTAAAGCATGGGATTACCAGCGGGTACCGCAGGCACAGGTTTACACTCAGATTGAATCTGATCTTAAAGACGCGGTTTCTATGCTCCCCGTAAAATATACCGGTTCAGATATCGGACGCGTTACTAAAGGAGCTGCGTTGAGCTTGTTGGGGAAAGTATATCTCACTGAAAAAAAATATCCCGATGCTGTTACAACGCTTCAACAAGTCCTTCCCCTTGGCTATTCATTAGTGCCAAACTATGCAGATGTTTTTGATCCCCAAAAAAAGAACGGCCCCGAGTCTGTATTTGAAGTGCAATACCAGGGAGGAAATGACTTGGGCGAGTGGAGCAGTTTTATTTATACTTTTGCTCCCCGGCTTTCCGCAGATGCAGTTACGGGCTGGCCACAAAGCAACCCCGGCGGGTGGAACATTCCCACCAATGATATGATCGCTTCTTACGAACCTGGCGATTTAAGAAAGGATGCGTCTGTTGGCCTTGACTTTAAAAGCCCCATTACGGGAGATATAGTTCCTTATATAAAGAAATACGATCATCCGCACGCTATTTACGGACGCACAGATGATGACTGGCCTGTCATACGTTACGCTGATGTGCTGTTAATGCTGGCCGAAGCGATTAATGAAGCAACGGGGCCTAATTCCGATGCTTTCAGTTATTTAAACCAGGTTCGACAAAGAGCCGGACTGGCTGCAGTAAACGGACTTGACAAAGATGCATTCCGTACCAAAGTGCTTCACGAAAGAAGGGTGGAACTGGCCTTTGAAAACTGGCGTTGGTTGGATCTTAAACGTACTCAAAGCCCCGATCAACTTACGCAGTTTCTAAACGCTTATGGTGCAATTGAAAAGGCAAATCCAACTGTATCCAGGCAAGGTATACCTTATTCCAGCGGCGATTATGTATTTGCATCTTATGAGGTGTTATATCCAATTCCAAGCAATGAAATTCTGGTAAATTCTAAACTGACTCAAAATCAGGGGTATTGATAAGTGAATCAAAAAATGGACAGATCAAAACACAAATTACTGTGCTGTTCTGGACCGACGGCTTCCTGAATTTCCTATCTTCAAAGGATTCAGGAAGTTATTAAAATCTTATAAGTTATGAAAAAGGATTATTTTTTTAGCTCTCTGAGAAATTTTATTGTGGTGGTTTTGATGCTCTTGTGGTGCGAGTTTCTTAGCGCTCAAAATACGGTGTCTGTCGATTGGAACAATATTGCCAGTGAATCAAAAACAACTCCTACCTTACAAGTGGTGGTGAATCCGATGTTACTCAGAAATTCTTCTATTCATGAAGGAAGTTTCAAATCATTAAAAAATTTGCAAGCCGATTATGTTCGCTTTGTTCCTTGGTTTCCTTATCCACACATGGCAGTCGCTGAATTGAAGCCGCCAACAACGACTGAAACATTTTGGGACTTTAGCCATATTGATCCAATTGTAGAAGATTTTATGAATGCCACAAGCGGGCATAGCGTAGTAATGAATTTTAGTACGATTCCTGCCTGGATGTTTAAAACGGAAAAACCTGTGGTGGTTCCCGGGGATCCAAACCAGGTGTTCTGGGCCTATAATGAAGGGAAAGAGCTGAGAGATACCTCTCTGAAAGAATTGACAGATTATTATGTAAGACTAATGAGTTGGTACATCAAGGGTGGGTTTACCGATGAGCTCGGCAAATTTCACAAATCGGATCACTATTATAAAATACCGTTTTGGGAAGTACTGAACGAGCCTGATCTGGAGCACAATATCACCCCGCAATCCTATACAAAGATGTATGACGCCATTGTTCTTGCCTTGAAAGAAGTATCACCTGAAACAAAATTTATTGGCTTGTCATTAGCTTATGAGACCAATCCCGAATGGTTTGAATATTTTCTTAATTCTGCCAACCATAAACCTGGCATTACTCTGGAAGGCATCTCATATCATTTCTATGGTTCTCCTGATAATAATGATCAACCAATAAGTACTTATCAATATTCATTTTTTAACCAGGCTAATGGTTTCCTGGATAGGGTGCGTTATATAGAAAGTATCCGTAAACGCCTGTCGCCACAGGTCTTTACAACGATCAATGAGATCGGTAATATTTTGTCCAGGGACGGAACCAATGAACAGATACCAAATACGTACTGGAATTTATCCGGGGCCATGTATGCCTATATTTATCTGGAGCTGACAAAAATGGGCGTTGATGTGGCAGGTGAATCCCAACTGGTAGGTTATCCTACCCAGTTTCCGTCAGTAAGCATGATGAACTGGAAAAATGGAAAACCCAATTCACGTTATTGGGTTTTGAAACTGCTCAGGGATAATTTCGGCCCGGGAGATAAATTAGTGGTTACTCATTCAAACATACCGGGTGTGGTTACCCAGGGATTTATAACCAATGACGGAAATAGGCTTTTATTGATCAATAAAGAGCTAAAGGACGTTCAGTTTCAATTGCCCAAAAATGAAAAAGCTACCATTACATACGTTGATGCAACAACCGGGGAAAACTCTCCTGCAAAAAAGAAATTGACGGGTAACACGGTTAAGCTCAGTGGGTTTTCGGTTGCGGTAATTGATTTTGGTGAGTAGTCTAATCTGGCCGCAATGCATTCATGGACCGACAATGACGATAATCAGGCATTAAGAACAAACATTTTCTTGCAGGGCTTATTGACTTCAAAAGCAATTAAGACAGATAATACGCGGAGTCTTTGTGACTTAACAAACCAGAGAAAAGGATTGAGGTGAATTTTATAAATGGTTGTATTAAAGCTATGAATAAATGAAACTGATAAAAAGAGAGTCAGTATTAAAACGCTGTTGTTTTTTTCTTTGTATGTATTTGCCCAATTTACTAATGGGGCAGCACTCCCACTATGTAGATGGCAGGCCATGGGCCAATGCAAGAATTGTGTGTAATGATTATGGTATCGTCCTAAGATATGGCAATGGACCTGATAGCTGTGATATTTTTGGTGCGAGGGAAGCCAATGTCAATGAAGAAAGTGGCATGTATTATTTGTTTTATGATGGTGCGGGAAAAGATGGATGGAGGTCGTGTCTTGCCGAAAGCAAAGATTTAAAACACTGGGTAAAAAAAGGCGCTATTTTAAAACTAGGCAAGCCTGGTGCTAATGACTCAAAGAGCGCATCTTCTCCGTGGGTAATCAAAGAAGACAATACATGGCACATGTTTTACCTGGGAACGCCTCATACTACGCCAGCTCCTGACCGCATCCCGGCCTTCCCCTATCTGACCATGAAAGCCAGATCCACCTCCCTCGAAGGCCCATGGAGTAAGCAATACGAGCTTACTCCGTTTTCAGTAAAAAAAGGATCTTTTTATTCAGTCACAGCAAGCCCCGGATTTATAGTTAAGTATAAAGGGGAGTATCTTCAGTTCTTTAGTGGAGCATCACAGGATAGTTCAGGGACGAAGAGAACGCTTGGTATTGCCACTACTAAAAATTTAAATGGAGCCTGGACAATACGGGACAAACCGATTTTTCCGATTACAGAACAGGTTGAAAACTCCTCTGTTTATTATGAACCGGGTAATAAAACCTGGTATCTGTTTACCAATCATATTGGGATTGATAAAAGCAAAACCGAATATACAGATGCTATTTGGGTATACTGGTCAAAGGACATTTACCATTGGAACGTAAATAACAAAGCCATTATTTTGGATAGCACGAATTGTACCTGGTCCAAAGGTGCTATTGGCATGCCTTCAGTGATCAGGGTAGGAAGCAGACTGGCAGTTTTATATGATGGCTACGAAGGATACAATACATATCACATGAGGCGGAATATCGGATTGGCATGGATCGATATCGCTAATCTTGCCAAACCAGTTGACTGAAATTTTGACGGTAGCTTATTCTGTTACATGCAATGATTGACATCCGAATAATAACCAAACGGTCAATTTATAAAATGAATAAGTTTTTAATTTTTTTCTTATTTGTATTTACTTACTGCCAGGTGCCGGCACAGCAACCTGCTGTATTTCACCTTCAGTGTCAATACCAGGAATATCCGTTAGGTGTAGAAGATGCCTTTCCTCACCTAAGTTGGCAAATCAATTCTTCGCGCCGGAATGTAATGCAAAAGGCCTATCGCATTTTGGTATCCGATGATCCTGTATTGCTTCAAAAAAATACGGCCAATATTTGGGATTCAAAAAAAGTAATTTCCGGTCAATCAATCCAGGTGATATACAACGGAAAAAAACTTCAATCGGGAAAAGAATATTATTGGAAAGTAATGGTGTGGGATAATCAGGGTGCTGCTTCAGAATGGAGCAAAACATCAGCGTGGCAGATGGGTTTGCTTAGCCGGGAAGACTGGAAAGGTGCTGAATGGATTGCTTATGCTGACATGTCGGATAGCTTGCGCATTGTGCCTGGCATACATGGAAATGGCGATCCCAGGTTAGGCCCTGGACAAGATATTTTGCCCTTGCTTCGAAAGGAGTTTTTAATAAAGAAAACCATTAAAAAAGCAACCGCTTTTATTGCAGGTTTGGGCCATTTTGATTTAAGTCTGAATGGGAAAAAAGTGGGAGATCATTTTCTTGATGCGGGCTGGACCCAATACAACAAAGATGCTTTGTACGTGACGTTTGACATTACCGGCCAGATCAGGAAAGGCATGAATGCCATTGGTGTGATGTTGGGAAATGGCTTTTACTATACTCCACGGGAGCGTTACCGAAAGATCACTATTGCTTATGGATATCCGAAAATGATATGCAGAGTAGCTATAGAGTACACTGATGGTACTTCGGAAAATATCATCAGCGACAATTCATGGAAAACTGACGTTGGCCCTGTAACCTTTTCCAGTATTTATGGAGGAGAAGATTTTAATGCAACGCTTGACCAGGCAGGTTGGGATTTAACTTCGTTCAATGATCAATCATGGAAGAAAGCGCTTACCGTTGATGGCCCTTCAGCGCTTATTTCCCAGGCTGCTATGCCGCTGAAAATTTTAGATTCTTTTTCTGTAAAAAAAGTTTCGCAACCAAAACCTAACATCTGGGTATATGATTTCGGACAAAATGCTTCCGGGATATTTAGAATAAAAGTAAAAGGTAAAAGAACTGATCAGATCACATTCAGGCCTGCAGAACTTATTAAGGATGATGGATTGATCGCCCAGGATGCAGTAGGTTCTCCTGTTTATTTTAATTATACATTGAACGGTGGTGAAGCTGAATCGTGGCAGCCACAGTTTATGTATTATGGCTTTCGATATATACAGGTAGAAGGCGCAGTGCCACAGGGTGAACCTAACCCCGGTGGATTGCCGGTTATTATGGAGATTGAAAGTTTACATACGCGTAATGCTGCGCAGGAAGCCGGTAGTTTTGTTTGTTCTAATAATCTTTTTAACCGTACTGACACGCTAATAAAATGGGCTATCAAGAGCAATATGGCGAGCGTTTTTACGGACTGCCCGCACCGGGAAAAGTTGGGGTGGCTGGAAGAAGATCATCTAATGGGATCGTCTATAAAATATAACTATGACATTGCCACCTTATGCCGAAAAATAGTGAAGGATATGATGGGTGCACAAAGGGAAGACGGACTGGTTCCTGATATCGCACCTGAATATGTTCACTTCGATGGAGGTTTCAGAGATTCCCCCGAATGGGGAAGCAATAGTATCATTCTTCCCTGGTACTTGTATGAGTGGTATGGCGATAAACAAGTGCTGTCAGAAGCCTACCCAATGATGCAGCGTTATGCGGATTATCTTTTGAAAAAATCAATCGGTTATTTATTGTCTTATGGATTGGGAGATTGGTTTGATATTGGGCCAAACGCGCCTGGAGAATCGCAGCTTACTCCTAAAGGTGTAACTGCTACTGCAATCTTTTATTATGATCTCACTATTTTAAATAAAGTAGCAAAAATGTTGGGCAGGCAGAAGGATGCTCAAAAATATGAAGCTACCGCTGCTAAAGTAAAAGCGGCGTTTAATGCCATCTTCTTCAATAAAGAAACCCAACAGTATGCAACTGGCAGCCAGGCTGCCAATGCGATGGCAATCTATATGGACTTAGTAGAACCTAAATATAAACATGCGGTGGTGGAAAATTTAGTAAGGGACATTCGGGATAGGAAAAATAGCCTTACGGCGGGTGATATTGGCTATCGTTATGTGCTTCGCGTCTTAGAAGACAATGGCTATTCAGATGTGATCTTTGATATGAACAGCCGATCGGATGTACCGGGTTATGGCTTTCAACTCGCACATGGCGCGACATCACTTACTGAGTCATGGCAGGCATACCGTTTTGTTTCCAACAATCATTTTATGCTGGGCCATTTAATGGAGTGGTTTTATAGTGGGTTAGGCGGTATAAGGCAGGCAAAGAACTCCGTTGGTTTTCAAAAGATTGCTATTCAACCGGAACCTGTAGGAGATGTTACCAGCGCCGAAACCAATTATTTATCTTCTTATGGTAATATCTCCACCAAATGGAAAAGAGAGAATGATGCTTTTGATTTAAAGACAGTGATACCGGTTAATACAACGGCCGTAATTTATCTTCCTGCAACAGAAGAATCTAAGATTACAGAAAGTGGCAAACCAATATCCAGGAGTGACGATGTAAAGATTTTAAAATACGAAAATGGAAAAGTTTTAATAGCAGTGGGATCGGGAGATTATCAATTTCATGTAAGCTCAGGAAAATAATTTCATTATCTGCCAATTAAAATCATTGTAAAGAAAATTAACTTTTAAACGAAAACAAAAATGAAAAAGAATTTTTATCTTATGAATCTGAGTCTTCTCCTTTTATTCACCTTATTAAGCCCATCACTTAAGCTTCAGGCTCAAAAAAATTCAATTGCTATAAATTGGAATAATACTTTAACGATTTCTAAAACGACTCCTACACTCCAGGTAGTCGTAAATCCAATGTTAAAAAGGGGATCGTCTATGCATAACGGTACTTTTGAAGCGCTTAAAAATCTGGGCGCAGATTATGTACGCTTTGTGCCCTGGTTTCCTTATCCTCACATGGCTGTTCCGGAATTGAAAGAACCTGCAAAAACTCAAACCTTTTGGGATTTTAGCCAGATTGATCCTGTTGTGAATGATTTTATGGAAGCGCAAAAAGGGCATTCTGTGGTTATGAATTTTAGCACTATTCCTGCATGGATGTTTAAAACTAATAAACCGGTAGATTATCCGTCTGATCCGGATTCTGTATTCTGGTCTTACAACCGGGGGAATGAGTTTAGAGATACAACGCTAAAAGAACTTACCGGATACTATGTACGTGTATTCAGTTGGTACACAAAAGGTGGTTTCACAGATGAGTTAGGCGTCTTCCATAAATCAGGATATTTTTATAATTTCCCGTATTGGGAAGTTCTAAATGAGGTAGATTTCGAGCATTTTGGAAATGTTCAAATATATACTAAAGTGTATGACGCAATTGTTACCGCATTAAAGAAAATAGCACCCCAAACAAAGTTTATCGGGTTGGCTCTTGTTTTTGAAAACAACCCTGAATGGTTTGAGTATTTTTTGAATCCGTTAAATCATGATCATGGTGTACCCTTAGAAGGTATTTCTTACCACTTTTATGGCACTCCTGACTTTCCGGAACAAACTTTAGACTATTATCAATATTCATTTTTTAATAAGGCTGATGCTTTTTTAGACCGAGTACGCTATATAGAGAATATTAGACAACGGCTTGCTCCGCAAACCTTTACTACTATTAATGAAATAGGAAATATATTAGGAGATCAAAATGGCACTTCTATTCCTGATGCTTACTGGAATTTATCTGGAGCGATGTATGCGTATATTTATGTTGAGTTATCGAAAATCGGAATTGATGTAGCGGGAGAATCCCAATTAGTCGGTTATCCTACGCAATATCCTGATGTAACTATGATAGACTGGAAAAATGCAAAGCCTAATGCAAGGTATTGGACCCTTAAACTATTAAAGGACAATTTTGGACCTGGAGATAAATTGGTGAATACCGATGCGAATTCATCCCAGGTTGTAGCTCAGACCTTCATAACGCCCAAAGGCAAAAAGCTATTGTTGATTAATAAGAGAAACAAGAATATACAGATGAAATTTCCGGCTGAAATAAAGAATGCCGAGATGTTTTCGGTTGACGGCGATAGTAATGAAAATCCTCCAATTCAACATCATGTTACCGATAGCAACATTACCCTTAAGCCATTTTCGGTATCTGTTATAGACTTTAACGGGTAAGATGTAATCCCCGGCTTCATCCTCAGAATTGGTGAGTCGATATTTATACCAACTATTTATATTTATTCTGCAAATAAATATTAAAAAATGCAACCGAAATATCAATTTGTCAAAAGACTGATTTCAGAAAAATTGTACTTTTATTTTTTTAACCTTCAAAAATGATTGCTAATGATAAACGAAGTTAAGTTAAAAAGGCTGTGGGCAAGTTCCTTTCTACATCGCGAATCAGGCAAACAAAAAATTTTTCCAGTATTTGTCTTTTTTATGTTATTCTCGCCTTTGAGCCTTTTTGCTGAGAATAAAACCGTGAGTGACCTTGTCAAAGATGAAAATGGTGTTCCGTTGCCCGGTGTAACTGTTTCAGCAAAAGGCTCTCCGGGTGGTGTTACAATTACAGACGGATTTAAAAAATTAATTATTCGGGATATATTTAAAGGTAAATGAAAATTAGGATTAGCAATATATTTCCTGGAAAAATGATAACTATTGTTGTCAGTATTATATTGGTGGTTTTTCTGCTACAAATGTTGTTTAGTGTACCTGCAAGTGGCTTTTGGCTTTGGAGGTTCTTAGGCAGGCTTCATCCTGCGGTGATTCATTTTTCTGTGGGCTTGCTATTATTTGCAGCCGTGCTGGAAGTTTTCACTTTAAAAAAATTCAGTTCATCCTTGCGACCGGGTATTTACATAGTGCTCGCTGCAGGTGTGGTCTCCGCAATTTTTTCTGTAATATTTGGGTTGTTATTGTCGAGAGAAGGGGGCTATGAAAAGGGCCTTGTCGGTTTGCACAAATGGACAGGTATTGCCACAATGTGCCTTGGAATTTTTGCCATGCTTACCCTCGCCAGAATTCTTAAAAAAAATCAGCTAACCCTGGTAAAACTATATCGCGGCGTTTTATTTTTTAGTGCTATTGGAGTTACGTTGGCAGGCCACTTCGGCGCTTCTCTCACACATGGTAAAGATTACTTATCCGCCACACTTCCGTGGAGCCCGGGTTATATAGAAGGTAGGTCGGGAAATTTTGACCTGGCTTCATTTAGCCAGGATACTGCGCAGCTAACAAAGAAGCAGGTGGTTGATTTGAATGTAGAAGTGAGGGCGATATTGGCCCACAATTGTTACAAGTGTCACGGTGCTGAAAAGATAAAAGGCGACTTACGGCTTGATAG
>Ga0164241_10002480_pt1 | contig 19926 bp, 19 predicted proteins | sample OricomyardsoilBY_FD_108780 | JGI IMG/M metagenome (GOLD analysis project Ga0164241, IMG submission 108780) | Backyard soil microbial communities from Emeryville, California, USA - Original compost - Back yard soil (BY) | ecosystem: Environmental > Terrestrial > Soil > Unclassified | place: USA... | reverse complement strand
CAGCAGCTCCCTCGGCCGCCCCGCCCCCCTTCGTCACCACCTCGTAACAACTTGAGCCGCCCCCTCGAACGTGACAAGTTCCGCCGCCCCGCACCCGCACCCCAAAAACCACGCTCCCGTAGCTCAGTTGGATAGAGCAGGGCTTTCCTAAAGCCAAGGTCGTACGTTCGAATCGTATCGGGAGCGCTAGAAAATCAGGCCGATTCGCCGCCGGAAGCGGCGTTTTCGATGTGGTGATAAATCGCGGTAGTTCGGGGTCGATCCGGGAGGTTTTGCCTTCCCTTTGCCTTCCGCCTCGGGCCGGCCGGCGCTAGGTGGCCGGGCCCGGCCCTTGAGGGGACGGCGAGCACCGGTTCGTCGCCGGCCTCCGGCACCAAGAGGACAGCAGCACGGCCAGCGCATCGGGACCAGAGCAGAACCGCTCCGTCTCGACCTCGGGCTCGACCACCGCCAAAGGCTCGGCGGGCATTACCAGCACCGGCACCGCCGCGGGCGGCAGCGAACGCACCGCGTCCTTCTCGTCGTAGCGCGTGATGAGCGCGGGCGTCGACCAGCCGCCCAGCTTCATCGTCTCGCGGTCGCTGGCGCCGCTCCTGACGAGCGCCGTCGCGTACGCGCGCCGCGTGCTGTGGAAGTCGACGGGCAACGTCGTCGCCGTCTCGAAGTGCAGCTCGTGCCGGCGCACGCCTGCCTTCCAGAGCTCGCGCCGGAGCCGGTCAGCGTAGCTCATGTTTGCTTGGCGCTTCGCCTTCCCGACGCGCTCGCCGTGCCGCACCGGGAAAACCGGGCCCGCGGCGGGGCTGCTCTGCCCCGCATGCCACGTGGCGAGAAACGGTCGCACGCTCTCCGGCACGACGTGCGTCTCGGGCCGCGGGCGCTTCTTCCGGGTCTTCCGTCGGACGAAGGTGCACGTCGCAAAGTCCGGGCCGAAAGCCGTCCAGTCGAGCGCGTTCAGGTCGCCGGCTCGGAGTCCTGCCACCGTCCGCGACAGCAGCACGAGCAACCGGATCTCGCCGTCGACGTTCGGGGCGTTGACGAGCTGCGCGAGCTCTTCGTCAGTCAGGATCGCGCGCGTCTTGGCGTCCTGCTCCATTTCAGGGACGGAGACGCGACGAATCGGATTCTCGGCGATCAGCTCGTCGCGCCACATCGAGTCAAACAAGCGCGAGGCGACCGCACGCATGTGGACGATGCTCTGGCGCGAGTACGGGCGCGCCGGCGCCTTCCGGTTGGCGCGCTTGCGGGGCTTGAGCTGCCCCGCCGCCGCCTGCTCGAGCACGCCGCGCACTAGGGCGACGACGCCTTTCGTACCGATCGGGAGCGCACCCAGCACCGGCCGCCAGACGCGGTTGTACAGCGTCGCTTCGTACTTGGCCGACGACACGCCGCGCAGCTTGCGCGATTGCAGCCACCGCTGGGCGTAGTGGTCGATCGTCCCGCGGCGCCCGGTCATCTACTGCGCTCGGCGCGTCCGGGGGCGCGCCAGAATCAGCTCTGCGTAAAAGCGCTTCCACGACTCTGGTTGCTCCTGCAGCTCCGCTGCGACGCGCTTGTCGATCGCGCGGAGGATCTTGCGTTCGGCGGCGTCGAGCTGATCGCTATCGCCCTGCATTCGTAGCACTAGGGCGCCGAGCGCGTGACGTGGGTCGACTTTCGGATTCGACACGAGGTGCGCGACGAGCGCTCGAGCTTGAACGACCTCTAGCTCGCGCGTGGCGGCGTGGGGGTTGAAAGTTGACTTGGACGAAGCCGAATGAGACGGTGCTTTCACCATGGCGGGTAACCTCCGTTGTGGTCACGGCCACGGCTTGTTCGCGCAAGCGCGTGGCCAACCTGTTTCCCAGGTTGAATGAATGAACGATTCGCGCACCTGCGCGCAACCGAATTCACTCACACCGATCGCGAATTGTAGGACAGCGTGCGCGCGTGCGTCGCGCGATCTGCTATTGTTGCACTCGACAACGCGTCGCACGCAGCGAGTTTAACTTTTAACTTTTGGGGAAGAAGTAAACTTTACGCGCCGCTGAGCTCGCGCTTGATGATCTGCGCCCGCGTCTCCCTTGTCGCGACGCCGAAGACGCGCGCTGCTTCCGCGTCGAGCAGTCGCAAGATCTCGACGAACGACGACACGTCAATGGCCGCATCCTTTCGACCAGCGTTGACCTCAAGAGCAAAGGCGACAACCAGCTCGCGCGGCAGGTCGCCGCGGAGGTAGCCGGCCCGCTCAAGCTTGGCGACGGCGACGTGCAAGTACTGTGAGAGCGACGCCATTAGGTCACCTCCGCGCCAAGCTGGATCGCGACTGACTCGAGGCCTTGGCTGATCCCTTCGCGGACCGCGTCACGGATGCGCCCGAGCATCGACTGATCGACGTTCTTCGCGTCGCCAGAGATGTTGATCGCCAGGTTGATGACGGGAGCCGAGCGGCCGAAGCCGCGCCCGCCACCGCGTGGAGCTGGTCCCGCGGCGAGGGCACCGCCCGCCATGTCGCCCACGGCCGACTCGACCGCCGGCGTCTCCGAGTCCACGCCTTGCGCCAAGCCGCGCGGGATCTGCATGCCGAGCCGCGCGAACGCCCTCGACGGGCTGTGAATATCGAGCGCCGACTTGAGCGCGTTGGTAGCGGCCTTGCCGAGGCCCTTCACCGCGTCCACGACGCGCTGAACCCGGCTGGTGATGCCGTTCACCAAGCCATCGACGAGCGCGGACGCCAGGCCGCCCCAGTCGATGGCGGTAACGAATTTGTACGCCGCGATCACGCGCGCCACGAAGAGCGCGACGGCGCCGGCAACCGCAAGGAACGGCGCGGCGACAATCGCGACGGACGCAGCCAGTAGACCCATGGCGGCGATAAACGACCCGACGACGAACAATCCAGCGAAGAGCGCGGCGTGCTGCGCGTCGATGCCCTTCAAAATGGAACTATCGCCGAAGGCGTCGCGGAGCGCGTTGCGGACCTTCAGGATGCCGATTGTCAGGTACAATGCACCGATCACGAGCCCCTGAAAGAAGCGCTTCAACACAAGCCCGTGTCCGCCGACGAAATCGATCATCGGTTGGAACAGCGTCTCAACGATCGTCTTGAGCGCGCGACCGCTAGCGGTGTTTTGGCTGAACATGTCGGTGACGCCCTTGAGCGCTCCGAGGAAAGTCTCGATCTTCAGGCCGCTGAACAGCTGATCAAAACTCTCACGCAGTTTCTCCGACTGCACGTCGAGCGAGAGCATTTGCCGCCGCGCCACGTCACCGAAGCGCGCCTTGATATCAGCGCTGAGCGCTCGAATTGCAGCCTGGTTTCCTCGCGCTCCGAGGTACATCGCCTTGTACATCTCTGCCTGCGCATCGCCGGCAACGGAGGAAACGTCGGCGAGCCCTTGCAGCGCGCTTTCGTAGGCGCCACCCCGCATGCCGGCCTGCTGCAGGCCATTAGAGAGCGCCGCGATCTTGTCGCGAGCCAAGGCGCTTGAGCCGGACACCTTGTCGATAGCGCCCTGCATAAAGGCGGCCTTGTCCGCAGCCAGCCCGTACCAGTTACGAACACGCGAAAGACCTTCGAGTTGCAGAAGTTGAGCGCGCCGTGCGTCTGCCGCAGCGACGCCAAACTTGAACAAGGCAACCGCGGCGGCGCCGATCGCCACAGCAGTAGCCAAGGCAGCGGCCCCTACGGCGCCAAGCACTGCCGCCATCTTGGCGGCGCTCTCCTTCATCGCCGCGGCACGTTCGGCGAAGTCTTGCTTGATTGCGCGCGCCTGCTCAACAGCCGCCTCCTTCATCGCCTTGACGCGATCCGCCGCCGCCCTCTCCGCAGCTCGCTCCTGCTTCTTTAGTGCCGCCCTGGCCTCTGCGGCTCGCTCCTTCAGCGTGTTCTGGTGGTTGGCGAGTTGGACGAAATCGCCGCCGGCTTTGGCGTATGCGTTATGTGCGCCGGCGAGCGAGGCTTTCTGCGCATCGATCTGATTCTTCAACGCCTTGTAAGCGTCGCTGCCTTCATACACAGTGCCCTTCATCGCGCGAAGCGAAGCACCCATGGCCTTGATGCCGGCCATGCTGTTCGTGATGCTGTCCCGAAGCCTCTCGAGGGCGTCGGCTTGCTCATTCGCGCCATTGCCGTCCGCTTCGAGCTCAAACGAAAATACTGCGTCAGCCATTGGTTGATCCTCGTTACGGCGTCACCTTGAACACTTGAGAGAGCGCATCCCACGTCGCCGGCGTCGTCGTGACGAGCACGAGCGCATTTGCGTTGTCGGTCGGCGCGCCGCCGGGCAGACCGCCCGTCAGCTCGGCGCCGAGCTCACCACCGAAGGCGTTCACCGCGCCCGCGTAGGCGTAAGCGTGCACGCCCGCCGCGCCGAACAGGTTGGTCAGGCTCAAGACGCTCTCGAGCTTCAACCGAAGCGCAGCGAGCTGGCTGGCCACGATGCCGATCTGCGCGTCGATCGACGGCGGCGTGATGCCGGCCGAGATACCCGCCTTGAGGCTGGCCACGATGCTCTCGGCCAGTTCGAGATCCGCCGCGAAGTTGATCGCCGCGGGCTTGAACGCGACCAGCGCCGATACCTGCGCCTGCAGGTCAGGCACGGTTGCGCTGATGGCCGCGACGGGCCCCGGGATCGTCTCGCCGAGCGTTAGGCTGCCGATGTGAGTGACGGTCATGGTCAGTTCCTCTTCGCGGCTTCGCGCCGGGCGATGCTCGCGAGCACCGCGCGCACGGGCCGCGCGACGTCGCCTTCGACGAGCAGCTCAGGCGCGCGAGGCGCCCCGACGCTGCCCTCGGCTTCCGCGTCACGGCCGCGCGCGCTGCGCGCCGCGTGCTGCGCTGGCGTCTCGACTGGCCAAGTAACGCCAGTGCGCTCGCCCCGGCGCGCTCGCCGGCCGCGGCGCGCCTTCAGTGCCTCGATCTCTTCGGGTTTGAGTTGCATGGCGCGCCTCTCAGTTCGTGGCCGCGGCGAGCTTGCGCCACGACGACGTGCCGTTGAATTGGAGCGTGGCGGTGTCGTTGCCTGTGAGCAGGGTGAAGTCGGCGCCGAGCAGCAGATTGCCACCGCCCCCGTTCTTCAGCGTGACGTCGCGCGCGGAGTTGAGGGTGCGGACCACGATAATTTGACCCGCGACGCCTCCGTTGATGGTGAACAGGTCGTCGGTCGGCAAGGCGCCCTCCGTATCGACGACGAGCTCGCGGATGTAGCCCGACGTCAGCGTCACCACGCCCGTTGCAATGGTCGCGATCTGCGTGATGACCGACGGAATGTCGTGACCGGCGCCGATGCCCGGGACGATCGCGGTGTTGCAGCCCTTGAGGTGGTTCGTGGCCACCGTGCAATTCGTGGCGTCGTCGTCGATGACCACGCCGCGGAGGTTGGACGGGGTGAAACCCGTGACCAGGTTGCCGGTGATGCAAATGTTCGTGCAGTTGCTCGGGCCCGAAGCGTTGATGTAGATGCCGACGCCAGTCGCGCCGGTCATGTGGCGGCAGGTGTTGCCCACGACCGTGCAGTTCTGGCAGTCGCGCAGGCGAATGAGCTGCTGCGTCAGGTCGGTCGGCTCGCTCACCACGTTGCCCACTACGGTCCCGCCGTCAACGTTCTGCAGGTAGATGCTGCCGCTCGACGACGTGCAGCCCTTCACGACGTTGCCGACGCACGAGACGGCCGTCATCTGCGCGGTGCCGGTGCTGTTCAGCACGTAGATCCCGATTCGGGCGCCGCTGACCTGGTTGTTGTTGATCACGACCGAGCGGTTCTTCGTCTGGTTCGCCCCGCGCGTGGGCATGTTGGCTCGAATGCCTTCCCACGTAGCGTTGCGGACCTCGTTCCCGCAGATCGAGACCTCGCCTTCGAAGTCGGTTTCGTTGTGATAGATGATGCCGTAATCGGCCGTTTCGGCGACGAAGTTGTCGTGAATCTTGGCGCGCCGGCACTCGACGTTGATCCCGCCGCCGGACGACTTGAAGACGCTGTTTCCGAGAATGAAGATGTCCTCTGCGGCGCCGTGGGTGTCGATCGAGTCGCCGCCCGAGCCGCCTCGCGCCTTCGAAGAGTCGTTGACGGTGTTGTTGGCGAAGACGATCCGTCGGGTGATGCCGCGGGTCGCCGTGCTGTTCGCAGTCGTCATCGAATGGCGGACGTCGACGAAGGTATTGCCGTAAGCGATGCAGTCCTGGCAGGCGTTATCGAAGCTGACGCCGTAGGCCTCGTTATCGTTCCACTGATGCGAGAAGTGGCAGCCGACGACTTTCGACTCGATGGTGTCCCACAGCCAGGCGCTCGTGAGGTCACAACGCTCGAAGCGCACGTTGTGAACGGCAACGTTTTCGCCGAGGAACACGCGAAAACCGACATGGTCCCTGTCGACGCCCGAGGCATCGAGCGTGCCGCCGCCGCGAATGGTGCCGCCCTGAATAGTCAGGTTCTTCACCGGCGTGACTTTCGAGACGACCGCAGTCGCCGCGACCGTGTACGTGCTGCGGAGCGGCGTTTCCAGGTTGACGAGCGGCGCCGCGACGCTCTCGATCCGCACTAGCTCGCCGAGCTCGCTGTCGGTGTTGAAGTCGTCGAAAACGGTCGTGGACGAAACGCGAATGAGGTCGCCTTTTGCGAGTCCCGTCACCGACGCGAGCGTCACGACCGTTGCGCCTTCCGCGCCGTCCGCCGCGAGCGCAAGTGTCGCGGCTTCGGTGCCCGCCGCAGACAGGCACATCGTGCCATCCGGCGCGGTGCTGAAGTCGAGCACGGCACCAGGTGCCAGCTCGATCGTCAGGTCGCTGTAGCCGATCAGGCCCGACGTGATCTTGTAGGTGCCAGGCGGAAAGTACACACGCTTGGTGAAGAGCGCCGCCGTATCGATCGCAAGCTGTGCTTTGACGGTGTCATCTGCGGTGCCGTTGCCGATGCAACCGAGCGACTTCGCGTTCGCGACCGGAAACCACGACTGATTGAGGTAGCGCGTGCGATTGGCCAAGGACTGAAACGCAGGTTTCAGGTTGGCTGCCGTGCGTGCATCGCCGCCCGTCACGACGGTGACGTCTTCGGTGAAGGTCGCAGACTCGATGAGGATCTCAGGCATGACTAAACCCGATCAGGAAAGGCGGCGCGCGCGGCGCCCAGTGTCGAAGAGGTCGGCGGGGTGCGGCATCACCCGAGCGCCGTGATGACCCTCGCGGATGTGCCGGTACGCCGCAGCGCGGCCCGCCTCGTCGAGAGTCAAAACGCGTAGCCCGGACGCCGCGCGTCCTGCGCCCGGGCCGATTGGGGAGATGGTGGCGGGGCTGGGCGGACCCGCCGACGCGCGCCCCGAGTAGTTGCTTCGAGAGTGCATTGGCTTCAGCCGATGATCGCGAGGCCCGCGTTGGCAACGCGCTCGAACTCTTCCGCGTCGCCCTGCTCGCCATCATCCGAGGATGATTTGGGTTTCTCGGTTCCGATGGTGCCCTTGGGCCCCGCGAGACGCCTCTGCTCTGCGAGCCACGCTTCGTGATCTCTGGCCGGCGCCGCGGGCACTGGCGCCTCGAGGGCGGCTTTCTCTTCGGCTTCCAACACCATGGCAACTGCCAAGGTCGATGTCCGACAAGCCAGCACACGCTCGAGCAAGTCTTCGGCGGCTGCGCCTTGCACGACGCCGCCGCTGCTCCTAGCGCAAACCGTGATCGACTCGATGAGCTGAAGGGACAAGGCCCGCGCGAGGCCATGAGCAGCAACGCCCGCGGCCCGGTAGAAGTTGCCCGAGCTTACGAGCCCGCTTGCTCCGTGCACGTCGGCTGCAGACCGCAAAAACGGCGCGACACGGTGGAACACGGACAGCTCATCCTGGCCGAGCTCGCGGGCCGCTGCGTTGGCGTCATCGAACGCATTGTCGATCGCCGCCGCGGCCGCCGGAATCGCGGCGAGTGCGGCGAGCAGCGTCTTGAACGGCGCCGCGGTGCGAGCCTGGTATGTCTCGAGGCTCGAGCGCTCACGAAGCCTCGCCTTCTCGCACTCGAGCCCTGCAGCAACGTACTCGACCCGACAAGCTTCGTGTTCGGCCTGGAGTGCCGCATACTCGGCGCGAGGCTTGTTTCGGCGAAGCGAGGCCAGGTGTAGCGCGTCTCGCGCTTTGCTGATCGCGGCCGCGTTGCCGTCGTTCGGATCGTCGGAATACGCCTGGTTCGCCGCATCGAGAAGCTCCGAGTGATTGCGCAGGTCGGCTTCAGCCTCCTCGAGTTTTTCGGCTGCTTCTACCATGCGACCGCCAATGCGCTCCAGTTCCCTGGTGAGCTCGTCGAGGCGCGCCTCGGCGGCTTTGATCTGCGCGTTCACGGCCGCACCCTGTGCCCTGCTGAGCTCAAGATCAGCTGACTGCCCTCGACGCGAACTCCCTTGCCGGTGGTCAGGCCCATCTCCTCGTCGAGCATTGCCGCGTACGGCGAAAGGCGCGTGACCTCGGACGCCTCGCGACTGAGCGCCTTGGCGCGAGCAGCGGCCGGCACGCCTTTCGGGCGCGTCGCATCTTCGGTGTCGTCGGAGGCTTCGCGTTCATCGTCGTCGCCTAGCGCACGAAGAGCCGCTCGGGCCGCTTCGCGATTGGGGTCGTTCGGGTCTTCGGCAACCTTGCGGAGCGCCGTCTTGATGTCGCCAAAGGGCGACGAAGAGGCCCCGGTCTTGATGATAAAACTGTGTGCCATTTGTCTCTTCCTCACTTGCAGAAGTCGTCGAAAACGCGCAGTGCGCGCTGGACGCCCGCCCGTTGCCTGGGATCCGTCAAAGTCTTCTCGGCCGTACGCAGCGCGCGAACCATCCCGGAGAAGGTGAGCGGCTCGCGTGCGACTGCATCGAGACACTCTTCGAGCGTAGTGATCTGGTCGACGAGGCCCCGCGTAGCCGCGACCACACCCGGGAGTGATGCCGCCTCAAGGCTCGCAACTGCCCCGACCTCCAAACCGCGCGCGTCGGCAACGAGCTCGAAGAACAGTTGCGCAACTGCATCCACGCTTTCCTGAGCCGCCGCCACCTTCGCGCCGTCCAACGGCGTGTGCGGGTTGCTGTCGGCCTTGCGGGCGCCACTCGTGACCACGGCAAGCTTCACGCCTTGCGCCTGGTCCAACGCCGTGACGTCGAGCACGGTGTCGATCACGCCGATCGAGCCGACAGTTCCCGCCGCGGACGCGTAGATTCGCGCGCAGCCGCAGGCCAAAGCATACGACGCAGAGGTCGCCTGCTCGGCGTACGCGAAAAGTCGCTTTCCGGACTTGGCGGCCATGCGGCGAAGTTGCGTTGCCGTGTCGAAGCAACCCGACACCAGACCACCCGGCGAGTCGATGCGCAGCACGACCGCTTGCGCTTGCGTGGCGAGGGCCGCGGCAACTCGTTCCTTGATCGCGTCGTACGAGTCAAAGTCGGGACAGGCGTGATGCATCAGGGGCCCGCGGATGTTGACGACGGCAACGCCCCCCCGGTCTTCGTTGGGCGTCAGCGCAGGAGCGCCGAGGCCTTCGAGCGCGTACGACGCGAGCCAGCCAGCATCGAAAGCCAGAAGCCCGGCGCCGTAGATCGGGAACTTCCTCATCGCATGCCCGCCCGTGGCTCGAAGTCGCCAGCGCCGAGCGGCGCGGCCGGGAGGTGCGCTGCGAAGCCGAGAGCCATTAGCGCGGTGCGGATGCGGGCCGCACACACCGCCTGGACCGGCTCGCCGCGCAGGAAGCGGACAATCGTCCGAGGGTCCGTCCCGTGGGCGGCCACGGACACCTCGCGGATCTGATGTGCACTCAACATGATGAGGGCAGGATGACGCCGCGCGCGAGCCCGGTGAATGTGTCAGGCCCGCTTGCGGGTCCTACACATGTTCCGCGGCTTGCCGCGCGAGCCGTTGCGCTGCGCGTCGAGGTACAGGTCAATGCTCTTGCCGGTTAGCTCCGCCGCAGCGGCAGCAACGCCACCGCGCGCCGTTGCGGCGAGCGCAGCGCGTCCGTCCGCCTCTGTGTAGCGGCCGAAGTTGCCCGGGTTCTCTCCGGCCTTGAGCCGACCGAGCCACACCATTAGCCGGACGCGCTTGGCCGTCCCGCTCTTGCGCTTTCTGGCCTCGCGCTCGAGACAAGCCGCCAGCGCCTCGAGGCGGTCGGCGTGGGACGCCTGCTCGAAGACGCGGCGCAGCTCCGCAGCAACGTCCAGGTTAAGCCAGCGTTCGAAGCGCTCGCGGGCACGCGCCAGCTTCGCGCGAAGCCTGAGATGCTGCTCGAGGGTCATGGCACGCTCCGCCAGACGTCCAAACCGCGATACGGATCCAACCCGCCGCCGCGCCCGGTGAGTTCTTCGACCTCGTCGTCGTCGGCCACAAGGGCTGCCTCGTCAGGTTGGCGATAGCCGGACCGAGCCTCGGGATCCCAAACCGCCATGCAGAAGGCGTCTGCGCGGTCAGAGCTGCGCCGCAGCGCTTTCCGAATCTCCCGCTTGCTCGTGACACGCGTGCGGTCGAAGCCGCCGATCTCAATGACCTCGAGTGCCAGCAAGTTTAGCTCCGCCTCGAGTTCGGCGTCGGCCGGGATCGCCCCGCCGCGCTTGAGCCACGTGGAGGCGTTGGCGATGCACTCATCGCGCTTCGTCGCGAACTGCGTCGACCGCGAAAGGATGACGTGGCCGTGGTGCCGCACGACGTCGAGCCGCTTCGAACCGCTTTCCAGGTGCGCCGCGATCGTCACACCCAGCGCGCCGTCCGCGTCGACAACCACGCGCACGCGTTCCTGGGTATCCGGTTCGAACGTGCGCGCCAGCTGCAACACATGTTGCAAGTGCTCCTCAGCCGTTGGGAGCTTGAGCGACTCGAGTTGCAGGATCTTCTGGCCGCGCCGGACGCAGAAAGCACTAAAGTCGCCTTGCTCGGTACCACCGGCGCAATCGACGCCAATGCACAGCGGCCCATCCGCGACCGTGTCGTTCCAACGCTCTTGCGCCTCGAGCAGGATCGAGAGCGGGAAGAGCTTCGCGTCGTCGCCAATGGCGTGCTGTCCAAGCACGCGCACCATGTAGAACGCTGAGTCTTCGCCGTACTCCTGCTTGCTGCGCTCGACGAATTCGCGCGACGCTAGCCCCGGAATCACGTTCTCCCCGCTCTGGTAGTTGGGCGTATCCGTCGACGCGATCCTGATCGTCGCGTACGAGTCCGCGCGCTTGAAAAACATTTCGTAGAAGCGCCCCGACAGCTTCGTCGGGTTGCCGGTGCACAGCAGCTTCGAGCCGGCCCCGGCGCGGTTGCCCGCCAGCGCATCGAAGATCTCGTCGCGCACGCCCGACGCCTCATCGGCCAACACGAGCAGCTTGGCGCTCGCGAAGCCCGCGGCGGCCTCCGTGTTGGTGGAGCTGAAGCCGATCACCTGACGGCCGTCGTCAGCGAGCAGACCGCCCGTCGCGCGGTCCGAGAGGATGCCGCTGATCTTCTGCGAATGAACGCATGGCCGGGGGCCGTGCGGGTCGTTCGTCCGGCAGTCTAGGCAGCGGCCCGAGCACGCGACGAGCGCCCGTACTTCACGCCAGAGCACGTGCTGCAGCTGCCGATCGCCCGGCGCCGTCATGAGCACGCGGCCGTCAGGGTGTGCGCAGTACCACCACAGCGCGATGGCGGCGACAAGCCGGCTCTTGCCTACACGGTGCCCGGACGCGCACGCGACCTGGTCGTGCGCCATGAGCAGCGCGACGACTTCGAGCTGCTTTTCGTACAGCTCAAAGCCGAGGATCTCGCGGCAGAAGCCTTGGACGTCGTCGGCGTAGCGGGGGCACGGCCAAGTGATGTGCCGCACGCTTTCGAGCTCGTCGCGCAGCGCCGCCGCGAACGTGTCAACGGAGCCCACCAGCGCCGCGCGCGCCGCCTCGAGCGCCTTTGGGGCATCGCGGAGCGTGACGGCCGCGACGTTGACGATCTGCGCCCACGTGGCGGTGCCGAGCAGGCCCGAACGGTCGACGGGCTGCAGCCGGCGCAGCAACCGAGTTACCCTGGCCCGCGACACGTCGGCCTTGTCCGCCGACGAGAGCTCCTTCGCGCGCCGCGCCTCGTCGCGCAGCCGCACGAGGCCGGCTTCGATCGCCGCCGCTTGTGCGCGCACGCCCTCGAGCGGGTCGGCGACGGGTGGGGCAAGCGCCATCGCCACGGCGTCGTACACGAGGGGGTATGCCCCAAGCGCAGGCAGCAGCGTGCCGCGCAGGGGCGCGAGCTCGGCGGCGACGGTGTCGCGCTCCGCTCGAGCAGTTAGCAGCGCGTCGGCGCGCTCGGCCAGCGCCCGAATCTCGAGGCGCGCGCCGGCGAGGCGTTCGGTCAGCGTGAGCTCGGAGGCGGCGCTCACGACCGACGTCGAGGGCTCACCCGACTCCGGGGCCGCCTTAGGACCATTTTTAATTGGTTTCTGCGTCCAGAGCGGCACCGCCACGTCCGGGTACTTCTTTTCGATTAAATATTGGAGCTCCAGCTTGGGCACCGACCCCTCGTGTAACCACTTGTGCGCGGCGCTGGGCTTCACGCCGGTGACTCGAGAGAGCTCCGACTGACCGATCCGCTTGCGTCGAAGCAGCTGCTGCGCCTTGTTTTTTGCTGGTTTCATCGTCGAACCTCGATCTTCATTCACCGCGACTTTCGGCGAATCGCGCGGAATTCATGCCCCTTCGAGCTTTCACCGGCGATTCTCCAAACCCGGAAACACCCGAAAAACGGCCCACCGGTGGCATTGCGCCCCTCCGGACTGTTAGGCCGGGGTGCGTCGCGCACGCCTCAGGTTGGTCGTGGTCGCGGGCTACTCGCCGGACGCGCGCCAACCCTTCCAGTCTCAGCGGGTAACGCCAGTAACGCGCTTTTTCATTTCTTGCGTACGCGCGCGAGAAGCGAGAGCGATTAAATAATACCCGGTGGGTCATGGGATCTGGGGGGAATGAGGATCCGGCGTTACCTGCGTTACTGGCGTTACCGCCTCGGCCGCGAGTCGACCGAGGTCGTAGGCTCGTGCGCGCACCACGCTGCCGCCCACCCTGACCAGGTTGCGGCGTGGCGCGAGCTCCCATGGTGCCAGCGCCCGGAACACATCCCGCGCGTCCAAGCGGCCGCTGGCACGGTCGCCGCGCACCCACACCGCCCCGCCGTGCACGAACGCTGCGGGCGGTTCCACAGGCGCGGTGTGCTCGCCTCGCTCGATGGCATGCCTGACCTCGTCGAACAGGTCCGGGTGCTGCTGCACGAGCCCGTCGAGCACGGCCTGTCGGGCGGCCGCGTCGTCGCGCCCCGGCGAAGCTAGGAAGCGCGCCGTGGTGACGGTCGTGTTGGCGACGAGCCAGGCCACGTGCCCGTCGAGCCGCGCGAGGTCGACGTCGTCGGTCCCGGGCAGGCGCAGGGGCTGCAGCGCAGCGCGGACCGCGTCTGCCGGCCCGCAGGGCACGACAAGTAGGCGGTCCGCCAGCGCCTCGACCACTTCGAGCGCGCCGACGTCAGAGAACCTGAGATCGGAGAAGGCGTTGCACGTGATGACGAAGCGCTGGCAGCCGCGGAGCTCGCGCTTGTCGACGCCCTTGGGCTCGTACGTGCGCTCACGGGCGCTCAGCATCTCGCGAAAGTCGTTCGTGGCGACGTCGCCTTGCTTCATGCGCGCCGCCTCGTCGTCCAGCACGATCGGGCACTTCGTAATCGTCGAGTTGAAGCGGTCGATCGCGTGGGCGAGCGGCACCGGCGATGACGCGCCCCACATGCGCGCGGCCAGCAGCGCGATCAGGGTCTTGCCGATGCCTGTGCCTCCGATGAGCACGAGGCACGCCGCAAGCTTTTGGATTCGCGCCTGCGTGCAGGTCGCGAACCACTGGGCGAGATAGTCGTAGCGGCCGCCCGTGAGCTCCCGCAGCCATGCGTCGACCTGGACGTCGTACACCGGCGCGATCTGCGGTTGCTGGTAGCCATGAACGATGGCGCGCTCTGTCACCTGCCAGGTAATGCCCGTTGCTCCGAAGTCGCGCACGACCTTCTCGGCAATCGTCGCCTCCGCCGCGAGGTCGTCTGCCCTATGCTTGCCTTCAATGCCCTTGTCGTTGATCGGCCCGCGCTTGCCTGCCTCTTTCGCGCGCGCCGGGAGCATGCTCTTGGCGACCGGCGCGAAGTAGTCGAGGCCGCGCAGCATCCAGAACTGGGAGCCGCGTGCATCTGCGACAAGCTCGGGCAGGCCCGCGCCTGGCCGCAGGGGCGGCGGCAAGAGCGCGGCCGGCTGCTGAGCGCTCGCCGGCGCGGGCGGGATCAGCGCGCGCACCGCGTCGAGGTCGGCCGCCTCACGCTCGCGCTTGGGGTTGGGGGTGGCGGCGTCGAGCGCGGCCGCTGCGGCGTCGCCGATCGCCGTACGCAGCGCATGCCAGCCCTGGTTGGCGCGGTAGCCGTCGCGCACGTCTTTCGCGCGAGCGCGGGGGTTGTCGCTCGGCAGTTGCTCGACGACGCGCACGGCGTCGGCGCTTGTCCAGCCGCGCTGCCGAAACCAGCCGCCAAGCGCGAACGCGATTTCGTGCTTGCTGCCGGCCACGAAGAGCGGCTCGAGCTGCGCCACCGCGGCGGCAATGACGGCTTCGGGCTGCGCCTCGCCTTCGTCTTCGTCGACGACTTCCGTGTGTTCGGTGCGCTGCCGACCGAGCTCGACGAGCCACGCCGGCGCGTCCGCCATCGGCCGGAGATCCTCCCAGACATACGGCAGCCCGGACACGTCGTGGAGCGACGGCGGGGCGAGGACGTAGCCGGATGGTCCCTTCAGGTCGATCCCGGGCGCCGCCTCCTTCGGCCATGACACGAGCTCGGCGGGCACACGGTAATAGGCGTGGATCCCGCCGTCGCCCCGACCCGTGCGCACTGTGAGAGTTTCAGGTAGCGACTTGCCCGCGGCCTCGAGCGCGGCCAGCGACGCAAAGCCGCCGTTGCGCGGGTCCGGGTCGACGACGAGCACGCCCGGCGGCGGCCGCAAGCCGACGTTGGACTCAGGCGCGCGCTCCCACCAAGCCCGAATCACAGCCGCTTCGAGTGTGGCGTCGCCGAGTCCGCGCGAGCCCTTGTACGGCTCCTTACTCCGAGGCTGCAGTGGGAACACGGGGAAGCCGCGCGCAGCAAGCTCGAGCGCGGCTTCGAGCATCAGGATTTTGCCGACAGATTGATCGAGAGCTAGATTTGACATCGCACGTAGTCCTGGGACCGTCGTCGGTGGGCAAGAGCCGGCGGCGGTTCGTTCTTTTCTCTGAGTGCACTTCCGTTTTGCAGCGGTCGCAGGTTTTAGGGGTGCGGTGGAGTCGCCCTCCGGCACTCGCGCGCGACGTCGACTCGTGCAGCATGGGGCACGCTGCGGCGCTTCCACCGGTTGGCTCCACGGATGCCGCGACAGAAGTCGCCAGGTCGTGCTCGGCAAGTCGGACACGCCAGATCGCGCGCGGTCACGTCGCCGTGCTTGAACGTGGAGGTCACCACCTTCTCGTCGAGCAGCTCGCGCTCGAGCTCATCGAGGGCCGAGCGGAGCTTGACGATTGCGGACCTGACAGTCACGGCTTCACCGCCGGCTGCGCTGCAGCGAATTCGAGCAACGCCGCCCTGGCGTGGCCGTGAAAACCCGCGGGCAAGGGTCTCTCGCCCTTGGCGTCAGGCTGCACGTCACGCATCCGACGCGCGTACTGTCCAACGAGGTCGTCGCGGTGCGCCTGCTCCGCGAGCCAGCGCCAGAACCCCACCTTGCGGCTCACGGCGACACCGCCCTTCGCGTGCGTCGCGAAGCGACTGCGCGCCGCTTACCCAGCGCCGAATCCTCGATAAATGCTCGAAAGTCTTCCTCTCGAACGAAAACGTGCCGGCCAGGTTTGAAGGCTGGCAATTTTCCGCTGTAGATCCAGAAGCGGACGGTATCGAGCGACGTGTCTGGCAGTTGCTCGACAATTTGGTCGAGCGTCAGGAATTTGGGCGTAGCCATAGCGGAACTTCCTTCGAGAGAAGCACTGCGCTAGGTCGACCGAGATTCGTGTATTTCGCCGGCGGCCCGGCTATTTCCTGCCCCGATCTACATTCTCGAAGGGGCATTCGAAATCGACGTTTGCTTAGGTGCGTGGTTTCGTGACTTGGGCCTTTCGTGCAGCAACCGTGATCAGGTCACTCAAGCTCCTCGGCCGCTCGTCGTGGAAGGTACGCTGCGGCCGGCGCTTACTGCCGCGAACGCAAGGCGCACCCGCCGCGACGTGGCAGCGTGGGCACGGGTGATTGATCTGTTGCATGCCCCAAGACTGAGGTACCGCACCGCGACTGTCAAAGAATGTTATTGTTCGCGGAAAGTCGGCATGCCGCGAATCAACAAGACTGGAATTCGGGGATTGTTTACGGACGCGAACGGCCGACGCCGGATCGATCTGCGGTGGACCGACCCCAAGACAGGCGCACCGCGGCGCTACCAGGAGAAGCTCCCCCGAGGCCTGCCCGCCGCCGCTGCACGCTTGCGGGCGCAGACGGTGCTTTCGAGTGCGCTCGCCGGCACGCTCATCGAGCGGCAAGCGGGTGTCGCCGGCAGCCTCTCGGAGGCCTTCGACGACTATCTCACGTGGGTGGCCACGAACCGCCCGAAGGCGCACAAGCAACGCAAGTCGATCAAGGCGAAGTGGATCGCAACCGTTGGCGACGTGCCGATCGAGCGCCTCGACGCCGCCCTGCTTGAGTCGTACAAGGCCAAGCGCAAGGCTGCCGGCACGGCCCCGGCTACGATTAACAAGGGTCTGATGGTCGTGAAGCACATGTGCGGCGTCGCGGCCAAGGCGGGCTGGGCGTGGATGGATCGGGAGCGCGCCGCGCTGATCCGCGAGGTCGAGACCCTGACGGAGCCGCCGGGCCGCCAGCGGCCGATCCGCAAGCCGGAGCTCGACGCCATCTTCGCCGCGTTCAAGCGCAAGGACTCGCGCTTTGCCCGGCGCGTCGTGCAAGCTGCTCTGCTGACCGGTTGCCGGCTCGGCGAGCTACTGGCGCTCGAGGCCGGCGACGTCGACCTGAAACGGAAGCTGATCGACCTCTCGAAAACGAAGCAAAACCGGAATCACCAAATCGTAATTACGCCCCCGCTCGCGGCAGTCCTGAGAGAGGCCCTGGCCGAGGAGGAGCGGAAGGGAGAGCACGTCTTCGTCAACCGCAAGGGCGCCCCGTACACGGTCGACGGGTTCTCGAAGCACTTCGCCCACGTGGCTGAGCGGGCGAAGGTGCCAGACATCACGTTCCACGACCTCCGCCGGCACGTCGGCACCCTGCTGATCAACGAAGGAGAGCGGCTTGAGGTGGTGTCGAAGCTGCTCGGCCACTCGACGGTCGCCGTCACCCAACGCAGCTACGCTCACTTGGCGACAGACGCGACGCGGGCCGCCTTCGACAAGTTGGGCAATGCCTTCTCTTTGCCTCCCACTCCCGCGCCGCGCGCTCGCAAGCGCTCTAAATCAGCCGCGGCATAGATCCGAGCAGGGCTTTCCTAAAGCCAAGGTCGCAAGTTCGATTCTTGCCGGGAGCGCCAAAGCAAAGGCCGCGAACAACAACGAAAACGCCAGCCGTTTCCGTCGCTTCGCGTGGTGCGGCACAGCGATGCGCGATCCCGGTACGCGACAGACTGCGACGCTAGGAGACGGTCAGAGACGCGGGGCGTGGTAACGGCGTGGAAACGGGCGGACCCCGATCGGAAGTCCGGTCCGGCGCTTTGGTCCACGGCAACGAAAAGATCGAGGACCTGATACCCTGGTCCTCGATGCGACAAATCGCTCACGCCGCCGTCGTGATGGTCGCGGCAGCTTGGCTCTTGGGTCGATGGGGCGGCACCTACAGTGACCGCTGACCTGGTGGAACCTTCAATCGGACCGTGGTGTGTTGTAGGCCCGGACGTGGTGCTCCACGCAGGCAACCGCCTGGTCTCCCACGTTGTGATCCATGGCCGGTCGTCGCTCGGCCCCGGCAACACGGTCCATCCGTTTTCCGTATTGCGGGGGGACCCGCAAACCCTTCGCCGGCCGACGTTCGAGCCCACCCTGACCATCGGTTCGGAGAACACGATACGGGAACATGTCACCATCAACGCTGGGGGCGCCACGGCAAGCGGAGGCACAGCAGTCGGTGATCGCAATCTCATTATGAGCCAGTGTCACATCGGCCACGACTCCAGGATCGCTTCAAACGTCGTCGTCGGAAGCGGCACGTGCCTGGCCGGGCACGTCGAGCTCGGCAATGATTCATGGATCGGAGGCATGTGCGCGATTAGTCAACGAGTTCGGGTCGGGCGGCTCGCGTTCCTCGGCGGGCACAGCGCGATTGATCGCGACCTGCCGCCGTTTTGCGTCGCCTATGGAGACCGCCCGCGGCGGATCCGGGGCATCAACATTGTCGGGCTGAAGCGCCGCGGTTTCGAGCGGGAGGATATCCTGCGATTGATTCGACTACTCCGAACCTGGCAGGACGAGTCGATTTGCGCGCCCGAAGCGCTGGCGCGAGTCGCTCGCGAGCACCGGGGGCACGCACTCGCGGTAGAGTTTGTTGAGTTCGTTTCGGGCACGCTCGCAGGCGTGCTCCGGTAGAGACGTTAGTCCCCCCAACTTACTTCGATGTTAGAGTCGGCACTCACGTCCGTCGCCGTTGCGAACCAGACGCGCTCGCTGCTCGACCTGTGCATCGCCCCAAGGGAAGAGCGAATCGCCACGCCATTCTTCGCATGGCTGACAGCCCATGCCCACACAGGTACAGACGGCACGATCTCGCACGCGGTCAGATCCACCACGAAGGTTACATGCCGTGTTGGGTACGGGATGTGTAGCGCAAGACCGCCCTTCGCGTCGCTCAGCTGGACGGTTGTCCGAATCTCACCGCAGATATGTAAGGGCTTGTCGCCGGCCACCTGATATTCGAGATAGGTCCCCGTCCGGGCATGCTCAGCCGGGTTGATTACCTGCGCTTCTGGACGAAAATTTGGCACCTCGATCTTGTTGGCCCCTCGAACCCGATCTACGTAACGCTGATCCTGATCTGGAGAGTCAAACAATCCTGACCCGAAATACGTGAGTCGACATGCGCCCCTTTCGCATGCAGATCGCTCGCCTTCCGCGCGCAGGTGAACATGATAGTAAATCAAGCCCGAGCGAACCGTTGCCGGTGCTACACCCCGCGCCCAGCCTGGCCGCGGCGACGCAGCCGACGAAGCAATCCCATCCGAAAGGGCGCGTAGCACGGCAGCCTGCAGTGACTCTACCTTTCCCCATCCAGAACAGTGGTGTCGCGACTTGACCTTGGTCTTGAACGCCTCCAGACGCTCCCGCTTCGATCCATCGCGCTCGCCTCGAGCAAGCGGAATATCGTCATCACTCCGAATGAATACCAGCGAGGGGATTCCTTGCTGGTATGCGTACTCATACTCGCGCTCTGTCCAGCTCATATCGAAATCTGGGTCGATTGAGCCGTATCGCCCGGCAATGACCAAAACGTAGTAGTCGGACAGATCGATGGTACGTTGAATCGTGGCCCATCCGCGGTCGTTGCTAGCCGCGAAACTTTCCATGCCGACGGGTATGTAGCCAGCTTTCAGAATCTCCCATTGAAGGCGCTCCCGCTCGTCTCGGAGATCTTCAAACGTCGAACTAACAAATACTTGGTACTTTCTTTCCACGGAAGAATTGTCTCGGTCACAAGGGTGAGCTGTCAACCCGACGAGCAGTGCGAGTGCGATGTCGACCCAACTGTGAATCACGACATTGATCTCGAGACGTATCCGTTCGCCCTGGTCCTGCCGAGGGTGAACACACTCGACCGACCGCAACAAACCGGACTTCTTGCGGCGCGATCGACATGCTACTGTTGCAGCGCACGTCTGCTGACGTGACAGGGGCGCAAGTCGAGCGGGCAGCGTGATGGGATCGCGCTGGTGCGAAGTGCCTTTCCCGGCACCGACGCGGATTGGGCCGTTTCACGCTCGAT
>Ga0164241_10002479_pt1 | contig 19926 bp, 20 predicted proteins | sample OricomyardsoilBY_FD_108780 | JGI IMG/M metagenome (GOLD analysis project Ga0164241, IMG submission 108780) | Backyard soil microbial communities from Emeryville, California, USA - Original compost - Back yard soil (BY) | ecosystem: Environmental > Terrestrial > Soil > Unclassified | place: USA... | reverse complement strand
CCTCGACGTCACCGCCGGCGATCTCGGACAGGAACCGCGACGGCTGCTCGTCCTCGCCGCGGATGGCGGACAGCAGCAGCGTGTGCCGCGCCCGGCTGGCGGCGACCAGCAGCAGCCTGCGTTCCTCGGCGAGCAGCGGCGCAGTCGCGGACAGCTCCACACCGTCCACTCCGGACAGAAGGTCGGTCAGCCGCTCGACGCCGAGCAGCGACCCGCGCAGCCGAAGGTCCGGCCAGGTGCCCTCCTGCACGCCGAGCACGGCCACGACCGTCCATTCGCGACCGACGGCGGCGTGCGCGGTGATGACCGACACGGCGGCGCCGCGCTGCGCGGACGGCGCGAGCGTGTCACCCACGATCCGTTGCGCGGCAAGGAACTCGGCGAACCCGGTGACGCCGGCGCCGGGCAGCCGATCGGCGTAGCGGCCGGCCGCGTGGAACAGCCCGACGATCGCGTCGAGGTCGCGGTCGGCCTGCGCGCCGAGCGGGCCGCCGCGGTGGGACTGGGCGACCCAGCGGTCCTCGAGGCCGCTCTCCTGCCAGACCAGCCACAGGACCTGCTCGATGCCGGCGTTGTCCGCGATGGCCCGGCGCGCGGTGCGCAGCAGCCCGCCGACCTTGTGCACGCTCGCGGCCTCGTCCTCGCCGAGCGCGGCCAGCACGTCGTTCTCGCGCAGCACCTCGACGAGCAGCTCGTCACTCGGCCGGTCGCGCCCGCTCGCCAGCTCCAGGCGGCGCAGCGCCCGGCGCAGCCTGCGCAGCGCCAGCGGGTCCGCGCCGCCGAACTGGCAGGACAGCAGCATCTCCGCGCGGGCGGGGTCGAGCAGGTACGGGTTGGCGGCGACGCGCAGCAGCTCGAGGATCGGGCGGACCGCGGGCTGGCGGGCCAGCGGCAGCTCGTCGGCGTCGGTGGTGACCGGGACGCCCGCGGCGGCGAGCGCGCGCTGCAGGATCGGGGCGGAGAGTTCGGCGGACCGGACCAGGATCGCCATCTCCGACCAGGGCACGCCGTCGATGAGGTGGGCGCGGCGCAGCTGGTCCGCGGCCCACGCGGCCTCCGCGGCGTCGGTGGCGTGCAGCGCGACGCTGACCCGCCCGTCGGCACCGGGCGTCTCCTCGACCTTCGGCCGCTGCGGGGCGAGACCGGGCAGCCGGACGGCAAGGCGGGCGACGGCCTGGCGGACCGCGGGCGCCATGCGGTGGGACTCGGTGAGCACGACCGTGCCGCCGTCGGGCCGGGTGTCGGCGAGCAGCCGGGGATCCGCGCCCCGGAAGGAGAAGACGGCCTGGTCGGGATCGCCGGCGAGGACGAACTCCTTGGCGGCGAAGCCGAGCCGGGCCAGCAGCCGGTACTGCAGCGGGTCGAGGTGCTGCGCGTCGTCGACCAGCAGGTAGCGCACCCGGTCGCGCTCGGCGGCCAGCAGCTCGGCGTCGGTCTCGAGGGCGAGCAGGGCGCTCGCGACCAGCTCGGCGGCGTCGAGCGCCGGGGCGCTTTCCTGCGCGGCGGCGCTGTCCGCCCCGGCGAGCAGCGTCACCTGCTCGTACTGGCGGGCGAACTTCCCCGCGGCCACCCACTCGTCGCGCTTGGCGTCGCGGCCGACCCTGATCAGGTCCTCGGGCCCGAGCCCGCGCTCGGCGGCGCGGAGCATGAGGTCGCGCAGCTCCTCGGCGAAGCCCGGCACGGCGAGGGCGGGCCAGAGCCGGTCGGGCCAGTAGTGCGCCTCGTCCTCGACGTCGCCGGTGAGCAGCTCGCGGACGACGGCGTCCTGCTCGGGCCCGGACAGCAGGCGCGGGCCAGGCACGTCGCGCATGGCGGCGTGCACGCGCAGCACGGAGAAGGCGTAGGAGTGGACGGTGCGGACGAGCGGCTCGCGGATCGCGCGCATGTCGTCGGTGCTCAGCAGGCCGCTGATGATCTCGCGCGCGTCGGTCGCGGCCCGGCGGCTGGCGCTGATGACGAGCAGCTGGTCCGGATCGACGCCACCGTGGCGGATCCGCTGGGCCGCGACCTCGGCGAGCAGCGTGGTCTTGCCGGTGCCGGGCCCGCCGAGCACGCGGACGAACCCCTCGGCGCCGTCGAGCACGCGCCGGGCCGCGGCATCCCACCGGGAGGGCCGCCGGGGTGCCACGGGCCGCCGAACGAGCCGGGGAGCCGGTGTGACCACGTCCCCGATGAAAACACGGCGCACCGACGTTCCCCACATCGGCACGCCGTCATACTTGGCGGCGTGGACGAGGCCCTGCACGAACGCGTGCGCGAGCTGATCGCGTCGATCCCGCCCGGCCGCGTGTCCACCTACGGCGACATCGCGGCTCTCGCGGGGGCGTCCACGCCTCGCCTGGTAGGCCGCATCCTCGGCGAGGACGGTCACGACCTGCCGTGGCACCGCGTTCTGCGCGCCAACGGCACACCCGCGCCGCACCTGGTGCACACGCAGCTGGAGCTGCTGCGCGCGGAGGGCGTGCTCGCGGACGGGCAGCGGATCAGCATGCGCAAGTACCGCTGGCGCCCCTGAACTGCTGCCGATCGGGTGGTGGTGTCATTCCGGACTTCCGGGGGTTCGTCGCGTGCGGCACACTCACCGGTGCGATAGAGCGAAACAAGCGACATATCGTCCAACTGGGGAGAGTAATTCGTGAGCATGTTCCGGAGAAATATTGCCCGTATGTCAGCGGCTGTCACCGGCGTCGTCGTTCTGACGCTGACGGTTGCGGGCACGGCCACAGCGGCCACCGCCCGCAACGGTGTCTGCGAGACCGGCGAGTTCTGCCTTTACTGGGGCAGCAACTTCACCGGTTCGGTGTCGGATTTCGATGGCTCGCTCTCGAACTACGGTAGTAGTCAGCCGACCTGCTACGAATTCCGGACGCCCGGCATGCCCGGGTACCAGCAGTGCGTGAAGAACAATGCCGCGTCCGCGCGGAACAAGACGCAGGCGAACAACGTCACCGTATACGCCGGCAGCGGTTTTGTGCCTCCGTCGGACTTCTTTGCTCCCGGGCAGGCACGCAACCTGAATTCGGGTGTTCAGAATAACAACGGCTCACACAGGTTCGTGCACGTCTGAGTCCGGACTCAGAGGTTCTCGTCCGCCTGGGTGCGGTGGGCCAGGTGTTCGGCCGGGATCTGGCCCAGCCGGCCCGCCTGGAAGTCCTCGAACGCCTCGACGATCTCCTGGCGCGTGTTCATCACGAACGGGCCGTACCGCGCCACCGGCTCGTTGATCGGCAGGCCGCCCAGCACCAGGATCTCCCAGCCGGTCGGGCTGTTCGCCGGCTGCGTGTCCGCCGCCAGGACCGTCACCGCGTCGCCGTGGCCCAGGACGGCCAGCTGACCCTCCTCGATCGGCCGCCGCGTGGGGCCGACCGTGCCGCGGCCGGACAGCACGTACACCAGGGCGTTGTAGTCCGCCGGCCACGGCATCGCGAGACGGGCCCCTGGCGAGACCGTCGCGTGCAGGTAGGTGATCGGGCTGTGCGTCACGCCCGGGCCGTCGTGCCCGGCGAGCGAGCCCGCGATCACCCGCACCAGCGCGCCGCCGTCGTCGCTGGACAGCAGCGTGGCGTCGGCCGCCTGGATGTCCTGGTAGCGCGGGGTGGTCATCTTCTTGCTGCGCGGCAGGTTGACCCACAGCTGCACACCGTGGAACAGGCCGCCCTTCGCGACCATGTCCTGCGGCGGCACCTCGTTGTGCAGGATGCCGGCCCCGGCGGTCATCCACTGCGTCGCGCCGTCGGTGATCAACCCGCCGCCACCGATGGAGTCGGTGTGCTCGAACGCGCCGTCGATCATGTAGGTCACCGTCTCGAACCCGCGGTGCGGGTGCCACGGCGCGCCCTTCGCCTCGCCGGGCCCGTACTCGACGGCGCCCATGTGGTCCAGCAGCAGGAACGGGTCGGCCAGCGCCAGCTCGACGCCGGGGAACGGGCGGCGCACCTGGAAGCCCTCGCCCTCGAGGAACCGCTGCGCGGTGACGACCTTGCCGACGCCGCGCCAGTTCGTGTCGGGCACGGGCAGCTCCGGCAGGCGGGGCAGGGTCAGCGTGTCCGCGGTGATCGCCGGCATGACACCCTCCTTCGGGTCACGGCAAGAAGCCTATGCCCGCAAGAAGGTAGTTGCAGCCTCAATTATTCCCGGGTGATCTGATGCGCGGCACGGGTCAGGCCGCGCATCGAGTGCTCCGTCGAGTGCGGGTGCAGAGCGTGCACGGCGAGGCGGAACAGCAGCGCGTGCAGCAGGACCTGGGACCACTCCGGCAGGTGCGACCAGCGGCGCAGGATGCCGTCGTCCGCGCCGCCCCAGGCGAGCGCGTCGACCACGACCACCGCGGCGGCCCACTCGGCCGGGCGGTGGTAGGCGGTGAAGTCGGTGATGCCGGGCGCGGCGTCCCCGTCGAACAGGACGTTGCCGAACAGGTCGCCGTGCACGACCTGCGGACGCAGCGACAGCGGCTTGCGCGAGCCGGCGAGGACGTCGAACAGGCGGCCGCCGAGCGCCGGGTCCAGCGGCGCGTCCTCCTTGCCCGCGGCGGCCCGGTCGGCCATCGCGAACACGTCGACGCGGGCGGACAGGAAGCGCGGCACCTTCAGGTCCGCGGTCGCCTTGTGCAGTCGCAGCGACGCGGCCACGACCTCGTCGTAGCGCGGCTCGGGTCTGCCGTCGACGTGGTGGAACGCGGCCCAGCCTCCGACGACCCAGCGGCCGTCGGAGGCGCGGACCGGTCTGCCGATACGCAGCTCGGGCACCTGCAGGTCATCGAGGGTCTGTGCGACCCAGGTGGCCTCGGCGGGGTTTGTCACGGGCCGCAGCGCGACCTCGCCGCAGCGCCACTGCGGTCCGGCCTCGAGCAACTCCGGCTCGATCTCCTTGGCACCGAAGGCCGCGCGGACGTGCAGGGGCGGCGGGGACGCAGTCACGACCAGCCACGGTACCGCCTGCCTGCACGTACCCCGATCAGTAGGTCGGCAGGCTCTGGTCGACGTCCCTCGCCCAGCCGAGCACGCCGCCGCCGACGTGCACCGCGTCGCGGAAGCCCGCCTGGTGCAGCGCGGCCAGCGCCTCCGCGGACCGGCCACCGGACTTGCAGTGCAGCACGATCGGCTTGTCCTGCGGCAACTCGGCGAGCGCCTCGCCCGACAGGATGCGGTCCTTCGGGATCAGCACGGCCCCGGGGATGTTCACGATCTCCCACTCGTGCGGCTCGCGGACGTCGATCAGCGCGAAGTTCTCGCCCCGGTCGAACTTCTCCTTGAGCTCGCGCGGGGTGATCGTGTGCCCGGCCGCGGCCTGCTGCGCGTCCTGGGACACCACGCCGCAGAACGCGTCGTAGTCGATCAGTGCCTCGATCGGCTTGGTCTCCGGGTCCTTGCGGATGCGCACGGTCCGGTACGACATCTCGAGCGCGTCGTACACCATCAGCCTGCCCAGCAGCGGCTCGCCGATGCCGGTGAGCAGCTTGATCGCCTCGGTCACCATGATCGAGCCGATCGACGCGCACAGCACGCCGAGCACGCCGCCCTCGGCGCACGACGGGACCATGCCGGGCGGCGGCGGCTCGGGGTAGAGGTCGCGGTAGTTCAGGCCCTGGCCGTTCGGCGCGTCCTCCCAGAACACGCTGACCTGGCCCTCGAACCGGAAGATCGAGCCCCAGACGTACGGCTTGCCCAGCAGCACGGCCGCGTCGTTGACCAGGTAGCGCGTGGCGAAGTTGTCCGTGCCGTCGAGGATCAGGTCGTAGCCGGCGAAGATGTCGAGCGCGTTGTCCGAGGTGAGCTGCTCCTGGTGCAGGTTCACCGTGACGAACGGGTTGATCTCTGCCACCGACTCCTTGGCCGACAACGCCTTCGGCTTGCCGACGTCGGACTGACCGTGGATCACCTGGCGCTGCAGGTTGGACTCGTCGACGATGTCGAAGTCGACCACGCCGAGGGTGCCGACACCCGCCGCGGCCAGGTACAGCAGCGCGGGGCTACCGAGCCCGCCGGCGCCGACCACGAGCACCTTGGCGTTCTTGAGCCGCTTCTGCCCGTCCATCCCGACGTCCGGGATGATCAGATGGCGGCTGTAGCGGGCGACCTCCTCCTTGGTCAGCTCCTCGGCGGGTTCGACCAGGGGCGGCAAACTGCCTGCCATCGTTCCTCCTCGACGCGTGATACGTGCACCCCATTCAACGCGTCCGTCCCACGGCGTCTTCCGCGGGTCTCACAGCGTGAGACAGCACCGGGGGACGGCACCGTGGGGCGGCTCAGCGGGCCTGCGGATTCGGCCAGGGGTTGTAGACGCAGGTCTTGCCGTCGGCACGCACCGGGTCGTCGTAGCCGGCCTTCTTGTTGAGCTGCGCGACGTAGTTGTTGGAGACGCCGAACGACTGCTGCATCATCACCGGCGCCAGCCCGCCGTTCTTCTGGCAGCCGACGTGGTCCTTGCCGAACGCGTGCCCGATCTCGTGGTTGATCGCGTAGATCCGGTAGTTGCCGATGTCGCCGCCGAACGCGACCGCGCCGCGCACCCACCGCGCCAGGTTGATCATCAGCCGACCCTGGTCCCGCCGCCAGCACGACGACTCGTACTTGATCGAGTAGCCGCAGTACTCGTCCTTGTGCGTGGTGTTCGGCGAGGACAGGCTGATCCGGATGTCGGGGTTCGCGTTGCCGTTGACGCGCTGCACGGAAACCTGCCCGGTGCCCGGCCAGCTGCGCGGGTCGGCGAGTGTGGCGTCGACGAGCGAGGCGAAGGAGTCGTTGCCGCCGTAGGGCTTCAGGTCGACACCCTGCTCGACCTCGATGGTGTAGGTGAACAGCTGGCCGCCCTTGCCGACGCGCTTGCCGCCGCCGGGCAGGACGTCCCACTTGCTCTTGCCATTCTGCGTGAACGACGCGCCCTTGGGCAGTTCGGCGGTGGGGATGTTCAGGTCGGGCGGGACCGCGGGCTGCTCGGACAGGTCCGGGGCGACGTCGCCGTCGCCGCCCGGCTGCTGCGCCTGGTTCGCGACACCGGCCTGGTCCGCGCCGCCGGCCTGCTGGCCCTTCGTGTCGCCGATCGTCTGCAGGATGGCCACCACGGTGATCGCGATCAGGACCGGGATCGCGTAGATCCGCCAGCCGTAGGTCGCCATCACGCCCTTCAGCCCGCGCTTGCGTGGGCGGCGTCTGCGCTGGTCACCCCGGGTGGGCTGATCGGTGGGACGCCACGACGCGGCGAGAGGCTGCGCCTGGGGACGGCGCGCCCCGGACCGGTATCGTTCCTGGGTCGCCCGCTTGGTCACGGGAACCAGGGTGCCATAGTTCGCCCTCCGACCTCGTGTCCAGGTGAAGACCTCACCATTCGTCCGTTTCCGCGCGCTCCCACATGCCTAGTACGGCGCGGGCCACCGTGCCGGGTCGTTCCATCTGCGCGACGTGCCCGGTGTTGGGCAGCACGAGCAGCCGCCCGCGGGGCAGCAGCTGGGCCGTCCGCGGCGCCTTGCGCACCGTGACCAGCCTGTCCTTCGCGCCCCACACGACGAGCGTCGGCGCGGGGATCGTCGGCGCGATGCGCCACAGCGAGCGCGATCGCGGCGCGAGCCAGGTGCGGAACAGGCCCACCGTGCTGCGCGCGAGCGCCGGGTTGGACCACACCAGCCGCTCGCGCTCCTCGAACTCGTTGGCGGCCTCGCGCCTGCGGGTCTCCGGGATGCGGTGCGGCTCGGCGAAGCAGAGCGACAGCAGTCGCATGACCCGGCGGTCGAGGTCCTCGCGGGCCATGCTGCGGCGCACCGGCGGCCCGATGAGCGGCAGGTAGGCGACCGCGAGCCGCGGGTCGGACATGCGCGACAGGTACGGCCGCAGGTCGGGCATCGCCGGGGAGATGAGCGTCAGCGTGCGCACCAGCTCGGGGTGGCGCGACGCGAGCAGCATCGAGATCGCGCCGCCCATGGAGTTGCCGAACAGGTGCACCGGCCCGGCGTCGAGGCCGCGGACGAAGCGCGCCACGGCGTCGGCGTGCGCGGGCATCGAGTAGTCGAAGTGCCGCGGCGGCTCGGTGCGGCCGAAGCCGGGCAGGTCGACCGCGATACCCGGCATGCGCGTGGAGAGCTGGGCGGCGAGATCGGTCCAGTTGGTCGCGGAGCCGCCGAGCCCGTGCACGTAGACCGCCATCTCCTTGGCGTCGTCCGGCCCCGGCGTGCGCCGCACGTGCAACGTCACGCCGCCGGAGGTCTGGTCCGCGCCGGGCCACGGCGGGATCGACATGTCGACGGGCGGCAGCGTCGCGTCCGAAAGCGGAACGTGGGTGACAGGAGGCCTGGTCGTGGCGCTGGAGCTCATCGTTTCAGTATCCGTGAGAAGACCGACCGTCGCGTATCGGTGCTACCGGCGAGTAAGGTCACATGAACCCGCACCGTGTCGGTAACCCCGGCTCGGGAAGGAGTGGACGCGCGTGGGAGGCGGCATGTCGGAGACGACGGCGACACAGCATGGGGGCCTCACCGGTCAGGCCCAGGCGAACCGGGCGGCCCGGCTGCCCCGCACGGCGAGACGCGCGCAGTTACTCGACGCCGCGCAGGACGTGTTCGCGGCGAACGGCTATCACGCGGCGGCGATGGACGAGATCGCCGAGCGGGCCGGGGTCTCGAAACCCGTGCTGTACCAGCACTTTCCCGGCAAGCTCGAGCTCTACATGGCGTTGCTGGAGATGCACGTCGACGAGCTGATCGAGCGCGTGTCCGACGCGATGCAGTCGACGACGGACAACAAGCTGCGCGTGCGGAACGCGGTGGCCGCGTACTTCGACTTCGTCGACGGTGAGAGCCAGGCCTACCGGCTCGTCTTCGAGTCGGACCTGCGCGGCGAGCCGGCCGTCCAGGCGGCCATCGACCGCGGCACGGACGCCTGCGTCCGCGCGATCACGGCGACGATCACCGCGGACGCGGGCCTGGACGAGCAGCGCGCGTCGCTGCTGGCCGTGGGCCTGGTGGGCATCAGCCAGGTGGCGGCGCGCTCGTGGCTGTCCAACAAGGCATCGATGGCCAAGCAGGACGCCGTCGCCCTGATCTCGAACCTGGCGTGGAAGGGCATCGGTGGCGGTTTCCCGCTGCAGAACCCCTGACCGGTAGCGCTCGCAGGCCGGAATGGCGGTACCAAAGTGTTCCGCCAACAGGAGTAACGTTCCCGGAATGTCCGGCCGCACTGACTCCGACAGCACCGGCGACGCCAGACGCGACCGGTGGCGCTCGCACCGGGCGGCGCGGCGGGCCGAGTTCGTCGAGGCCGCCATGCGGGCGCTCGCCGAGCACGGGCCCGATGTCGGGATGGACCACATCGCCGCGGAGGCCGGGGTCACCAAACCCGTGCTGTACCGGCATTTCGCCGACAAGGCCGACCTGTTCGTCGCGCTCGGGCAGCGCGGCACGGAGATCCTCTTCGACCGGCTCATCCCCGCCATGAACAACGAGGAGGCGCCGGTCCCCCGCATCCGCAAGAGCCTCGACGCCTTCTTCTCGACCGTCGAGGAGCACCCGAACCTCTACCGCGTCCTCGTCCGCCGCTCGTTCGCCAAGGCGACCGTCGAGCAGGACATCGTGGCCGAGGACAAGGAGCTCATCGCGAACGCGCTGGCCGCCCTGCTCGGCGACTACCTGCGCTCGCTGAACATCGACTCCGGCGGCGCCGAGCCGTGGGGACACGGCATCGTCGGCATGGTGCAGAACGTCAGCGAGTGGTGGCTCGAGCGCCGCACCATGAGCCGCGACGCGGTCGTCGAGTACCTCACGCAGATCATCTGGTCCGCGATCGACGGCTTCACCCGCGCACACGGCATCGCCCTCGACCCGGACAAGCCGCTCGAGGTGAACAAGGTGGTAAAGCTCCGCGCCGACGACGCGGGCTGACGTTCGTCGGCTCAGGCGGCGTGCCACGACTCCTTGCCGGTCAGCTCGGGCCTGCCCAGCGCAACCTCAGGGGAACGTGACGCAACTCAGCCACAAGTACGTCCCGAAACCGCACCATCCCCCGGAACGCAACCAACACTTTGAAATCCGGGGAGGCGGTCGAGTGGTAAAGCTCCGCGCCGACGACGCGGGCTGGCAACTACGTGGCGAAACCCACGCGGCGGCTGTCGGCCGTGCCGATCTCCACGTACGCGACTCGCGCGGACGGCACCACGAACCGGCGACCCTTGTCGTCGACCAGGCTCAGCGTGCCGGCGGAGTCCTTCAGTGCGGACGCGACGAGGGACTCGATCTCCTCCTGCGTCTGGTCGCTGTTGAGCACCAGCTCCCGTGCGGTGTCCGCGACTCCGACCTTGACCTCCACGCTGACCTCCGGCTCGCAAGCAAAACGCTGACTCCGCTAAGGCTAGCCGAGTCCCAGGGCGGTCATCCGCCGCCCGTGTGCCTGCTGCAACCGCCGGAACAACGCGGCGATTCCCGCCAGGTCGCCGGTGCCGCTGACGATGAGCTCGGCGAGGCCGTCCCGCTCGGCGACCACGTACTGCGCCTGCGTCAGCGCCTCGCCCAGCAGCCGCCGCCCCCACAGCGTGAGCCGGTCGCGCACGGTCCTGTCCTGCTCGATGGCCGAGCGGACCTCCCGCTCCGCGAACGCCGAGTGCCCGGTGTCGGCGAGCACCTCGTGCACGAGCGTGCCGGTGTCCTCGTCGACCCAGTTGGCGATCTCGCGGTACAGGTCCGCCGCGAGCCCGTCGCCGACGTACGCCTTCACCAGCGACTCCAGCCACGACCGCGGCGCGGTCGACGCGTGCCAGGTGTCGAAGTGCCCGATGAACGGCCGCATCGCGTCCTGCACGTCCACGCCGCGGTCGGCCAGGAAGCGCTCGATCCGTGTGTAGTGACCGATCTCCGCGGCCGCCATCGCCGACAACGCGGCCCGTCCAGGCAGCGTGGGAGCCGTGCGCGCATCCTCGGAAAGCCGGTCGAAAGCGGACAACTCGCCGTAGGCGAGCACGCCGAGCAGATCGACGATTCCCTGGTCGATCACCCGATCGGTACCCGACTCGCCAACAGCGCTCATGAGCCAAGAGACTATCCGTCCGGGTGCGCAGGTAGACTGAGCAGGACGCGAGCTGCTGAAAGCCGCGTACAGAGGGTGTGCGCGCCTCGCCGGCCCTCCCGCACCGACGGTGCGGTCGAGCGGCCCGTCCAGGGCGGAGCGCGCTGGACCAGAGGGAGAAGCAGATCAACAACACATCCGAAGTGGACGCGGTCGAGCTGGAACACAGCGAGGCCGGCGTCCCTGAAACAGACACGTCTCATCCGCTCCAGGCCGGTGCTCCGGTCCGCGACGACTCACCGACCTTCGCAGAGTTCGACATCCGTCCCGAGATCGTCAAGGCCCTGTCCGAGGCCGGGATCGAGCGGACCTTCGCCATCCAGGAGCTGACGCTGCCGCTGGCGCTCGCCGGCGAGGACGTCATCGGGCAGGCCCGCACCGGCACCGGCAAGACGCTGGGCTTCGGCGTGCCGCTGCTCCAGCGGATCACCACGCCCGGCGACGGCACGCCGCAGGTGCTCGTCGTCGTGCCGACCCGCGAGCTGTGCCTGCAGGTCACCCACGACATGGCCGACGCGGGCAAGTACCTCGGCATCCGGGTGCTGTCCATCTACGGCGGGCGGCCGTACGAGCCGCAGATCGAGGCGCTGCGCAAGGGCGTCGACGTCGTCGTCGGCACGCCCGGCCGGCTGCTCGACCTCGCCGAACAGCGCCACCTGGTGCTCGGCAAGGTCGGCGCGCTCGTGCTCGACGAGGCCGACCGCATGCTCGACCTGGGCTTCCTGCCCGACATCGAGCGGATCCTGCGCATGGTCCCCGAGGACCGGCACACGATGCTCTTCTCGGCCACCATGCCCGGCCCGATCATCACGCTGGCCCGCACGTTCCTGCACCAGCCGACCCACATCCGCGCCGAGGACAACGACGCTGGTGCGATCCACGAGCGCACCCGGCAGTTCGTCTACCGGGCGCACGCGCTGGACAAGATCGAGATCGTGGCCCGCGCGCTGCAGGCCGAGGGCCGCGGCCTGACGATGATCTTCAGCCGGACCAAGCGGACCGCGCAGAAGGTCGCCGACGATCTCGAGGAGCGCGGCTTCGCGGTCGCCGCCGTGCACGGCGACCTGGGCCAGGGCGCGCGCGAGCAGGCGCTGCGCGCGTTCCGTGCCGGCAAGGTCGACGTGCTGATCTCGACCGACGTCGCCGGCCGCGGCATCGACATCGAGGGCGTCACGCACGTCATCAACTTCCAGTGCCCCGAGGACGACGGCACCTACGTGCACCGCATCGGCCGCACCGGCCGGGCCGGGCGCGAGGGCGTCGCGGTCACGCTCGTCGACTGGGACGAGGAGCCGCGCTGGAAGCTCATCAGCGACACGCTCGGCCTGGACATCCCGGAGCCGACGGAGACCTACTCCACCTCCGAGCACCTGTTCAGCGACCTCGACATCCCGGCCGGCTCGACCGGCAGGCTGCCGCTGTCCAAGCGGACCCGTGCCGGCCTGTCCGCGGAGCCGGAGGAGGACCTGGGCGGCAAGGACTCCCGCGGTCGCGGCCGGGGTCGCGACCGGCGCCGCCGCGGTGGCGTGAAGAGCGGTGTCGCCGCCGAGGGTGACGGCGCCCGCACGACCGACGCCGATGGCGGCGAGTCGCGGCAGCGCCGCCGCCGCAAGCGCACCCGGGGCGGCGGCGAGAACCAGCAGGCCGAGCCGACGGCCGACACGTCCGGCACCTCGCCGGCCGGCCGGTCCGACCGTCCGGCGCGCCAGCGGCGCAGGCGGCGCAGCCGGGGCGGCCTCGACGCCGGGACCGAGACGCCGAACGCGAGCGAAACAGGCCCTTCGGCAGACTGACCCCTCGTGACCCACCATTTCGGGGACGAGGATGTGCTGGACGGCTCCGCGGACGAGATCCCGGAGCCGGCCGAGCGCACCCGCTTCACCCGCGGGCGTGACGTCCTGGTCGCGGCCCTGATCGTGGTGGTCGCGCTGGTCGTCGGGGTCCTCGTGTGGAACTCCAGCGACAACCGCGCGACGACCTCGCAGACGTACTCCGGCGCGGCGGCATCACCCGCCGCGCCGACCGCGTTCCCGCCGTCGCTCGGCGAGTCCTGGCGCGCGAAGAGCGCGGCCACGCCCGAGCCGGTGACGGTGGGCCCCGCGGTGGTCACGGGCAACGGCAGCGAGGTCGCCGGCCGCGACCCGGTCAGCGGCAAGATCCGCTGGCGCTACACCCGCGACCTGCCGCTGTGCACGCTGGCCGGCGCGTGGTCGATGGCCGTCGCGGTCTACGCGAAGACGGACAACCTCCTGCCCGCGAGCGATCCCCGCAAGGCGGGCGGCTGCAGCGAGGTGACCGCGCTCGACCCGGGCACCGGCAAGCGCGGCAAGCAGCCCAAGCCGGGCGAGGAGCGCGACAAGCCCGACGGCGGGCAGCGCAACTCCGACGCCGAGCGCGACACCCGGCTGCTGTTCGACGGCAGCTACGTGACGACCACCGGCGACCGGCTGCTGACGACCTGGCGCTCGGACCTGGTGCAGACCATGGAGTACGGCCGGGTGCCGGCCCTGGTGAACCCGGACAAGCAGCCGCGGACCGGGTGCGAGTACCACACGATCACCGTGGTGCAGAGCCGGATCGCGGTCGTCGAGGACTGCCCGGACGACGAGGGCGACCGGCTGACCGTGTACCGCGCGACCGGCAACGACGACTCGGAGAAGCCCGAGATCGCGGCGAGCGTCGCGGTCCCGAACGGCTCGCGCGTGGTGGCGATGACCGACCAGTGCCGGCTCAACCCGGACGACGCAGAGGACGTGCAGCAGTGCACCGCCTACGTCGCACCGGACCCGGCGCGGCTGCTCGTGCTGAACGAGAAGGGCGAGCAGGTCGGCAGCTACCCACTGTCACTGGGCCCGGGTGACCTCGACGAGGAGCCCGCGGACCACGTCGTCCCGGCGACGCACACGCCGGTCGCGGTCTACTGGTACACCGGCTCGAGCACGATCGCGCTGTCCGCGGCCGACCTGAGTCCGCTGTGGACGGTGGACGGCACGGTCGGCCCCGGCACGATGTTCGCCGGTCGGATGCTCGTCCCGGTGCGCGACGGCATCCGGGTGCTGCGGCCGGCGACCGGCGAGCCGGTCGGCACGCTGCCGGTGAACCGCGACGGCTACACCGGGCCGGTCGCAATGTCGACGCTCGGTCCCATGGTGTACGAGCAGCGTGGCGACACCCTCGTGGCCATGCGCTGAACCTCACGCAGTGTCACAGTTCACTCGCTCTGTACAGCGACTCCAGCCTTGGTGAGGCACACTCGATAGTGTGAACCTCCCGTCGTCGCAGATCAGCCCGCATCGGGGCGGCCGGGTCGATCTGCCCGGCCGGTACGGCCCGATCGCCGCGTTGCACGCCCGCACGCCCACGACCGGCCATCCCCCGCCCGTGGCACTGCTGGTGCCTGGCTACACGGGGTCCAAAGAGGACTTCGCGCCGCTGCTCGACCCGATCGCCGACGCGGGCTTCGACGCGATCGCGATCGACATGCCGGGCCAGTACGAGTCCGGCGGTCCGGACGACGAGGACGCCTACCTGCCCGCGGCACTGGGCATGGTGATCGCGGAGCTGGTGGGCAAGCTCGCCGCCGAGGGCAACCAGGTGGTGCTGCTGGGGCATTCCTACGGTGGCCTGGTGGCGCGCGGCGCGGTGCTGGCCGGCGCGCCGGTCACGGGCCTGACGTTGATGGACACGGGGCCGGGCGAGCTGCCGGACGGCCTGCGCCGCCAGACGCTGGACCTCGGCGAGCCGGCGATGCGGGAACACGGCATCGAGGCGGCGCAACGGATGCGCGAGCAGCTGGACGCGATGGCGCCGCCGGGGCCGGACGGTCCCCCACCGCCGGAGCTGGCGACCCTGTTCCGGGAACGGTTCGTGCGGTCGCGACCGGCCGCGCTGCTGGGCAAGGCGCGGGCGCTGCGTTGCGAGCCGGACCTGGTGTCGTCACTGGCCCGCACGATGCACACGGGCGGCATCCCGTGCGTGGTGGTCTGCGGCGAGACCGACGACGCGTGGTCGGTGTCCTCGCAACGCGACATGGCCGACCGCCTGGACGCCGACTTCGCGGTGATCCCCGACGCCGGGCACAGCCCGAACACGGAGAATCCCGAGGAACTGCTGGCCACGCTGATCCCCACGTGGCGCTCCTGGCTGGCCGCCTGAGACCTCGAATGGGGCCGTCAGCCGATCGCTGAAGTGCGACAACGTGCTGACAACTCCTTGCACGCAGCCCCACCCTCTCCGGGGGGCCACCCACGTTCCAGCGTACCCGCTCGACGTGTCGGGAAGATCAAGAAGAGCGTGCCTGTGGACAGGTCACGCGGTTGTGGACAACTGTCAGGACCACCACAGGAGCCACATCGTCACTCCGGTGATCACCAGCACCGCGAGCGCCGCCAGGCCGGCCAGCCAGCCGCCGTTGCGGTCCGCCACCCGCTGCACCACCACGGCCAGGACCGCCGCACCGAGGTGACCGCCCACCATCGTCGCGCCGGGGCCGGGCATGTCGCGGATCCAGGCGAGGACCTGGAAGACCAGCACCACGATCGCGAGCACCGACAGGCCGACGGCCAGCGCGCCCGTCAGCTCGCGGGCGAAACGGGCGAAACCGCCGGGTCGCTCAGCGGGGTGTATCGCCAAGGCCACCGTCGCAGCTTCGGAGCGGGGGTCGGGAGTCGCCAGGGGCACCGTGGGGGAACTCTCTGACACGGGTCATCCCTTCACCTCATCGGCACGAGCAAGCAACGCCCACGGCTCGGCCTGCGGGCCGGCGGCCTGCCCCTCCGGACAACTGCGACGGAAGTCACACCAGGCGCATTGCCTACCCACTTGCGGTGGAAACAACACATCCGGATCGCCACCGGCCTTGAGGGTATCCGTCGCCAGGTTGAACTCCTCGGCCGACTCCTCCGCCCGCTGCCGCTGCCTGGTCAGCGACTCCTCGGTGTGCTCCCACGCCGCCACCGTCCCGCTCGGCAGGTGATGCAGCTCCACCCGGCTGCACGGCCGCCGCAGCGTGCGCCGCGCGGCCAGGGCGTACAGCGCGAGCGCCTGAGAGGCCCGGGCGTCGTCCGTGGTCAGCGCCGTGCGGCCGGTCTTGTAGTCGACGATCACCAGCTCGCCGTCGCGCTCGTCGATGCGGTCGACCCGGCCCTCGGCGACGATCGTGCCGATCGGCGCGGACACCCAGCGCTCGAGGCCGATCGGGTCGTCGGCGACGTCGATGCCCTCGACGTACTCGGCCACCCAGCCCGCCGCGATGTCCCGGTAGGTCGCCGCCTGAACCGGGCCGGCGAAACCCTCGTCGTTCCAGTTCTGGCCGACCAGCGCGGCGCCGGCCTCCGGCGTGCGGCGGCGCACCGGCAGCTCGAAGAACGCCCGCAGCGAGTTGTGCACCACCGCGCCGAGCGTGCTGTGCGCGAACGCGCCCCCGCGCGGCGGCGTCGGCCGGTCGAGATAGTTCATGCGGAACCGCCGCGGGCAGTCCATCCAGGTCGACAGCCGGGCCGGCGTGACCTTGATCAGCTTGCGCGGCATCGCGTCGAACCCGAGTTGCACGCGTCAACCGTAGAGCAGCCCACCGACACTCAGGCGCCCCCTACGAACCCCCGCACGGAATCCGCGATGAGCTGCACGGCGATCGCGGCGAGCAGCAGGCCGGCGATCTTCGCGAGCAGGGTGATGCCGCTGTCCTTGATCAGCCGGATCAGCGCGCCCGAGTACCGCAGGCACAACCACAACACCAGGTGCACGGCCACGATCGCGGCCGCGAGCGCCACGTACGAGCCCGCCCGGCCGTCGGCCTGGCGGACGAACACGATCGTCGCCGCGATCGCTCCCGGGCCGGCCAGCAGCGGCGTGCCCAGCGGCACCAGCGCCACGTTCACGTCGTCGACTGCCTGTGGCTGGTTGGCCTCGCGGCCGGTGAGCAGATCGAGCGCGATCAGCAGCAGGAGCAGCCCGCCCGCGCCCTGCAGCGCCGGGATGCCGATGTGCAGGTAGCTCAGGATCGCCTCGCCGCCGATGGCGAACAGGCTGATCACGGCCAGCGACACCAGCACGGCCTGGCGGGCGGCACGCATCCGCGCGGGCCTGGGCCTGCGGCCGACGAGGCTGAGGAACACCGGCACGGTGCCCGGCGGGTCCATGATCACCACGAGCGTGATCGTGACCTCGGTGAACAGACGGACGTCGAAAATCGTCACGAGCCGCCGACGATCCCGACGCCGGTGGCCCGCTCGGCGATCGCGTCGAGCATCTCGGGGGCGGTCGTCTCCTGGCCGAGCTCGATGACCTTGTTCGTGCCGTGGTAGTCGCTCGAGCCAGTGGTGATCAGCCCCAGCTCGTCGGCCAGGGCGCGCAGACGTTCGCGTGCCTCGAGATCGTGGTCCGGGTGGTCCACCTCGAGGCCGCCGAGACCGAGCGCGGCCAGCTCCTTGATCACGTCCGCGGTGACCGTCCGCCCGCGGTGGTGGGCGAACGCGTGCGCGAGCACGGTCACCCCGCCCGCGCCGGCGATCGTCTCGAGCGAGGACTCGACCGGGGTTCGCGAGCTGGGCACGTAGTAGCGCCCGCGATCGTTGAGGTACTGCGTGAACGCTTCGTCCACAGTGGACACAATGCCCGCGCGGACGAGCGCCATCGCGATGTGCGGGCGGCCCGGCGTCGCGTCGTGGGGCACGCCGGCGAGCAGGTCGTCGGCGTCGACGGGCAGGCCGTCCGCCGCCATCCGGTCGGCGATCGCGGCGAGGCGCTTGCGCCGGTCGGCCCGGGTGCGCGCGGCCTCGGCGACGACGGCCGGGGCCTGCGGGTCGAAGAGGTAGGCGAGCAGGTGCACGGTGCAGTGCCCGCCGCGGCCGTCCGGGCTCACACAGGACAGCTCCGCCCCGCGGACCAGCCGCAGCCCGGCCGGCAGCGCGGCGAGCGCGTCGGCCCAGCCGGACGTGGTGTCGTGGTCGGTGATCGCGACGGCGTCCAGCCCGGCGGCCGCCGCGTGCGCGACGAGCTCGGCCGGGGTGTCGGTGCCGTCCGACGCGGTCGAGTGGGTGTGCAGATCGATCCTCACGTGCCCTATTGAACGTGAGGAGCCGGCTCAGCCGACCATCGGCTTGCGCTTGGCCAGCCGCTGCGCCTTGATCATCGAGAAACGGGCCTTCTGCGCTTCCTTGTCACCGAAGACCAGCTCGGAGATCGCGTCGTAGACCTGCTCGGCCTTGGGCAGGTACGTCAGCTTGTTCAGCGCCTGGATCTGACCGGCTGACTCGACGATCATCGTGCCGTAGCCGAGCAGCCTGCCCATGAGCGGACGCTCGTAGGTGAGGTCGGTCACCTTGCTGATCGGCATCATCAGCACCTTCGTGGTGATGATGCCGGTCGTCATCATCATCCGTTGGTCGGTGACGACGATCCGTTCGACCCACCAGATCAGGACCTGGTAGGTGAAGCGGAGCACGACGAACAGCGCGGCGTACCAGAGGATGTTCTGGATCAGCCACATGGACGGCGGCAGCAGGTAGGAGATCATCACGGCGACCGCCAGCAGTGCGATTGCCTCGAACACTTCCCAGGCGAGGCAAGCCCAGTGCAGGCGCACCCGGATGACCCGCCGCTCGGAGTCCAGTAGGTACTCGTCGGGATCGCGTGGCGCGAACATGGTTCGACGTTACTCGATCAGGTCTGGAAGACCGAGCGGACGAACGTGATCACCGCTTCTGCGGCGTCCTTCAGCGTGTTGAGGATGGACGTCACGAGCGCAGCGGACTGGACTGGCTGGGTAACCAGGAAGAACACAATCAACGCCGCGCCGGAAATTATCAGAACCTTCTTGACATTCACCGCGAGCTACTCCGTGTCCCTTGCGTTCCGTGATCGTCGGTTGTTCAACAAAAACTGTAAACAACTTGTACCGCACCGCGCTCGAGAACGGGAGGGGAGTCCCGCTCTTGGGGCAGAGCTCACCTGTGATAAAGCGGTTTGGCTACGCTGTGTATCCGTGACAGGTGCCCACATTCCGATGATCAGGTGTGTCGGAGCCATCGTTCATGACTCAGCGGGACGACTGCTGCTCATCCAACGGGGCCATGAACCGGGCGCAGGCCTGTGGTCACTGCCCGGCGGCCGCGTAGAACAGGCCGAAACGGACGCCGAGGCGGTCGCGAGGGAGCTGCTGGAGGAAACCGGCCTGTCGGTTCGCTCCGGGCCGCTGATCGGTCGGGTGGAGCGGCCCGCGCCGTCCGGGGTGTACGAGATCTTCGACTACGCGTGCGAGGTCGTCGGCGGCGCGCTCCGGGCCGGCGACGACGCTTCCGACGTGGCTTGGGTGGGGGTGGCGGAGTTCACCGGGCTCGTCGAGCGCGGGTTGCTGGTGGCCGAGCTGGCGGAGACGCTGCGGGAGTGGAACGCACTCCCGAGGTGAGCGGCTGGCCGGAGTGCTCAGCCCGGGCCGAGCTGGGCCGACCGTCGCACCGCAACACGGCGGGCACAACGCCTCGAAACCCCAGCCCACGCGGGGGCCCCCCGATTTCCAGCCTAGTCGGGCACGCAGACATTTCCGGAGGTCGGAAGCTGTTCTGTGGATGGCTGGGCCGGTTGTGGACAACTCGCCCGGGGACCCCCGTTTTCAACGCTACGGACGGGGACCGACAGTTCGGGCGCGAGTGGCTGACGAAGCCCTCAGCCTGTGGGCAGCCATCGCCCTTGTGGACAACCGGCCGGGGGGATCCCCCGTTTTCGACGCTACGGACGATCACCGACTGCCCGGAGGTGATCAGCTGAGGTGTCCCTCAGCCCGTGGACGATCCGCGGCGTGCGCGGAACCTATGGACAGCTCAGGTGAGCCATTCCATGCGTTCGCCGTGGAAGGCGGTTCTTGCCAGGGCGGTGGCGGATCGCT
>Ga0164241_10002478_pt1 | contig 19933 bp, 17 predicted proteins | sample OricomyardsoilBY_FD_108780 | JGI IMG/M metagenome (GOLD analysis project Ga0164241, IMG submission 108780) | Backyard soil microbial communities from Emeryville, California, USA - Original compost - Back yard soil (BY) | ecosystem: Environmental > Terrestrial > Soil > Unclassified | place: USA... | reverse complement strand
GCCTCGCAGTACGCGAACAGCAGCTTGGCTCCGTGCTTGATGATGCCGCCGTGCTCCTGGGCGACCCCGGGCAGGAAGCCCGGCACGTCCTCGAAGGTCACGATCGGGATGTTGAAGCAGTCGCAGAACCGGATGAATCGCGCCGCCTTCGTGCTGGCGTCGATGTCGAGCACGCCGGCCAGCACCGCGGGCTGGTTGGCCACGACGCCGATCGTGCGGCCCCCAATGCGCGCGAAACAAGTGACGATGTTGCGCGCGAAATCCTGATGCGCTTCGAGCAGCGCGTGGTCGTCGACCACGGCGCGCACCACCTCCAACATGTCGTACGGCTTGTTGCTCTCGCGCGGCACGATGCGATCGAGCTCCGGCACTTCACGCGAGACGGGATCGGCCGTCGGACGATGCGGCGGTTCTTCGACGTTGTTCGCCGGCAAGAAGCCGATTAGCTCGCGAATGCGCGCGAGGCACGCCGCGTCGTCGGCGGCTGTGAAGTGACACACGCCACTCGTGGTGGCGTGGGTGTGCGCGCCGCCCAACGCGTCTTTAGTGACCTCTTCGTGGGTCACGGTGCGAATCACGTCCGGGCCGGTGATGAACATGTAGCTGGTCTTCTCGACCATGAACACGAAGTCAGTCAGCGCGGGCGAATACACCGCGCCGCCTGCGCACGGGCCCATGATCGCGCTGATCTGCGGCACGACGCCGCTCGCCAGCGTGTTCCTCAGGAAAATGTCGGCATAGCCGCCGAGCGCTTCGACGCCTTCTTGAATGCGGGCGCCGCCCGAGTCGTTCAAGCCGATGATCGGCGCGCCCACGCGCAGCGCGTGCTCCATCACTTTGACGATCTTGGCGGCGTGCGCCGCGCCCAAGGAGCCGCCGAACACGGTGAAGTCTTGCGCGAAGACGAACACCGTGCGGCCGTCGACCGTGCCTTGCCCAGTGATCACGCCGTCACCCGGCAAACGCTGTTCGCCCATGCCGAAATCCGTGGCCCGATGCGTGACGAAGCGATCCAGTTCGACGAAGCTGCCGACGTCGAGCAGCAACTCCACGCGCTCGCGCGCGGTCAGCTTGCCCTGCGCGTGTTGCTTATCGATGCGAGCTTGCCCGCCGCCCAGCAGGGCCTGCGCGTTGAGCCGTGCCAAACGCTCGGATTTGTCGGATTCGGTCACCGCGCGATCCTGTCAGAAAATCAGCTTGAAGACGAACAACATCAACGAGATCCCGATCGCCGTGGCGGCGAGCCGCACGCCCTGCCGTGCGCGTGCCACGTCGTAAGAAGCGATCGCGCGTGCCAACATTTCTCGGCGCACGAGCAACTGATCGGCGTGCTCGCTGACGCTGCGCACGCGTTCGAGCCACTCTTCCGGGAACGCGATCGTTCCCGGTGCAGCGAGTACCGCGCGAGCCAAGTCGGCGAGGGCCAAGCGTTGTTCGATCTCGGCCTCACTCACACCGTGGCTGCGCGCCGTGAGTTCTTTTTCGAACGCGCCGTCCACCGCTTGGCGTTTGCGGCCAATTTGCCGCTCGCTTTGCGCCAGTGTCGCGAGGTCCGTGCGCGCTCGACCCAGCGCAAGCTTTGCTTGATCGAAGCGTGCGCGCGCGGCTTCGACCTCGGGCTGCATCGCGTGGGCTCGTTGCTCGAGGTCCGACAGCTGCGAAGCTTCGAGAGCCGGCATGGGTCCGCCGGCAGGTCCGAGCTTTTGTTCGGCGACTTGGCTGACCGCGCGCATCTCGATCTGCAGGCGCTTGAGCTTGGCCTCGGCGCGCTTGGCGTTCGCCTCTCGCTCTTCGTGCACTTGGTGAGCTTCGCGCTCCGCGCGCTGCGCGGCTTCGAGCTGGCTCTTGACGGTCGCGAGTTCAGCGTCGAGTTCGGCGTTGTGCGCGCCGAGCTGTGCGTTGATCGAGTTCAGGGCTTGTCCCCGCGCTGCCGCCCGCTGTTCGACTTCCAACAGCGGCGCCAGAAATCGGCGAAATTCGCTGATTTGCTCGATTGCCGGCCGCACGGCGCGCGAAAACTCGGCGAGCGTGCCCTCACGTTCGCTTTCGGCGCGTTGGGACTCGCTATCGAGCGGCGCGAGTCGATGCTTCAGTTCGCGTTGGCGCGTGAAGACGCGATACGCGTAGGCGGGCGTGAGTGCGGCGGTGTCGGGCGGCTCGCCATAGTCGGCCAATATTGCGACCTCACGCGGGTCGAACTCGAGCTTGGCGACGTCCGGGGCGCGGCCCGACGGGATCGGTTTGCTAGGCGTGAAAGGTGGCGGTGTTTGCTCCGTCGCGCTGGCACGCGATGCGGGTCGTGTCGCGATCTGCGCATTGGGCTGCGCGGTGCGCTCGAGCTCGAAATCGCCGAGGTCATCACCAAAGTCGATCGACGATCCGAACATGCGATCGAGCGGACTCGCGGTTGGCGAGGCGAGCGTGGCGGCCTTGGTTGGAGGCGCAGGCTCTCGCGGCGGCGCGGCTTGACGCAGCGAGCGCGGTACCGGCTCGAGCTCGAGATCTGGGATCTCGAAGCTCGGCACCGCTGCGTTCGGTCGCTCGGAATCGCTCATGAGCCAGGACTCCCTGCAAATGTAACGTAGATCCGTGGCAGCCGTGCGGGCGGACAGCCGAACGGGCTCGGAATGGCGTTACCGCTGCGCTCGGTCCTTGGCAGACGGGAAAGCCTGCGCTACACCGTGCTCGTCACTGAACCCCTGTGGGTCCGCCGACAGCGCAGCTTGAACCCCGCCAGGTCCGGAAGGAAGCAACGGTAGAGAAAAGCGGGTGTGGCGGGCCCTCTCCAATCAGTGTCGGGCCTCGCGGCACGCGCCGCGACGGGAACATCGGCGCGGCGTGAGGTGCGATGCTGGAGCACGATCGCCCCCCTTTAGAAACTCGAAACCGGCGTGGGCGGCCTGCCGCTTGCGAACGCGGCGTCGAGTCAGGGAGTCGGACAATCGCCCATGGGCGAGCTCGAACAAGAGACGCCTTGCAGGATCAAGTGTTGGTCTTCCACGCTGGTGTTGGTGAGCGTCGCTTTGCTGATGTGGAAATCGAACGTGCCTGCCACACAATACTGTTCGATGAACAAGTTCTCGTCCTCGCAAGCAAGACCTTGGAAGGTCAGGTCGATCGCCGGGTTGCTGCCGGTGAAGAGGCCATACAGTGGATGCGAGGTTGGGTCTGGCAGCGGCGTTGCGCCTGGACAACCGCCAAACTCTCCGAGCACGTTCGTCACTACTAGCTTTCCGCCCTGTAGCTTGACCGTGAGGTCGAGACTGCACGAAGAAGAGTCACCCAGGGTGAGCGACCAAGCGTTGAAACAGCCTTGAGGGCCGACGCCTTCGAACGAATACTTGACGCTCGGCAGGCTGATCTCGCCCACGGCAGTTCGCAGCGTCGGGGTCACCAAATCGAACTGGTCGTTCTGCTGGGAGTTGGAAACGCGCGTGCACTGCTTGGCGAGCGCGAGATCCTCGCTGCTCGCCGCCTGACACACTTGGACGCCCGCTGCGTTCGGGCGACACAGCGTGCCCGAACAGCAGTTGCCCTCGACACCGAAGCGGCAGCTCTGGCCTTCGACGATGCACGCCTCCGAGTCCTTCGGTGATTCGCCGGGCGGCGGGCATTGGCTCACGACGACGCTGCCGGCTCGCGCTTGGGCTTCGGCATCACAACTTGCGTTGCTCGAAAAGCACTCACAAGTCGCAGCCGCATCGTTCGCGTTCTTTTGTCGGAGTAGGCAGCAGCCCAGGTCGCTGCATTCATCGACCTGGTTCAACGAAACCGTCTCGCTGCCGGGCGTTCGCACCAGTGCCTCACAAGAGCAGCTCTCTCTCTCCGAACACAGCCATTCGCGTGCGCCCGTGCTCGACGTCGAGCTGCTGCCACAAGCAGCGCTCAGCGCGGCAAGCGCGCAAGCCAACGTCCACCCACTCCCCAACGCCCGCATTCGAGTCGATTCCACGGAGCCCGTGTGCCTCGAGTCGGGGCCGCGGTCAATCACCCGCTGGGGTTTCGCGACTCGTTCCTTCAACTTCCCTCGACGATCACGTGCCGAACATCTCGATGCTCGCGCCGTTGTGCGCGAGCGGCGCATCGCATGCGTAGTGCACCAGCGTTTGCGCGACCGACTCCGCGCTCATGCGCGGAGGGAAGCCGCTGCCGACGAGCATTTCGGTGTCGACCGAGCCAGGAAGCACGGCGCAGGTCATCAACCCGCTGTCCGTGAGCTCGGCGGCGAGGCTCTTCATCAAACCGATGAGGCCCCACTTGCTAGCGCAATAGCCGGCGAGATTGGCCGTGCCCAAGGTGGACGAGATGCTGCCGACGAACACGATTCGGCCCGTGCCGCGCGCGCGCATCGCCGGTAACAGCGCGCGCGTGAGCACGAAAGGTGCGCTCAGGTTGATCTGTAGTTGCTCTTGCCAAGACGCGAAACTCGTTGCTTCGATGCTGCTGCGCACGGCGATGCCTGCGCTGTGAATCACTGCGTCCGGCGCGCCGAACGCCTCCAAAAAGTCGCTCGCGGCGCGCTCGAGCTCCGGCACTCGCGTCGCGTCCGCGTCGAGAGACAGCACGCGCTTGGCGCCGGCTTTCAGGCACGATTCGGCCGACTCGCGCTGTCGCGCAGAAGGTCGACCGAGCAGGCCGAGCTCGGCGCCGCGCGCTGCGCACGCCAAAGCCGTCGCTCGACCGATGCCGCGGCTCATGCCGGTGATCAGGATCTTCATTTCGTCGCTCTAATCCGGCGAGTGTTCGGACGTAGGCCTCGCTCGACCGAGCGCGAGCGTAATTTCCGCGACGGCACCCGAGCCGTCGAATTCACCGGCGCGCGCTGAGCTGCGCACCACCGCGCTCACCTGACGCTCGCCGCGCGCGCGCAGACAGCTGTGCTCGAGCTCGAGTTCGCAAAACGCAGCGCGGGCGCCTGCGTGCTCCATCAATGCCTGAACCACGTTTTGGCCAATCACCTCTTGCAAGGTGAGGCGGCGCGCGAACGCATCGACCAGCGCCGTCAGGGTGCCGATACCGAGCAAGGTGCTGCCGGGCAGATAGACGACGTTTGCGCGCCCGAGCGCGGGCAGCAAATGGTGCGGGCAGACCGTGGTGACCGCGATGCCGGTGACGGCTACGGGGCCGCTCTTCGCGGCTGTTGGCGCTTCACACGAGCCCCGATGGATGAGCTCGCGAACGTCCACCTCGTGTCCGCGCAGGAGATCTTCAGCGAAGGCCTCACTGACGCGCGCAGGCGTGTCAGTGAGATCGGCGTGCTGATTGGGATCGAAGCCGAGCGCCAACAGAAAGTCGGAGATGGCGCGCGCGGCGGCGGCTCGATCGACCGGCATGAGGCTAGTTCAGCAGTGTTCGACGCACGTCCGCGGTGAGCGGACGCCGACCGGAAAACCCCGCTTCGAGATCGTGATAGTGCGAGAGCGAATCCTCTCCGTAGCGCCAGCACAGCCAGACCAACTTTTCCCCCACGCGGCCGTAAAAGTCGACCAAACCGGTTTGCGGATCCTTGATTACGCCGCCCATGGTTTGGACGCGCGCCCAGCCGGCCTCGTAGCGCTCGATGCGCTCTTTGAGATCGCGCTTGAGCTTCCGGACCTCCTTGAGATCGTCCGCGCTCGGTTCGAGCGATGCGGGAGAAGAACCGGACAAGCGAGTCAGCTCGGCGAGTCCGTGTTCGATTTCACTTTGCTCACGCAGCTGATCACCGACCAGATCGGACAGATCGGGAATGAGTGCGTTGACTTCGGAAATAGTGAAGACGCGTTGTGTTTGCATGGCCGAAGTTCCCACTGGCAATGGCAGAGAAAGCTTAGCACTCCTCGGGCAGCGTCAATGTCCTCCGCTGTTGATTCTCGAGGTTCCGAGCGATTTCGGTCATTCGCCCAGATAAACAGGAACGAGGTGCATTTCACGCTCGTTTCTCAGTCCGGAACAGTCGAGGCCGAGTCAGGCTTGGGGCCACAAAATGATTGCCAGTTTGGTCAAGAAAAAGTCTGCGATCAAGATGGCGATTGAGATCACCACCACGGTGCGCGTGGTGCTATTACCTACCCCGGCCGTGCCTCCTTTGGTGGTCATACCGAAGTGACAACCGACCAAAGCGATGATCGCGCCGAACACCGGCGTTTTGATCATGCCCGCGGCAAAGTCGCTCATCGTGACCGTAGCCAGCGCGCTACGCGTGAAGAACGCGGCAGGGATATCGAACTGCAGATCGGTAATCATCGTCGCGCCGGCGAAGCCGAGCACTAGCGAGAACGACGCGACCACGGGCATCACGATCACGGAAGCCAGCAAGCGCGGCCAAACCAGCTTCTTCAGCGGATCCGCGCCCAACGCTCGGATGGCGTCGATCTGCTCGGTTACGGCCATTGCCCCGAGCTCGGCGGCCATGCCGGAGCCGATGCGGCCGCCCACGATCACGGCCGTGAGCGTGGGCGCGAGCTCGCGCGCGAAGCTCAGGGCAATCACCCTTCCGGTATATTCGAGCCCGCCGAATTTCTGCAGACCGAAGGCGAATTGTACGGCCATCACCATGCCGATGAACACGCTGGTCACGACCACGATGCCGACCGAGGCCACACCCAGTGAGTCCATCTGCCGCAAGATCGCGCGACCCTCGAACGGGCGGCGAAAACCGGCGCGAACGCTGCCGATCAGCATGTGCCACATCACGCCCACGTGCTCGAACAAGTGCAGCACGCGCTCCGTGTAGCGCTTGACGATGCTCGGCTCGGGCGGCGGCGGCATCAAGCTCGGCCGCACGCTCAAACGACCAGAAGGCGGCTCGTTCGATGCCTGCGGATTGCTGGGTGAGGAAGCGACTTCCATGCTTCACTCGAGCGCTGCGAAGCCTTGCACGAAGCGCTCGAACTCCACGCGCGGACCGGGCGCGGAGCCTTCGGCGATGTACATGAAGTCGTACACGCAGCTGTTCTTCTTGAGCACGTACACCAGGTACTGCTTCTTCACGCCGTCGAGCGAGGCGCTCATTTCGGTGCGCAGTGCTTCGCGCCCATCCAAGCTGACCTTTGCTTGCGAGAGCTGAGTGCGCTCGGTGAATTGCAGAAAGAGGTGCTGGGTGAGCGATTCGAGCGGCACGTCGTCGCCGTCCAAACCGCAGCGGCCGTTTACTGCCACGGTAGAGTTGGCCGCGTCATCGCGGAACGCGAGCCGCGTGTCGTCGACTTCGAGTCGGCGCCAGGTATTCGGCACCGGTCCGACACGAAAGTGGACGTCTTCGTCCTTGTACACTCGGCCATCGAACCCAGACGACGCGCAGGCCGCGAGCAACAGACCCGCAATAGCAGCCTCGAATCCGCGCAAATCTCGCCAACGCATGAAACGTCCGCACCTTAGCATCAACCGCATCGGCGTTCGGCCATCCGAATCGGGCGCCCGCGCGGAGGCCGGCTTCTCGCCCAGATTCGGGCTAAAGTGACACGCCGATGATTCCGATCAGCGACCAAAACCCGACGCGCACGACGCCGTACGTTACCTATGCGTTGATTGCGCTCAATGTTCTCGCTTTCCTGTGGGAACGGCAGCTGATCGGCCTGCACGGTGAATCCTACGTGATCTCCGGCTATGGCCTGGTTCCTACCCGCTTTTCGGCCGACCCTTCGGGCGAAGCGTTCACCATGTTCACGAGCATGTTCATGCATGGTGGTTTCGGACACCTCGCTGGAAATCTGCTGTTCCTCTGGATCTTCGGCGACAACGTCGAAGATGCCATCGGTCACTTTCGTTACATCGGGTTTTATTCGTTGTGTGGCGTGTGCGCCGCGCTCGCTCAGGTGTCGACGAACCTGGGTAGCCCGGCGCCGATGGTGGGCGCATCCGGCGCCATTGCGGGGGTGCTCGGCGCGTATCTCGTGCTCTACCCGCGAGCTCCCATCACCGTCTTCGTCGGTTTCTTCCTGATCTCCCTGCCCGCTTGGGTCGTGGTTGGATTTTGGTTCTTGCTGCAGTTGAGTGGCGGGTGGGCCGCCTTGGGCCTCGACACCAGCAGCGGCGTGGCATTTTTCGCGCATATTGGCGGGTTCTTGGCCGGCGTACTGGGGGTGCGCCCGGCGATGATCGGACGCGAGCGGACGCAGGCGACGCGCTTCACCGGTTTTCGCGCCATCCGCGGCTGAAATCGCAGGCTACAATCGGGACCGACGATGACTTCGGTAGCGCTTCCGCGTCTGTACAACACCCTGACCCGCACCACTGACCCTCTCACTACCAAGGGTGATCGAGTCACCATCTACTGTTGCGGGCCGACGGTGTACGACGTGCCGCACGCTGGCCACGCGCGCGCCGCGCTCGTTCCCGATCTGCTGGTGCGTCGGGTGCGCAGCAAGGGTCTCGACGTCACCTACGTGCGTAACATCACGGACGTCGACGACAAGATCTTGGCGCGCGCCCAGCAAAACGGCGAACCGCCGCTCGAACTCTCGCAGCGGATGGCGGTCGTGTACCAAGATCAAATGCGCCAGGTCGGTTGCCTCGCGCCGGATCACGAGCCAAAGGTCAGCGAGCATCTTTCGCAGATCTACGAGCTGATTCACAAGCTGCTCGAGAATGGCAGCGCCTACTCGATCGAGCCGGAGCCGGGCCGAGTGGATGTGTACTTCTCGGTTCGCAGCTTTGCCGAATACGGCAAGCTCTCACGCCGCAAAATCGACGATCTGATCGCCGGCGCGCGCGTCGAAAAAGACGCAGACAAGCACGATCCGTTGGACTTCGCGCTGTGGAAGAGCTGCCCTCAGGACGAATGGGGGTGGGAGAGCCCGTGGGGTCGCGGGCGCCCGGGTTGGCACATCGAGTGTTCGGCGATGTGCAGTCACTACCTCGGGCATGGCTTCGACGTGCACACGGGTGGCATGGATCTCGTCTTCCCCCACCACGAAAATGAAGTCGCGCAGAGTGAAGCTGCGCATCCTGGTGAAGGGCCGCTCGCGAAGCTCTGGATGCACAACGGCTTCGTCAACGTCGACAAAGAGAAGATGAGCAAATCGCTCGGCAACTTCGTCACCGTGCGTGACGTGCTCGAGCGCAACGACGCCGAAGGCTTTCGCTGGTTCTTGCTCAGCGCGCAGTATCGCGGACCGCTCCAGTTCGACACCGAGCAGTTGCCCTCCGGTCGGGTCGTGTTTCCCGGTGTCGACGAAGCCGAACGCCGTGTCGACTACGTGTACGGCGCGCTCTTGCGCCTCAGCTCGCTCGCCTCGGGTGACGTGACTTCCCCCGGCAAATTGCCGCAAGAATTGGTGCCGTTCCGCGAACGCGTGCAAAAGGCCGGCGAGTCTGCCGACGCCGCTCTGGATGATGACTTGAACACGCCCGTGGCCCTCGCCGCGCTGGGCGAAATGGCGCAAGCCGCCAACGAAGCCTGCGATCTCGCGAAGAAGAAGAGGAAAGACCCGCTGCTGCACGGCGGCATCGCCTTGTTCGGCCGCCTCGCGCTAAGAGCCATCGGCAAACTCGCCACGGATCTCGGCTTGCTCCACGCAACCCCTGAGGATTATTTCGCGCGCGTGAAGCTGCGCCGCATGGCCCTCCGCGGCCTCACCGCCGAAGCCATCGAAGCCAAAGTAAACGGCCGCGCCGAAGCCCGCAAAAACAAAGACTTCGCCGCCGGCGACGCCCTCCGCGACGAACTCCTCGCCCTCGGCGTCACCCTCATGGACACGCCGACCAGCACCGAGTGGTCAATCGCGCAATAGCGGGACCGCACCCCGGGTGAGGTCACAAATGACCCACCCCTGACGTTTTTGCGAGAGTGGGCGATCGCGAGCCAGCATCGCACCTCGCAGCGCAGCGCTGTCTTTCGGGCAGTACGTCGGCGTGGCGCGTTCGTCGGGCGCGCGTGATTGGGCGTTCCGATCGTCCGCGCCGCCGAAGGCTGGGTGCGCCGCGACGTGTTGCTTGACCATCAATCCAAAAATTAGAACGCAGCCTTGCGGACGTTCGCCTTCAGCGGCGAGCGAGGCGAGGTCGCGCTCAGACGCCGATGAAGAGGCGGTGGGCGAAGTTGCGTTCGAGCTTGGCGCGCAACACCTTGTCGGCGGCGGTTTCGATGTCGTACTCGACGCGCTTGAACTCGAAGCGCTTCTTGTCCGAGTCGTACAGGGTGTAGCTGGCGCGGTTGTCGTAGTCGCGCGGTTGGCCGACAGAGCCGACGCTCACGATGTATTTGCGATCGGGCTGCAGTTCGAAGTCGATGGGCGGCAGCTCTTCGACCGTGGTCTTGGTCAGCGCGAACACCTTGCACAGGTGAGAATGGCCGATCAACGTGATGTGCCCGAGTTCATCGAACATCGGCAAGCATTCACGCGCTTGCTCGGGCGCGAAAATGTATTCGAACTCTTCCAGCCTTACCGGCGAGCCGTGACACAGGTGCACGCCGATGTCGTCGAACTTGATCTGGTAAGGGAGGCCCTTCAGCCACTGCATGTTCTCGTCGGAGAGCAACTGCGCGTGGGTGTCGAGCGCGTGGCGCGCGGCCTCGTAGTAGTACGAGTAGTCCATGCGACCGGCGACGGCCGCGTCGTGGTTGCCGAGAATGGTCGCTTCGACCAAGCCACGCACGATGTCTGCGCACTCGTTCGGCGAACCGCCGTACCCCACGGTGTCACCGAGGCAGTAGTACTTGTCGATCTCTTCGCGTTTGAACGCTTCGACCACGGCACTCAACGCTTCGTAGTTGGCGTGGATGTCGCTCAGGATACCGAGGCGCATGGGGAGATTTTCGAGAGTAACACGCTCAAGAGGGAAGGTAAGTCCGCGTCTTGTCCTCGCCGAACCTTTGACGCAAGTCCAGAAGCATCGAAAGCGTTCGCTTTTTCTGCCTGCTTGGACGCGGATGGGGCGTCTTTTCCCGGTTTAGGCACGGTCTTTTTTGGTTGTGTTCGGCCTCGAGCCAGCTCGGGCGTGCCTCGGGGGCCGGGCCGAAAGGCAGGATTCTAGTGAAACGCGACTTTCGCTCGAACTTTTCGCGGTGTTCATGGTGTTTCCCGCTGGCTTGGCTGGGGCATGGCTGGCAAAACCTGCCCAGCTGCCAAATCCGATGACTACCTCGACAGGTTTTCAGCCGCCCCCCGAGCCGATTCCGGACTACGTTACCGCCTGCCTCGAATATGTGCGGCGGGCGCTGAAAGTCGAGCTCGACTTTACGCCGGAGACGCTGCCGCTGCTCGACCACTACGCGCTGCTTTCGCGCGAGACGATTCGCGAGCGTCCCGAATTGGCACCGTTGATCGCGCGCGCGGCCGGTTCCTACTTCGGCGAGCTCGTGCGTGGTCGCCTGGGTGGGTTTTGGCGCGTACCGACGATCAACGTTCACGATTGGTCGGTGTGTTCGAGCTCGGTGTTCCTCTGGTTCAATCCGATCGGTAGCGCGTATGACGCGGTGTACGGCAACGCCGATCACGACGGACCGCGATCGATGTTGCGCGTCTCCACGGAAGAGCACGAGTTCTTGGCGCAACGCCTCGCGGTTTTGCCGCCGGTTCCGGAAGAAGAATTTTTCTCGTTCTCGACTCGCTTCGAGGTCCTCGAAGTCGCGGTCGAAGCACTGCACCAGAAGCTGGTCGATGACGGCTACGAAGGCGCGGAGTTCGGCTCCGAAGATTACGAGCTCGGGACACGCCGGCTCGATTCCTGATTCTAGTGGCCCTTTTCAGTTTCGTCGCCGAGGCTGAAGCGCGCCGGGGCCTCGACGGTTTTCACGAGCGGCTCCTCACCGTCGAAGAAATCACGCGCAGCGACTTGATACCTTCCGGCTCGAAGCGCGGGCAGCGTGAGCTCTGCGCCGGGCAAAAGCCGCGCGACGGGCGCGCCGTCGACCGTGAAGTAGCGTAAACCGTCGCTGTGATTGACCAGCCAGAGTCCGCTCTTCGGCGCGGTGGCTTCGGGCTTGTCGCTGCGCGCCGCGGGCCGCAGTCGCAGATCGGCGAGTTCAGTCTCCGAGAGCAGCGCGATCGGCGGCGGAGGCGGCAATTCGCTTTGGCGAAACTCGGCGCCCGTGGGCGGCACCGAGAGCGCGCCGGGGTTGAAGTCGGTGCGGCGCGTGAGGCGCACCACCTCGAACGCGAAGTGTTGGCCATTCAGCCAGGTGTACACGGCGCGCACGGGAACCAAATCCGGCCGACACGCGGAGCTCGCGGGCGAGGCGCCAACGAGTTCGATCAAGAGCCGGCACAAACTGGCTCCGCTCGCCCAAATCCCCGTGGTGGGAAGTCCTCCGGGGGCGCGCGCTTGCTCGAGCTCGAGCTTGCCGGTAGGTGTCCCGAGTTCGACGCGCTCGGTGCTGAACCCGAATAGCGAGCCGCCGGGCAACGCGCTGAAGCGCGGTCGCACCAGCGGAACCACGTCAGCGCGCTGTTGAGAGAGCGCGCTGCGCATCGAACCGGACGGTACGATGGTGTACGTCGTGCGGTTGGGCCAGAGCAAAGCGTGACCGTACAAGTCATCGCGCGCGTGCAGTTCGGTGCTGGCAGGCAAAGTGAACGCGCGTGAAGCCAACGCGAACCGCATTCGCCCACCCGCCAAGTCGATCACCACATCGAAGCCAACCGCGTCACGGGCGCGCTGCACGCCCTCCGGATTTTGTTCTGGCGCGCGCGGCACGTTGCCCGCATCCAACCAACGAAAGCGCGCGCTCAGGTTGAAACCGCTGCTTTCGTGGGGAGTTTCCGCGGGCAGCGCTCGATCCTCACGCAGTGCTCGCGGTTCGGGGGGCGGCGCGTCCGCACCGGCATCATTCGGCGCGTGGCCCGCGTCGCGATGCTCGCCCTCGCCGTTGGCCTTGGCTCCGCCGGGAACTTCACTCGCGAGCGGCGCTGGTAGAATGCTTGCGTTGGGGCTCGGCTCGGTCAGCCCCGCGTCTTTGCCGACACTCGGCTTGTGCTCCTCGCACGAGCTCGTCGCGGCGCCGACGGCGAGTACGGTGATGAATGCGCGCACGACCATCAGCTGCGTTCGGGCACGATTTGCCCAGTGCTGGGGTCGAATGTAATGCGCATTTCCAAGGCGTCCTCACCAGTATCCGAATAGTAGCCGCGACGCACGCCTGCCGTATCGAAGCCCAGACCTCGGTACAAGCGAATCGCGGGTTCGTTCGACTGACGGACTTCCAGCAAAAGCAGCCGTTTGTGCTCGTGGCGTGCGTACCGCAAAAGCTCACTCAAAAGCGCGCGCGCGTGCCCCTGCCGGCGGTGTTCCGGGTGAGTTGCCATGTCGAGCAATTGCAGCTCATCGGCCACGCTCCACGCGAGCGAGAACGCGATCGGCTCACCGGAGCCTGCGCTCCTCAGCACCCACGGCAGCGCGATCTCACGCTGGAGCTCGGCCTCTAGATCGACTTCGAGGCCGCTCACGCGCACGATCTGCGACACGGCAGCGAAGTCTTCGCGTTGGAGTCGCGCGATGGGCGGCGTCAATGCAAACACGCTCACGGGCCGTCCTGCGGTTGAGGAGGGCGGAGAGTCCACGCGCGCGCAGCCACGAGCGGCGCATCGAGAGCCAAGTGCAGCGTGCCGTCACTGCGCAGCACCGCGCCACCATACGGCCCGCGCTCGGCGATCAAGTTCGGCAGCGCGCGCAGCCCGACTTGCTCGATCTCACCCACGCCATCGAGGCCGATCCGAATCGGGGTCACACCGTAAACCGTCAGCTCCAGCGATACAGCCGCACTTTCTGGGCATTTTTGCCCGAGGCAACGGCCGAGCCGCACGGGAGGCGGGCGGCTCGGATCGCCCGCCTCGACGCGGCCGGTAAAGCTCACGGGCAAAGCAAACTTTTGACCGAGCTCCTCGAGCCACAGCACTTCGACCACGGTTTGATCGCTCGGCATCTCGATGCTCGCGGTGAGGCCGCCGCCCGCGCGACTGCGCAGACGAATCGTGCCACCCAGACGGCGCACGGTGTCCTGCACCAGGTCGAGTCCGAGTCCGCGCCCGGCGAGCAGATCGGCGCGCTGGTGCGTGGTGAGTCCTGGCAAGAACAAGAGCGAGAGTAGGTCGTCTTCAGCGGCGAGCTCGGCGGCCGCGCGCGTGACGGCGCCCGCGGCGACGGCCAATTCGCGAATGCGAGCCACGTCGGCGCCGCGACCGTCGTCAGCGACGGTGATGCGGAGCCACTCGCCAATTTGTTCCGCTGACAGCGTGACTCGACCAGTCGGCGGTTTGCCTGCTGCGATTCGGTTGGCTGGCGATTCCAAGCCATGAACCAGCGAATTTTTGGCCAATTGGAGCACGGTGTCGAATAGGCGCTCCGAGCTGCGCCGGTCGATCGGTACGTCCGGACCGACGATTTCTACGGCGACCGCTTTGCCTTCACGTTCTGCGTCGCGCAGCGTGGCGCGCTTCACGCTTTCGAACAGCGAGTGCAGTGAAGCGCGACGCAATGCGCCGAGCTCGCTCCTCATCTCACCGGTGCGCGCTCGCAAGAACTCCGCGTTGCGCCGGAATACGCCGGCTCCGCGCTCTGCGTTGGTCGCACTCGTGAGCAAGTGCGCGCTGGCCAGCTCGATCAGCGACAGCGCGTTCACGTCACTCGGCGCAGTGCTGAGAGTGCGACGCGCGTCAGCGAGACCTGCGCTGGTATCGCGCAGGCGCGTCGCCAACTGCCGGGCTAGGTCGCCCGCGCGGAGCAGCTCGTCGTGCACCAGATCGATGCGCTCGAGCCGCTCGCTGAAGGCGTCCAACGTGCTCACGGGCACCTTCAGCGAAACCTCGGAATTCAGCTCGAATTCGCCGCTGGGCGGGCGGCTCGGGGGTCTGCTCGGTGCTCGTGCACGTGGCCGGCTTTGTGGGTGCGGAGCGGACGTCGGCGGTAAGACGCGGTGCTCGGCGAGCGCGCGCAACGTTTCGAGCCCGCGCGCTTGGTCGTCGAGCAGCAGCGTGAACAGCGCGCGGTGTCGCGCGAGGTCGACGAGCGCATCGACTGCTGGCGTGTTGTCTCGCGGCACGTTACGGAGCGCCGCTTCGAGTCCGTGACAATACCAAGCCGTCACGTCATCGCCGAGCGCGGCTGCCGCGCCCTTCATCGCGTGCACCGCTCGTTGTGCGCGCTCCAAGCCGAGCAACGCGTCGCCTGTGCTCGCGAGCACACTGTCGAGCTCTCCGAGGCGCTCGCGAATCGCCGCGTAGTACTGCGCTTGGTACTTGGCCTCCATGCGCGCTGGGCCGAGGAAAGGCGGTGGTTCCGGCCAAACACTGGCAAATGGCGGCAAATCTTGGTTCAAACGCGCGAGCGCGTGCTCCAGCATGGCTTGCGTTTCGCCAATCGCAAACGGCAGCGCTGCCTGCACGCGTTGTGCGTGCTGCGCAATCACCAGTGACAGTTCGGTGTAGCCCGCCATGCCGGCAGAACCTTTGAGCGAGTGCAACGCGGCGCGCAGCTCGACTTTGGGCTGGTTGGGCTCGCTGAACAGCCGTAGGCGCCGGGTGATCTCGCCCGCCAACAAACGGCCGAGCTCGCGGGTCGATTCAGTCACCGCTGCGCGTCTCGCTTGCAGGTATCAACGCCAGGAGGGGACTCAAGAGTTCCCGGAGTGCGTTTTCGCCGAGCGCCGCGCGTTGCTTGAGCGCGAGCAGTGAGGCCGTCGCTTTTTGCAAGTGTGAAGCGGCCTCCGACATCGCGCGCGCCGCCTCTGGATCGCCGCCAAAGAGCTCGCCCAAATCCGCGCGCAATTGATCGAGGAACGCGCACGTGAGCTGACTCTGTTGCTCGGCTCGCGCGCAAACCGCGCCGGTTTGGCGCGCTCCTTCGCTGATCTGTGAGAGCTCGGTGAGGCAGCGTTCGCGTTCGCGCTCGACTTCCGCGAGCAGCGCTCCGTGCTCTTCGAGTGCGTCGAGTGCGCGCGCCAAGAGGTTGCGCTGTTCGTCGCTCATGACGACCAAGGCTTTACCCACGGGTTCGCCGAGGCGTGCGCCCTCGAGCCCCGCGTTGAGCGCCGACAGCTTCGCGCGGTCGACTGACTCACGGAGGACTTGCAAGCTATTGCGGATGTCGCGGCTCCGCGAGGCCAGATTGCGCGCTGATTCTTGGGCGACTTCGACCTGGATGCGCTGCCTCGAAAGACCCGCGCTGGCCGCGCTTTGTTCGCTGTTCGCGCGCGCGGCGGCGGTCTTGGTCGCTTCGAGTGCGGCCAAGAGGCGCGCGGCCTGAACGGCCGAGACCGAGCTCGAGTTCGCTTCGGAGTCACTCATGATGTGCCTTCCTGTGCCGCTGAGCGGTCGCTTCGAAATTGTTTGAGTGCCTCGCTCAGGTCCAGAACGGGCACGACCACGCCATCCACCGTGACGCCCGAGTCGCTCGCGGGCCAAAACCCAACACGTTCTGCGGAGAGACCAGAGAGCGCCACGGCTTGCCCATCGAACTCGCACAACAGCAGCTCACCGCTCGACTCGCCCAGCGAGAGCACCGCCACGACCTCCCCGCCGACTAGCGCCATTTGCGCAGAATCCCAGGGAATTTTTGTCAGACGCGGCACTGGTAGCAGCCAACGCGCCACGCTTGCCGGCAGAAACCGAAGCTCTCTGCCACGTCGCACGAGGAGCCCTGCGCGCTGGGCCATCTGAGCTACGCGGCTCGGCGCCGCACCAGGCGTGAGTTGAGGAACTGATACAGGATCTTGCAGGTCTCGAACGAGCTGCCACCAGTGAGATCCACGATCTCACGGATCGAGCGTTGTCCGTCGATCGCCCCGAGCACGGAGCGTTCCTGGCGCGTGAGGTTCGCATCTTGGCCGAGGCGCTCGATGGCGACCGTGTCGTGATACAGCACTTCGTCGAAATCGAAGCTGCCTTCGATCAACCGCCACTCATCGACGCGCCGGAAACCTTCCATCACCAAGCCGCCGGTTTCGAGGCTCAGCGCAGCCTTGCTCGCAGCCGGGCTATCCACCCCCACGGTGAAGGCAAAACGCCCGATTTTCCAGCGTACGACTTCATACACGAGCTCGTGCGTTTGGCGTACGAGCGCGCGCCGGACCTGCTCTTCGTTGGCCATGCCGAGTTGGATCAAGAGCTCGCCGAGCAAGCGCTTCGAGCCGGCGCGGTTGTCGAGCACCGTTTGCAGCTCGTCGCGCGTGATGGCGTTGTCCTCCACCAAGTAGCGGCCGATGCGAAATTCGACATGCAGTCCGCGCGACGCGGCAAAGTCGAGCCGCCCCTGCTTCACGTAGAGCGTGATTTCGTTCTGACGGGTGAAGATGCTGAGAACACCCGTTTGGCGCTGCAGATCCAAGAGCTGCAGCACCTCGGCGATAGAAATCACGGAGATGTCCCCGGACAGCGCGTCGCGCGTGTTCTCACCCATGGTGAGCATCTTCAGCAGCGTGGACAACGCGCCCATGTTGTCGGGCGTGATCGCGCGCTGCAGGGCGACGTTGACGGCCTCGGTGAGATCCTCGGAAAGCTCGGGGATTTTCGCGAATTCAGGCGCTGCCACGTGAGCCAACGAGCGCGCAAACTCGTGCGCTGCCTGCACGCGACGGAGGCCCGGATCATCGCTGAAGCTGGCGCGGCTCGGGCGAAAATTCTCGACGCTCGAGTCCGGCTCCTCCGGCATCGCCGCGGCCTCCGGCACCGGCCGGCCACGACCCTCGGTGTGCTTCTTGAGCGCGCCCTCGACGACGGCGATCAAGCCGCGCGCGTCGAAGGGTTTGGTGATCGCGTCGATCGCGCCGGTTTGCTGCACGAATTGCCCGCGGATCTTGTCGCCCTTGGCGCTCATCAGCACCACGGGCAGGTTCTTCAGGGTCGCGTTTGCGCGCAGCTCACGGCAAAACTGGTAGCCGTTCATGCGCGGCATCACGAAGTCGAGCAGCACCAGATCCACGCTCTCGCTGCCCAGCAGCTCGAGTGCCTCTTGGCCGTCACCGGCGAGCAGTGGCTGATACGAGCGCGCCTCCAGGATGGAGCCCACGACCTTGCGAATCGTGGGGCTGTCATCGACGACCAGAATGCGTGCGCTCATCGAGTTTCTTCTCAGTTTCGCCGACAACCCGCTCTCAGTCGAGGACGGAGAGCGGGCGTCGTCGTCGTAACGCTTCAGCCTTCGCCGACCGTGCGGATGCGGAGTTCGACGAGTTGGTTCGGACCGACCAACCCCGGAGCGTTACTCATCAGATCGGTGCCCTTTTGCGTCTTCGGGAACGCGATCACGTCACGGATGCTCTCCGTGCCCGCGAGCAGCATGGCGATGCGATCCATACCGAGCGCGATGCCGCCGTGCGGCGGCGCGCCGAAGCGCAGCGCGGACAGCAAGAAGCCGAACTTTTCCTTCGCTTCTTCGTCCTTGATGCCGAGTGCGGCGAAAACGCGCGCTTGCACTTCCGGATCGTGCAAACGGATCGAGCCGCCGGCGATTTCGAAGCCGTTCAGCACGAGATCATAGCGGTAGCATTGCACTTTGCCGGGATCTTTCTCGATCAGATCCACATGGTCATCGTGCGGGCGGGTGAAGGCGTGGTGTGCCGCGGCCCAGGTCTTGTGCTCGTCGTCGTACTCGAACAGCGGCGGCTCGACGACCCACAGGAAGTTCCACACGCCGCCGTGCCCGACCTCCGGACTGAGTCCGAGCTTCTTGGCGATGTGCACGCGCAGGTTGGCCATCACCATGTGTACCAGCGAGGTTTTCCCGAACTGGAACAACAACAGATCGCCTTCTTTTGCGCCGGTCGTCTCGTTGATCGCGAGCACCATCTCTTTGGTGACGGATTTCGACAGGGGCGACTGCACCCAAGTGCCGTCGGGGCCGACTTTGGCGCGTGCCAAGCCGCCCGCGCCCATGCCTTTGGCGAGCTGCTCGAGCTTTTCCTGATCCGTGCGTGAGAGCGCGGAGGCCGCTGGCACGACCATGGCTTTGACAATCTCGGCTGGCAGATCGCGGCGGTACGCGCCGTTCTTGAACTTCTCGGCGATCGGCGTCCAAAACGGGATGCCGCCGCCGTTGTGCGCGATCACCTGCTCGGTGATGTCGAAATGGCGCAGATCGAAGCGCAAATCCGGCTTGTCGTTGCCGTACTTTTCCATCGATTCATCGAACTTGAGCCGCGGGAAATGCCCGCTCGGGAAGTACTGGTGCAAGTCGATATCGAGCGCAGCTTTCCAGATCGTGAACACCAAGCCTTCGACCAGGTTGAACAGGTCATCTTGGTTGATGAAGCTGAGTTCGATGTCGATCTGAGTGAACTCGGGTTGGCGATCGATGCGCAAGTCTTCGTCGCGGAAGCAGCGTACGATTTGGAAATAGCGATCGAAGCCGGCCACCATGAACAGCTGCTTGAACAGCTGCGGGCTCTCGGCGAGCGCGTAGAACTTGGAGGCGTGTAGGCGCGATGGAACGAGGAAGTTGCGCGCGCCGCCGGGCGTGTATTTGACCAAAAACGGCGTCTCGATCTCCATGCAACCTTGGCCTGCGAGATAGTTGCGCGTGGCTTGGTTGATGTTGTGACGCATGCGCAGCGAACGCTGCAGTGGTTGGCGTCGCAGATCCAAGTAGCGGTACTCGAGCCGCACTTCTTCGCGTGTGTCGAGCGTCTCGTCCAAGCCGAAGGGCGGGGTTTCCGCCTTGTTGAAGACGAACGCTTCGATCACGCTGATTTCGATTTCACCCGTGGGGATGTTGGCGTTGGCCGCGCTGACCAGCTTGCCTTCCTTCTTGCTGAACTGCTCGCCGCGCGAGCGCACGATGCCCCGTACGCCGACCACCCATTCGGGCCGCAGCGTGTTCGCGACCTCGTGAGCTTGCTTCGAAGTCTCCGGGTCGAACACGATCTGAGTCACGCCGGCGCGGTCTCGCAGGTCGACGAAGATCAGCGAGCCGTGGTCGCGCCGGTTCTGGACCCAGCCGAAGAGCACGACCTCCTTGTCGAGGTCCGAAGCGCGCAGGGCGCCACAGTCGTGAGTGCGTTTCAGCTCGTCGATGAAGCGTG
>Ga0164241_10002477_pt1 | contig 19961 bp, 18 predicted proteins | sample OricomyardsoilBY_FD_108780 | JGI IMG/M metagenome (GOLD analysis project Ga0164241, IMG submission 108780) | Backyard soil microbial communities from Emeryville, California, USA - Original compost - Back yard soil (BY) | ecosystem: Environmental > Terrestrial > Soil > Unclassified | place: USA... | reverse complement strand
TCCCGAGGCAAGCCTGAGGGACGCCCTTTCCCAAATGATGGGACGAGGCGCGGCGCGGCTTCGTGTGGCGGGAGAAAGTCCCCGGGAGATCACCCGCGCGGCCATCGAGCAGGCGGGGAGAACCAAGTGAAGCGTTGGGCCGCCCCCCTCCTTTTGACGGCTCTTTTGGTGTTTCTCGTGGCTTCGCCAAAGCCCGTTGAGGCGGGGCTGCGGGCCCTTTTTCCGGGGCAGACAAGCTGGCTCTATCCGCGAGCGGATATGCTGACGCTCATTCAAGAACACCTTGCTTTGGTCGTCGTCTCCAGTTGTCTTTCGTTGCTCGCGGCGCTTTCCCTAGCCCTAGGGGTGAGCCGTCCCTGGGGGCGGCCCTTGCGGCCTCTGGCCAATCGGCTCGCCGCTTTTACGCAAACCTTTCCTCCGGCCGCAGTTTTGGCTCTTGCGATTCCTGTTTTGGGATTGGGGTTCGGGCCAACCATCTTGGGCCTCTGGCTTTTTGGGATTCTTCCCATTCTTCGCGGCGCGCTGACAGGACTTTCGGAAGTCTCAGTCCCCGTGCTTGATGCCGCGGCCGGACTAGGACTGTCTGGGCCGCAGATTCTTTGGCAGGTGGAAGTGCCGTTGGCCTTTCCCTACTTTTGGAGCGGTTTACGGACCTCGGTGGTGATCAACATTGGAACGGCGGCCTTGGGCGCCACGGTAGGGGCCGGGGGACTGGGAGCGCCCATCGTCTCGGGCTTAGTCACTCAAAATCCAGCTTACCTGTTAGAAGGTGCTGTTCTGTCTGGGCTCCTCGCGTTTGCCGCCGACGCCTGGTTTTCCTTGGCAGAGCGCAGGCACGAACGGGATCGGCTTGCTTCAAGCGGCAACTCTCGGTAGATTACAGACATGTCAACTTTTACCTACGACCTCGTCATTTTGGGAAGTGGCCCCGGGGGCTATGTTGCTGCCGTTCGGGCTTCTCAGTTGGGATTAAAGACCGCCATTATTGAAAAAGACAAGTTAGGCGGAGTGTGCGGAAACTGGGGCTGTATTCCTTCCAAGGCCCTCATCAACCAGGCCGAGGCCTTTCACGCCATTGGAATGCTGGAAGCCATGGGCGTCAAAGTTGATTCGTCGGGCCTCGACTATTCCAAGGTCCAAGCAAAAAGCCGAACCGCTGCCGATTCGTCGGGCAAGGGCACGGCCTTCCTGATGAAAAAAAATAAAGTCGAGGTGATCAACGGCACCGGCCTCCTTACCGGACCCCACGAAGTCACTGTCGACGGTAAACAGAAGGTCACTGCGGGCACCATTCTCGTCGCCACGGGCTCGCGGCCTCGTGAAATTCCTGGGTTTGCGTTTGATGAAAAAACGGTCCTTTCGAGCACGGGAATTCTCGGCCTGACGGCTCTGCCCAAGAGTCTTTTGATTTTGGGCTCCGGTGCCATCGGGATGGAATTTGCCTACATTATGAACGCGTTTGGCGTCAAAGTGACCGTGATCGAAATGCTCCCCCGCATCCTTCCCGTTGAAGACCACGAAACGGCCGCTGTCGTCGAAAAAGCCTTTTTAAAGAGGGGCGTGACCTTCCACGTGGGAACCAAGGCCGTTTCTATGAAAAAAGGGACTCAGGGGGTCGAACTCACCATTGAAAAAGAGGGAAAGATCTCAACCCTTTCGGGTGAGAAACTTCTTGTTGCCGTCGGCCGCGTCCCCAATTCGGAAGGCCTCGGGCTCGAAGCCCTCGGTGTGAAGCTTGATCGAGGCTTTGTCTCGGTCAAAGACTACTACCAAACCGATGCTGCCTCGATTTACGCCATCGGCGACCTTATCCCCAGCCCGCTCTTGGCTCATGTGGCGAGCAAAGAGGGCGAGATTGCGGTGGAACACATCGCTTCCGTGGTCAAAAAAACGCCTTTGCCGCACGAAAAGAAGCTGGATTCCATGCTGATTCCCGGTGCCACGTACTGCGATCCCCAGATCGCCAGTTTTGGGTTGACCGAAGAAAAGGCAAAGGAAAAAGGTATTGCCTACAAGGCCTATTCTTTCCCCTTTGTGGGCAACGCCAAGGCCAAGGCCGTCGAGCGCACCGAAGGTCTGGCCAAAATCGTCTTCGACCCCCAAACCCATGAGATCCTAGGCGGTCACGTCGCAGGTCTTTATGCCACCGAGCTCATTCATGAACTGCTTTTAGCCCGGAAAGCCGAGCTCTTGCCCGAAGACATCGCGACCATGGTCCACGCCCATCCTACGGTCAGCGAAGCTGCCATGGAAGCCGCCCGAGGAGTAGAAGGTTGGGCGATTCACATTTAGTTTGAGACTCGAGAGTTCCTGAATATCAGGAACTCTCAGCTTCGAATCAACACCAGTCGGGTAACAATCGAAAGGCCAAGCCGCTGAGGAACAGAGACTTCAAGTCCTCTGACAAGCTAAGTATCGTCATGGACCCAAGACGTCGAGTTCTCGCGAAACGTGAACTCCAAGCCCCAAAGAACCCATCTGACGACACAGAGTTTCCGCTTCGCGGAAACTCCAGGACCCAATAAAAAAGCCGAGTCCTAGACTCGGCTTTTTTATTGGGTCGGGATGGAAGGGGCTCGAACCCTCGACCTCCGGCGTGACAGGCCGGCGCTCTAACCAACTGAGCTACCACCCCATTAGTTCCTGCTGCTCGAAGAGCGGCCGGAACGGATTCGTCCCGTAGACGAATCGAACGTCCGACCTATCGCTTAGGAGGCGATCGCTCTATCCACTGAGCTAACGGGACAGACATGAGCACTATAGGGAAAGCCTCCTTCCGTGTCAAGCAGGATTTTTTGCCGGCCGAGCCAGCCTAAAAAGTTCCGTGGAGGACCAGCGGCGGACTCAAAGACAGAAGCCGAACCAGGGGCCAACGGTAGGTAGCACTGTTTCCCTTGATCGTTTCGGCACCGGGAGCCTCCAGGACGGGGCGGGGAACCGTAATCGTCAATTCAACACTGGACTGAGCCACTAAGGTTCGGGCCCGGGCCTCGTCAACCTTTGAACCCAAGAGATAAACTAAGAGATCGGTATCGTCTTGTTCGCTGACTTTGACGTCAGGATTGGGGAGAAGGGTGTCCAGCGCAGGCGATTGTCCCCAAACGGTTCGAGCCGCCAAGGTTCTCAAGAAGGCGCGGTCGACCGTTACATCCCACGAAGAACTTGTGATTTTGAGGCCGGAAAGAGTGAGCCCATGAGACCCCACCGGTGCCAAAATGTGGACGTGTCCAGGCTCCGTCTCAATATGGGCTCGAGGACCCATGGCCAAGGCAAGCGATTTGGCTTCAAAAGGCTGTTCGGGGAGGGTGTTATCCAAGGACCTCAGGGCGGCCCACGCGGCGGTCCCTTCAGGAGCAATGCGGACGTCAGTTTCAATTTTGGCAGCGGATGGGGAATCAAGCGTAAGATGAGCACGAACAGAGCACGAGGTTAAAATAAGGAGGGCGGAAAGAAGAACAAGGATGCGCATCAGATCAGTATAACGCAAATCGGGTGTTGCTTGGGATAAAGCCCGCCGATAGAATGCCGCCGAGGGGTTCCAAAATGAAAGGTGTGATTGTAGCGGCGGGTTATGGAACCCGTTTTCTGCCGGCGACTAAGGTCTTGGCCAAAGAAATGCTTCCTCTGCTCAACAAGCCGTCGATCGCGTTCATCATTGAAGAATTTATTGCGAGCGGGATTACGGAAATCATTGTGATCACCAGCCGCCGCAAACGGGCCCTGGAAGACTATCTTGACCGCGAGATTGAATTAGAAAGTCTCTTTACCGCCGAAGGCGCTCAAGCCAAACTTGATCTCATTAAGCCGTACCCGGCACAGTTTAGTTTCGTCCGCCAGATGGAAATGAAGGGAACGGGGCACGCTTTGCTTCAAGTGAAGCCCCTCGTCGGTAACGAGCCCGTGGTCGTCGCTTATCCCGACGACCTTCACCTAGGGGCCGTTCCCCTGTCCCGGCAGCTTATCAAGACTTATGAAGAGACGGGCTGCTCCGTTTTGGCCAGTTTTTTTGACCCTCCGGACCTTCACCGGTACGGTGTTTTGGCGTTGGCCGGCGACGGCCTTCATGTCCGCGATCTCGTGGAAAAACCGGCTCCAGGCACCGAACCCAGCCGCGAAGCCTCGATGGGACGCTATCTCTACACGCCGGAGTTTTTTAAGCACCTCGAAGCGGGTTACGCCCAACACACCACAGGCGAGTACTTTCATGTATACGCCCTCAACAAGCTCATGGCCGAAGGAAAGGTTGTGTACCGGCGGATGGAGGGCGAACGGCTCGACACCGGCGATGTAGGCGGTTTTCTCAAAGCCACCCTTCAATACGCGCTTCAATTTCCTGAATACCGTCAAATCATTAAAGAACAGGCGGCACCGTTGTTTTCGAAGTAACAGGAACACGCGGTATTCTTGCAGAAATTCCGCAAAGGACCTCATAACTAATGGTGCCGTCGAGTTCTGCCAACGATTGCGCCGTTGGTATCGGCCTGTTAGGCGTGCTGGGACCAAAGAAAACAACAGGATCGCCCTTTCGAATTCCAGACTGGGGCCCTAGGTCGACGAGAAGTTGATCCATGCAAACGGTTCCGCTGACACGGTGGAGCCGTCCGCCGATCCACACTTCGGCACGATTGGACCAGATTCTTCGATAGCCGTCGCCGTATCCCACAGGGACGGTCGCGACATCGGTGTCCGTCGTTGTTTGGTACCGAGATCCGTACGACAGCGAAGTCCCCTTTGGAACTGTTTTGACGAAGCCGACTTTGGAGACGAGTTCCATGACGGGTTTAAATTGAGCTTGCTCTTGGTGGGGATAGCCGTAGAGAGCAATCCCCGGACGGACGAGATTAAAATAGGTTTCCGGCTGGGTTAAAATGGCACCTGAATTGGCCGCGTGAATCCATCGCGGAGTCCAACCCCGGGCGGAGATGGAAGCGAGGACCTCGGTAAATTTCGTCATTTGCTGGGCAACGGTAACCAGACCTTCGCCATCGGAGGAAGCAAAATGCGTGCAAAGTCCCACCCATTCAAGAGGAAGAGAGTGGAGGACACGGCGAACAAGTTCCTCGGTTTCGTGCGGGGCGCATCCCACGCGGCCCATTCCAGTGTCTACCTTGATGTGGACACGGGCCGGTTTCTTTCGGCCGCGCGCGGCCTGAACAAGGGCCTCCATGTCGTCGAAACTCCAGACAAAAAAGTCGACATCAGCGTCTATGGCCTCAGCCAACTCGTCGGTTTGAAGGGATCCCAAAAGAAAAACCGGGGCCGTAATCTTGAGTCGTCTTAGTTCCACGGCTTCGGCGACCGTTGCGGCACCGAAGGCCTCGACACCCTCCGCCGCCAGCCAGGGGGCGACAATTTCGATTCCATGGCCGTAGGCGTTGGCCTTGACCGCGGCACAAATCGCGGTGGAGGGTCCCACCCGCTGTCGTATTTGTTGGAGATTATGGAGAAGATTATCCTGATGGATTCGGGCTTGAGTGGGTCGCATAAGTATTTTGAAAGCAACGTCAGTTTAGCCCAGGTTCAAGGCCGGGTAAAGTCTGCCGAAACGCTAGAGTTTTTTTTCGGTCTACGATAGAACGGTACCATCCATGATAAAAATTATGCTTCTTTCGACCCTTACGATTGCCTTTTTAGCGACATCCTGTGCTTCCGCTCCGCCCCAATCAGCAACTTCTGATCCCTCGCCGCCGCCCATGACGAAGGTCGACACGACTCCTAACTCTACGCTTTCCTCCGTAACCGCTCCTGACTGGACGACGCGCACGAGCTTCACCGAGGCGGGTCGGCTCGTTTTTGTGGTTTCTGGTCCCGCGAGTAAAGACCTGCAACCCCTCGTCTATAAAGCAATGAAGGCCCAGTTTGAAAGGCGCTCATTTTCTCAAGACAGCGGTGCCCTGAAATCGGCAGAAACGTACTTGGACTCTTTGAGCCGCACCGTTCCGGAGTCCACGTGGAAGCAGAAAGGGACAGTTTGGTGGAAGGTTTCCGTGGGGCAGGGCGATTGGGACGCGGCTCGCGCTCGTTTTTCTGAAAAAAAGCAAAACTCTCATGGTGACCCGTCGGTCTCGTTGGAACAAAAAGCGGAAAGCTTACTGGCGGAGGCCCGCTACGCTGATGCCATCACAGAGTACGTGAATGCTGCGGTAGCCGCCATGCAGGCCGAGCCTAAGCCGCTGACCCAACGTTACGACTCTTTGGTTGGCAAGGCTCAAGACATCCTTTCCCAATTTACATTGACGACGACGACGCCCAAACAATCCGCCATGGTCGGAAAGGCCTTTGATCAACCGTTCCAAGCACAGCTGACCTACGGCGCGGCAAAGGGGGGCGTACTGGCTGGGGTTCCCCTTCGTTTCTCCTACCCGGCTAAAGTGAGCGGCGAAATCGGACAAACGGGACAAACAGTCCTAACAGACGCCCATGGACAAGCCTCCCTTACCTTGCCCGCCGCCGATTTTGCGACGCAAAGTAACGTTGTCGTGGCAGTAGACGTCTCTGCCTGGCAAAAGGATTTGTCACTGGTCTCCCCCGCAGACTCAGAAACCCCAAACCTGGAATCCATCAGTGCTCAAACTAAGCTGATGTTGCCCTTTTCGGTGATTTCCAACGCCACACTCGTCCCTCTCGTTGTCGCCCTCGTGGACTTTGACGACAGAGGCCGTGTGCAGCGTCATCAAGTAACAACTTCAATCTTGATCGATTCTCTCCGCGACGCAGGGTTTCATGTTTCCACGGTTTTGGTGAATCCGTCGTTGATGAAGTCCGCTTCTGACCGCGTGCTTCTTAAAGTCTGGCAATATCAAGGCAAGACGACCGGACGAGCTGTCTATGGCACAGTGGGACTGGTCTCCCTTACGGCTTCGGGATCTCAATACGTTGCTGAAGTAAACGGCACCGTGAAAGTGGCCGATTTGGAATCCGACAAGGCACTGTACAAAAAGGAAACAAGTGTGACCGCGACGGGCAAGAGTAGGGCGTCGGCAACCTCGCTGGCGTATCAAGCCTGGGCGAAACAGATCGCCCAGGACCTTTCTTCGGATCTTCCTTAAGAACGTTCCGCAGCTAAACGACGCTTCAGCTCGGCAAGGGCGTCGTCGGCTTCGAGCTTTCGGAGTTCGGGGGTGACCGAGTCAGGAGCCCCGCCCAGTTCGCTGAGACCCGCGAGCAAAAGCTCAGCGTCAATGGTTCGCTGGAGTGCGGGAAGTGTCTTGAGTTGCCGCTTCATTGACTCCACACCAACCTGAAACCTTTGAACTTCAGCGTCCAAGGCGGCCTTTTTTGAGGCCGCGCTGTCCTTTTGAAGCTGAGCTTGTTGGGCTAAATCCGTGCGGCCAGCCTGTGTTGCCGTCGTGTAACGTGTTTGCCAGAGGTTAGATTGCCGCGACAATTCCTCGACCTCACCTTCGATCTGACGAAGATGCACGATCATCGAAAGGACGTAGGATCGCGCGGTTGGTTCGTCCATTCCTGAAAGGTCAAAATCCATGGGGACCACTCCTTGTCTCAGAATAGCGGTAATAAGTCGTTTTGGGGGAGAGACCTGCGTAGGCAGTGTGGAATGCCGACAAATTCCGTCAGGAAATTGGTCGATTGCCATTGTGAACGCATCCGTGCTGTGTTAACCTTGCCGAGAGGATCCCAATGTCTAAAGAAAATAAACCATTTCTCTTTCGAAAAGTGGGAGCTACTCGTGTCGTCCCCCTTTACGGGAAGATTGTTTTGCTCTTCCTCTTCTTCCTCTTGGCTTCAAACCTTGCCACAAACTACATCACCCTTATTCTTGGCCGCTCAGAGCAAGTCAAGTTGATGAACCAGCTCCTTGTAAAGGAACTGAAAGAAAACTATATCTCGGCGTCCAACCAATTTGAAGTCTTTCAGTTTGAACATGACGAGAAGGCGAGTGCAAAAGCCCTCACGGATGGTGCCCTTCAGTCGCTGTCGCGCCCTAATTCTGTCGCCTTCGGCCTCAACAACGACGGTCAGTACCTCTACTTTTCGTCAAAAGACGTGAAGTCAGGGTCTTTTGATGATCGATTGGCGCTCGACGAACTTCAGCGGAAGTTTGCTCATGGTGTCGAAGAGGGGCCCATCGAATTTACCCTCAATGAGCGGCCTTACTTCGGGTATTACAAATTTCAAAAAGGCTGGGGCGACTATTTGGTTCGAGCGGAAGACAAAGACCTCTTCTTGGCCGATAGTTGGAAAATCTTCGGTACGGTTTCGCTCCTCATTTTATTGATCACAATCGCTACTTCGATTCTTGCCATCTTCCTTCTGCGCCATCAGTTCCGATTTGTCAGCCGAATCACTGATGAGCTCATGAAGATGCAGGCGACGCAGGAGTTGGGCTTCATCGACATGAAGGGCGCTCCCAATGACGATGTGACCTATCTTGGACTGTCTTTTAACGCCCTTTCGTCGACCGTTCGGAACCTCATGGGTATTTTCCGAAAATTTGTAACACAGGACGTCGCGCATCGCGCGTATACAGAACGCGAAATCAAACTTGAAGGTCAGAAACAGGACCTCACGATTTTGTTTACAGACATCAAGGGTTTTACGTACATGACGGAAACCCTCGGTAATGACATTATAAAGCTCCTCAACCTGCACTACGACCAAGCCATTCGTCAGATTCAAGCGCGTGACGGCATTGTCGGTTCTATCATCGGCGACGCTCTGCTCGCTGTTTTCGGGACGATTGAGGGCGCACGGGAAAGCCGGGCCTATAAAGCGATTAAAGCCGCTTACGAGATTCAAGAAGTGGCCGGTCATTTACGAACCGAAATGATCAGGCGGCGTGAAGGAATCCTTGCGGAGAATGGGCGTCTGACTCCTGAAGAAGAAAAAATCTTTAAGGCCGTCATGATTGAAGTAGGAGTCGGCATTGACGGAGGCGAGGTTTTCTACGGAAACATTGGTTCCTACGTCCGTATGACCAATACCGTCATCGGGGACAACGTGAATTCGGCCTCTCGGTTGGAAGGCCTTACTCGAATTTACAAGGTTCCGGTCATTTGCTCTGAGTCTGTTGCCAACGAAGTTATCGCAGAGACCCAAGAGTACCTTTTTGTGGAACTCGACCAAGTTCAGGTAAAGGGCAAGACAATCGGCAAGAGAATTTATTGGCCGCTCAAGCAGGCTGAGATTGACGGAACACTGAAAGCCTCCGTTTCCACGTATGGAAAGGCTTTGAAGGCTTACTACGCTGGTCAGTGGTCCGAGGCGGAACGCGAGTTCCGTTCGTCTAAACTTCCGCAAGCAGATATTTTCTTGGAAAGAATCATCGGGGCCGAAGTCCCCGCAAATTGGAACGGCGTATGGACCATGACAAGCAAATAACCGACCTCGTCCAAGTGACGAGAGACCGCTTCCTCAATCAGCCGCTCGAACCGGATGACCGAGATCGGGATACCTTTGATTTAGAGGCGGAATTTGCTAAGTCCGCCAAGAATCGAAGTGTCATTATTCCCGCGGCGGTCGTTGTGTTTTTGGCGGTTCTTGCCGTGGGGGCTTGGATCGCGTCGGTGTACACCGATCAGCAAAGTGAACAGGCGAGTGTCAAGATTGGTTCGTTTGAAGACCTCAATCTCAAGGATATTTTTGATACGGCGCGCCGTAATAAGAAAGACCTTGAGCAGATTAACACCCAAATTGACCAACTGACTTCGGATTCTTCGGCGAGGGTTGCCGCGATCCAACAGGCGGGAAATTCTCAGGCGGATATCGCCCAGGTTAACGACCCCTCGGGGGCTAAAAGCCAGGCGATTCGTATACAGACCGCCCAGAAGATTGCTATAGAAAAGGCAAACCTGGCCAAAGCGATCGCGCCACTGGAATCTCAGGCGGCGGAAGTTCAGAAAAAGATCGATAGTTACGATACTCGGATTGGTAATTTACAGAAGAAAAATCAAAAGATTCTGGATACCCAACAGCGGCTCAACGACCTTGAAAAGCAAAAGCTGATCAATCAATACGACGCCCGCATTGCCGATCTTCAGAATGCTAACGCGCAAACCGTGGTTCGTCTCAAGAACGAACGCGATGCGCTTGTCCAAGCGCTCAACCAAAAACACGCGGAAGAAATCAAAAAACTGATCCTGAAGTACAACCCCATTTTGAAAGATCCGGCGGTTGTTTCGGTTCTCAATACGTACTCGAACCAGGCCGCAACCTACCCGCCGTTTACGCTATCGGACCAAATCACAGGTCCAGAGGCTACTGTTGAGTCCCCGCAAAAGGATTTTGCCGCAGGGCTCGCTCAAACCCAAATGCTCTTGTCACAACTCATGAAGATTCCCAGTGAGAACTCCGTACCTAGCCTGGTTAATGCCTTAGATAACTCTTTCGCGGCGACTTTGGTTCCCTTGGCGGCTCAGCTAACCTATTTGAACAGCGTCATTGTGGATCGTGACACCACTATTTTTAAGAGAAGCGTTCAATTGAGCCGCGAAAAGGCACAGTTTGACGCGGAACTTTCCCGATTGGATCAGGCTTTATCTTCTCAAACGGCCTGGCTAGGCCGTTGGACCGGCCCTGTTCGAAGTTATGTCGAATCGCTTAAGGACCAAGATGGATTGTTCGTCGACTTGTCGGACCCCTTGGATTGGTTTGTCCTTCTCAAGACTGACCGCTCCACCCAGCTTAAGTCAGCGCTCGACACTTATTCCGCTGCTGTTGCCAAAGCCAGCGCCGACACAACGGGGAAAACGAAGATGCCCAAGCCTGTGAATGGGGCAGTTGTTCGAGATGGACTCAATAATTCGGAATTGGGAAGCGTTTCCCTGACTCCAACTGATCATGGTTGGCGGGCTCAACTCATGAAACTGAACAACCCCAAGCGTCCCTTTAAGCCCTTTGACCGCTTAGTCCTCGAGCTTCCCAAAAAGCGATAATCACAAAGATTTCATCGTTCCCTTGGCCACCGACCTTGCCCTAGGCGGTGGCTTTTTCTATAATGCACTGCAATTTGCAGAGAGAGGTTCCCACTGTATGAAGGTTTCCGTCGATAAAATGCGTAATATCGGTATCAGCGCCCACATTGACTCCGGCAAGACAACGCTGACTGAGCGCATTCTTTTTTATTGTGGTCGAATCCACGCGATCCATGAAGTTCGTGGAAAAGACGGCGTCGGAGCCACCATGGATTCCATGGAATTGGAACGCGAACGCGGCATTACGATTCAGTCGGCAGCCACAAGCGTCCAGTGGACCGACAAGTTTATCAATATCATTGACACCCCAGGACACGTCGACTTTACGATTGAAGTCGAACGATCGCTCCGTGTTCTCGATGGGGCCATTTTGGTCTTGTGTTCGGTTGCGGGGGTTCAGTCACAGTCGATCACCGTCGATCGTCAAATGAAGCGCTACGACGTTCCCCGCCTTGCCTTCATCAACAAATGCGACCGTACCGGAGCCAATCCCTTCCGAGTTCGCGATCAGTTGAAAGAAAAACTCGGTCACAACGCTGTTTTTGTTACTCTGCCCATTGGGCTCGAGGACAAGTTTGAAGGCATTGTTGATCTCGTCAATCAAGAAGCCGTGTACTTCGAAGGTGAGGATGGAACGGAAATAGTGCGTAAGCCTATTCCGGCTGACCTTCAAGCCCAAGCCGCCGAATGGCGCGAAAAGATGCTCGAAGAACTTTCGATGTTCAACGACGACCTCATGGAGATGCATCTTGAGGGGAAGGAACCTCCGGTCGCGCTCATTAAGGCTGCCATCCGAAAGGGCACGATAAGCCGTGAACTGACAGCGGTCTTTGTGGGCTCTGCCTACAAGAACAAGGGAGTTCAAGTTCTCCTCGACGGAGTTTCTGACTATTTGCCTAGCCCGGCAGAAAAGGAAAACTTTGCGCTGGATCAGAACAATGACGAAGCCCGCGTGAAAATGGTTGTTGACGATGCTCTGCCCACCGTGGCGCTTGCGTTCAAACTGGACGACGGGCAGTACGGTCAGTTGACGTATGTCCGCATCTATCAGGGTGAAGTAAAAAAAGGTCAAGAACTCAAAAACATGCGAACCCAGAAGCGTTTCAAAGTGGGACGCTTGGTTAAGATGCACTCCAATCACATGCAAGATATTGACTACGCGGGGGCGGGGGACATCTGTGCTCTTTTCGGCATTGACTGTGCCTCTGGCGACACCTTCTGTGATGACAAACTTGATCTGACCATGACGTCCATGTTTGTTCCTGCGGCCGTTATTTCTCTTTCAATTGAAGCTGTCGACAAGAAGTCCGGCGACAATATGGCCAAGGCCTTAAATCGCTTCACGAAAGAAGATCCCACGTTCCGAACGTACGTAGACGCTGAGTCGAACCAAACGATAATTCAGGGAATGGGAGAACTTCACCTGGAAGTGTATATCGAGCGAATGAAGCGCGAGTACAAGGCCGAGGTGAGGACGGGTATGCCTCAGGTTGCTTACCGTGAGGCGATTTCCGAGAAAGCTGAATTTATGTACGTGCATAAGAAGCAGACTGGCGGTTCGGGTCAATATGCGAAGGTTGGCGGCTACTTTGAACCCTTTACCGAAGGCGAATATGACTTCGTTAACCAGGTTAAGGGCGGAGCCATTCCCAACGAATTCATCTCGAGTTGCGATAAGGGCTTTCGTGAGGCTATCAAGAGGGGTACGCTCATTGGATTCCCGGTGGTTGGTGTCCGAGCGGTCATCAATGATGGAGCCTCTCACCCGGTTGACTCGTCTGACATGGCCTTTAGCACGGCGGCTCTTATGGCATTCCGTGAAGTCTACCAAAAGGCGAAGCCCGTTATTCTTGAACCAATCATGAAGGTCGCCGTAGAAGGACCCACAGAGTTTCAGGGAAATATTTTTGGCTCGATCAATCAGCGCCGTGGTGTGATTGTGTCGTCGACTGAGGATGGAAGTTTTTGTTCGGTGGTCGCTGAAGTCCCCTTGTCGGAAATGTTTGGCTATTCCACCATTCTTCGTTCGATGAGTCAGGGTAAGGCCGAGTTCACGATGGAATTTGAGAAATATGCAAAGGTGCCTGAGAGTATTTCCGTCCAACTGAGAAAGGATTTTGAAGAAAAGCGCAAAACCCCCAACCGGTAATTTTACTGGTCTCTGGACGTTGGCCCCATCCTGAACGAAACTGACAGAGAAGTCAGTTTCGTTCAGGCGGACAGTGGTTTACAGACCATTGTCCTTCTTGTTCCAAGGAGTAAGGCCAATGGTTAGTTCTGAGTTGATCAAGAAAAGTCCCCTGCGCATTTTGGATTCCACTATGGGCGGGGGCCTAGGGAAAGGCAATATCGGCGTTTTGGCATCCCGTCACGGACTGGGTAAAACGTCGGCCTTAGTGCATCTGGCCACCGATAAACTTTTGCAAGGAAAACACGTCGTTCACGTGACCTTTGCAACCCGAACGTCTCACATCCTCGAGTATTATGAAGAGATCTTTGCTGAAGTCTCCAAGGTCAAAGATCTTACGGGGGCTAGGGATGTTCAGAATGAAATCGCGCCCCGCCGAACTGTCATGAACTTCAATCAGCAGGGGATGAGGACAAGCCACGTTCTCGAAAGCTTAAAGTCTCGTATCGAAGACGGCGGATTTCCTGCCGAACTCATTATTGTGGACGAATTTGACTTTGCTCAGGCCCATAGTTCGGATCTGTCCGAATTTCGAAGATTTGCTGCGAGAGAAAGTCTGGAAGTTTGGTTTAGTGTTTCGCTGGAGGGCGAATCAGAGAACTCAACGAAGCCCATTCCGCCGATTCTTGAGAAGTTTCTGAAGGAAATTGACGTTCTGATTAATTTGCGGCACCATCGGTTGGACGAAAAAGTTCATCTTGAACTTGTCAAAGATCATAGCGGAAAGCCGCAGGATACTCGTCTTGTTCTTGATTCCAAAACACTTCTTATTTCTCCGGAGTAGGTCTTTCTCCGCACGATTCACGGACGATGAGCGTGGATTCAAGACTCATAACGGGCTCAGGGGGCGGGTCGTCGTCGAGTAAACGCCGGAGAAGGTGGAACGACTCCTGCCCCGCTAAGAAAAGCGGTTGCCGAAGCGCCGTAATTGGCGGCGTCATTGCTTGCATGAACGGATAATCATCGATGACACCGAGGCCAAACTGTGGAATCACTCGTTTCATTTTTTGAAGTACGGTAAGCACGTCGAGGAGAAAGCCCCCGCCTGAAGCGAGCAACAAGGAATCCAAGTCTGGGTGTATCGTTAGAAAAGCTTCCCAGTCGGACTTGTTTTGCGGTGAGCCGTAACCACTGTGCAGTAAACGATGGGAGTTGAGTCCGTGAGCCGCCATGGTTTCCTGAAAGGCTTTACGGCGCTGTTGTGTATACGGATATTGCGCTGGGCCAAAGAGGGCACCGATGTTGCGATACCCGCAGTGAATCATGTGTTCCGCAAGCTTGCGTGTTCCGGCAGCCGTGTCGACTTCAATACAATAGTGAGGAAAGTCGGGGTTTTGTCCTAGCAGGACAAAGGGAATTTTGTGGAGAATAAGCGCGGTGAGGCCTTCGGGGTCTAAAAGTTCGGAACCGATAATGAGTCCGTCAACGGCGTTGCTTTTCAGAACCGAGTCAACAACAGCTTGCAGATTCCCATCGCGAGGAGGCGTGAGGATCAAAACTTGATAGCCCCGTTCGGCTGCTGTTTGGCTTATTCCGGCAAGGACGACGGTCCAGTAATGCCCTGCAAGGGATGTTGCGGCCGTGTGGGGAATAAGGAAGCCTATGATTCCTGATCGTTTAAGAGCCAGGGCCCTCGCTGAGGCGTCGGGGCGGTAGTCCAATTGTTTGACCAGCTTAAGGATTCGATCACGCGTGGCTTGTCCGATCCCCGGGTGGCCGTTGAGAACCTTGGAAACCGTTCCTTTCGAAACCTGCGCGAGTTCAGCGATTTGGTTGATCGTCAACTTCATCAGCGGTGAGTTTTCACTCCCATTTTAGGACAGTCTTCACAAAACGGGCAAGTTGAGCAACGGGGACTCACTGGCGTGCATTGCGACTGTCCGAAAGCAACGAGTAAAGAGTTTGTTTCGATCCAATATCTTTGGGGCAAAATTTTTTCGAGGGCCGCTTCGGATTCGTCTGGAGTCGCTGTTTTGATCCAGCCCATGCGGTTGGCAATTCTATGGACGTGGGTGTCGACACAAATCGCATCGATTCCAAACGCTAAGTTGAGCACAAGATTGGCTGTCTTATGTCCGACACCGGGTAGTTTTAAGAGCTCGTTGGCGGTCTTCGGTACGGCATACTCGGGCGGTGAAAGAAGGCCAGCGAGTGAACGCAGTTGCACGGCCTTTCGCCGGTAGAAGGCCGAAGGATAGAGGAGGGCTTCCAATTGGTCGGGGGGAAGGCCGAGAAGCTCCTTCGCACCGGGGGCTTTTAGAAAAAGCCGTTGGGAGACTTCAAGAGTAACGGCGTCACGCGTCCGAAGGGAAATGATAGTTGCTACGAGAATCTGCCAGGGAGTCGACCCCGAGTCATGAAGAACATTGAGCGACGGATGGGGTGTACGGCTCGCCCAATCGCGCAGCGTCGCAAAGATCTGCGCCCACTGATCACTCGTCTTCGTCTTCTTCCTCAACCTCGGGAGCGAACTCTTCTTCCTCAGCATCGGGATCAAGAGAGGCGACGGCCGCGCTCTTACCCAGGGGCTCAAGTTTCTCGTGGACGATAGACTCCACCTCTGAAACGGGAATGTCTAAGGAGAAGGCAATTTCGTCGATGAGGAGTTTCATGGCACTGTCGTAGAGTTTTCGCTCCAAGATGGGGAGCTCTTTGACTTTGGACCGATGGTACAAGTTTCGAACAACCAAGGCGATGTCAGTAATATCACCGCTCTTGAGGTGGTCCAGGTTCATTTGATAACGGAGTTTCCAGTCGGCGGTAATCGGCTCGAAGTCGCTGGCAATGATGGTGAACGCTTCTTGGGCCTTTTCGCGCGGCACAATGCTGCGAATTCCGATTTCGACGGCTTTGTCGACCGGAATCATAACCGTCATGTCCGTTACCGGAAGGAAAATTTGATAATACTGAGTAGGTTTGCCCTTAAATGCCCTCTCGGTTATGGCGGTAATTTGACCAACCCCCTGCAGAGGATAAACCACCTTTTGATTTAACTGAAAAGGGGAAGCGGTGCTCACCGCAGGCTTGTCGTCGGGCATGCGCGGAAGATTATCACATTCTTTGCGGGAGGTCAAACCGAATCAGGTTCTTAATAGAAGCGGGGGGACGCCGGACGAGGTTTTTAAAGGGATGTATATCCAGGGGGTTCGGATACCATCCGCCGATCTCGTCTCGGTCAATAAGATTGAACCCCGGGGTATGGCTTAGGGGAATGAGCAGACCCCCTTGAAGCAGGAGCGTTTCAGCATCCGCAAGAACCTTGAGTCTTGCCTCCCCATCTTCGGTAGCGGCCTTGGAAAGCAGAGCGTCGTAGGCTGGGTTATTGTAAGCGAAGGTGTTGAGACTTGAACCGCTTTTCCAGAGAACGAGGAAGGTGACGGGATCTAAGAAGTCGCCAATCCAACTAAAATACCCCACAGTATGGTCTAGGGTTGCCAGTTTGTCGTAATAGTCACCGTCGACCATCGTCGCTTCGACTTTAAGGCCGATGGAACCCCAGGCTTTTTGAAACAGGGTAATGAACTGCTCATTGGAAGGGTCATTAGGCAGGGCAACTTTTATGGGGGGAAGTCCTTTCCCCCTCGGAAAGCCGGCTTCCTTCAAGAGTTCTAGTGCCTTGGTCTTATCTTGCTTATCGATGCCCTCGACCTTTGGATAGCCCTGAAATTGGGGAATGAGGACCGACGTGGGCTGAAGGTAGGGCTTGCGAAGTTCTTCCAGCGGCAAGAGGAGAATGAGGGCGAGCCGCACTCGAGCGTCTGTCCAAGGTGCGTTGGCAGTTCGAAAGTAAAAAAAGCTCGTACCGAAGAGGGCATTGGCAGAAAAGTATTGCGCTCCGATGGAGGCTGTACCATCAATGCCGTCGGCGACCCAGTCAAAGTTTCCCTCTTTGAATTGCTTGGTGATGAGCTTGGCGTCGTCGCTAAAGTGAAAGTCGAGGCGGGGAAAGGAGACGTTGGCTTTGTCCCAGTAGTGAGGATTTTTCTCAAGGATCCAATCGGTTGCCGTTTGAGAGACAATGTGAAAAGGGCCGCTGGCTGGTGGGAGTCCTACTTGGTGCAGAACCCTCCACTGGGGTGCTACGGGGACAAAGGCGTAATGGCAGAGGATGGTTAAGAACTGGGGGGAGCGTTCACTAAAAGTAATGACTATCGTCTGGGCATCGGGGGTGCTCATTCCAAGCTTGGCAGGGTCGGTTAGTTTTCCTTCGCGCCACGCCTGTGCCCCGGAAATAGGGTCTAAAAGCGAAGCAAAGGGTGCTTGCATCTTGGGGTCGAGAATCCGCATCCAACTTGCTCGAAAGTCCTGAGCGGTCAAAGGAGTGCCATTGTCAAACTCGAGTCCTGGCCTTAGGTGAAGGGTGAGCGTTAGGCCATCTTTGGAAAACTCCCACGACTGTGCGGCACCAGCTACGGGTTGAAGAGTCTGAGGATTGTAGGCAACCACACCCTCGTAGACCGCCGTCAATAGTTGGGCTTCCAGCGCTGTTTGACCGCGCGCTGGGTCAAGGTTAATTCCTAAGGGGGCAAAATTCGCGCGAAAAGTGTCGAGTTCTTCGGCCACTAACGGCTGTCCTGCGACGAAGGTAACGGCAAAAAGGACGAGGATGAATCGTTTCAACAAGAGCTCCCTCGGGACTTAATACGGCCTCGTAGGAACAATGGGGCCATTTTGTCACATCATAACCTATCAAGAAGCCGGCAATTTGGCCACTAGCGGTTCTCTCCAAAGAACGTTAGAAGCACTCTGGGTTACAGAAAATCGATCCTGACGGCTAGCTCCTAGTTTTGACTGTCATGAATCCACGTTACAAACTCTCGATGGGTCGCCAACAGCCCTTCATAGAGTGTCATTCCCGAAACGAGCGAGCCGGATCGCCCCAACATTTCCAATTGCAGTGCCGCTTCGGCGAGCGCCTGAGCGGTAATGCCGCGAGAGGCTCCCTTAAGCGTGTGCGCCAATCGCAAGACGGTCGGGCTGTCGTTTGCTTCTAAGGCCTGTTTGAGTCCATCGATCAAGGTTTGGCAACGGACCATAAAATGATCCAGTACCTTTTTCCCATTGGCCTCCCCTCCGTATAACTGGGCCAAGTTTCGCCAATTCACAGGGGGCCCCAGCTCAATGGGCCGTCCGGTGGGAAGGAGAAAACGGAACCCGTTGCCTTCCAGGGAGGTAAAGGTTTCGAAAATTTGAGAATCCCAAGCAGGAAAGGTCTTTGTTTGTTCTTCATCAAAGGGCTCGCAGAAAAAGCCCAACGAAAGATCGAGCCCCGAGGTCGAGGGGCGAAACTTGACAGCCAGCTCAGGAGTTTTTGAAGCGAGATCGGCAAAAAGAAGAAAGAGCTTGTTCTTCAAAAAAAGCTGGAGGCCGCGAACAGTTAAAGCACTGGGGGTTACGGTTCCCTGAAATCGGCACCCCAAAGAGGGCAGTGTGAGACTAAGATCCTCAAACAATGCTTGAACAAAACGATGGACAGAGAAGTCTTCGGCAGATTCAGCCATGTAACGGATTCTAGAGCGTAGCTCTTGTCAATTCAAGCGCGGAGTAATAAGTTAACCATGTCTAGAGAGGAGGTTAAATTGGTGCCTGTCATTCAAGATCCGCTTCCTTGGTTCATTGCCGGCCCCCTGCTGGGGCTATCGGTTCCGCTGATGCTCCTCTTAACGGGGAGGGAACCCGGCGTTTCAGGTTCCTTTCGACACGCTTGCGCTCTTTTACCAGGAACCAAAGCCATCGATTACTTTCGATACGATGTTCTGAAAGAGGGACTCTGGCAGGTCCTCTTTGTCGTCGGCATTCTTTTGGGGGGAACTTGGGTCCAGTTTGGACTCGGAGGTGCCGGGATTCCCCTTTTCCTCCCCCAAAACCTTACAACGGCTGGATTGGCTCTCCTTTTCATGGGGGGACTTGCGGTTGGGTTTGGGACACGATGGGCCGATGGCTGTACGTCGGGCCACACGATTAGCGGGATTGCTAACTTAAGTTTGTCCAGTGTCGTCGCGTCGGTTTGTTTCTTTGTTGGCGGGGTGTCCGCCAGCTTGGTTGACCGGTTTGTTTTTGGAGGGATCGTCCCATGAGTTCCACAACTGTGTACCGGGGGTTGCCCTGGTGGAAATATCCCATTTGGCTTGCAATGGGAATAGGTTTTGGCGCTGTTCTCACCAAGGCTCAGGTGATTTCGGTGGTTCGAGTGCACCGCATGTTTGCGTTTCAAGAACCTCATATGTTTTTGGTCATCGGTTCTGCCGTCGTCACTGGAATGATTGGCGTGGCTCTCTTGAAGGCCTTCCGCCGAACGAAAACAGATGTTTCTGGTCGTCCCATGGTCTTTAAAAAACGACCCTTTCAAACGGGTATTGTTGCCGGAGGTTTGATTTTTGGGGTGGGTTGGTATTTTACCGCCGCGTGCCCCGGTCCCATCTATGCCCTTATTGGAACTGGAACCTGGACCGCCTGGATCATCCTGGCCGGGGCCTTCGCCGGAGCCTTCCTTTACGGCTGGCTCAAGCCAAGACTGCCTCACTAACCGACAGGCTGTGGTATGTAATGTCCAGGATTCCGTTCGGGGGTCATATTACGCTAAGAGAAAATCAGTTTAAGATCCTACTGTCCACGATTGACAGTAGGGATCAGGATGCGTAGGGGCACCGAAGGCGGGCACCGTTCCCATTCTCCTCTGCAGAGCCGAATCTGTTGTTTTCTGGTTTGAATACTGCTGAGATCTAAGGTTTTGCTGGTCGTCGGATGGTGTGCGGCTCACCAAGGCCAACTGATAGCTCTCAGTGAACTGACTGAGAGCTATCAGTAGAGTTACTGAGCCTCTCCTTTGACTACGAGTA
>Ga0164241_10002476_pt1 | contig 19964 bp, 18 predicted proteins | sample OricomyardsoilBY_FD_108780 | JGI IMG/M metagenome (GOLD analysis project Ga0164241, IMG submission 108780) | Backyard soil microbial communities from Emeryville, California, USA - Original compost - Back yard soil (BY) | ecosystem: Environmental > Terrestrial > Soil > Unclassified | place: USA... | reverse complement strand
GGCGGGCAGGCCGTCCTGGGCGCCTTCCAGATCGACTCGTCGCAGCCCGGGGGCGACTCCGGCGACTCCGGAGGGGACTCGGGCGGCGATTCCGGCGAGGATTCCGGGGGCGACGAAGGCAAGTGACGGCCCCGAACGATGCTCGGGCGCTGCTACCATGCGCGATCGCATGCCGACGACGAGCCAGTTGATCCGCAAGGGTCGGACTCCCAAGACCAAGAAGCTGGCGACCCCGGGCCTGAAGTCCGGCAAGGGTCGCAAGAAGAAGGTCGCCGCCCCCCAGCGCCGTGGGGTGTGCACTCGCGTGTACACCACGACGCCCAAGAAGCCGAACTCGGCTCTGCGGAAGGTCGCCCGCGTGCGGATCTCCGGTGGCATCGAGGTCACCGCCTACATCCCCGGTGAGGGCCACAACCTCCAGGAGCACTCCGTCGTGCTCGTCCGAGGCGGCCGCGTCAAGGACCTCCCGGGTGTCCGTTACAAGGTCGTTCGCGGGACGCTCGACGCCGCCGGCGTCAGCGGTCGCCAGAAGGCGCGCTCGCAGTACGGCGTGAAGAAGAAGTAGAGCCCCATGCCCCGCCGCGCAGCAGCCCAGATCCGGCCCGTCGAGCCGGACCCCGTCCACCGCAGCCGACTCGTCCAGCAGGTCATCAACAAGGTGATGCTGGACGGCAAGAAGTCGACCGCGGAGAAGATCGTCTACGACGCGCTCGCGATCATCGCCGAGCGCTCCGGCAAGGACCCGCTCGAGGTCCTCGAGTCGTCCCTCAAGATCCTCACCCCCGTCCTGGAAGTCCGCTCCCGCCGCGTCGGCGGAGCGACCTACCAGGTCCCGGTCGAGGTCCCCGCCCGCCGCGCCCGGACGCTCGCCGTCCGCTGGCTCGTCGAGTTCGCCCGCCAGCGCCGTGAGAAGACCATGGCCCAGCGCCTGGCCAACGAGCTCATGGACGCACAGGCGCAGCAGGGTGGCGCGTACAAGCGCAAGGACGACATCTACCGCATGGCGCAGGCGAACAAGGCCTTCGCCCACTACCGCTGGTAGCTGTCGCTCGCCAGGCGCGTTCTGGCCTCCTCTGCCGTCGTCCTCGGTCGCTCGTGTGCTGGCGCACACGTCGCTCTCTGCGTCCTCGGCAGAGAAGCCCAGCGACGCGCCTGACTGAGCGCCAGACGCGCTGGGATCTCCCCTGCTTGACCAGCGGACCCGCTGTCGAGCCCCGCGCGGCTCGCTTCGCGGCTTTCTCTGCGCGCCTGCCTGACCAGCGGACCCGCCGCCACCCTTCAGGTGGCGTTCAGGCGCCGTGCTCGATGATCCGCGCGTGCGCTCTCGTCTGATCCCCGTCCTTGCCGGCGGGGTCACCGCCCTGCTGGGGACCGGCATCGTGCTGACCCATCGTGCGGGACTGTCCGCCGGGTTGGCGCTGGTCGTGGCCTCCGTGTACCTCCTGCGGCGGCGTGCGGGGGCGCTGTGGGCGACGGTCGCGCTGCTGGGGTACGTGAGCGTGCGGGACGTGCGCGTCGAGCACGAGCCGTGGGAGGCGCTCCTGGCGATGGCCGCGATGGCCGTGCTGCTGGCCAACCGCGAGGCGTTCTGCGTGCGGCTCGCGCCGCGGGACTCCCAGCGGGCGGCGTGGCTCGCGGCGCAGACCGGGGCCGCGGCGCTGGCGGCGGGTGCGGTGGTCCTCGCGGTCGCGCGGCCGGACGCGCCGCTCGGCGGGCTGCCGGGCGCGTTTCGCGACGACCTCGCGCTGCTCTCGATGACCTCGTCGCCGTTCGGGGTCGCGACGACGGCGGCATGGGTGCCGGTCGTGCTGGGCGTAGTCGGGGCGCTTGCGTTCCTGCGGATCGCGTGGCTGCTCTGCCGCCGGCCGGTGCCGGCGCCGACCGGCGTGCCGCTCGAGCACGTCGCGCGGCTCGTGCGCGCGCACGGGACCGACACGCTGAGCGCGTTCAAGCTGCGCGCCGACCTCGAGCACCTGACGTCGCCGTGCGGCGAGGCCGTCGTGTCCTACCGCGTGGCGAGCGGCGTGCTGCTCGTCGCGGGCGACCCGCTCGGGCCGCCGGACACGCACGGGGCGCTGCTGACGTCGGCCCGCCTCCACGCCGCGGGGCACGGGCTGCGGCTCGGGGTGCTCGGCGCGAGCGAGGAGCTCGCGGGCGCCGCGCGCGCGATGGGGCTGCGGTCGCTCTACGTGGGCGACGAGGCGGTCGTCGACACGGCCGGGTTCGCGCTCGAGGGCCGGCGGGTCAAGAAGCTGCGGCAGGCGGTCGGGCGGGTTGAGCGCCACGGGTACGCCGTCGAGCTGCGCCACCACGAGACGCTCACGCCGGCCGAGCTCGACGAGCTCGAGGCGCTCTCCGAGCGGGCGCGGACGGGGGCGCCCGAACGCGGGTTCTCGATGGCGCTGGAGTCCCTGCGCGGCGAGCACCTCGCGGGGTCGTGGGTCGTCGTCGCCCGCGAGGCCGGCGGCGCCGCGCGCGCGTTCCTGCACTTCACCCCGACCCACGGCCGGCCGGCGGCGTCGCTCGGGTTCATGCGCCGCGACCGCGACACGCCCAACGGCCTGATCGACTTCCTCGTCGTCCGTGCGATCGAGGGGCTGCGCGCGGAGGGGATCGAGGAGCTGTCGCTGAACTTCGCCGCCTTCGGCCGCTACCTGCGCGCCCCCGCCTCGCGGGCCGAGCGCGTCGCCGGGCGCGTGGCGACGGCGCTCGACCGCGTGCTCCAGATCGAGAGCCTGTACCGGTTCAACCGCAAGTTCGGGCCGCGCTGGGTGCCGCGCTACCTGGTCTACGAGTCGCGGATGAGCCTCGCGCGCACCGGGATCGCCGCGATGCGCGTCGAGGGCCAGCTGGGGGCGGTGCTCCCGGCCGCGCTGGCCGCGCGCGGCCGCGGCTAGCCGGAGGCGAGCAGCGCGCGGGCGCCGCGGGCGGTGGCCGTCGCGGCGGTGACCGGCACGGTGAACGTCCGCGTGACCGTCGCGCTCTTGCCGCCCTTGCGGCCGAGCTTGACGACCACCTTGAACTTGACCGTCGTCTTGCCCTTGATCGCGGCCGCGGCGCTCGAGGTGAGCTTCCAGCGCAGGATCACGGTGCTCTTGGCCGAGATCTTCCCGGTCCACTTCTTCAGCTTCAGCGAGGGGCCGCCGACGGCGCTCAGCGAGGCCGTGCCGGCGCATTGCTTGCCGGCCGGGCAGACGAGCGTGAGCGTGACCGCGGTGGGGCTCGCCGTGACCGGCATCGCGCCGACGCGCAGGGCCGGCTTCGAGCCGGTCTTCAGCGCGATGCTGCGGTCGGCCGCCGAGAGCGTCGAGGCGGTCGCGACCTGGCCCGTTCCAGTCGTCCCGGTGGCGCCCGTGCCGGTTCCCGTCGCGGCGGCGGCCGGGGCCGGGGTCGGGGCCGGCGGCGCGAGGATCGTCACGCCGCGCGAGGCGGGCGAGGAGTCGCGGTTGCCGGCGAGGTCGATCGCGCGCACCTGGAAGCGGTGGGCGCCGACGCTCAGGGTCGGGGTGGCGAAGGGGGAGCGGCAGGCGGCGAAGTCGCCGGTGTCGATCGCGCACTCGTACGTGGCGCCGGCCTCGCCCGCGGTGAAGTCGAACGAGGGGACGGTGGTGACCGTGCTCTCCGGCGGCCCCGCGGTGATCGAGGTGTCGGGCGCGGTCACGTCGACGGTGAAGGTCCGGCCGGCGACGACCGTGCTCTCGTTGCCGACGGCGTCGTAGGCCCGGACCAGGAGCGTGCGCGTGCCCTCGGCGAGGTTCGGCGTCGTGAACGGGGAGCCGCAGCTGACGAAGGCGCCGCCGTCGATCGCGCACTTGAAGCTCGACCCGTCCTTCGAGGAGCTCAGCGTGAACGTCGGCGTCGTGGTGTTCGTGTAGCCGCCCGCGGCGACGGTGCCGTCGATCGCGGGCACGGGGACCGAGCTCTCGACCGCGATCGTGCGCACGGCGGGCGTCGCGTCGACGTTGCCGGCGAGGTCGGTGGCGCGCACGCGGAACGTGTGGCTGCCGTCGGCCAGGTTCGAGAAGGCCTCGGGCGAGACGCAGGGGTGGTAGAGCGCCGCGTCGTCGAGGCTGCAGGAGAACGTCGTCCCGGGCTCGGGCGACGAGAACGCGAACTGGGGCGAGGGGCCGGAGGCGCCGCTCGGGCCGGAGTCGATGATCGTCTCGGGCGCGGTCGTGTCGACCGTGAACGTGCGCGCGGCGGGCGAGCCGTCGACGTTGCCGCCGGCGTCGACCGCGCGCACGCGGATCGTGTGCTGGCCGTCGTCGAGGCTCGGCGCGTACGGCGAGGTGCAGGTCGCGTAGTCGGTGGTGCTGTCGATCGCGCAGCGGAACGTCGCGCCCGCCTCGTCGGAGGTGAAGGTCAGCGACGGCGAGCCGCTGGCCGTCAGCGAGGTCGGCCCGCTCGTGATCGTCGTGTCGGGCGCGACCGTGTCGACCGTGAAGCCGGCGCTGGCGACCGTGGGGTCGACGTTCCCGGCGGCGTCGGTCGCGCGCACGCGGAACGTGTGGTTGCCCTCGCTCAGCGTCGCGGTGGTCTTCGGCGAGGTGCAGGCCGCGTAGACGGTCGTGCTGTCGACGCTGCACTCGAACGTCGCGGCGACGTCGTCGGAGGTGAACGTGAAGGTGGGCGTGGCCGTGGCGATCGTGCCGCTGACCGGGTTGACGAGGGTCGTCTCGGGTGCGGTCGCGTCGACGGTGAACGCGCGACCGGCCGGCGTGGGGTCGACGTTGCCGGCGGGGTCGACCGCGCGCACGTCGATCCGGTGCGAGCCGCCGCTCAGCGGGCCGAGCGTCTTCGGCGAGGTGCATGCGGTGTACGTGCCGCTGTCGACGCTGCACTGGAACGTCGCGGTGACGTCGGGTGAGGTGAACGTGAAGGCGGGGCTCGCGGCGACCGTGCCGGTCGGCGTGGCGCCGAGCGTCGTGTCGGGCGCGACCGTGTCGACGGTGAACGTCGCGGTGGCGGGCGTCGCGTCGGTGTTGCCGGCGGGGTCGGTCGCGCGGACCGCGATCGTGTGCGGGCCCTCGCCGAGCGTCGGCGTGACCCACGGCGACGTGCAGGCCGCGTAGGCGCCGGTGTCGACCTTGCACTCGAACGTCGAGCTGCCCTCGCTCGAGGCGAGCGTGAGCGACGGGGTCGCGGTCGTGATCGTGCCGGTCGGAGCGCCGGGCAGCGTCGTGTCGGGCGCGGTCACGTCGACGGTGAAGGTGCGCGAGGCGGGCGTCGCGTCGACGTTCCCGGCGAGGTCGGTGGCGCGGACCTGCACGGTGTGGGAGCCCTCGCCGAGCGGCCCCACCGTGTACGGCGAGCCGCAGGCCGCGAACGCGCCGGTGTCGAGCTTGCACTCGTAGGTGACGGAGCCCTCGTCGGCGCTGAGGTTGAAGGAGGGAGAGGTGACCTTCGTCGGTCCGTTCGGCCCGGACGTGAACGAGGTGTCGGGCGCGACCGCGTCGACCGTGATCGCGCGCGTCGCCGGCGTGGCGTCGGTGTTGCCCGCCGCGTCGGTCGCGCGGACCGCGAACGTGTGGCTGCCGCTGATCAGCGCGCTCGCCGTGTAGGGCGAGGTGCACGCGGCGTAGGCGGCGCCGTCGAGGCTGCACGCGAACGTCGCCCCCGACTTCGTCGAGGAGAACGTCCACGCCGGGGTGGCGTTCTTCGTCAGCCCGCTCGGCCCGGTGTCGATCGAGGTGTCCGGGAACGTGGTGTCGACCGTGAACGAGCGGGTCGCGGGCGAGGCATCCGTGTGGCCGACGGCGTCGGTGGCGCGCACGCTCAGCGTGTGGGCGCCCGCCGTCAGCGCCGTCGCGGGCGTGTACGGGGTGGTGCACGCGACGTACGCGCCGAGGTCGAGCGCGCACTCGTAGGTCACCGGCGAGTCGTCGGAGGTGAACGTGAACTCCGGCTGCGTCAGCCCGGTCGTGCCGGTCGGTCCGGTGGCGATCGTCGTGTCCGGCGCAGTCGTGTCGATCTTGAACGGCCCGAGGTGGACCGCCTCGCTCCAGTTGCCCTTGGTGTCGCGCGTGCGGAGGTGGAAGTAGTAGGTGCCGTCGGCGAGCGTGTCGCTCGTGGCCGCGGTCGCCGTGTCGTCGGCGTCGATCGTCGTGTCCGGCGTCGTCGTCGCGTTCGTGTCGAAGAGGTAGGAGAAGCCCGAGACCGCGCTGTCCGCGTCGGTCGCGCCCGAGAAGTCGGCGGTGATGACGTCGTCCGTCGAGGGCACGTCGACCGTGTGGGTCGAGCTCGAGAGCGTCGGGTTCACCGGCGGCGTCTTGTCGGAGCAGGCCGCGTTCCGGATCTCCATCGCCCAGCCGTCGATCCGGGACTCGGTGGTGCCCGAGTTCTTGACCTCGAGCTTCCAGGTGCCGTTGGGGTTCTCCCCGCGGAACGCGCCGAGCGGCTCGGCCGGGGCGAGGCTGCTGCCGTCGGTGACGGTGGGCGCGGTGTCGTCACCGGTCGTGGCCACGCCGAGCACGTTCTGAGATGCGCTGTCGTCGAACACGACGTTGTCGAACGCCTGGCTGGAGCTGCCCCACGATGCGCCGGTCGGCGTGGCGAGCGTCACCCGGGTGCCGGAGGGCGAGATCAGGGTGGCCGTCACGAAGCGGGCCGGGTTCTGCGAGATGTAGCGGGTGTTGACGTCGCCGATCACGGTGCCCGCGTTGGCGATCGTCATCGAGAACTGCTTCGTCGCCCCCGCCGGGAGGGTGTCGACCAGCCCAGGCTGCGCGGTCGTCTTCGTCAGCGCCGGCGTCTGGTTCGTCGCCGTGACCAGCAGGCTCCACTTGCGGATGACCGTGTACTTCGTGGGGTCGGCGTTCTTGTCGACCATCCGCAGCTCCCATTCGCCGTTGGGGTTGACCCCCACGAGCGTGGAGAGCGACTGCAGCGGGGCCAGCGGTGCGGTGCCGGACGCCTTCAGCGGCGTCTCCGCAAGCGAGCCGGGGGCGTTGATCGCGCCGGCGTCGTCGTCCCAGACCGCACCCTTCAGGGCATACCCGATGTCGCCGGACCCGGTGCCGCGACCGCGCTTCAGCCAGACCGTCTGACCGTTCGGCGCGACGAGCATCATCCGCAGATCCGCCGGGTCCTTGTCGTAGAGGACGGGCGTGAGGACCTTGATGTCGTAGAGCGAGGTCGGAAGCCCCGCGACCGTGCCCTTGACGATCAGCGAGCCGGTCTTGAGCTCGACGTCCGGGGCGGGGACCCGCGGGACGGCCCCGGCCGAATCGGGGATGTTGAAGGTGAACGCCTTCGTGACCGGGGCGCAGCCGGTCGGTGCGGCGAGGGCGGACGGGGTGGTCGCGGTCGCGATGTCGAGCCGCGAGGTCGAGAGCTCGGCGCCCGCGAAGCCGTTCGGGTTCCCGCCGGTGATGGTGAGCTTCCACGCGCCGTTGGGGTTCTCGCCGCGGAACCGGGCCAACGCCTGCTGGGGACTGAACGACTTCGACGAGGTGGTCACCAGGTTGGTGTCCTTGATGGGGTCGGTTCCCGTGTCCGACCACGTCATGTCGGAGTACGCGGCACCTCCGATGAGGCCCGTGCCGGTCTCCTGGTTGAGCAGGACCTTGGTCCCCGCCGGCGACTCCAGCTCGATCTTGAGGCCGTTGCGGTCCGCAATCACGGACTGGTACAGGTCCACGTCCCACACCGTCCCGGCGGCGATGCCCGACACGTTGAACGTCTGGACCGTGGTCGCGGTGGCGCCGGCGGCGAGGGGGATCGGCGCGGCCTGGGTGACGCTCGGCTGCTGCGTGATGGTGGCCGGCAGGGCGAGCGTGTCCATGACCAGCGCCGACTCGTTGAGCGAGCCGATGTCGTCTTCGCCGCTGTCGACGATCTTCAGCGTCCAGGTGCCGTTGGGGTCCTCGCCGTAGAAGCGTGCGAACGGCTGGACGGGCGAGAGGTTGAGCTCGGCCGTGCCGCTGACGAACGCCGCGTTGGTCACCGAGTCGTCCGCCTCGTCTGACCACAGCGTGTTGGCGAAGAGGTCGTCGGCGTCGCCGCCGCGCGTCCTGCTCATCCTGACCGTCGTGCCGGCCGGCGAGGTCAGCGTGACCGTCAGGTCGCCCGTGCGCGTGTGGCTGATCGCCGTGTAGACGTCGAGGCTTCCGAGGAACGTGCCCATGCCCGACACGACGAACTTCCGCTCGAGCCCGGCCGTGTTGTTGTCGGGGATGTCCTCGGGCGTCGAGTTGCTCCACACCTCCGACTGGTACGTCCCGCCGGGAGGCTCCGGGGAGAACGCGCGGGCCGTCTGCGCGTGGGCGAACACGGCAAGCAGCAGCGCGACTGTCGCCACCGTGAGGTGGAGAAGCCGCCGGGACCTTCCGGGGTCAGAGGCGCGGACATCCATTTCCGGACGGTCGACGGTAAAGCATCTTCCTAAGAAGCCCTCTCATACATTCGTTGGCTTGCAGCGTGTTTTGCTCAGGTCTGGGGAGTGGGGGTTACGCTCGCCGCCTGTCCGTCGCCGTTCCCCCACGTCTCGAGGTCATCCGGACCCGGTGGTCGGATGCGGGCTCCGGCTCGCTCGACCTGATCGCCGAGGGCCGGGTCTACGGCTCCGACGAGCTCGTCGTCGGGGACCTCGCGCTGCGCGTGACCACGGCGGCCGGATCGGCCTGGGTGCGGCCCAGCGAGGTGTCTCCCGCCCAGGCGGTACGGGCGTTCCCGTCCGGGAACCGGTTCACCGCGACCTTCGCGCTGCCCGAGTCCTTCGCGGACGGCGACTACACGTTCGACGTCGTCGCGCGGCGCACCGAGCACGTCGCCTTCGCGCCCCCGCCGGCCCCCGTCAACGGCCTCGGGCGCGCCCGCTTCGAGCTCGACCGCGGCCCGGTCGTCGACGTCCGGCTGCCGCCGCGGCGGCGCGGCCGGGTGGCGCGGCTGCTGCCGGTCGCGGGCCTGCTCGTGGGCGCGCTGCTCGTCGGAGATGGCGTCGCGACGCTCGTCTGGAAGGAGCCGCTGAGCTCGCTCTACGCCAGCCACCGGCAGTACGGCCTCGCCGATCGCCTCCGCGACCTCGACCGGATGTTCGCTGCGCCGGCGGCCGCCGCGGTCGCCGACGACGAGGCGGGCCAGCCGCTGCCGGCCGCGCCCACGACCGCCGCCGCGAGCGCGCCGACGACCGCCGCGAGCGCGGCGACGACCGCCGCGAGCCCGTCCGGCTCCGCCCCCACCCGAGCCGCGCGCCCCGCACCCGTCCTCGCCCCCGCGTTCGCCGCTCCCGCCGCGCGGCTGCGCGCGATGTCCGGCCAGGGCGATCCGCTCGGCGTCATCGAGATCCCGTCGATCGGCGCGCGGTTCGTGTTCGTCGAGGGCACGAGCGCGTCGAGTCTCCGCGCCGGCCCCGCCCACTACCGCGGCACGGTGCTCCCCGGCCAGCCCGGCACGGTCGGGATCGCCGGCCACCGGACCACCTACCTCGCGCCGTTCCGGAAGGTGGGTGACCTCCGGCCGGGAAACCCGATCGTGGTCCGCATGCCCTACGGTCGCTTCACCTACCGCGTCCAGGGCACGCTGATCGTCTCGCCGCACCAGGCCGAGATCCTGCGCTCGGCCCCGGGCACGGATCGCCTGATCCTCACCGCCTGCCACCCCCTCAGCAGCTCCAAGCAGCGCATCGTCGTCTACGCGAAGCTCGTCGACTCCCGGAGGACCTGACCATGACGAACCGCATCCGCACGCTCCCCGCCCTCGCCGCGCTGCTCCTCGCGCTCGCGCCCGCGAGCGCCTTCGCGACGTCGCCCACGGCCACCACCTCGCAGTCGGCCTCGAGCACGCCGACGGCCACCGAGGAGACGACGACCGTCGAGGACGTCGGCAGCGGCACGACGGCGCCCAAGACCTCCACGACGCCCAAGACCTCCGGCTCGTCGAGCGGCTCCTCCGGCGCCGCGACCGACGAGACCGCGACCGAGGACGTCTCCTCGTCCGAGGACACGTCCGCCGCCGCCGACGAGGACGCCGCCGCGTCCGACGACACGTCGAGCGCGTCGTCGGACGACGAGACCGCGGCCGCGAGCGACGACGCGACCTCCTCCTCCTCCTCCTCCTCCTCCGGCACGAGCGCCGCGCGCGTCGAGTCCAGCGTCCCGGTCGCCTCGATCGCCCAGGCGGCGCCCGCCACCTCGGTCCCCGCCCGGCTCGCGTTCACCGGCGCCGACCCGCTGCCGATCATCGGCGCCGGCCTGCTGCTGATGCTGGCCTCGGGCGGCGCGCTGTGGCTGCGCCGCCGCCGCGGCGACGAGCTCCGCTAGTCGAGCTCGGGGGCCGCGGCGCGGACCGCGGCCTCGTCGATCCCGTGGTTGCGCAGCAGCGCCGCGCCGCTGCCGTCGGCGGCGAGGATCGCCAGCAGCAGCCGCACGTCGGTGACGCGGTTGCCGACGTCGCCGATCGGCGACCCGGCCAGGCTCGCCGGCACCGGGTCACCGCCGGCGAGCGTCCGCTCGACGTCGTCGGGCGACGGGCCCGGGACGTCCGCGTCGCCGCGGTCCCGCGGCACGGTCGCGTTGCGCCCGGTCACCTCGCCGCCGCCGAGCGAGTCGACGCCCAGCCGCGCGAGCACGTCGGCCGCGCGCGCGTCGATCTCGACGATCCCGGAGAGGAGATCCTCGACCCCGACCTTGGGCGCGTTCTCCCGGAGCGACGCCTCGAGGCCCAGGTCCAGCGCCCGCTTGGCCTCGGCCGAGAACGGCATCATGCCCTCCGGCGAGCCCTCGCCCTGCCCGCGCGACGCCACGACCCGGGCGCGCAGCGCGCCGAGCGGGACGCCCACGAGCTCCGGCGCCGCGAGCGCGATCCCGAGCAGGAGGTGGTCGTCGCCGATCTCCGCGTGGCCCAGCAGCCGCGCCTCCTCCTGCGCGCCGACGACGACCTGGCGCGCCTGCTCGCTGAAGCGCTCGAACACGAGGCTCAGCTCCGGCGGCCGCGCGCGACGAGCAGCATGCCCACGCCCGAGGCGAAGAGGAGCACGCCCGCGGCGGTCTCCAGGAAGTAGCCGGTGCCCGCCTGCGCCCGCGCGTCCTCGAACGAGTCGGCCCGCGGCCAGACGCCGGCGTCGTCGAGGTGGGGGAGGTCGCCGAGGATCGCGATCAGCAGCACCGCGACCCCGCACGCGGCGAGCGCGAGCATCGCCGGCTGCGCCCCGCGCGCCGCCCCGAGGATCACCGCCAGGGCGAAGGCGCCGATCAGCAGGAGCGCGACGGAGTGCCGGTCCATGCCCGTGTAGGTCGCCTTCCGCGCGGTCAGCACGACGATCTCGATGACGGGCGTGAACGTCGCCGCGACGCACAGGATCACCCCCGCCAGAGCGAGCGCGCCGAGCAGCGCGCCGGGGGCCCCGAGGGGCACCGAATCGCTCCCTGAAACGCGCCACCCGGCGAAGGTTCGGGTCCCATTCTTGTTGCTATAGTCCTGCGTCGCTTCGGGCTCGGAGGCGCTCATCCGCGTCCTTCCCGAAGTCGCTCTAGCCAGGATGGAGACCTCGAGCACATAGCGCCGCAGCACAGGGATACACCTGGTGTGCGCGCGGGCCCGAGTGGCCCGTTCTTTTTGCCCGAATAGCTCATAGACGATCGCTGACCGAGAACCACTTCATGCCACGCAAGTTTCCCCTCGACAAGACCCGCAACATCGGCATCATGGCGCACATCGATGCGGGTAAGACGACGACCACCGAGCGCATCCTCTATTACACCGGTCGCACGTACAAGATCGGCGAGGTGCACGAGGGCGCCGCGACGATGGACTGGATGGAGCAGGAGCAGGAGCGCGGCATCACGATCACGTCGGCCGCCACCACCGCCACGTGGGCCGACCACCGGATCAACATCATCGACACGCCCGGGCACGTCGACTTCACCGTCGAGGTCGAGCGCTCGCTGCGCGTCCTCGACGGCGCGATCGCGCTGTTCGACTCGGTCGCCGGCGTCGAGCCGCAGTCCGAGACCGTCTGGCGCCAGGCCGACAAGTACTCGGTCCCGCGCATCGCCTACATCAACAAGATGGACCGCATCGGCGCGGACTTCGACAAGGGCGTCCAGACGATGATCGATCGCCTGGGCGCGCACCCGGTGCCGATCCAGCTTCCGATCGGCGCCGAGGGCGGGTTCCTCGGGATCATCGACCTCGTCGAGATGAAGGCCATCACGTACAAGGACGACCTCGGCAAGGACGTCGTCGTCGGCGACATCCCGGCGGAGTACGCGGACGAGGCCCAGGCCGCGCGCGACCACCTGCTCGAGGAGGTCTCGCACTACGACGACGAGCTGCTCGAGCTCCTGCTCGAGGAGAACGACGTCCCGGTCGCGACGCTCAAGCGCGCGATCCGCGCGGCCACGCTCGAGATCAAGCTGACCCCGGTCCTCTGCGGCTCGTCCTTCAAGAACAAGGGCGTGCAGCCCCTGCTCGACGCCGTGCTCGACTACCTGCCGAGCCCGCTCGACGTCCCCCCGATGGAGGGCCACGTCCTCCTGCGCGGCGGCGACGAGGGCGAGCTCGAGGTGCGCAAGCCCTCCGACGAGGAGCCCTTCAGCGCCCTGGCCTTCAAGATCGCGGCCGACCCGTTCGTCGGCAAGCTCGCCTACTTCCGGGTCTACTCCGGGACGCTCGAGCCGGGGACCAAGGTCCTCAACGCGACGACCGGCCGCACCGAGCGGATGGGCCGGATCCTGATGATGCACGCCAACGACCGCGAAGAGGTCGAGACCGTGTACGCGGGCGACATCGCCGCCGGCGTCGGCATCAAGCAGATCGTCACGGGCGACACGCTGTGCGACCCGGACCACCCGATCCGCCTCGAGAACATCACGTTCCCGGAGCCGGTCATCAAGGTCGCCGTCGAGCCGAAGACGAAGTCCGACCAGGAGAAGATGTCGGTCGCGCTCGGCCGCCTGGCCGAGGAGGACCCCACCTTCCGCGTGCAGACCAACGAGGACTCCGGCCAGACCGAGATCTCGGGCATGGGCGAGCTGCACCTCGAGATCCTGGTCGACCGCATGAAGCGCGAGTTCAACGTCGAGGCGAACGTCGGCCGCCCGCAGGTCTCCTACCGCGAGACCATCAAGGGCACCGCCACCAAGATCGAAGGCCGCTTCGTGCGCCAGACCGGTGGCTCGGGCCAGTACGGCATCGTCTACATCGACATGGAGCCGGCCCCGGGCGAGGGCTTCGACTTCGTCAACAAGATCAAGGGCGGCTCCGTGCCGTCCGAGTACATCCCCGCGGTCGAGAAGGGCTGCGAGGAGTCGATGGGGACCGGCGTCAAGGCCGGCTACCCGATGGTCGACGTCCGCGTGACGCTGACCGACGGCAAGTACCACGACACGGACTCGTCCGAGATCGCCTTCAAGGTCGCCGGCTCGCTGGCGTTCAAGGAAGCCGCTCGCCGCGCGAAGCCCGTGCTGCTGGAGCCCATCTTCAAGGTCGAGGTCGTCACCCCGGAGGATTACCTGGGCGACGTCATCGGCGACCTCAGCCGTCGCCGCGGTCGGGTCGAGGGTCAGGACCAGCGCGGCAACGCGCTGACCGTCACTGCCTTCGTCCCGCTCTCGGAGATGTTCGGCTACGCGACCGACGTGCGTTCGATGACGCAGGGTCGCGCGACGTACACCATGCAGTTCGAAACCTACGAGGAAGTGCCGCCGAACATCGCCGAGAAGATCGTCGAAGAGCGTGGCGGCCAGTCGGTGGCTGCGTAGCGATATTCGCTACCTTCCACCGTTGCCCAAGAGAAGACTGAAAGCAGAGAGGTAGAGCCAAAGTGGCCAAGGAGAAGTTCGAGCGCGGCAAGCCGCACGTCAACGTCGGGACCATCGGTCATATCGACCATGGCAAGACGACGCTGACCGCCGCCATCACGAAGGTCCTCGCCGACACCTACGGCGGGCAGGCCCGATCCTTTGCGGAGATCGACAACGCTCCTGAGGAGAAGGAGCGCGGGATCACGATCTCGACGTCGCACGTCGAGTACGAGACCGACAACCGTCACTACGCGCACGTCGACTGTCCCGGCCACGCGGACTACGTCAAGAACATGATCACGGGCGCCGCCCAGATGGACGGCGCGATCCTGGTCGTGTCGGCCGCCGACGGCCCCATGCCGCAGACGCGTGAGCACATCCTGCTCGCCCGTCAGGTCGGCGTGCCGTACATCGTGGTCTTCCTCAACAAGGTCGACATGGTCGACGACGAGGAGCTCCTGGAACTCGTCGAGGTCGAGGTTCGCGAGCTGCTGAGCGCGTACGACTTCCCGGGCGACGACATCCCGTTCGTCACCGGCTCGGCGCTCAAGGCGCTCGAGGGCGACCCCGAGTACACGGCCAAGATCGTCGAGCTCGCGGAGCAGCTGGACTCCTACATCCCGGAGCCCGTCCGCGACCTGGACAAGCCGTTCCTGATGCCGGTCGAGGACGTCTTCTCGATCACCGGCCGCGGCACCGTCGCGACCGGGCGCATCGAGCAGGGCATCGTCAACACCGGCGACGAGGTCGAGATCGTGGGCATCGCCGCCACGACCAAGACCGTCGTGACCGGCGTCGAGATGTTCCGCAAGATCCTCGACCGCGGTGAGGCCGGCGACAACGTCGGTTGCCTCCTCCGCGGCACGAAGCGCGAGGAGATCCAGCGCGGGCAGGTCCTCTGCAAGCCGGGCTCGATCACCCCGCACACCAAGTTCAAGGCCGAGGTCTACATCCTCAAGAAGGAGGAGGGCGGCCGTCACACGCCGTTCTTCACCGGCTACCGGCCGCAGTTCTACTTCCGCACGACCGACGTCACCGGTGTCGCCAACCTGCCCGAGGGCACGGAGATGGTCATGCCGGGCGACAACGTCCAGATGACGATCGAGCTGATCCAGCCGATCGCCATGGACGCCGGCCTCCGCTTCGCCATCCGCGAGGGTGGCCGCACGGTGGGCTCGGGCGTCGTCACCGAAGTCATCGAGTAACACCGAGTCCGATACGACCGTCGTGCCCACGGGGCGGGCCGCCTTCTGAAGAGGCCCGCCCCCAAGCACGCTCCGAGACACGAAGAAAGTTCAGCACCGAATCATGGCCGGCTTGGCCCAGAACAAGATCCGCATCCGCCTGAAGGCATACGACCACTCCGCGATCGAAACGGCCGCGAAGGAGATCGTCGATACCGCGGCACGCACCGGCGCAACCGTCACCGGTCCCGTTCCGCTGCCCACGGAGAAGAACGTCTACTGCGTCATCCGGTCCCCGTTCAAGGACAAGGACTCGCGCGAGCACTTCGAGATCCGCACGCACAAGCGGCTCATCGACATCCACCAGCCGACGCCGAAGACGGTCGACTCGCTCCAGCGGCTCGATCATCTCCCGGCGGGCGTCAACATCGAGATCAAGCTCGGCTGATGCCCGCGATCCTCGCCAAGAAGCTCGGCATGACGCAGCTGTTCCGTGAGGACGGCCACGTCGAGCGCGTCACCGTCCTCGAGGCCGGCCCCTGTCCGGTCACCGGCATCCGCACGTTCGAGCGCGACGGCTACGAGGCCGTGCAGCTCGCGTTCGGCGCCACCAAGGAGAAGCACCTCTCCAAGCCCGAGCTCGGCCACCTCAAGAAGGCCGGAGCTCCGCCCATGCGGCACCTCGTCGAGTTCCGCGACGAAGCGGCCGAGTGGCTCGTCGGCGACACGGTCACCGTCGAGGCGTTCGAGATCGGCCACAAGGTCAAGATCTCCGGCACGTCCAAGGGCAAGGGCTTCCAGGGCACGATCAAGCGCCACAACTTCGCCTCCGGCCCGAAGTCCCACGGCTCGCACAACGTGCGTGCCCCGGGCTCGATCGGCGCCTCGGCCTGGCCCGCCCGCGTGATGAAGGGCATCCGCGGCCCCGGCCAGATGGGCAACAAGCGCGTCACCCAGAAGGGCCTCGAGATCGTCGAGATCGACGCGAAGCAGAACCTGATCATGGTCCGCGGCGCAGTCCCGGGCCCGCGCAACGGCGTTGTGGAGGTCCGGACCGATGGCTAGCGCCAAGAAGCTCGGGTCCACCGGCAAGGTGGACCTCGACGACAGCGCGTTCGGCGCCGCCTTCAACGGCCCGCTCGTGCACGAGTCGGTCCGCGCGGAGCTCAACGCCCGCCGTCAGGGCACGCACTCGACCAAGACGCGCGGCAAGGTCCGCGGCGGCGGCGCGAAGCCGTGGCGCCAGAAGGGCACCGGCCGTGCCCGCGCCGGCTCGAGCCGCTCCCCGATCTGGACCGGCGGCGGCACCGTCTTCGGCCCGTCGCCCCGTCACTACACGTTCAAGGTCAACCGCAAGGAGCGCCGCGCGGCGTTCCGCAGCGCGCTGTCCGTCCACGCCGAGCGCGAGACGATCCACGTGGTCGATCCGAAGCCGTTCGTCGACGAGGTCTCGACGAAGAAGGCCGCGCTCCTGCTGGGCGACCTGCTCGGCGGCTCGGTCCTCGTGATCCTCACGGACGAGCACGAGCAGGCGGCCCTGTCGTTCCGCAACATCCCGCGCGTCAGCGTCCTGCCCGCCGGCGGCGTCGGCGTCGTGGACGTCATCGGCGCGGCGGCGATCGTCGCCTCCCAGGAGGCCATCGACGAGCTCACCGCTCGCGTGACCAAAGATCCGGTTCGCGCCGGCTCCTCCGACGAGGAGGCGGGCGAGTAGCCATGGACGCCAGCCAAGTCATCATCCGCCCGGTTGTCAGCGAGAAGAGCTACGTGCTCGCCGAGGCCAACCGGTACACCTTCCGCGTCCACCCGGACGCGCACAAGACCCAGATCCGCCAGGCCGTCGAGCAGCTGTTCGACGTCAAGGTGGTCGAGGTCCGCACGGCCTCGGTGAAGTCCAAGCCCAAGCGGCGGGGCAGCACCACCGGGCGCACCCGCGCCTGGAAGAAGGCCATCGTGCAGGTGCGCGAGGGAGACACGATCCCGATCTTCCAGGCGCTCCAGGGCCTGGACGGGGAGTAGCCACATGCCCGTTCGCAAGCCCAAGCCGACCTCCCCGGGGATGCGCTTCGTCTCGTATCCCGACTTCGCGGAGATCACGAAGTCCGAGCCCGAGCGCACGCTCGTCGAGGGCCTCAAGAAGTCCGGCGGTCGTAACTCCTACGGCCGCAAGACCTCCCGCCATCGCGGCGGCGGCGCCAAGCGCCTCTACCGCGTCATCGACTTCAAGCGCCGTCGCGACGACATCCCCGCGAAGGTCGCGGCGATCGAGTACGACCCGAACCGGACCTCGTACATCGCGCTGCTGCACTACGCCGACGGCGTCAAGGCGTACATGATCGCCCCGGCCCGCCTGCAGGTCGGCGCGACCGTGATCTCCGGCGAGCGCGTCGAGCCGTCGATCGGCAACTGCCTGCCGTTGGCGAACATGCCGGTCGGCACGACGGTCCACAACATCGAGCTCCAGCCCGGCCGCGGCGCGCAGATGGTGCGCTCCGCCGGCACCTCCGCCCAGCTGATGGCGAAGGACCAGGGCATGGCCACGCTGCGACTCCCCTCGGGGGAGATGCGCATGGTCCGCGGCGAGTGCCGCGCGACCGTGGGCGTCGTCGGCAACGCCGACCACCAGAACGTCAAGATCGGCAAGGCTGGCCGCAAGCGTCACATGGGCGTCCGCCCGCAGACGCGCGGTACCGCCATGAACCCGGTCGACCATCCGCACGGCGGCGGCGAGGGCTCCACCACGCCGGGCCGGCATCCGGTCACGCCGTGGGGCGTGCCGACGCTGGGCTACCGCACGCGCAAGAAGAACAAGGACAGCGATCGCTACATCGTGCGCGGTCGCCGTCGTGGGAAGGGCAAGCGCTAGATGTCCCGTTCAAGCAAGAAGGGGCCGTGGGTCGAGGAGCGACTGATGTCGCGCATCGAAGCCATGAACGCCTCCAACAGCAAGACGATGCTGAAGACCTGGTCTCGCGCGTCGACGATCTTCCCCGAGATGGTGGGTCACACCATCGCCGTTCACGACGGGCGCAAGCACGTGCCCGTGTTCGTGAGCGAGTCGATGGTCGGCCACAAGCTCGGCGAGTTCGCTCCGACGCGTCTGTTCCGCGGTCACGCCGGCTCCGGGAAGGTCCGGTAGCCATGGCGGACGAGCCCGAGAAGACCGAGGAGCCGGAGGTCGACCCGACCACCGCCGAGGCCCCGGCCGAGCCGGAGCCCGAGGCCGTGGTCGAGACGCCCGAGCCCGAGGCTGTCGCGGAGGCGCCCGAGGCCGAGGCTGTCGCCGAGACGCCCGAGCCCGAGCCCGAGGCCGTCGCGGAGACCGACGACGCTCCCGCCGAGGAGCCGGTCGCCAAGAAGCCGGCGGCGAAGAAGAAGCCGGCCGCCAAGGCCAAGGCCGACGCCGACGAGGCTCCCGCCGAGGCGGCCGACGCCGAGGAGGCCCCGGCCAAGCCCAAGCGGACGCGCAAGCCCGCCGCCGCCAAGGCCGAGGCTCCCGAGCCGGTCGCCGCGACCAACGGCGCCGCGCCGTCGCGCGTCCAGGTCCGGGCCCAGGCCCGGTACGTCCGGACGTCCGCCCGCAAGGCGCGGCTGGTCTGCGACCACATCCGCGGCAAGTCCGTCGAGGAGGCGTTCGCGATCCTCGCCCACACGCCCCGCGCGGTGGCCGAGGACTGGGAGAAGCTGCTCAAGAGCGCCGTCGCCAACGCGGAGCACAACCACGAGCTCGTCGGCGACGACCTGCGGATCCACTCGGTGCACGCCGACGAGGGTCCGACGCTGAAGCGGTTCCAGCCGCGCGCCATGGGTCGCGCGACGAAGATCCGCAAGCGCACCAGCCACCTGACGATCACCCTCTCCCCGAGGGACTGAGGCACGAGATGGGACAGAAGGTTCACCCCGAGTCCATGCGCGTGGGTTACATCCACGACTGGAAGTCGAACTGGTTCAACGAGAAGGAGTTCGCGGACTACCTCGCCGAGGACGTCAAGATCCGCGATCACATCACCGGCAAGCTCGCGCACGCCGGTCTCTCGGACATCACGATCCGCAAGGACGCGAACGAGGTGGAGGTCAACATCCACACCGCGCGTCCCGGCATCGTGATCGGCAAGTCCGGCTCCGAGGTCGACGCGCTGCGCAAGGACCTGCACCGGATGACCGGCAAGGCCATCAAGGTCAACATCCTCGAGATCAAGCGCCCCGAGCTCGACGCGAAGCTCGTCGCGCAGTCGATCGCCGAGCAGCTGCAGAACCGCGTCGCCTTCCGGCGCGCGATGAAGCGTGCGCTCACCAGCGCGATGCGCTCCGGCGCCAAGGGCTGCAAGATCCAGGTCGGCGGCCGCCTCGGCGGCGCCGAGATGGCGCGCACTGAGTCCTACTCGGACGGTCGCGTCCCGCTGCACACGATGCGCGCGGACATCGACTACGGCTTCTACGAGGCCAAGACGACCTTCGGCCGCATCGGCGTGAAGTGCTGGATCAACAAGGGCGAGATCATGCCCGAGGGCTTCAGCGGCGTTGATCTGACCGAGATGGAGGCGCCCCAGCGCGCCGACGAGGCCAAGGGCGGCCAGGGCGGCGGGCGCGACGGTCGCGGCCGTGGCCGGGGCGGCCCGGGCGGCGGCGGTCCCGGTGGCGGCGGTCGCGGTGGACGCGGCGGCGGCCAGGGCGGCGGCGGTGGCCGTGGCGGCGGAGGCTTCGGCGGCCAGGGTGGCGGCGGAGGCCGTGGCGGCGGAGGCGGCTTCGGTGGCGGCGGCGGTGGCCGTGGCGGCTCCGGCGGCGGTCCGCGTGGCGGAGGTGGTCGCTGATGCTGAGCCCGAAGCGCGTCAAGCACCGCAAGCAGCACCGTGGCCGCAAGGCCGGGCTGTCGCGCGGCCAGACCAAGGTGCAGTTCGGCGAGTACGGCCTCAAGTCGCTCGACGCCGGCTGGCTCACCAACCGTCAGATCGAAGCGGCTCGTATCGAGTTGACCCGCAAGATCAAGCGTGGCGGCAAGGTCTGGATCAACGTCTTCCCCGACAAGCCGGTCACCAAG